>FWWL01000033.1_pt1 | contig 350582 bp, 313 predicted proteins | sample 2228331 | NCBI WGS metagenome assembly FWWL01 (sample SAMEA103939775, study PRJEB20133) | metagenome
TCTGGCCGCGCTCTGCTACAGTTTTCTGGCCCGCTATGAGGCCGCCGTGGCCCGTTCCCCCCAGGAACGCGCCCAGGTGAACTGGAATCAGATCCTTCAGTGGATCTCCAAGGGCGTCAGCAAAGACTACTTCGCGCAGGGCGACGGAAACCTCTGGTGGGCCGGGTATCTGTATCTGGGCCAGGATGCCACCTGGACGCGCGCCGATTACAAGACAATCGGTATCGCGGATCGGTCCAATGGCTATATCAACTGGCTCAATACGCCCCTGCTCAACCGCACCGAGTTCGTAATGCAGCCGGATGATCAGCGTATCGGAACCACGCTCAACGCGACAGGAGGGAAGATCTATTTCACCCTTACGGGATCTTCCAGCTTCCGTGCCGAGCGGGGCACCTATCACTTCTCCCGCTACTACCATACCCGGTTCGGGTACTTCCGCACGGGCGGCGCCACGGGGCCGATGCCGCTCATGACCGTGCGTGAGATGCGCCTGCTGCGGGCTGAGGCCCTGTTGCGCACGAACGGCGACCTCAATGAGGTGGCCAGCATCATCAACGAGACGCGGGTGACCAACGGTGGATTGCCGCCGGCTTCGGCCAGCGACGGGCGGGGTACGCCCTCCGACGGCAACGCGCACAACCCGGCCCGCGTGCGGGATCAGACCCTGTGGGCCAAGCTCAAGCGCGAATGGCTCTTTGAGAACTTCAACATCACCTCGGGTCTGGCCTACTTCACCCGGCGCGGCTGGGGTGAGCTGGTCTCCGGCACGCCGCTGCACCTGCCTGTCCCGGCCAATGAGCTGGAGACGCTCCGGCTGGAGGTTTACACGCACGGGGGCAACATCGGCGATGTGGCTCCGCGCGTGCAGGCCAACGTGCCCTTTACCTCCAAGCCGATCACCGGGCAGGTGGCTTTTGAATGACCCGCTGAAGGCAAGCGGAAAAACGGGACACAGGGGCGGCTTGCCGTTACATGCCGCCCCTGTTTTGCCTTTGTTCAGGGCACAGCGCTATTTATGCCTGAAAAAAGAGGGTGTAGCAGGCTATGCGCACAACAGGATGGCGGTGGGCGGTTCTGGCTATCCTTCTGGGAGGATGCGCCGCCAGCAATGGGCTGAAGGAGGAGGCGGGGACGCTTCGCTATGATCTGGGGGTGGCCGATAAGCTTCTGGTGCAGAATGATCTGCCCCGATGGATCAGCGAGCGGTTCCAGTACCAGATATACCGTTTTGACCAGTCCATGGATGATCTCTATCTGGAGACGATGTGGAAGACCCGCCTGCCTCTGGCCGACGAGGTCCAGGCCGATGAGGTACGCACGCGTCTTATCGTGCGCGGACGTCCCCGCGGAAAGGGCTCCAGCGCAACCGAGTTACACGTGATCACACTCGAAGTGCAGTATCAGATTCGGCAGGGAGCGCAGTGGCTTTCTGTAGCGCCCTCACCGCAGGCCGTCCACCAGATCCGACTAATCGCTAACGACATCAAAGACCGCATTGCTACGGCCCTGCGCAGTCCGTCCGGCCCCTGGTGAGTGGGTTTAGGGGGCAGATCGGTAGCGCAAGCGCCGCATCTGCCCCCCTTCATTGGTGAGCACTAGTACGTCTGCGTCAAAACAGATCCCTTCGCTTTGTCCGAACGCGATCGGAATACGTCGGCTGCGGCGACGCAGAAACGGCATATCCGGCCGCTCGGCCTCCAGAATCCATATCGCTGTATAAGTGAGCACGGCCAGCCTGCGTCCATCCGGGGAAAGATCGGCCGCTGTTACCAGCCCCCCGATGTCCAGGGAATCTAGACGCTCCCAGCGAATGACGGGTTCATCCAGGGGCGTGCTCCTGTACAGCACGGTGCGGCCATCCCCCCAGCGTTTGGTGAGCACATAGAGGTGGTTCTTCCATACCCAGAGGGCCTCGGCATCAAAGTTCGATGGAACGGCCGGAAAGGCACGCTGGTCGGGGTAAGCCAGGGGGATGAACCGAACCGCCGTGGCCACCGTATCCTGACACGGATTTGGTTCGGGCACCACGTAGATGCCCAGATCCCGCCTCGTGCTGCGGTTGTTGCCGATGTCGGCGATATACAGGTTTCCCTGCTCGTCCAGGGCGATATCCTCCCAGTCCACATGGTGCGCGTTGCGCACGGGCAGGATGCCGATGAGTCGGCCCGTGGAGTCTATGGCAAACAGGCGCGGGCTGTCTCCGGAGTCGTTGTGCGTCCAGTAGAGGTTGGCATACTGGCGGCTGCGTACGATTCCGGAGCTCTCCCGGATTTCCGGGGACTGGAATCGATACTCCGTCCAGTAGACGGAATCCGCCGCTGCCCAGAGTGCCACAAGCAGGCAGGCCGTCACAGGCTCTCCGCGGTGCTATGCGCCCGGTGTAGCAGGAGGAAACCCCGCCTGGAGGGCGGCCTCGAAAGCGTCGTTTTAGCGTTGCTCGATCGGCGTGTACTCCACATTCATGGGACCCACGTAGGCCGCACGCGGTCGGATAAGGCGGTTGTTGGCGTACTGTTCCATGAGATGAGCCGTCCAGCCGACCATGCGCGCCATGGCGAAGATAGTCGTAAACAGGTCCATCGGGATGCCCAGCGTATAATACACGGGCGCGGAGTAGAAGTCCACGTTCGGATCCAGATTCTTTTCCCGCTTCATAATCTGCTGAATCCGCTGGGCCAGCTCAAGCCATTTGCTCGCCTCGGGTTTGCGTTCCGCCAGGCGCGCTACGAGCTCTCGGAGTTCGATGGCGCGGGGATCGATGGTTCTGTAGACCCGGTGCCCGAAGCCCATGATGCGCTCTTTGCGGGCGAGTTTGTCCTTGATCCAGAGCTCCGGGTCAACCCCGCTGCGGTCCAGCTCCAGAAGCATGTCCATTACGCCTGTGTTGGCTCCGCCGTGCAGAGGACCTTTGAGCGCCCCGATAGCGCCCGTGATGGCGGCATGCATGTCCGCCTGCGTGGAGGCGATGACGCGCGCCGTGAAGGTAGAGGCATTAAGCCCGTGCTCGGCGTGCAGAATCAGGCAGACGTCGAAGATATGCTCCTCCTCCGGATCGGGCTCTGTGCCGTTGAGCATATAGAGGAAATTGTGTGCCGTACTGCCGCTCTGCAGCGGGGCTACGGGCTCCAGGCCCTGGCGGAGGCGGTGAAAGGCGGTGATGATGGTGGGCGCCTGAGCGGTAAGCCGGATGGCTTTGCGCAGGTTCGCCTCCGGGGAGAAATCCCGCACATCCGGGTCATAGAAGGCCAGCATGGAGACGGCGGTCCGCAGCACGTCCATGGGCTCGGCGCCGGGGTTGGCCTGTCGGAGAAAGTTCAGCACCGGCTCAGGCAGGGCCCGGTGCGCCTGTAGCTGGGACGTCAGCTCCTCAAGCTCCTGCCGTTTGGGCAATCGACCATGCCAGAGCAGATAGGCCGTTTCCTCGAAGGTGGAATGTTTGGCCAGCGTGTCGATATCGTACCCCCGGTAGAGCAGAATGCCCTGCTCCCCATCGATCATGCACAGATGGCTTTCCAGGGCGATGACGCCTTCCAGGCCGAATTTGAGCTCTGGTCTGGGCTGTACGTTCTGTTCCGCGCTCATGGGTAAACCTCCAGGGTGTTTTGACTCATCAGATACAGGGAAAAATAAGGAGCAGACCCGATCGAATATACCGAGCTTTCCCTCCGCAGTCAACGAACGTGGCAGGCCCTATAGGGAGGTAATTTTTACCCGATTGCCGGTTTCTTTTTTTCCGCCTCCTTTCGAGCCGGGGCCGCGGTCAGCGGGCCGAGGGAGGGGAAAGGTCGCTGGCATGGTTTTCTCTTCTGCTCGTTACGACGATGGACGTGGTGCTCACGATACTGGTCAGCGCCCTGACGCTGAAAGTGCTCTTTCGGCTCGACAGGGTATATAACCCGGATCTGCTTTAGTCCCTTCTCCTCCTCCATACACCCCGAAGCCCCTTGGTCCCGACGGCGCCGTGGAGAGCGGCGCCGTGCGTTTTTTGCCAGATCACCGGCGTATTTTTGGGCATGCACCGGAACAAAAAGACCGTGGAAGCCTACACCGACGGGGCTTGCCTGGGGAATCCGGGTCCGGGTGGATGGGCGGTTCTGTTGCGGTACGGGCCATACGAACGGGAGCTGGTAGGTTCGGAGCCAGAGACAACGAACAACCGCATGGAACTGCGCGCGGCCATCGAAGCACTGCGGGCGCTCAAGGAACCCTGCCGGGTAAGGCTCCATACGGATAGCGCGTACCTGCATCGGGCCTTTGCGTCCGGATGGCTTGCCGACTGGCAGGCGCGGGGATGGCGCACGGGAGATGGCAAACCGGTCAAGAACCGGGATCTCTGGCAGGAACTGCTGGAAGCGATGCGGCCGCATGAGGTGATCTGGATCAAAGTGCCCGCGCATGCTGGCGATCCGGATAACGAACGCGTCGATCGCCTGGCGCGCGAGGCAGCCATGCGGCTAGTCCAAAGCCAACAGCCGGAGCGAAGGTAAGATGCCCGTTTTCCATACCTATGCCCCGGAGGAAACCCAGAACCTCGGGCGCCTGCTGGCCCTGCGCCTGCGGCCGGGGGACATTGTGGCCCTCTACGGAGAACTCGGCGCAGGCAAGACCTGCCTGGTGCAGGGAATCTGTCAGCAGCTGGGGACCGGCGATCCCATCACCAGCCCCACCTTCACGCTCGTGCAGGAATACCGCTCCGAGGGGTGGCCGATTTATCACTTGGATCTGTACCGGATGAAGCGGCTTGAAGAGCTCTACGAGATCGGCTACGAAGAATACCTCTTCGGGGAGGGGATCTGTCTGATCGAATGGGCCGATCGCATGGAGCCCCTGTTGCCCGAAGAGGTCTGGCGCGTGCATCTGCGCCATGGGGAAGCCCCCCGGGAGCGCATCATCTCGATCAGCCCTCCACCGGACCGCAGCTGGTAGGTGGTGTTGCCCCCGGGTCTGATGGGTTTATGGCGGAGCGGGGGTGGTTTTCCTGTATCCGAGCCAGCCTGAACGCCCTTCCAGGGGAGAGGGGGAAGGAATCCGGTAGGCTACCCAGTCCGGGTTTTCATACGCTACGGGGAAGCGAAGCAGGCTCATTTCCCGGTGGCGTTGCCGGACGATATAGCGTATCCCGTAGCGCTGGGCCAGTTCAAGCCATTCTGCCTCCTGCAGGGCGTGGTAGCTGCGCGTGAGCATGGGCTCAAGCCGATAGCCACCGATGGGGGGCTCCCCGATACGCGTGAGGGCTTGAATGCGCTCGTACCAGTCCACCATGGCACGGTCCAGGTAAGGAAAGGCCTGAAACGTGACCACAGTGGCCCGGCGGGCCGCCGTACGCCACCGGCTCTCAAACGGGGGAACAGCGAAGACAGCCTCCGCTTCGGTCTGCGTGCGGGCCCAGCGCGCAAGATCGGCAAAATGCGGATCGTGAGGGCCCTGCCAGGCAAGCCGCCTCTGCCAGAACGGATCCGCATGCCGGATTCCCGTCCAGATCCAGAGCCCGGTTCCTAGGAGAAACGCGCCAATGGCCCATCCGCGCCAGCGCAGCAGCCGCGCAAACGCTTCCGGCAGGGTGTTCCAGAGCCAGAAGACCCCGTATCCCGTCAGCAGAGGGGGAGCAAACAGGGAAAGCTTAAACCACTGCATGCGAGCCACCGGGAGCCAGCCCAACAGGTCGACCGAGACGAGGGAAAAAATCCACAGCAGGGCCGAAAGGAGGAGAAAATTGCGCATGAACGTATCTCCCGGCGGGCGCGGCTGTAGGGAGCGGGCTAGCAGGGCGAAAAGCACAAGCAGGGTGAATTTGCCCCACTGCAGGGCCGGAAAGGCGAACGCCAGGTAATGATGGGGATTACGAAACTGGACGAGGATGTAAAACAGGCTCTCTGCCGATACGGGGGCGCGCCAGGCCTGCTGCGTCAGCCACAGCGGCCAGAGCACAGGGGCGGCCACGGCCAATGCGACGGCACCGAAGGCAAGGGCGTACAGGAGCCGATGCAAGGGAGGGTGGCTGGACGTAAGCAGGGTGAGTAGTCCCAGCAGGCCGCCCACCTGTAGCCCTACGAGGGGATGTAACCAGCAGGCCAGACCCAGGGGAATGGCGGCCAGGAGCCATCGCCCGCGCACGTAGGCCAACAGCCCCAGCAGGGCCAGTGCCACAGCGGGCATCTCGGGTACGAGCATGCTGTAGGCCAGCCGGTTCCCGCCCAGCGTGAAGGTGAGCGTACCCCACAGGGTAAGGGCGGTGGTGCCGTAGGCCACTTCAGAGGAGCCGAAGAGCGTCGCCGTCCAGCGCCACAGCAGGTGAGCCAGGGCCAGGAAGACCAGCCCGTAGAGCAGGGCCACGGCTACAGGCAGGGAGAGCCAACCCCCCAGCCATGTCAGAATCCGAATGAACACCTCCCGAACGCCAAAGGCCTCCGAATACAGCGTAACGAACCAGTCTGCGCCCAGGAGATCCGGATCAAGCCGGTGCAGCACTACGGGCAGGACCTCATCTTGATCCCCCCACCCGTATGTATATCCGAAGCGGGCGACAAAGCCCCAGAGGATAAGGGCCAAAAACCCCAGGTGTCCGAGGCGCAAAATCCAGCGGGACACGGCTTCTTACCCGGTCTGTGGAAGAAAGCGTGGTGGATAGCGGCGGTGGAAGTCGGTGGCCTCTTGATAAGCCATGGCCAGGCTCATGAGCTCGGCCTCGCCGAAGAGGCGGCCGATGAAGGTGATCGAGGTGGGCGTGTTGTCCTCGCGGAATCCGTTGGGCAGGACCACGCAGGGGTGCCCCGTAAGATTGGTCAACAGGAGCGTGTTGCCCCCGAAACTGGGGGAGACGATTACGTCTACCCGTTCGAAGAGGCGCGCCGTTTCCTCGATCAGGCGCGTGCGCAGTCGGTTGGCCTGCACGTACTCCACCGCGGGGATCAGGCGGGCATACCGGAACGTATTGGGCCAGGTGTTGCGCCCCTGTCGTTTCATCTGTCGGATGCGCCCGTCTCGGGTGATGTCATCAAAGGCGGCGGCTGCCTCCACATCGAGGATGAACCGCATGGCCCCCACAGGCAGATCAGGCCATTGCACGGGCTCGAGCTCCAGTCCGAGGTCTTGGCGCAACACGCGCAGGGTTTCCTCGTCAAAGCGCCGGGTCGGGTATTCGGCTTCGAAGGCCCGAGCCAGGTACCCTACGCGCAGCCGTCGGGGGTCGGGCCGACGATCCCAGTCAAAGGCCGCCTCGATCACCGAAGGGTCCCGGCCATCCGGTCCGTAGATGGCGGCCAGGACCAGGGCGCAGTCCTCTACCGAGCGGCAGATGGGGCCGATCTTATCCATGGACCAGGAGAGGGCCATGGCCCCGTATCGGCTTACGCGTCCGAAAGTCGGACGGAGCCCTGTGGTGCCGCAGCGGCTTGAAGGGGAGACGATGGAGCCCAGCGTCTCGCTGCCGATGGCGAAGGCTACAAGGCCGGCCGCCACGGCGGATGCGGACCCGGCCGAGGAGCCGCTGGAGCCCTGTTCCGGGTTCCAGGGGTTGCGTGTGGTCCCGCCGAACCACACATCCCCCCAGGCCAGCTCGCCGAGCGTGAGTTTGGCCACCAGCACGGCGCCGGCCTCACGGAGGCGTTCGACCACCGTGGCGTCGTAGTCGAATACTTGGTCCTTGTAGAGTATCGTGCCCCAGGTCGTGGGGATGCCCCGGGTGGCCAGGAGGTCCTTGGCGCCCCAGGGGATGCCATGCAGAGGACCGCGATACTGTCCGGAACGAATCTCCCGGTCTGCCTGTCGGGCCTGCTCCAGGGCCAGTTCCTCCGTCAGGGTAACGACGCACTGCAGAACGGGATCATATCGCTTGAGTCGCTCCAGGTACATGCGCGTAATGGCCTCACTGCTGACGCGGCGGCTCCGCAGCAGGTGCGCCCACTGGGCTACGGTTAGAAAGGCCAGTTTTTCCAGGTCCGAGGGCACCTCCACCGGCGCAATAGGGCGTGGGCGGGGCCGGCGATTGGGCGGTCCAGAAGGACGAGGAGGCACGAAGCCGCGCGGTAGCGGGTTAAAGATCAGCGCCGGATGCAGCGCGTTTTCCAGCGTGAGCTGGCGCAGGCGCTCGTAGGCCTGCTGGAGGTTGTTGAGGTCCTCGAGCATGAGCGCTCGCTCTTCCTCGGTAAACGACAGGCCGGCCAGTTCCGCGGCGGCCTCGATGTGCAACCGGGTAACCGGCCCTCGACCCTGCGTCTGCGCCCACAGGGCTCCGGGAAAGAGGGTGCCCGATAGACCCAACAGGGTGAAATAGCCCATAAACTGGCGGCGATCCAGATCCATAAGCCGGACTCCTTGCAGGATGAACGTTGCCAGTATTTACAAAAGACCGTCCGGGAAGGCAACCCGGGATGAGCTTGTCCCCGCCCGTGTGGGGATGTACTTTTACGGAAATGGAGCCGGAGTGCGTGGAAGATGCGGGTGCTCGCTTTAGATCCCTATCATGGGGGTTCATACAGGGCTTTTCTGGAGGGGTTGATCGCGCACAGCCGCCATGAGTGGACCGTGCTCAGCCTGCCGGATCGATTCCCGTCTTGGCGCCTGCAGGGTGGGGCCGTGACCCTGGCGCGCAAAGCGCTGGCCCTGGAGGGGGATTTCGACGTGGTCTTTGCGAGCGATATGCTCAATTTGCCCCTCTGGCTGGCTCTGGTGCGGAATCGGTGGGGACGTCTGCCCACGGTGCTATACATGCACCGCAACCCGCTCACCCCGCCTCTGGAACCATCCCGGGAGCGGGCCTGGGAGCTGGCCCATATCGTCTATACGAGCCTGCTTGTGGCCGATGCCGTCTGGTTCAACAGCCGATATCACCATCAGGAGTTGCTCTCCGCCCTTCCGGAACTCCTGGGGCGATTCCCGGATTTCAATCACCTGGGTGAGCTGGGCGAAATCGTGCGCAAAAGCCGGGTGGTTTATCCGGGTATACCTCTGCGCCAGCATGACCGGTTTCCGGATACGCGGCATCTCAACGATGTCCCCGTGATTCTGTGGAATCAGCGCTGGCAGTATGACAAAAATCCAGATGCTTTCTGGGGATTGATCAACCGGCTTTTTGACGCCGGCTTGAAGTTCCGGCTCATCCTGGCCGGGCAGCATTTTGAATACCAGCCGGAAGGCTTTGAACTGGCCTGGCGCCGATACGGGGATCGCATCCTGCATTATGGATACGTGGAGGATTTTGCCGAGTACTCCCGGTTACTGCATCGATCCGATGTGATCCTCTCAACGGCCCGCCATGAGTTCTTCGGGGTGGCCGTCTGGGAGGCGGTCTACTGCGGAGCGCACCCCGTTTTGCCAAACCGGCTGACGTATCCGGAGATTTTGCCGCACCGTCTGCATCGGCCCCTGTTGCATGCCCCGGTGCTGTACGAGACCGAAGAGGAAGCCTTCCAAATCGTGTCGGGGATGCTGCGCGGAGAAGAGCGGCCCTTGCCGCGCGCTACCTTGCAGGATGCGTTGCGCGCCTTCGACTGGTCGGAACGAATACGGGAATTTGATACGTTGCTCGAGGAAGTAGCATCGCAAAGAGCCGCGGTGTCTTATGAAGGAGACATGGAGCGTCTTTGAGTACGACCAGTTGCAGTACCGGATCCGCCAGCGTGTGCACCTGCTTCTGTGGGGCTTTGCCGTGGCCACAGCGGCGACTGTGGTGATGGGGCTCAGTAGCTCGCTGTTGATCGGAGATCTGTTCCCTACGGTGCTCTTCTTCGGGGGGGGATGGCTGGTGCTGCTTGCCCTGGTGAGCATGCTTTTGGTGCGCATGCAGCGCAGAGTCTGGTGCGTGCAGATCTCGCCGGAGGCGATTGTGGGCTACGATTACGCGCGGCGCAAAACGCGCATCGACTGGCTCTATGCGGAGCGCGTTGATCTGGATCAACGGGGCATTCGCATTCGCAACAGTCGGGGGCGGGATATCGAGATTCCGGCCGATTTCGATCGCTTTCCGGAAGTCGGCGAGCTCGTTTTCCGGTATGCGGAAAGGTATCAGGTGCCCCTCTACATTGAGGGGCGTGCCTGGCATGAGTTGACCATCGAGAAGATCTACGAGGATCTTGCCCGATAACCAGAACAGAGAGGGGTAGTCCGCATGGAAACACGTACACGGCCCGATGAGCAGCGCCTGCGCGCTTTGCAGATGGCCATCGGGCAGATCGAGAAGCAATATGGAAAAGGCACCATCATGCGCCTGGGTGACCGGGCCGTCGAGCAGGTCGAGGTGATCTCCACCGGCTCTCTGGGGCTGGATGCGGCCCTCGGGGTGGGGGGACTGCCGCGGGGGCGTATCGTGGAGATCTTTGGTCCGGAGTCGAGCGGGAAGACCACCCTGGCCCTGCATGTGATCGCTGAGGCGCAGAAGCAGGGAGGGATTGCGGCGCTTATCGACGCGGAGCACGCCTTTGATGTGCGCTACGCCCGTCAGCTCGGGGTGGATACGGAGAACCTGCTTGTCTCCCAGCCCGACACGGGAGAGCAGGCCCTTGAGATCGCCGACGCGCTTGTGCGCAGCGGGGCCATCGACGTGCTCGTGGTCGATTCCGTAGCCGCGCTCGTGCCCAAAGCCGAGATCGAGGGCGAAATGGGCGACAGTCACGTGGGCCTGCAGGCGCGCCTGATGAGCCAGGCCCTGCGCAAGCTGACCGGGGTGATCAGCCGAACCCGCTGCGTGGCCATTTTCATCAATCAGCTGCGCGAGAAGATCGGGGTTATGTTCGGCAACCCGGAAACGACCCCGGGCGGGCGCGCCCTGCGTTTTTACGCCTCCGTGCGTCTGGACATCCGGCGCATCGGCAGCGTCAAAAGCGGCAATGAGGAAATCGGCAGTCGTGTTCGGGTCAAAGTGGTCAAAAACAAGGTGGCCCCCCCGTTCCGTCAGGCCGAGTTCGACATCATCTTCGGGGAGGGAATTGCGCACTATAACGAGCTGATCGATCTGGCCGTGGCCTATAACATCATCCAGAAAAGCGGTTCCTGGTACGCCTGGGGGGAGGCGAAGCTCGGCCAGGGAGTACAGGCGGTTCGGGCTTACCTGCAGGAAAATCCCGAGGCCTACGAGAAGATCCTGAGCGCGGTTAAGCAGGCCCTCTTTGATCAGAACCGGCAATCCGGTCCGATACGGGCCAGCCTGGCCTCCGTGGAACCCGAAGCGTAAATGCATCAGCTTCCCGCAGGCCGCATCACGCGCATAGAACCCGGTCGTCGGCCGGGCTATGTGCGTGTGTACGTGGAAGATCGGCTCATAGGCAGCTTCGCCGAAGCAGTCTGGATCTCTTCGGGTCTGCAGACAGGGGAGGTGGTTTCCCCCGAAGCCTGGGAAGCGCTACAGCGGGCCGAGGCTGAACACCGGGCCATCACCTACGCGTTGCGCTTGCTGGCCGTACGGGCCCGAAGCGAGGATGAACTCCGCCGGGCTCTGCTCCGGAAGCAGCTGCCCGCTTCCGTTGTGTCCTCCGTGCTGGATCGGCTGCGGGCCTGGGGATATGTCGATGACCGGGCTTTCGCCCGCCAGTGGGTGGCCGAGCGTGCGGGGCGTCGAGGCCTTCGAGCGCTCGCCTACGAGCTCCAACAAAAAGGGCTGGAGCCGGAGTTGATACGTCAGGTCCTGGCCGAAGCGGAAGATCCCGCCCGGGAGTACGCATCCGCTCTGGCCCTGGCAAAGCGCCGGTGGGAAGAGCGGTTGCCGCCCCAGAAGCGGAGACGCCGCATCATCGGGCTTCTGGCCCGACGTGGGTTCTCCTGGGAGATCATCGAGGCCGTCTTGCGCGCACTGGAATCGGAAACATGACCGCAACAGCCCCCAAGGATCGGTGGTGGACGTTGTTCAAACGGGCCTTGCTCCTCGGCCTTGCCGGCCTCATCGCCTATTTTTACTCGACCCTCCTGTTCTATACCGCGCTTTCGGCCCTGCTCGCCTATCTGCTTCATCCCCTGGTGAGTCGGATAGAAGCCCTAGGGCTGAGGCGAAGCGTGGCCTCGGTCCTGGTGTTCGTCGTTTTTCTGGGTACCCTGCTGCTGCTTGTGCTCACCGTGTTGCCCTCCATAGCCGTCCAGTTTGTGGAGCTTTTTGAGCTGCTCTCTCTGGATACGATCCGGAGCGCCATGCAGACGGTGGAGGACTACCTCCGCAGACGCCTACCCCTGGAACCCGGCTTTCTGACCACCACGGTGGTGGAGGCGCTTCAGACGCTCTTCAGCCGGGAAACCGTCACCCGCCTCGTAAGTGGTACGCTGGGGATCCTGTCTAATGTCGTTATGGGCCTGCTGGTGGTCCCGTTTCTTGTGTTCTTCTTCCTCAAGGATGGCCCGTACCTGTACCGGTATCTGTTGCGTCTGGTCCCCAACGCGTATTTCGAGATGACCGTCAGCACCCTGCATAAGATCCGACTCCAGATGGGGCGATACCTGCGCGGGGTACTGCTCGAGTCCTTTCTTGTGGCCACGCTGGCCGCTCTGCTGCTCACGTTTGTGGGGCTGGAATACGCTCTGGCGGTGGGGGTACTGGCTGGTGTGGCGAACGTCGTGCCCTATGTGGGGCCTCTGCTGGGATACCTAATAGGGGTAGCCGTGGGCGTACTGCAGACGGGGGATCTTTCTCTGACCTTACCCGTACTGGGGTCGCTTGTTTCCGTGCAGATCGTCGATAACGTGATCCTGCAGCCGTGGATTTATTCCCGCACCGCGCAGCTTCACCCCGCGGTGGTGCTGTTGGCCATTTTCGCCGCCGCGCAGCTGGCGGGGGTTATTGGGATGCTTCTGGCCGTGCCCACGATCACCGTAGCGCGCATCATCTACCGGGAAGTGCGCACCACCCGGCCACAGTATGGCGCCTTCCGGGTTGAGCACCTGGAGCTGGAGGCTCAGCTCTCCTCCCGATCCTGACAGACTTCCACGAGAACCCCATTGGCCGATCGGGGATGGAAGAAGCCCACCCACTTGTTATCGGCCCCGGGGCGGGGTTCTTCATGCAGGGGCGCAAAGCCCTTCTCGCCCAGGGCGATGAGCGCCTGGCGCACGTCATCCACGGCGAAGGCGAGATGATGAATGCCCTCTCCGCGGCGCTCCAGGAAGCGGGCGATAGGGGAATCCGGTCGGGTGGCCTCGAGAAGTTCGATTTTCACCGCGCCTACCCGAAAAAAGGCGGTGCGTACCCCCTCGGAGGGCACTTCCTCGATCTTGTAGCAGGGAACCCCCAGCAGGCGCTCCCAGCGCGGGATGGCCTCTTGAAGGGACCGGACAGCGATCCCGATGTGTTCCAGCGCGCGCATATACCCCCCGCCCGAGCGCTCTCGGGCATCGTTCGGCTTCTATAAGGGCCCCTGCCCTTCGGGAGGGGGATCAAAAGGGCTGTCCTCTCAGGAGGAGAGCCGCTCGACGTTCGTCGCCTGTAGTCCCTTCGGACCCCGGGTGATCTCGAAGCTCACGCGCTCGCCTTCCTTGAGCCCCTCGCCGAAGCGTAGGCCTTGCACCTGGGTCCGATGCACAAAGACGTCCTGCGGGTGATCATCGGGCTTGATGAAGCCGTAGCCCTTCTCCCGGTTGAACCACTTGACCGTTCCGGTCGCCATGACACGAACTCCTTAACTTTACTGGCTCCAGGCCCGTCCTCCGACGGGTACGTCGCGGGGCGACCATAGGGCTGGGGAAACCGGGAGGACACCCGCTTCGGGCCCTGCGGATCCGGGTAACCGGAGCACGGGGAAAGGTAATGTCCGCTCCGTCCAGGCGCAAGCCCCTGACTTGCGCTTGGCGGTTTTCTGTGCGCATGTTCCTGTTGGCAATAAGGAGGAGCCGCACAGCATGCGAGGTGTGGTTTGTGTCCTTTTTGTGCTGAGTGGGATCGCTTCGACCCCTGCACAGGACCTGAACCTTCCCCCCTTGCGGGTACAGCAGGAGATCCAGCTCGGCTGGTTGAAAACACGCTTGGAGGAGGTGCTCCCCCGACTCATGCGGGAGCGCCAGGTGGACATGTGGCTGGTGATCTGTCGGGAGTACAACGAGGATCCCGTCTTCTTCTCCCTTGTCGCCCCCACCACATTTGCCGCTCGTCGGAGGACGATTTACGTCTTCTACGACCGGGGGCCGGAAAAAGGCGTGGAACGTCTGGCGCTGGGGGGAGGAGATCAGGGTGGGCTCTATCAGGTGTATCGGGATCCGGAGGTGGAAGGGCGGGAGCTGTGGGGGCAGGGGCAGTGGGCCCTGTTGCGCAAGCTCATTGAGGAGCGCCAACCCCGGCGCATTGCGGTGAATATATCTCCTACGCACGCTTTTTCCGACGGACTCACCGTGGGCGAATACGAACAGCTTCTGCAGGCGCTCGGTCCGGAATGGACGGCGCGCCTGGTGCGCGAAGAGCGCCTGGCATTAGATTACATCGCCGAACGCGTCCCGGGCATGCTGGACTGGTATCGGCGGATCATGCAGATCGCTCATGAGCTCATCCGGCGTGCTTTTTCCCACGAGGTCATCACCCCGGGGTTGACCACCACGGAAGACGTGGTCTGGTGGCTACGCCAGCAGCTGGCCGACCGGGGCCTACAGACCTGGTTTCATCCCACCGTACGTGTCCAACGCATGGGCGGGCAAGACCCCCGCATGCTCAACCCCTCGGGGCCGGTCGTGATCCAGCGCGGGGATGTGCTGCATGTGGATTTCGGCATTCGGGCCATGGGGCTGGCCACGGACACCCAGCACATGGGCTATGTGCTGCGCGAAGGGGAAAGCCAGCCCCCCGCCGGGATTCAGCGGGCGCTGGCGATCGCCAATCGCCTGCAGGACATCGTCATGGAGGAGCTTAAGCCCGGTCTGACGGGCAATCAGGTCTTGCTCAACGCGCTACGCCGGATGCGCGCCGAGGGAATCCAGGGCGCTATATACTCCCATCCCATCGGCGATCACGGGCATGGGGCCGGACCCCTGATCGGGCTCTGGGATCGTCAGGAGCCCATTCCGGGTCGGGGCGATGTGGAGGTGCGTCCCAATACGTGGTTTTCCATCGAACTCGCTGTACGTGTGCCCATCCCGGAGTGGAACGGACAGGAACTCTGGGTGGGGTTGGAAGAAGATGCGGCCATCGGGCCCGATGGGAAGACGTTCTGGGTGCTCACGCGGCAGAGTCGCTATCATCTGGTGCGATAGGGTATGCTGCAGTTCACCAACCGAGAACTGGACCTCTATCTGGAGCGCTTCGAGCGGGAATATCTGGCCGAAACCAGTCCGGAAACGCGGGGAACCTATCGGCGCGCGTTGAACACTTTTCGGCACTGGTTCGCCCGGCAAAAGGGGGAGTTCCGATTCCGGGAATCGGATGTGGAGCGCTATCGTCAGTACCTGACCCAGACGCGGAGGCTGGCTGATGTGTCTGTTTCCACCTACCTGACCGCCCTGCGTCGGTTCTGCCAGTATTTGGTGCAGAGCGGCTTGCTTGCCGAAAACCCGGCCCGGCGCGTGCGGGGCAACCGACGTCCCAGCGAGCATAGGCGCCGGTATCTGGAGCCCGAAGAGCTCCAACGGCTCCTGGCCCTGATCCCGGATGAGGGCCTGATGGGGAAGCGGGACCGGGCGCTGGTGGGGCTGATGGCCTTCTCCGGTATGACGGAAATTGAGATCTCCCGAGCCCTGCTGGCGGATCTGGAACGGCATGCCGATCTGTGGTGGGTGCGCACGCAACCCAAAGGCTATCAGGAGAAAACCGCCGTAGTGGAGCTGCATCCCCGGAGTGTGCAGTTGCTGGCGGCTTTTCTGGAGGCCTGGTCCAGGCAACAGCCTCTGGAGCTGCACTGGGGGCTCATCCCCGGTCTGGGCCCTCGAAACCGGTTCGGCCCCATTAACCCCAGAGCCCTCCGCAAACGCGTCGAAGAATATCTCAAGCAGGCCGACCTGGCCGGTCCGGGCCGCACGCCGCACAGCCTGGTCTACACGGCCGTGCGGATCTGGCTAGAGGATCTGCTTCGGCAGCGGGGCAAACCCGTCCCGGATGCGGAGGTAATCGAAGCCCTCAAAGCGCTCGTGCATCGCCGCATGCACCATCAGACCATCGATACCACGCTCGTATATCTGCGCCAGATAGGGATCGGGATCTGAGCTGTCCTGTTGTGCGTTTCCGGACGCGCGGACCGGAAAGCCCCTCAAGCCCGCTTTTCGCGGTATTCGGTACGATTTTCGGGGAAGGCGAAATGATCATTGAAGAACGCGCGCCGGCCAAGATCAACGTGGGCCTGCATGTACTGCGCCGCCGTCCCGATGGGTACCACGACATAGACACCGTGCTGGTGCCAGTGGCCTGGGAGGACCGCCTGCTGCTTGAGGCCCCGGCCGAAGAAGTCCATTTCACGTGCACGGACCCGGGCCTCGAGGGGGCACATAACCTCTGCCTGCGGGCGCTGGAGCTGGTACAGCGGGCAGGTCGATGGTCGGGCGGGCTGCGGATACGGCTGGAAAAACACCTGCCCTACGGAGCGGGACTGGGCGGGGGATCCAGCGATGCGGCGGCCGTGCTCCGAGGGCTCAGGCGTCTGGGCCTTGAGGCCGCCGAAGAAGAACTGCAGGACTGGGCCGCCCAACTGGGCTCCGATGTGCCCTTTTTCCTGAAGCACCTCCCCGCGCGGGCGCGGGGGCGGGGCGAGATCCTGGAGTACTGGCCGGATCTAATCTGGCCGTTCTGGACGGTGATCGTCTTCCCCGGGATACGGATATCCACCGCAGAAGCCTATCGGTGGGTTCAGCCGCGGGCCGAGGGCCGAGCTGATCTGGGCTTCCTGGTGCGCAGTCTGGATCCGGAGCGATGGCGCCGACAACTGCAGAACGATTTTGAGCCCGTTGTGCTGGCTCGTTTCCTCGAACTCAGAGATCTGCACCATCGCCTCTATGCGCTGGGTGCGCGCTACGTCTCCCTTTCCGGAAGCGGGTCCGCTCTCTGGGCGGTCTTCGAAACCGAAGGCGAGGCCCGCTCCGCCCTGGATGCGCTGGGCTTACGGCAGGGGATGATCAGCCCCCCCCGGTTCCGGTGGGGCCCATAAACGGCCTTGCTTTCCCAGCAGGCGGGGTGTTAGTTTACCAGTAAGCCGATCTTTTGGTATGCGCAAATACGCCCTCTGCCTTATCCTTGTGGCCATACCCGTACTGCTCCGGGCGCAAGCCGATGCGGAGGAGTTGTTCCGGTGGGCTTACGAGCGGCTCACCGAACGCCAGTATCGGAACGCCTGGCTGTACTTCGAACGCTTTATCCGCGCCTATCCGGATCATCCCCTCCTTCCGGAGGCCTATTACTATCAGGCCGAGGCCGCGCTGGGGATGGGATATCACGAGCAGGCGCTCCGGCTCTACGAGGCTTTTGTGGAGCGCTTTCCCGGCCATCCTTTTGCTGCCGAGGCGCTGCTGTTTCTGGGGCGGAGGGCCTTTGCAGAGGGCAATTATGCGCTGGCCCTGCTGTACTGGAACCAGATACCGGAGCGCGCCGTCGGGGCCTCTCTGCAGGCGCAGGTGCTGTTCTGGGTCGGAGAGGCCCAGCGGCATCTGAAGCAGCTGGGGGAAGCAGAGGCGACCTACCAGAAGATCCTCGAACGCTATCCCCGTTCGGAGTCCGCCCCCCTGGCCCTTTACACGCTGGCGGAGTTGTACATAGAACAGAATCGGCTGCTGGAGGCCCGGCGGGCGCTCGAGCGCCTGCAGCGCGACTATCCTGATCAGGTGCGGCGGGCGGATTTCGTGCTCTGGCTGGCCGAACTGCAGGCACAGACCGGGGCTTTGCAGGAACTGGTCAATACCCTGACCCCCCGCGTAGATCGCCTGCCCGGGGAACTGGCTCCGCGCGCGCTTTACCTGCTCGGGGCGGCCTATTCGCGGCTGGGGGACCCGGCGCGCGCTTCGGTTTATTTCGAACGCCTCCTGCAAGAGCACGCCCACAGCCCGCAGGCCCGGATAGCGCACTACGAGCTGGCCTGGGCTCTGGCCGCTCAGGGGGCCTACGCACAGGCCGCCGCCTCGATGAGCGCGCTGGCCGAAAGCGGATCCGATTCTTTAGCCCGCATGGCCGCCCACTATGCGGCCGCCTTCTGGGAACGGGCCGGCCGATGGGAGCAGGCTCGGCAGGCCTACGCCAGCGCCGCCGCGCGTTTTCCCAGCGGTCCGTGGGGAGATCGTCTGCTGTTGGAGTGGGGACGTCTGGAACTTCGGCAGGATCGACCCGCGGAGGCGATACCCATCTTTCGCCGGCTCCTGGAACGCTATCCCGATTCCCCGCTCCTCATGGAGGGTCTGGAGTGGCTGGCTCGGGCGCATCTCCTATTGGGTGAGTACACGCGCGCCGCTGAGGTGCTGGAGGTGGCCGCCTCGCTGGGCACCGTACCCCTGGAAATACGCCATCGCGCCCGATTTATGAAGGCCTGGACGTTACTGCGCGGGGGCCTGTATGCACAGGCCCTAGAAGAATGCGAGCGCCTCTACAGGGAGGCGCCCACCGGACCCTGGGCCCCTGAGGCGCTTTTCTGGGCGGCTGAGGCGCATTTTCAGCTGCGCCGCCCCGATCGGGCCGCCGAGCTCTGGGGCGAGTTTCTGCGCGCCTTCTCCGCTCACCCCTACGCGCTGGCCGCTCGCTATGCTCGCGCCTGGGCGCTCTTTCAGGCGGCTCGATATCAGGAGGCGATCCCCGTCTTTCGGGACTTCCTTGCCCTGTATCGTCCCTCTGCGCGGGACCTGGTCCGATATGATCAGGATGCGCGCCTGCGGCTGGCGGATTCGTATTTCGCCCTCAAACAATACGCCGAGGCTGTTGCGGCCTACCAGGCGGTCATCGACCGCGGTGGATCCGAGGTGGATTACGCGCTTTTTCAGCAGGCCCTGGCCCGCTACTACAGCAATGCCCCCTCGGAGGCCATCCGGTTGCTGCGCCTGTTGCGGGAGCGGTATCCTCGTTCGGCCTATGTCGATGAGGCCCAGTATCAGATCGGGTGGATCTACTTCCGGCTGGGCCGCTATCAAGAGGCCGTGGCAGAATTTGAGCGGTTGCGGACGGAAAGCCCCGACAGCCCCCTGGCTCCCAGAGCGCTCTATAATATCGGGGATGCGCACTACAACGCCGGCCGCCTCGAGCAAGCCATCGCCGCCTATGAGGCGCTGGTACAGCAGTATCCCCAGCACCCTCTGGTCGTAGAGGCCCTCTCCAGCGCCCAGTATGCCTACGAGGCGCTGGGTCGGCCCGAAGAGGGAGAAACGCTGCTGGAGCGCTTCGCCGCGCAGCGGCCGGGGGATCCCCTGGTGGAAGAGTTGCGCTACCGGCTGGGAGAGCTCCGGCTGCAGGCAGGGCGATATGAGGACGCCGTGCGGGCTCTGGAACGCTTCGTGCAGACGGCACACTCCAGCCCGCGTTTGCCGGAGGCGTACTACAATCTGGGGTTTGCCTATCGGCAGTTGGGGCGCCTGGAGCAGGCCATCGCCATCTGGCAGCGTCTGGTGAGCGATTTTCCCCAGTCGGACAGGCGTCGGGATGCGCTGCGTCAGCTCGGGGAAGTGTATCTGGAAACAGATCGCCCCAGACAGGCCATCGGTGCTTTTCAGCTCTGGGAGCAGTCCGCGCCTACGGCCGAGGAACGGCTCTGGGCCGCCATTGGCCAGGCGCAAGCCTATCTGGAGCTGGGTAATCCCGCGCAGGCCGAAGGGGTTCTGCGGCGCACCCTGAACCGGGCAAGAGCCGAGGAACAGGTGACCCTGCAGGCCGAACTCACCTTGGCCCGTGCCCTGGAAGCGCTGGGCCAGACGCAGGAAGCCGAACGGCTCTACATCAAAGTGGCCAGTTCCGGCTATACGGAGCTCGCCGCGGAGGCGCAGTTCCGCCTGGGGCTGTTGTACAGGCGGCTGGGGCGTCTGACACAGGCCGTGGACGTGCTGGAACGCGTGGCGGTGGCTTTCCCGGGGGAGCTGGAATGGGTCGTGCAGGCGCGCCTGGAGCAGGCCCGCATCCTGCGGGATATTGGCAACCGGCTTCAGGCCATCCGATTATACGAGTCCATCCTGCGCGACTACCCCGGCACCCAGGCGGCGCTGGAGGCCGCGCGGGAACTGGCCGCCCTGCGGGGTCAGGGTTCCCCGAGGAGGTAGCATGCGTATCGGATTGTTCATCGGCGGGATCGGCTTGCTGTTGCCCGCTTCTCTGGGGGCGCAAGGGGCGCAGCCGGATACCACCCGGTTGCCGGAGCTTACGCCCCGCGCTGTGGAGGTCAGGGGAGAGCTCCGCATCGAACTGCCCTCCCTGGCCCGACAGCCCCTGACGGGATTTGATCTGGTGCCGCGCCGCCTGCAGCTGGATACGGTGCGGGGACCCTGGCTGGAGCACCTAGGTTTGCCCTGGGAGATCGCCGCTGTATCCGTACAGCGACCTCAGCCGCGCCCGCTGCGAGCGCGCCTTCCGGAAGAACCCGCCTGGATGCGGCTACAGGCTGGATACGGACGCTTCGTCAGCCCGGAGCTTGAACTTGAACTAGCCCCTTCCGGGCAGATAGCATCCGCATTGTCCGGATCGTTCCGCTACGGGCACCGTTCCTCACAGGGTCATCTTGAGCGTGCTGCCTTTCGTCGCGACGAGCTGGGTTTTGTGCTGTTTGCCTTCCCCCGAGGCTCTCTGCTGGGTTCCCCCTGGACGGCAGGAGTGGAGCTGGGGGGAAGCGACTATGGCTATCACCTCTACGGCGTGCCCCGGATCGAGGTACCGCGTCGTCTGCGCACGCTCCAGGGGCGTCTGCAGGCCCGCTCGCGGGAAGCTCGCGGCCCGGGATTCGATATGGAGCTTGTGTGGCGGGCTGATCGGGCTCATCTGGACACCCTGCTGGATCGACCTGACTGGGTAGCGGATTCCGCTTTTCGGGCTCCAAGCTCCTGGCGTCTGGGGGGCAGTCAGGCGCGTTTTGCCGCCCGGATCGGGCACCGAGGGCGCACCGTCGCCCTGGAGATGGGCCTGCGCTATGAACATGTACGAGCCTCGCGGTGGATACAGGAGCCAGAACGCGATGCCTCCGGATGGCTTGCCGGTATCCGTCTGCTGGGCGCCTATCGCATCACCCCTGCCTGGGAGGCGGAGCTGGGATTGTCCTGGAACCGGTTTCGGGGGCTGGATGATTCCCTCTCCGGCGAACAGCTCAGCCCCTACCTCCGGTTGAGCTGGCGGCCAGGGGCGCGCATCATGCTATGGGCGCGCGGGCAGGGAGATGTCGAACTGGAGGCGGGCCCGGGATCGCTCCTGAACCGCTACCCCTACGTAGATCCTCGGGGTCGGCAAACCGTGGCGCGCATCCCCCTTCGGGTCGATGTGGGTCTGGATGTCTACCTCGGGGGCGCGCTGCGCGCGCATGGTCGTTTTCTGTGGGCCCGATGGCGGCAGTGGAGCTATCCGGAGTTGCTCGCGCCCGGTCGGTTTGCCATAGCGCATCTGCCCGAGGTGTACCAACGCTACGGAGAGCTTACCCTGACCCTCAGACCTTTGAGCGGACCCTGGGCCCAGCTTACGGGTCGATACGAGTGGACGCGTCGAGGGGAGGGCCTATCGGTTCCCTATCTGCCCAGATGGCATGCCCGAGCCGAACTGGGATACGCCTTCCCGACCGGGGTGGTGTTCTCCGCTCAGATGCGCTACGAAGGGGCTCGCTCCGGAGGCAGGGTGGAGCTGGCCTCCCCCCTGCAGACCTCGCCTCTGCCCGAGATACGGCGTTCGCTGGCTCCTTATCTTCGGATGGACGTGCGCCTTTTGGCTCGTCTGAGCCGCCAGGCCGGTATCTACGTGCAGCTTGAGAATCTGCTCAACCGGACATACTATATCTGGGATTTTTATCCCGAACGACCCCTGGACGGGCGTCTGGGGTTGTGGTTGCGCTGGTAGAAAGGGCATGCGCTATGCATAGCTGGCCCGAACAGTTCGATGCAATCGCGGCGGTGGCCATCCGCCGGGCCCTTCTGGAGCGTATGGCCGTGCGCCTGCCCGGCTGGGGCCGACTCCGGGTTGTGCATTATCGCAGCCGGCGCGAACCGGGGCCGGATGGCAAGGTGTACATCTTTCCCCCGGAGGACCGCGTGGTGTTCGAAGCCGAAGAATCGGAGGCCTGAGGCGTGCACGAAGAGCGCTGGATAGCGCACCTGGCTGATCTGCTGGGTGCGGACGTGTCGGAGGCGCGTGCCTGGCTGCAGGCGCGCCTGAATGCCCTCAAGGGTGAGCTCGAAGAGGCCGGACAGGCCATCTGGCCCGGAGTGGGACGTTTCTTCCGCCTGCCAGATGGGCGGATCGGCTTTGAGCCGGAGGAGGAACTGGCCCGGGCGGTCAATGAGCGCTATGAGGGGCTGGTGCCCATACTGGCGCCGGATTCCTGGGAGGAGCCGGAGGAAGAAGGGGAGCTGGAGGAAGAGGGGGAAGCGGAAGAGGTTGTGGTCAAGGAAAAAGAAGCGCCGACAGAGGAAACAGGGGTAGAGAACTCCTCCGGGCCGGAGGAGCAGAGCCCCGGATGGGGGCAAAACGTAGTGGAGCCTGAAGAACCCCCGCAACCCGTACTCCCGGCAGAGGAGGAGTATACCCCTATTTCCTGGGAGCCCACCCCCTCCCCGGAGCCACCGTTTCGCCCCAAGCCCCGACCCGCAGAACCTCGCCCCCCCTCTGCGCTTGTCAATCCAGAACGGATTCGATCGCGGCCCCGAAGCGCCGTCCCGATGTTATGGTTGCTGGGTGTCTTGTTTGTGGCGGGCGTCGCGGCGGTTGTGTGGTATTTCCGGCGGGAGTATTACGGGCTGGGTCCGGAATTAGCCTCATCGCCGGTGCCTTCCCAGCCTCAGCGGGCCATGGAGCTCTTTTCCCCGGATACGACGGCGCAAACCAGCGGGCCGGATACCCTGCAGGTAACGGCGGAGGCCCCGGCCGTCCCCGCTCCAGTCCCTGCTCCTGCTTCCGGACCTGCGTGGTGGCGACAGCCCGTGAATCCCGATCAGGAGGGATGGACGCTCGTGCTGGCCTCCTGGCCTACGGAGCCAGAGGCGCGGGCCGATCAGGAACAGCTGCGCACCTACGGGGTTGAGGCCACTGTGGTGCCGGCTCAAACCCCGATCGGCCGGCGTTTTCGTCTCGTCGTGGGGCAGTTTCCTAGCCGCCAAGAGGCCGAAGCCCAGCGGGAGGAACTGGCCCGTCGGCTGGGGCGTCCGGACGTGTGGGTGTTGCGCTTAACCCGGTAAACGAGGAGGATAACGGTATCGTGTGCGCGTTCTGGCAGGTTGCCCCGCTTAATCCAGTCGATACGATGGTCCAGCTTCCTTCGTCGGTGCCGATGGAGCAGACCATGACCTTATGGGAGATGCTGCTCAAAGGCGGCTGGCTCATGATCCCGATTGTGCTCTGCTCCCTGCTGGCCGTTTTCGTGATCCTCGAGCGGTGGTTGGTACTGCGGCGAGCGCGTATGGAGGTGCAACCCTTTCTGCGGCAGATTCAGGCTCTCCTGCAGGCCGGGGATGTGGCCCAGGCGATCGCCCTTTGCGAGGAGGTGGATCGGCCCATCGCCCGCATGCTCCGGCGTGGTCTGGAGCGGCTCGGCCGACCCATCGAAGACATCGAGGAGGCCATTCAGCAGGCTGGCAAACAGGAGGCCTTCGCCCTGGAAAGGCGGCTCGATCTGCTGGCCTCCATTTCCGGTATCGCGCCCCTGCTGGGATTTCTGGGTACGGTAACGGGTATGATCGAGGCTTTTCAGCAGATTCAGGCTCTGCAGGGCAACGTCAACCCCAGTGTGCTGGCCGGAGGGATATGGGAGGCGCTCATCACCACGGCCGCGGGGTTGGCCGTGGGCATTCCCGCCTACGCCTTTTATAACTACCTCAACAGCCGGGTCAACCGCATGGTCTTCGAGCTTGAAGAAGCGGCCACCCGTTTTCTGGATCTGCTTGAAGAGCCTGTTCGTCCACCGAGCGTACGCCCGCTATAAAGGAGCTACTGCGATGGCCCGCCTGGAAATCGCCCGACGCCGCCCCCCGCTGTCGACTTTTACCCTGGCTTCCATGACCGATATCGTATTGCTGCTGCTCATTTTCTTTCTGCTCACTTCCTCCTTTGTGACCCAGTTCGGCATCCGCGTCAACGTGCCCCGGGCCGAAGCGGGTCCTATTGAGGAGGGACAGTATGTGACCGTCACGCTCACCGGTGAGGGGCGTCTGTACGTCGACGGCGAGCCGGTAGAGCGCGATGCCTTGGGGGCCCGGCTTCTGGCCGTTCGGGAACAACTGGCCAGGCCGCTGGTGGTGCTTCAGGCCGATCGAAGGGCCACCATGGAGGATGCCGTCTGGGTGATGAGCCTGGCCCGTTCGCTGGACATGGGGATCTGGATTGCAACCGAGCCGGAGGAGCGCTGATGCGGAACCGGGAGGAGCGCATCGCACTCGCCGGAAGCCTGCTCTTGCACGCGGTTTTGGCCCTGTTGTTCTGGGTCGTGGTGGTGCGCTCTGAGCCCGTCCCGATGGGGCTTCTAGAGGTGGATTTTGGCCCCCTGCGCGAGGGAAGGCCGGTTCGGGCGGCGCTCAGGCCCGAATCCGGCCCGGAGATCCCCCAGGAAGTCAACCCGGAACTTCGTCACAGCCCGCATGTCGAGCCCGAAGCGCGGGTTCCGGCTCCTGAGCCTCCTGCCCGGCCCGTAGAGGCGCCCCAGCGGGTGCCTGCGGAGACCCCGGAGCGAATACGCACACCTCGAGCATCCGAAGTGCGGCCGGAGCGGCCAAGCCCGGAGCCCGCCCGCACTCCCGCTCCGAGTGCGGCCCCTTCCGGTCAGAGTCCGGAACAGAGGCCCGCAGGCGGCAGCCCCGAGGGAACAGGCAGGGCCGAAGAGGGGACGCCGGGAACGGGGTTTGACCGGGACCGCTCGGCGCCGTTTGCCTTGAGCTGGGAGGGCAATCTGACGCGCAGCATTCTCCGCCAGCGGCTTCCCGCATATCCGATTCAAATCGAGGCCGAAATCCGTATTCGCTTTACCGTCGACCCGCAGGGACGGGTGATCAGCATGATCCCCCTGCAGAAAGGCCCCCCGGAGTTGGAGCGCGCGGCCATGGAGGCGCTCCGGGAATGGCGGTTCAACCCTCTGCCTCCGCATGTGCCCCAGCTGCCCCAGACAGGGGTGATCACCTTCCGGTTTCGTCTGCAGTAGGAGGAAGCGATGGCGGAGACGATCTTTTCGCGAATCATACGCAAAGAGGTGCCAGCCCAGATTGTCTACGAAGACGAGCGCGTGGTGGCCTTCCGGGATATTCACCCCCAGGCCCCCGTGCACATCTTGATCGTGCCCCGTGAACCCATTGCCACGGTCAATGACTTGCGGCCGGAACACGCAGAGCTGGTGGGTCACATGGTCCTGGTCGCCCGAGAGCTGGCCCATCGGGAGGGGGTCGCCGATCGGGGATATCGGCTTGTGCTCAACTGCAATCCGGAGGGAGGGCAGTCCGTCTACCACCTCCACCTACATCTGTTAGGCGGACGCCCCATGGGCTGGCCCCCCGGGTAGCTCAGCACACGCCCGTCGGTACGGGGCGAGGTACCGGGGTCTGTAGGATCGCCTCCAGCAGCCGGTCGGCTCCGTATCGAACGGCATCCGTCGTAGGCAATCCGGTTTCCCGCTCTGTCTCCTCGATCACGCGCCGGGCTTCTTCCTCCGACATGCCCCAGGTGTTGAGCCCGATCCCCACCACGCGGGCGGGACGGAAAGGGGCCATGAGGGCTTCGTAGAGGTGGATGTAGGTCGACAGGGGCTGGATGGGCCAGTCCGTGTACTTGTGGCACCGCCGTCCGGGCTGATGGCAGAGGATCATGTGCGAGGGCATACTTCCGTGCAGCAGGCCCAGGGTGACGCCCGAATAGCCGGCGTGCAAGATCCCACCCTGGCCCTCGACAAACACGATGTCTTTACCCGGCGCCTCTTCCAGGATAAGCGCCTCCATGGCGCCGGCCATGAAGTCGCTCACCACCGCATCGATGGCGATCCCGAAGCCGGCGATCATGATCCCCGTCTGGCCCGTGGCGATGAAGGCCGAACGCAGGCCTCGGGCCTGGGCGGCCCGGTGCAGTTCCAGCGTCACGGTCATTTTGCCCAGGGAGCAATCGCTGCCCACGGTGAGTACGACGGGCACGGAGACCTCGCGCGCCACGCGTCCGGACCCGACAGGCAGGTGGGCGGGGGGTTTGCGGGTATCCCAGATCCGCACTCCGTAGCGGGTAGCCAGCTCCCGGAATTCGGGCATATCCCCCAGGTGCACATGCAGGCCGTGGATGATGTGCAGGCCGCTTTGGATGGCCTCCCGGATCGTATCCAGCATCTCCGCCGTGGGCTCGCCCCCTTTGCCCGCTGTGCCGATGAGCAGGCTGTCGGGTCCATAAGCCAGCGCCTCCTGCAGCGATCGGACGACGGGGATCTCGTATCCCGGCCCCAGCACCTCGGAGGCGAAACGGCATCGAGAGGTACTATCCAGGATCGCCACCACGCGCTTGTTGCCGTATCGGATCACCCCATTGCCCGTCTTGCAGCTATAGGCGTCGAAATGCCCCTCGCAGTAGATTACGGGACGTTCGAATGGAACCGACATGGCTACTTCCTCTGCGCTTGATTTAGCGGTACAGGGGATAGGCCAGCATGTTCACCAGCGCCCGGAGCGCGCCTGGATGATAACGCTCCCATTGCCGATACCAGGCAAGCGAGGTGTAAAGATAACTCCCTTTCCCGTAGGCGGCAATGAGCAGACCGCTGCGCAGCGGTTCTTCTCCGGTATCGGCCATCTGGAGCAGCTCCAGGTAGAGGGAAGAATACGGGTACGGAAAATACAGACCGCGTTCCTGGACCCAGTCCTGCCATGTTTCCGGGCCCAGCGGGTATGGACTTCTAAGGAGCGGATGGCCGGGTCGGAGTACCTCCACCGGGGCGTCCTCTTCGCTTACGCGCCGCGTCGAGAGCGTAAGCGGATAGGGGGGCCAGGGCTTGCCGTTCCACTCCGGCGGGCGCTGGTAGAGCACCACTACATGGCCGCCCTGACGGACGTAGTCCAGGATGCGCTCGTTATAGCGGCTCAGTTCCGGGCGGTGGTAATAGGCGCGCACCCCGATGAGCAGGCTCGTATATCGGCTCAGCTCCCCTCGGGCCAGCATGGTCGAGTCCAGTACGTCGAAACGTGCCCGAATAGCCCGCAGTGCGCGCTCCGTCCCCTGCTCCAGACCGGGAATCCAGCCCACGCGCACCGTCTGGGGCAGCGCGATATTGTAGCGGCGGGCCCGCAGCAGGAGGGTATCCGTCTGCCCTTCAACCCAGATCCGAAAGGCGTATTCCCCCTCGGGCCACGGTGCCCAGCGCCGCAGGGAGACCTCAAGGGGGTGGATCCTGCCGGGCTCCAGCCCGCCAACAGAGACCTGCAGGGTGTCGTCCCGGCCCACCGGCTTGATGATTAACCGGGCCAGAGCGGGGAGTGGATCCGGGACCTCCAGGGCAAGACGCAGTTGCGGATTGGGCTCGGTGAGCCACTGCCAGGCATGGGCCCGCAGGATGAGCGGAGGGGCGATGGCCACCGGAATCCGGCCGCGCACCCAGTACGGCGGTTGATCTGTCGCGACGGCAGGTCGAATCTCGTAGTGCAAGGGCCGGTACACCGGATCCGGATAGGCGTACTGGTATCGCTCCAGGGGATAGGTGAGCGGGGCATCGGAGGGCAGGATGACGGATAACTCGAGCTGGCCCGTGGCGGGAAAAGCCCAGCGCCCCAGTTCGCGCTCCCCGCAGTAGAGGCGCAGCACGGGGTTGGGCATGGACAGCCGCTGTACGAAAAAGCGCAGGCGCACGCTCCGGCCCGGGGTGAGCAGGGAATCTTCAGGCTGGACCCACAGACGCGTACCCATACGGGCCAGGGCTAGAGCGTTTTCCGCTTCTTTTCGCTCCTCCTCGGTGAAATCCCGTTTGAGCCCCGAGAACAGATCCTCTCTTCCGGGGCGAGAGCCGTCCACAGACCACAACAGCCGGTAGTAGGTTCGCTCCAGCCGCAGGGAGTCGGCTAGGCGGGGCATGTCCTGACTGGCGTGCTGGCGCAGGGCCTCTCGGGCTATGTCGGCAAAGGAGCGGCCCGTTACAGGGTCCCGGTCCCCGACCGGGACGGCCACGTCGAATCCTTCGGCGGGGTCGGATACGCGTACGAAGAGCCTTTTTACCTGCCACGGCCTGCCCAGCTCGGAGTTATAGGTAGAGTCCGCGGCCAGGGGGATGGCTTCCCAGAGGGCCAGAGCAGCGGCTTGGTGATGGCCATGCTGTCGTCGCGGGCCTGTGGTGAGGGTGTCATGGTGGGTGATGATCACATCGGGTCGGAAGCGGCGGATCGCCTCCACGAGCCGTTCTACGACGCGCTCACGTCCCCCCCAGCGGGCGAAGGTTTCCTGAGCGGTTTTGGCATAGCCGAAGTCGGGGAAATTCAAAAAGTAGGGCACCGTGCCGAGGATCGCGGCGGCGCGCTCCGTTTCGCGCGAGCGCAGCGCCCCGAGGGCTTCATACAGCTCCGGACCTATAGCGTTCTGTCCCCCCTCGCCGCGGGTAAGGTATACCGTATAGGTGCGCATCCCTCTGCCGTGGCGATAGTAAGCAAGCGTAAAGCCGTCCTCGTCATCCGGATGGGCGGCCAGGCACAGGAGCACCCGCGCCTCACGAGCGCTGAGGGAGGCCAGCCTTTCCTCGAGGTTCGAGCCGGGGTCGGTGCAGGAGGAGGCGATAATTGCAAAGAAAAGTAGCCCGATGCGAGATGCTGAAATGGATATGTTGCGGGTATCTCGCATAGTCGGATAACTTCGCTCACTTGCGGGGATGTGTGGGAGCCCTTTCATGCTGCACGAACGCACGCGGAAATATCTCGAGGCCATTCTGAAGACAGCAACCCCTTCGGGGTTCGAGCAGGAAGGCCAGCGGCGCTGGATGGAGTTCGTTCGGCCCTGGGCCGACGAGGTGCAAACGGATGCCTACGGCAACGCCTGGGCCATACGGCAAGGCTCCAGTTCCGAGGGGCCGTGTCTGCTGATCGAGGCGCATATCGATGAGATCGGCCTCATGGTCCGTTATATCGACGAGCAGGGGTTCCTGTGGGTGAGCCGGATCGGGGGGTCGGATCGGGCGCTGGCCCGTTCCCGACGCGTATACGTGCTCACCGAGCAGGGTCCTGTGCCCGGGATCGTGGGCCATACGGCCATCCACCTGCGCGAGAGCCGGGAGGAGAGCATACCGAAGTGGCAGGAGGTCTACATCGACGTGGGGGCGACGAGCCGCGAGGAGGTAGCCCAGAAGGGCATTCGCGTCGGGCATCCCATCGTGTACGCCGATGAGCCCTGGTTCTGGGGCGAAGAGCTGATCATCGGCAGGGCTGTAGACAACCGTATCGGCGGGGCTGTGCTGGGCGAGCTGCTGCGTCGGCTGGCGGAGGCGCCGCAGCGACCCGCGGCCACGGTCATCGCCGCCAGCGCCGTACAGGAAGAAGTGGGGGGGAACGGCGCGCGCATGATCGGCTACCGGCTCCGGCCCGATGTGGCTGTGGTCATCGATGTGACCCATGCGACCGATACGCCGGGTATCGACCGCAAGCAGCACGGGGATGTGCGCCTGGGCAAAGGGCCTACCCTTTCTCATGGGGCGGTAAACCATCCCGCGGTGGTGCGCAGGCTGCTGGAGGCGGCCGAGCGCGCCGGCGTCCCTATACAGCATGAGGCGCTGAGTCTGACCACGGGTACGGATACGGATGATATCTTCGACCAGCGAGGAGGTATTCCGAGCGCGCTGCTTTCCATCCCCATGCGGTACATGCACTCCACGGTCGAGACCGTACACGTGGCCGATGTGGAGGGCGCGGTCCGGGTGCTGGAATCCTTCATCCAGGCCCTGGCCCCGGGAGAACGCTTCTCCGTGCTCTGACGGAGTTGCTCCTCTGGATGGGGAGGGACTAACTTTGCCCGGCTTTGTTGGTCCCAGAAAAGGAAGCAGACGAACATGAATAAAGGCAAGATCGCGCAGGTTATCGGCCCCGTCGTGGATGTGGACTTTCCCGAGGGGCAGTTGCCCGAAATTCTGACTGCGCTCGTGGTTTACCGGGAGGACGGCTCCGAGCTCGTGCTCGAGGTGCAGCAACATCTGGGCGAATCCCGCGTGCGCGCCGTGGCTATGGATTCGACCGACGGCCTCATGCGGGGCATGGAGGTCATCGATACGGGAGGGCCCATCTCTGTTCCGATCGGCGAGGAAATCCGGGGTCGACTCTTCAATGTGGTGGGCAAGCCCATCGACGGACTGCGCCCGCCCAAAGAGGAGGGGCGTCTGCCCATCCACCGGCCCCCGCCGAAGTTCGAAGACCTCTCCACGCAAACGGAGATGTTCGAGACGGGCATCAAGGTGATCGACCTGCTGGAGCCCTACGCCAAAGGGGGAAAGATCGGGCTCTTCGGCGGAGCCGGGGTGGGCAAAACGGTGCTCATTATGGAGCTTATCCATAACATCGCCAAGCAGCACTCCGGTCTTTCCGTTTTTGCGGGCGTGGGAGAGCGTACTCGCGAAGGCAACGACCTGCTGCGGGAGATGATCGAGTCGGGCGTGATCAACTACGGGGACCGCTTCCGGAAGCACTTCCACGAAACCGGGGACTGGGATCTGTCCCTGGTCGATTACGAAGCGCTCAAGACCTCGCAGGCTACCCTGGTCTTCGGGCAGATGAACGAACCTCCGGGTGCGCGGGCGCGCGTGGGGTTGACCGGCCTGACGATCGCGGAGTACTTCCGCGACGAGGGGGGGAGGGATGTGCTCCTGTTCATCGACAACATCTTTCGTTTCGTGCAGGCCGGATCCGAGGTTTCTGCCCTTCTGGGGCGCATGCCCAGCGCGGTAGGATATCAGCCCACACTGGCCACGGAGATGGGCGAACTGCAGGAGCGGATCACCTCTACGCGGAGGGGATCGATTACCTCTGTGCAGGCCGTCTATGTGCCGGCCGACGACCTGACCGATCCGGCTCCGGCTACCACGTTCGCACACCTGGATGCGACCACCGTGCTTTCCCGTCAGATCGCCGAGCTGGGCATTTATCCCGCCGTGGACCCCCTGGAGTCCACAAGCCGCATCCTGGATCCGCGCATCGTGGGTCGAGAGCACTACGAGGTGGCTCAGGCCGTAAAGCAGATCCTGCAGCGCTATAAGGATCTGCAGGATATCATCGCCATTCTGGGCATGGATGAGCTCTCCGAAGAGGATAAGCTTGTCGTCAGCCGCGCCCGCCGCGTACAGCGTTTCCTGAGCCAGCCTTTTCATGTGGCCGAGGCCTTTACGGGCACCCCGGGCCGGTATGTGAAGATCGAAGACACGATCAAGGGCTTCCGGATGATCCTCTCCGGAGAGCTGGACCACCTGCCCGAGGGCGCCTTCTACATGGTGGGTACGATCGAGGAGGCCATCGAGAAGGGCGAGCGTATGCTGGCCCAGGCCGCCGCCTGAGGGAAAGATCATGGCAAAGACTTTCCACCTGGAAATTCTCACCCCGGAGCGGGTGCTCTTCAGCGGTGAGGTGCTTTCGTTGAAAGCGCCCGGCGTGCTGGGGCAGTTTCAGCTACTGGCCCAGCACGCCCCCCTGGTAGCGCAGATCGATATCGGGGTGCTGGAGGTCGTTTTCCCCAACGGGTTGCGGCGGTATTTTGCCACCAGCGGGGGATTCGTCGAGGTCAAGGCCAACAGGGCTGTTGTGCTGGCCGAAGCGGCAGAAGCAGCAGAAGAAATCGATATCCCGAGAGCCCAGGCCGCCCTGCAACGCGCTCAGCAACGCCTCCGGGAGCCCAACTGGGACCGTGCCCGAGCGGAGGCCGCGCTCAAGCGGGCACAGAATCGGCTCCAGGTGGCGGCACGCTACGGAGAAGCCGGTTGATTGCCAGCAGCCCGATGAAAAGTGGGGCCGTTTTTCCTGCGATCGCAGAGGGGCCCGCTCTTTGCTCTGGCCGGGATCGAGCCCATGAGGAAAACATGCCCGAGCGGAGCGAGCTACTGGATGCTTATCTGGCCCGTCTTGCCCGGGAGCACGGCTGGCTGTGGTGTGTGCTCTACGAACACGGGCGGGGTGTGCTCGGCCTCTACCATATTTTCGAGGACTATGAACGGCCCGAGGAACGGTTGCAGAAGATCATGGGACGTTCCCTCTTCGGCGCCGCTCGAGAGCTCACGCTCAAGGCCCGGCTTTTCGCCATTACACCCCAGATCGAGCTCTTTTACGTTCTCCCCTCGGAGTTGCCCGAAGAGCTCGATCCCCATCAGGTGAGCAAAGACATCTGCCTGATGCTTTCGTTAAGGAGCCTGGATTCGGGCTGAGGGGATCTGAGTTGGCAAAAATCGGCTTTTCTGCGTATCTTTGTCCCTGAATCCGAAAAGGCGTTCTTTCCTGGGGGCGTATGAGCAAGTCGTTGCGTGTACTGTTTGCGGCCGGGGAGATGAGTCCGTTTGCCCGGCTCACCGATGCGGCCGATCTGATTCGTTCGCTTCCCGAAGCCCTTCAGCTCCAAGGCCACGAAATCCGCATTATGCTGCCGAAGTATGGCTTCATCAGCGACCGCCGCAACCGGTTGCATGAGGTCATTCGGCTCTCTGCCATCGAAGTTCCGGTGGGCGATCGGGTGGAACTGCTGAAAGTCAAGGTGGCCTCGATTCCCAGCGCCCGCCTTCAGGTTTATTTTCTCGACAACGAGCGCTACTTCAAGCGCCGGGGCATTGTGAGCGATGAGCAGACCGGGGAGCCGTTTCCGGACAACGACGAGCGGGCCATATTCTTCTCCCGTGGAGTGCTGGAGACCATCCGCCGTCTGGGCTGGCATCCGGACATCATCCACTGCCATGACTGGATGGCCAGCCTCATTCCCGTGTATCTGAAGACGATCTATCGCAACGATCCCCTCTTTGCCAACACGAAAACCCTCTACACGGTCCATAATCTGAACCTGCCCACCCAGTTTCCCAAGCAGGTGATATTGCCCAAAATCGGGCTGCCGGAAGAGGAGCTCGAGCGCCTTCAGCTGGCACAGAACGGACACGTGGATCTACTGCACAGCGGCCTGCTGTACGCCGATGTGGTCTCCATTACGGCCCCCCATGTAGATCCGGCCACGTTGCCCACAGACCGGGCCATTCGCATTGAGGGACCCATCGAGCGTATGGTGGATACCTACGCGGAGCTGTACCGCAAGCTTGTGTCGTAACCCTGTCGTAAAAGATAGGGCAGAAGCCGGATCCGGACTGGCATTTCTCGGTCTGGTTGCGTTGATTTGCGTCACCTGAGCACTGAGAGGAGAAATCGCCTTTGCGCCCGACGCGCTCCGGCATGTGGTGGCTGCTGGGGTTTTCGATTCTCTGCGGCTGTAACGTGGTCAACGATACGGGGGCTTCTCTGCAGTCGGGATCGGAGCGGCTGAGTCCTCAGGTGCAGGTCTTGCCCCTAGAATCCATGCGGTCTGTTTCCGCTCGCCCCCTTACGGGGCAGGCCTCTGCGCTTCTGGTGGGGCAGGTGGACCACCCGTTGATCGGCGCCCTGCAGGCCGAGGCCTATGTGATCCCGGAATATCCCTCTGTGGTTTTGCCCAATCTGGCCGACTATGAGGTACAGGCCGAGCTGCACCTAATCCGACAGGCCGTCTACGGGGACACGACCGCTCCCCTGCGCCTGCGCGTACGCCTGATCACCCAGAGCTGGACCGATGCCCGATTCCCGGCCGATACCACGTTGCCCACCGGAGAGGTACTGGGGCTCTCGGAGCCCTTCCGGGCGCGCGATAGCCTTGTTCGCATCCCGCTCGGCCGGAGCTGGACGGATCTGTTTCGGTCCGCGGTGGGTAGCGAGGCGGACTTCAGCAGCCGGATACATGGTTTTGTGCTGGAACCCGTGGAGGGGCGGGCCGCAGTGGGCTTCGATGGGGCCCGCTCTTATGTGCGTATCTGGTACCGCCGAGAGGGGGTGCGGGATTCCGTATCGCTGGCTCTGAAGAGCCGGGCCAACGCGGTGCGACGGCTCACAACGGCGCCCTCTGCTGTGGTGGTGCAGGGAGGGGTAGGTAATCGGGCCCTGGTATCCTTCGCCCTCCAGTTGCCGGCCCAGGCCGCCGTGCACCGGGCTGTGCTCTGGCTCTATGCCCAGCCCGCGGTGCCGGATCCGGGTTCCGTCTGGGAGCCTGTTGAGCAGCTGTCCCTGTATACAAGCACGGAAACAGGAGAGCCCGATCGATTGCTGGCCACGGGGCGCTATCGGACTTCGGAGGGAGGATATGCCTTCTCCAGTCCGGTGTTCTCCAACTACGTGCAGGAGCTGGTTCTGGGCAAAACCCCGAGCCGGCCGCTGATTGTGATGGCGGCCTCGGAGAAAAACACGTTGAGCTGGGTTGTGCTGCGCAATCCGGGATCGAGCGAACCAAAACCCCGCCTGGAGGTGTTCTGGACCTCTCCGCCGGGCATGGCAACGGAGCGCTAAGGCATGCGATCTGTGTGGGCGATCGGCCTGTTGTGCATCGGCTGCACCTCGCTGTGGGCGCAGGCGGGCCGCAGTGGTTCGGTGTATTCCCGCTTCGGGATCGGCGATCTCTGGATACCCGCCTCCGGGGCCTCGTCCGCGATGGGCTACAGCGGACTGGCCAGCGTATCGCAGCGAGACTGGAACTTTATGTTGCCCGCCTCTTGGGCGGAGCTGCCGTTCATGCGGGCCAGTGCTCGTCTGTACCTGCAGGGTTGGCAGTATAGCTCCGAGATCCAGAGCGCGCGCTTGCTGTCGGGTAGTATAGCCGAGGTCGCCCTCGGTTTTCCCGTGGGAAAACGGCTGGGGTTCGGTTTCGGTTTCTGGCCTTACAGTCAGGTCGGCTACCGTATTCGGCAGAGCGGTCAGGTGCAGGAACAGGCTTATACGGTCCGGGCGGAGGGCGAAGGGGGGCTCCATCAGCTCACGTTGGGCGCCGGACTGGGTCTGGGGCATGGCCTCAGTCTGGGATTGGGCCTTGTACGCTGGATGGGGGCCATTAGCCGGGAATGGACCGTGCAGTTCACTCAGGACAGCGTGGCTTCGTTTCTCGATAGCCGATACCGGCGCTACAGCCGATATGCGGGCTGGGGGGGAGCGGTGTCCGTACTCTACGTGCATCGCTCTCCGGATCGGCGCGGACCGGTGTGGTCTTTCGCCCTGCAGTGGACAAGCCCCAGCCGTCTGCAGGGATACCGGAACTGGATGCTCCAGTACGGTCAGCTGAGCAGCAACCTGTTGACTACCGATACCCTGGAGGTCCCCCGTACGGGGAGGCTGGACATACCGGCTCGCTGGTCTGTGGGCCTGGCCTGGCATCGGGGCGAACGCCTGGGCGCGCAGCTGGAGTTTGCCTACCAGCCCTGGAGCCGATTTCAGAGCACATTGCCCGTAGAACTGGACAGTCCCCGTGACGGCTGGCGTCTGGGCCTGGGGGGATTCGTTGTTCCGGACCCCGAGAACTTGACCGGATATCTGCAGCGTATTATATACCGTGCCGGGGTGCTTTATGAGCAGACTCCTTTACTCCTGCGGCATCGTCCCATCAATCGATGGGGGATTACCTTCGGTCTGGGGTTGCCTACACGGGACCCGCGGATTTCCGTCGACATCAACATGGAGATTGGCCAACGCGGTACCGTGGCCGCCGGTTTGGTACGAGAATGGCAATACCGTCTGAGCGTTACGCTCAACTATGCGGAACGCTGGTTTGTCCGCCGCCGCCTGGAATAAACAGGGAGAGCTTGATCGTCATGAAGAGCGTCGCGTTCGGCTTCATACTCACCGGGTTGCTGAGCTACTCCGTATTCGCCCAGGCCCAGGTGCCCAATGATCCAGAGGCGCTGACGCAGTACAGCCTCTACTACGAGTACTACAAGAACAAGGACTACGCAAGCGCCCTGCCCTACATCCGCTGGATGTTGCAGAATCGCCCCGTATTTCGCATCTCGCCCTCCACCCCGGCGGATCGAAACTGGGAGCGGGCTGTGGAGATCTACGAGGGCGTGGCCGCCCTGCAGCAGGACGGGGCAAAAAAGAAGGCCTATCTCGATTCGGCGCTGGCGCTACACGATCGGGTAATCGAGGTGATGAAGCAGCACCAGGTGGCCGACTTCGATGAGGCGCGCTGGTATCTCATGAAGGGGGCTTTCCTGCAGCGCCATGCGGAACAGTATCCGGATCGGCAGGGCGAGGTGCTGGAGCTGTACCTGAAGGGCTTCCGTATGGCCCCGGATCGCACCCCGCCGTATTACCCCACCTACATCGCGGCCGAACTGGTGCGGCAGGGACGGATGGAGGAGGCCCTGGCCTTCATGGATGAAGCCGAACCCTATTACAAAGACAACGCGGAGGTCAAGAATTACTTCGATCAGCTGCGGGATCAGCTGCTGCGTCGGCCCGAAGATCGGGTGGCGTTCGTAGAGCGCAAGTTCTCCGAGAACCCCCAGAATGTGGATCTGGCCAAGGAGCTCTTCGAACTCTACCGCCAGCTGGGCATGCGGGACAAACAGCGCGAGTTGGGCCGTAAACTGCTTGGCATGGAGCCTTCGGCCAAGCTCTACATCATGCTCGGACAACTGGAGCTGGAAGACGGCAACTACACCCAGGCCCTGCAGTATTACGAAAAGGCGCTCTCCCTCAATCCCGATTCGGAGACGCGCAAGGTCGTCTACTACAACATGGCGCTGGCTTATCAGAATATGGGCAGACTCCCCATGGCGCGCACCTATGCCCGAAGGGCCCTCGAGGCGGATCCCGATTGGGGAGAACCCTATCTGCTGATCGCCACCCTCTACGCTACGGCGGTGCAGAACTGCGGTAAGTTCGAGCGCGAAGACCGGGCCGTCTACTGGCTGGTAGACGACTATCTGGAGCGGGCCAAGCGAGATCCTAGCGTGGCCGCGCGCGCCAGCCAGCTACAGGCCCAGTACCGGCGTTACTTCCCCACGGCCGAGGATAAGTTTTTCAAGGGCTGGAAGGATGGGGAGCGCTATCTGATCAACTACGGCTGTTATGAGTGGATTAGTGAGGCAACGACCATCCGGTAGAGGAAAAGAGCTGAACTGCTCAAGGGGGCGGATCCGGAGCTTGCCGGGTTCGCCCTGTTTTTATTAACGTTCAGGCAAAAGGCACTATCAAGATGCCATCGCGGGCGATTCTCCACGGTCCCGCTCAAGCCTGGGCAGAACGGCTCCATCGTTTGCGGGCGCGCTATTACATGCGCTCAGCCCTCGTGGGCCTGTTGTATGCGCTTCAGGGGGCGGGTCTGCTGCTTTTGCTGGCCACGCTGATCGAGCTGCTGTGGTGGTCCCCTCCGCTGGCGCGGCAGGCCTTCTGGGTGCTTTTTGCGGCCCTGCTGGCCGGGTGGCTGGCCTATGGCGTGGCTTTGCCCCTGTTGCGTCGGGCAGGAGTACTGGAGGCCGTCTCGCTGGAAGAGGTCGCCGGCTGGATCGTTCGCGCCCGTCCGGAAGCGGGGTATCGCCTCCTGAGTCTGATCCAGCTCGGCCGCCGCGTGCCCGAAGGGGCTTCTGGGACCCTCTGGGAACGGGCGCTTGAGCAACTCGATGGACAGCTGCGCGGCTTCGATCCCGAAAAGGCGGCATACCGGCCTGTCCCCTCGAAATACACGCTGGGTGCCCTTGTTCCGTGGTTGCTCTACGGGCTTCTGATGGTCGGTGGCCCGGAATCCTTCCAACAGGCGGGGTATCGGCTCTGGGATCCTTTTACGCGCTTTGAACGCCCTCAGCCGTTTCGCTGGATCGTGCATCCCGGGGATGTGGAGCTGGTTCGAGGCGCCTCACTGGAGATCATGGCCCGCGCGGAAGGCCATTTCTGGCCCCGGCGGGCTGTGCTCGAGATGCGCGCTCTCGGAATCGTACGTCCGGATACCGTTCTGCTGCGCGCCGATTCGACGGGACGCTTCCGCTATACACTCCCCGATGTGCGCGCCCCGCTGGCCTATCGGATCTCGGCCGAGGGGGTGCAGAGCCCCTGGTTTGCCGTCACCGTTGTAGAGCGTCCCCTGGTGCGCCAGCTTTTCGTGCGCCTGCTTTTCCCCGCTTATCTGCAGCTGCCCCCGCGCGCCCTGGCCCCGAACGTGGGGGAGATCCTCGCCCCCCGGGGCACGCAGGTGCTGCTCGAGGCCCAGGTCAATAAACCTGTCCAGCGCGCGGAGGTGCGTTTTGCCTCGGGCCGTGTGTTGCCGCTTCGCCTCGAGGGGACCCGCCTTATAGGGCGCTTTGCCGTCGCAGAAGAAGATGTGTACTGGATCTGGGCCCAGGACGAAAAGGGGCTTTCCACCCTGGACCCGATCCAATATCGCATCACGCCCATTGCGGATGAACCTCCCTGGATCGGCTTGCTGGAGCCGGACCCGGATTTCCGGCTCACCGAGGCGCTGCAGGTGCCCATGAGGATCCGTATCGCGGACGATGTGGGCTTTTCGGATTTGCGGCTCTATTACCGGCGCAGCCAGTCGGCTTACGGACCGGCGGACTCCCTCTGGCAGGTCGTCGAACTGCCCATCCAGAAACCCAAACCCACCACGCAAGAGCTCGCCTGGACGTGGGACCTTCAGCCTCTGGGTTTGGTTCCGGGAGATGAGGTGGAGTACTACCTGGAGGTGCGGGATAACGACGAGGTATCCGGACCCAAGAGGGCGCGCACCGGACTTTTTCGGGCCCGCTTTCCCACGCTGGAAGAGCGTTTTGCCGCCATGGAGGCCGCCGGGCAAAGCCTGGAGCAGGCCCTGGAGGATCTGCTCTCCCGGGCTCAGCAGTTCGGTCAGGCCTATCAGAGTTTTCAGCAGGAACTGCGCCGAAAAGCCGAGCCCACTTGGGAGGATGAGCGCCGCCTCGAACAGCTGCGTCAGGAGCAGCAGGCCATTGAGGAGGAAGCCGCCCGGATCGCCGAGCAGGTGGCCGAGATGAGCCGGGATGCGCAGGAGAACCGACTCCTCTCTGCGGAGACGCTACAGCGGCTGCGCCAGCTCGAGCAGACCCTGCGGGAAATCCAGGATCCCGCCTTCCAGGAGGCCCTGCGCCAGCTGCAGGAGGCCATGCAGCGACTTTCCCTGCCCCAGATAGGGCAGTGGCTCGATCGGATCCAGATCAACGAATCTGAGCTCCGGCGCATGCTGGAGCGCACCCTTGAGCTCCTGCGTCAGGCTCAGCTGCTCGGTCGGCTCGATGAGCTCCAGCGCCGGGCCGAAGAGCTGGCGCGCACGGAAGCAGAACTGCGTCAGCGGGCCGCCGAGCTCGATCCCCGCAATACAGAAGCCCGTCAGCAGTTGGGCCTTAGCCAGGAGCAGGCCGCAGAGCGGGCCGAAACCCTCGCCCGGGAACTGGAACAGCTCCAGGAGCGTCTGCGCGAGTTGCGCCGGAATCGGGCCGCCGAACAGGTAGAACGCGAACGTCAGGGCCTGGAGCAGACCCCTTCGCAAATGCGCCAGAATGCCGGCGAGCTCCGAGAGGGCGATCTGCGCCGGGCGGGAGAACAGCTTGAACAGTTCCAGCAACAGTTCAATGCGCTCGCCGAGCAGATGCGTGCGCTCAGCCAGTCCCTGCAGGCCCAGCAACAGCAGATCAATGCCGCCGCGCTCAGGCGGGCGCTGGAGGAAACGCTCGCCCTCTCCGAACAGCAGGAGGCGCTGCGACGCAGTTTTACGCCGAACACGGAATCCATGAACCTGCTGCGCACCCGGGCCCGGGAGCAGGAACAGATCCGCCGCAGTTTCACGCGCCTGCGCGATACCCTGAGCGCGCTCTCTCGCCGTGTGCCCGAGATGAACGAGACCATACTGCAGCGCTCCCGTGAAGCGCTCGAGCATATGCAGCGGGCTACAGAGGCGCTCTCTGACCTGCGGGCTATGGAGGCGATCGGATATCAACGCGGGGCGATGAAGGGGCTTAACGACCTGGCCCTGCTATTGGCCGATGCGCTCAGCCAGGTGCAGGCCGGTGCACAGGCCGGCATGATGAGCCTATCGCAGCTGACCGAAGAGCTCCGACGTATGGCCGAACAGCAGGCCCGACTGAATGAGCAGATTCAGGAGATGTTGAATAGAATGCAGTCCTCCGGACGGCTACCCGTGGACCTGCAGCAGCGGCTCGAACAGATGGCCCTCCAGCAGGAGATGATCCGTAGACAACTGGAGCAGCTCGCCCGCCAGGAACAGCGCGCCGGCGCGCGCCGCGTGCTCGGCGATCTAGAGCAAATCGCCCGTCAGATGCAGGAGACCATCGGCGAGCTCCTGGAAAAGCAGTTGGGCCCCACCACGGTTCGGCGTCAGCAGCAGATCCTGCAGCGTCTGCTGGACGCGCAGCGTTCCATTCGCGAGCGTGATGAGGAGCCCCGGCGCCAGGCCCGAACGGCCCAGACCCCGGATCGGGACAGCCCGGCACCCCTGCGGCTTGAAGAGCTCCGAAGCCGGCTCGAAAGGGATCTGATGCGCGCCCTCGAAGCAGGCTACGCACCGGATTACGAGGCGCTCATCCGGCGCTACTTTGAGCTGCTGCAGAAACAGAACGGCCGGCCCGGCGAACCGGCCTCGGAAGGGGTACGTCCACGGTAAAAGGCCCTTCCTTCAGGCTCAGAGAGCAGCAAGCACCCGCTCCAGGCGCGCGCGCACCTCGCGGGCTATCTCCTCCACAGCGGGGTTGTGAACAACCTCCATCATGGTGCGCGGTTCGACGGCGGCCACCGTAACCTGCCCGTTCTGCTCGTAGACCACCACGTTGCAGGGCAGCAGCAGACCTAGGTCGAACTCGGCCTGCAGAGCTCGGTAGGCCAGGGGGGGATTGCAGGCGCCCAGGATCACATACGGGGGGAAATCCGCTACGCCGAGTTTTTTGTGCAGGGTGGCGCGCACGTCAATCTCCGTCAGCACCCCGAAGCCTTCCTGGGCCAGAGCGGATCGGGTGCGGTCGAGCGCTTCTTGGAAAGAATACGGCACGGTGCGTTTGATGCCGTATCGGGTGGAGAGATCCAGCTCCCTCATGCCGAGTCCTTCGCTTTTGGGTCAACGATCTCATTCAACCGGGACAGCAGGGGGCCCAGATCGACCCCTCGGGAGGTGGCCACCTCTTCGAGCGTGCCCCAGATGGGCTCGCCGCAGACCACACAGACGATCCCGTAGTCCATCAATACGGACACAAGCTCGGGATATCGGGCCACGATTTCCTCAATGGGGGTTTCCGGCCGAATCTTCATGACCGAGCTCCAGTATGGCCAGCAGGCGCTGGCATAGTTCCGCAGGTGCCTCATGGCGCAGGGTGCGATAGAGGCGAATCGTCTCGCGGAGCGAGTTCAAATAAGCGCGGCACTCCGGACAGGCCTCCAGATGTTCCCGCAGTCGGGCGCACTCCGGCCGGGAGAGCGCCTCTTCGAAATGCTCACAGAGCTGTTCGATGTACTGCCGGCAGCCCATAAGCTAGGTCCTCTCCTTCAGGTAGGCCTCCAGCCGATTGCGCACATGCGCCCGGGCACGCTTGAGCCGTCCTTTGGCGGCCCACTCCGTCTGTCCCGTCATGGCGGCCACTTCTCCAATCGGGATATCCTCCACATCTCGAAGCAGGAACACCAGACGGGTCAGCGGGGGCAGTTCGGCAAGCCAGCGGTCCAGATGTTCCCTCAGCTCTGTGGTCAGCATCCGATCCAGGGGCGTTTCTCCGCCCTGAGCTCGGGTATGCACCTCCTGCGCCAGCCCCTCCGGAGGTTCTTCCAGGGAGACCGTCTTCAGGCGCCTTCGCCTCAGGCGCATGAGCGCCGTATTCGTGGCGATACGATACAGCCACGTATAGAGACTGGAGCGCCCGTCAAATCGGGGGAGCCCCCGATAGGCCTGCAGGAAAACCTCCTGGAGCGCGTCCTCGGTCTCCGTGCGGTTGCGCAGCATCCGGTACAGCAGATCATAGAGCCGGTGCTGATACCGAAGCACAAGCTCGCGGAAAGCTTCTCGCTCCCCGGCCTGTAGCCGGAGTAGAAGCTCCTTTTCCTCTGTGTGGGTCATGAGATGCACCCGGTCCCCGAAAATGTCAGCTCACCGGACAATATAATGCCTTCCGGGCTGGGCCCGTACGCTAAAAGCGCAGCGCTTTCTGGAGCCGAACAGCCCGCACATCGGGGTTGTCAAGGTATCGGCTACAGGTAACCGCCTTTCCGGACTCGATCGCCGGGGTGGAGATCACCACCTGCCCGATGCGGCGGTTCTGGCTGTCGAAGAGGGAAAAAACCAGCTGGACCTTCGAGATGGGATAGGAATTCGGGTTGACGATGCGGCACTCCAGGTACCGTTCCCCGGATCGCGTCTCTACCAGACGGATGTCGCTGACTTGCAGGGCGGGATCGGCCTCCTTCCCACATGCCCAGCTCAACATCAGCCACAGGGTCAGTAGCCCGCTCCACCAACAGCGCATAAGCCCCTCGGATTTCTAAAAAGCGCCTCTACTAAACCGAGGCTTTCCCCGCTCTGTTCCGGCTGGCATGCCTCGGGCCTGGGGGGACACGTCTTCGGGAAGTTCGCATTGCAATTGCCCGCCCGTTTTCTGTAGCTTGCCCGAAAACAGGAGGACAGAGATATATGGCCCAGCAAGCTGTCGCCACGCGTCCTTTCACCGGCGTGGATTACTATCAGCTCGATGCCTTGCTCAGCGAAGAGGAGCGCATGATTCGCGATACGGTGCGGGAGTGGATCTCTGAGCGCGTGGTGCCCATTATTGATCAATACGCCCAGGAGGCGCGCTTTCCCCTGCACCTCATCCCCGAGATGGCCCAGCTGGGTATTCTGGGCGCCAATCTGCCCGAAGAGTACGGCTGCGCCGGGCTCAATAGCGTCGCCTACGGGCTCATTATGCAGGAGCTGGAGCGGGGGGATTCGGCCATCCGCAGCTTTGCTTCTGTGCAGGGCTCGCTGGTGATGTATCCCATCTTCCGCTACGGATCCGAGGAGCAGAAACGCTACTGGTTGCCCAGGCTGGCCCGCGGTGAGGCGATCGGTTGTTTTGGACTTACAGAACCGGATTACGGGTCCAACCCGGGCGGGATGATCACGCGCGCCCGACGCGAGGGCAACTCCTGGGTGCTCAACGGGGCCAAGATGTGGATCACCAACGGCTCTATTGCCGATGTGGCCGTGGTCTGGGCTAAGGACGAGGAGGGCCAGATTCGGGGTTTTCTTGTCGAAAAGGGCACGCCGGGTTTTTCCGCCCCGGAGATGAAAAACAAATGGTCCCTGCGCGCCTCCGTGACCAGCGAGCTCATCTTCGAAGACTGCCGCATTCCCCTGGAGAACGAGCTTCCCCATGCTCGGGGCCTGAAGGCGCCGCTTTCCTGCCTGACCCAGGCCCGATATGGGATCGCCTGGGGCGCCATTGGAGCGGCGATGGACTGCTACGATGTGGCCCTGCGCTATGCGCGGGAGCGTATCCAGTTCGATCGCCCCATCGCCAGCTTCCAGCTTATCCAGGAGAAGCTGGTCTTCATGCTCACGGAGATCACCAAAGCACAGCTGCTGGCTTGGCGTCTGGGGCGCATGAAGGATGAGGGCACCATGTCCCATACCCACGTCTCGTTGGCCAAGCGCAACAACGTGGCCATGGCGCTGGAGGTAGCCCGTACCGCCCGGCAGATTCTGGGCGCCAACGGGATCATGGGTGAGTATCCGATCATGCGCCACATGATGAACCTGGAGTCCGTGATCACATACGAGGGCACGCACGAGATCCACACGCTCATCCTCGGGGAGGATATCACGGGCATACCGGCTTTCAAGTGATCCCATCGCAAAAGAGGCCGGGACAAAGTTCCCGGCCTCTTTGTACGGTCCTCCGCCTCTATGAACGCCCTCAGGGCGAGGGATCGGTCCGGATATGCTCAAAAGCTCCACGTTAACCCAAGCTGGGCTGTGCGCGGGCTTCCGACCAGGATACCGCGCGTGCGGTCTGCGATGTAGAGCGTGTTGGCAAGGTTCTTGACCGCCGCCTTCAGTACAAGGCCCCGAATCGGGGTGCGGTATTCGGCCGATAGGTTCCAGAGCGTGTAGGCTGGAAGCAGCCCCTGGCGCCCGTTGGGGGTGGGTTCGACCGTATTGAGATCATCGGCGAACTGCTCACTGACATGCCCGCAGACCAACCCCAGGTTCAGGCCGGCGAGCTCAACCCAGAGACCGGCCTCCAGGAGATGTTCGGGCGCATAGGGCAGGCGGTTGCCCGTGATGCGTACGCTGCGATCCAGTATGCTGTAGCGCTCCCCCTCATAGCGGGCGATGGGCAGGTATGTGTACGATAGGTGCGCGCTCAGGGGACGCAGAAGAGGGCTCAGGAAGGCGCCCGATGCGCGAGCGGAAAGCTCCAGCCCCTGGTGGAGCGTCTGACCCGCGTTCGTGAGCACGCTCGTTACCCCTCCGGCAAGCGAAGCGGGGATAATCTGATTGGCAAACGAGAGCCGGAAGGCTGTAAGCTCCACCTGCAGGCGCTCCTCATCGGTGTAGCGAAGGCCCAGCTCCGCATTCCAGCTCATCTCCGCATCGAGCTCCGTGCTGAGCCCATCGTTTCCGATCGCATCCTCTACCCGAGGGGGAGCAAAACCCCGATGCAGGCCGGCAAACAGCGTCCAGCGCGTCGAGGGGGAATAGGCGATGCCCGCCCCGGGGATGAGGCCCAGGATCCGAGTACGACCCGAGACGCCCAGCCCCTCCATGGCCAGATTGTTCACCCGTCGGTAGTGGATCAGCTCCAGGCGCGTTCCCAGGCTGATTGTCCAGTCGGACCAGCGTATGCGGTCCTGCAGGAAGGCCGAATAGGCTCGCGTATAGCGGTCGTTATCCTCCACGATCGCACCCGTGCGCGCCGTGGGCGCTCGGCCGCGGATCTGGTAGCGGTGCTGGAATTCCTGATGATAGCGGATTCCGAAGTCCACTTCGTGCTCCAGAGATCCCGTTCGTTGGCTGTGATGGAGGCGGCTCTCCAGGCCCCATACCTCGTAGTGACGCAGCCGTCCGTCGTTGCGGTTCGGCGCCAGAACGATGCGCACACCCGGGTAGTTGCCCGGATCGGCGGAATTGTCCTCTACAACCCACTGGCCGTTGCGCCACACAAGCGTGCCCTGCCGCCACCAGTGCCGGTCGATGACGTATCCGTACGCGTTGCCGAGCAAGAACCAGCGGCGGCCGAGGAGCTGCTCGTAGGCCATATGAGCCCCAAAGCGCTTGAAGCGGAAGTTGTCGTCCTTGAACGGATTCTGATACGGGTTCTCTTCGAACTGCGCCTGGGTCAGACCCGGATAGGTGACCTGCGAATTTTCGTCATAGGCGTTCAGCTTGAGCATGAGCCGACCGGAGGAGCTCAGGCCTTGCAGGAGCTTGGCCGTGAGATCCGTGACCCGGCTGAAGGTGTGATCCCGATTGAGCTGGCCTCGTTTGTGCATGAGGTCCAGCACCCATCCGCCCTGTCCCTCCCGACGCGTGCCCTGATAGGTCAGATGCACGTTGCCGTATGCGCGTGTGCCCCCACTCAGACGCAGCTGTCCGCCCGCTCGGCCCCGGGGGATCGGGGTAAGATAGTTGATCACTCCGCCGATCGTCTGAGGGCCATAGAGGATCTGTCCGGCGCCCTTGAGCACCTCTACGGCGCTGAAGCGCTCCACAGGAGGATGGTAGTAGGAGGCGGGATCCCCATACGGGGCCAGAGTGAAAGGCACACCGTCTTCCAGCAACAACACCTTGGTGCTGCGCGTAGGGGGCAGGCCTCGCACCCCGATGTTGGGCCGTAACCCGAAACCCTCCTCCGGACGCACATACAGGCCGGGAACGGTACGCAACACCTCTTCGATGCTGCGCGGCTGCAGGCGCTCAAGGAGCAGGCCCGAAATCCGAACACCGGATCCCGGAATGAGCCGCAGGCTGTGCTCGGCATCCCCGAGAACGGTCACCGCCGGCAGGACGAGGCCCGGATAGGCTGGCCGGGGGATCGTATCCTCCAGGCAGAAAGAGGCGGCTATCAGGTAGAGGGCAAGCCATGTTCCCATTGCCTTTTCTCCTTAATTTAGACTCAATCTAAATTATGGCCACAAATATATGCCCCCGAGGGCACGCGTGCAAGCCCGTGGGTTTTTTTTCGGCAGGGATCGTGGTCTCGGCTGTTGGGCGGAGACAGGTCGTTGGCCCCCTCTGGCATCCCTGGATTTGGCCGTTGTAGCTTCCGGCGGTGGCGGGTTTTCGGGCCGGTTCTGTCTGTTTTTAACAGGCGGGGCATCAAGGTCTCCGAATCAGACGCCTCCGGCTCTCTGTAAGGCAGCGAGGCAGAAAATGTCCGGGACATGGCCGCATCTGTACAGGCTTCGGGTCCGGTCTTATGATCTGGACGCGCTGGGGCATGCCAACAACGGCGCCTATGTGCGGTGGCTAGAGGAGGCGCGTGTGGCGTTTCTGGAGGAGCGGGGCTGGTCTTTTTCCGGAGCCCGTCAGGAAGGTGCTCTGCCCGTGGTGGCCCGTCTGGAGGTCGATTTCCGGGCGGAGGTGGGCTATCCTGAAGAGCTCCTCATCGCTACCCGAATCGGAGGCCTGGGAAGGAGCAGTCTGAGGCTGGAGCATGAGATCCGGCGCGCTTCCGATGGCGTGCTGGCCGCCCAGGCGGTCGTGGTGCTCGTCTGGGTGGATGTGGCCAGTCGTCGTCCCCGGCCTCTGCCCGATGCGCTCCGGCATCTGCTACAAGAACTTGCCTGAGAAGCAACCGGAGTGTAGGTTAGGACACTTCAAAGGAGGAGGTATCCCCATGCGCGCTATCGGACTGTGGGGCTTTGTGTGCATGCTGCCCCTATGGGTTTATGCTCAGACTACTACGATAACCCTAGAAGGGCGTGTGCTCTCCCACACAGGGCAACCCCTTGCGGGTGCGGAGGTGCTCGTTGTCTACAAGGAAACGGGTCAGCAGCGCGGAGCGGTGACGGACGCTGAGGGGCGCTACCGCATCCTCGGTCTTGTGCCCGGGCTCTATGATGTGACGGCGCGATATCTGGGCTACCGGTCTTCGACCCGTACGGACGTGCAGCTCGTTGTGGGCCAACGCGCCACGTTGACCTTCACGCTGTTTCCAGAGGCTATTCAGGTTCAGGCGGTGGAGGTCGTTGCCGAACGAGCCGGATCGTTTGAAATCCAGCGAATGGATGTATCTATACCCGTTTTACGGCAGGAGATCTTGAGTCTGCCTCTGGATACGCGCAATACGATGAATCTGGCCGCTATAGCACCCGGTATCCGTAGCTATGCTACCATTGGCGGACGTTCCCTGCCCTCGGCTGGGGCTGTCCCCGATCTGCGTTTTATTAACCTGTACGTGGATGGTTCGGAGTGGAAGAGCCTTTTTAACGGCAATATTGTGGGGATTCCCCAGACCGGATCCCCTCTGCCCCCAGAGGCGCTGCAGGAATTTCGGGTCTATCTGAACACGTATGATGCCGAATATGCTCGTGGGGGGGCCTACATTATCAGTGCCGTAACGCGCCGGGGCACGAACACCCTGGAGGGGTCGGCTTTTGTGTATTATCAGAACAAGGCGCTTCAAGACATCAACGCCTATCAGCGGGACCTTGAGGCTCAGGGACGTTTCAGACGGCCGGATTTCTACAATCGTCAGCAGGTGGGGTTCAATCTCCGGGGGGCGCTACGGCAAGATCGACTCTTTTTTGCGCTCAACTATGAGCTTGGTCGCACGATTAATGCTGTCGAGGTCAGTCCGGGCCGGCCCGCCTACAACCCGGATTTATGGAAAGCCTATGCGGGGTGGTTCCCCTCCCCGTTTTACAATCACACCGGTGTGCTCCGCCTCACCTATCTGCCCAATACCCGACACACGGTCGATGCTACCTGGGCCACGCGCTATCATGAGAACGAATCCTTCTTCGGCGGCACTGTAGCTCGGGATGCGGGGCTAAAGGCTCGATACTTCATCAATTCCGTGCAACTGCGCGATACCTGGATCCCGCGGCCTGATTTTATGAACGAGCTTACGTTCCACTTCCTGTCTTGGTATCACAACGAATCCCCCCTGGTGCCTGGTCCCACGCTCCAGTATCCAAGCCTGCTGTTGCGGGGGCGCAACAATCTCTTCCCGCTCATCATCCTGGAGCAGTACTTCCGGATCACGAACAAGGCCACGTATACGCTACAGCACAGCACGGGTTTGCATGCCCTTAAGGGGGGGATAGAGCTAACCCGCGTCGTCTCCGAGCCGTATCGGACGGCGTTTCAGGATGGGTTCTTTGTGTTCGCCACAGATACCAGCCGGTTGCCCCGGCAAGCCACGATCGCGGTTGGGTATACGGATCCCCATTCCGATAAGGACGCACGTGTGCGCCAGACCGGATGGGTCATCGGGGGTTATGTGAACGATCAGTGGCAGCCTACCTCGAGGCTGACACTCAATCTTGGTCTGCGGTATGACGCAGATCTGCATACGCTCAATCAGGGTTTCCGGGCCCCCTGGGCGGATGATCCGGAGCTGCTGGCCAAAATCCCGCAATACCTGAACACGGGGGATCGGAAAAATGATCTCGATAACCTCTCTCCGCGTCTTTCCTTTTCCTGGGACGTGTGGGGTACGGGCCGAACATTTCTGCGTGGAGGGTGGGGGATCCTCTATGATCGTGTGCCCAACTTCATGGCCTTCAACGAAAAGCAGGCCGCAACATGGCGTACGTACACGTTTCTCAATCCGGGTACGATGGATGTAGCGCTCTTAAGGCAACGCGTTCTGCAGGGACAAGCCACCGCGGGGACGTTGTCGATTACGGTGATCAAGGATCGCATGCGCACGCCCCAAATCCGACAGCTCTCCGTGGGGGTTGGACATCAGGTGAGCCCGGAGCTGGTGCTCAACCTGGATTACACCGATCAGCGGGCCCAGAACCTCTACGTGCAGCTCAACTTAAATCCGATCAAGCCCAGCACCCGCACGCGGCGTCTTACGAGCCGGTATGGAGATATCCTGGCCTGGGATGATTTCGGCCGCGCCCGATACCGGGCGCTGGTGGCCAGCCTGACGTATCAGAGTCGCTTGGTGCGGGGGAATGTGGCCTATACACTGGCCTGGGCCGAATCGGACTTTGACGGAGTCACGCCACCGGCTTATCCAGAGCGGAGCGCTTATCAACTACAGCGGATGGCCGGCGAGGAGCGCCACCGGCTTGTTCTCTCCGGCATAGCTCGTCTCCCCTACGGGTTTCAGCTTTCCGGTATTGTGACCCTGGCCAGTCCCCGGCCTTTTGGTGTCGTTGACGGGCGGGATTTGAACGACAACAACACCCTCGTGGATGATTGGCCCGGTGGGGTGCGCACCATGATGCCGCCCTCGGAGTGGGCGTACTGGTACCGGACCGTGGACGTGCGCCTGAGCTGGTCGACGGTCCTGCAGCGGGCGCGCTTAACCGTGAGCGCCGAGGTCTTTAACCTCTTTAACTGGACAAACTATTCGGGCTTTTTCGGCACCCGCTTTGACCAGCAGGGCAATCCGCTGGCCAGCTTCGGCCAGCCCAACGGGACCTTCGCCCCCCGGCAGGGGCAGTTCGGTCTGCGCGTGGAATTCTGAGCAGTCCTGCAGAAACAGCAAAGCCCCCGCCTCCGGGGGCTTTTTTCGTGAAAAAAGCCGCCTTTTGGCGGCCCCGGGTGCCCAGGAGAGGACTCGAACCTCCACGGGCTTTCGCCCACTACACCCTGAATGTAGCGCGTCTACCAATTCCGCCACCTGGGCACGGCGAGCACAAACATACAAAATCCCCCCGGGGCTGTCAAGGGGGCCGACTCCTGATTGCCTGACAGGCAGGCAGAATCGTATACTGCCCCGCGGAACACGGAGGAGCCTAGCCTATGCCGCGTGGGCGGAAAGCGGTCATTTCGTGGCGGGATGATCTGCAGACGCTCAGAAGCCTGTTTCGTAACGAGCGGGATGCAGACATCCGGGCGCGCCTGCAGGCGCTCATGCTCCTGCGCCAGGGACGCACGCTCACGGAGGTGGCCCAGACCGTGGGCGTGCATTACCGGACCCTGCAACGCTGGGTGGACTGGTATCGCAACGGGGGGCTGGAAGAGGTCCGCCAGCGCCGCCAGGGAGGAGGGCGGGGTCGGCCGCCGCTGTTGACCGACGCGCAGCGAGAGGAGCTCATCCAGCAGGCCCGCCGGCATGGATTCGCCTCCTGGAAGGAGGCCGCCGCCTGGGTAGAGTGGCGTTTCGGGGTGCGCTACACGTACTGGGGCATGCGATCCCTGTTTCGGCGATACCGTCTGCGCCTGCGGCGCTCCTCTCCCTGGCACTCGGTCATGCTTCAGGTATCCGAGCAGGAGGCTACGTCCAGCGGCTGAAGGCCCGTTCCGCCGCCTGGCGGAGCGCGCCCACGGCCCCGGCCGGATCCGGATGGGCGAAGATGCCGTGCCCGGCCACGAGCACCTCGGCGCCCGCCTCCACCAGATGGGCGGCGTTGTGCGTATTTACCCCTCCATCGATGATGATGGTGGGATTGACCCCGAGGGAACGGCACAGCTCCCGCAGCCGGCGCAGTCGGTCATAGGTGCGGGGCAGCAGTTGCTGGCCCCCGAAGCCCGGATCGACAGACATGAGGATAACGGCATCCACCTCGGGCAGGATCTCCTCGAGCGCCCACAGCGGGGTGGCCGGATTGATCGCCACCCCGGCACGCACCTCTAGCTCCCGGATACGGGCGATCGTGCGGTGCAGGTGCGGACAGACCTCCACGTGCACGTGCAGCTGAAAGGCCCCTGCCCGGGCGAAAGCCTCCAGGTAGGCATCCGGATTTTCGATCATCAGATGCACATCCAGGGGCAGAGAGGTGCTGCGCCGCAGGGCCTCGATCACCAGAGGGCCAAAGGAAAGGTTGGGCACGAAGTGCCCGTCCATGATGTCGCAGTGAATCCAATCGGCGCCTCCGGCCTCCACCAGGCTTACCTGTTCGGCCAGGCGGGCAAAATCCGCGCTCAGAATGGAGGGGGCAATACGCACCCTATGTGCCATCGCGACTGCGCTCCTGCGAACGAGGTCGGGAGATGATCAAGGTGACCTCCGCCCCCTCCAGCAACGTCTCGCCCGCAGGGGGAAGCTGGCGCAGAACCGTATTCGGGGGCAGGGAGGGGTTTTCTTCGAAGCTGATCAGGCCCACCCGAAGGCCTGCGCCCTGCAGGACCTGAGTGGCCTCGGTCAGGTCCATTCCCGTCACATCGGGCACGACCACGGTGCTGTCCCCAAGTCCACTGCTGACGATCAGGTTTACAGGCGATCCCCGGGGCACGCGGCTGAAAGGGGGAGGGGATTGATCGATGACCGTATTGCGAAAGGGGGAGTTGACGTAGGTGATCTCCCCTACCGAAAGGCCGTAGTTTTCGATCTGCAGGCGGGCGTTGCGCAGGGAGACGCCCTTCAGGTTGGGCACGGTGGCCATGGGCATCTCGCCGCTGTTGACCGTCAGGTACACCCGGCGTCCCGGCTTGACCTCCGCACCCGGAGCGGGGTTTTGGCTCAGCACCTGCTCGCGGGGAAATTCCGGATTGTAGCGTATCTCGATGAGCTCGGCTCGTAGCCCGTACTGGCGCAGTTTGCGGACCGCTTCCTCGGCCGAAAGGCCCATAACCGAGGGTACGCGCACAATAGCCCGTTGCCGCGTATACCAGGGCATGAGCACGTTGTCCAGGAGCAGGAGAAAGAGCAGTCCCCCCAGCCCAAAGGCGAGCCCTTTTTTCCACGGTATCCGGGCAATCCAGCGCTTCATGGCCGTTCCGTACAGGAGTCGACGGTTGAACGATCCTTTTCCCCCCGGGTTTCCACGCCCAGGCTCCGGAAGAGCGCCGCATACGCCTCGGCGGCGTGCTCGAGCTGGTAACGCGCCTCAAAGAGCGCCCGGGCCCGTGCGCCCAGGGTCGCCCGCCAGTTCGCATCGGCGCGCAGACGACGCACGGCTTCCGCCAGAGAGGAGCTTTCTCCGTAGCCGAAGGCCAACCCACAGCCGGCTTCCTCTACGATCTGTCGCAGTTCCGAGCCTGCTTCGGCCACTACGAGCACGGGGGCGCCCACAGCCAGGGCCGAATACAATTTGGAGGGAAAGGAAAGGCCTTCGATACCGGGTCCGATCGTAACGCAGAAGACATCCCCCGCGCTCAGCGAGTACGGCAGCACGCTGCGGGGCTGATAGGGCAGAAAGCGCACGTTCTTCAACCCCCGATGCCGTACCTCGGCCTCCAGCGCGGTTCGCTTGCCCCCCTCGCCGATGAACAGGAGCAGGTAAGCCGGATCATCAGCCAGCAGGCTCATCGCGTCCAGCAGGGTATCGTATTCGTATCCCAGCCCCAGATTGCCGGAGTAGAGCAGCACGAAATGCTTTTCCAGGCCATGCTCCCGTACAAAGGGGTTCTGGGCTCGGGGGAGGGGCCTGAGGAAAGTTCCATCGGCCCAGTTCGGAATCACGCTCGTGTGGCCCCGGGTTTCCGGGTAGCGGGCGTGCAGGAGGCGTTCTGTGGCCCGACAGAGCGCAACAGTATGTTCTGCCGCCCGGTATGTGGACCGGTTGATGCGTTCCCATATCCGGTACAGCGGCCTGTTCCCGCGCAGGGCGCCGAAGCGAACGGCCAGCTCCGGATAGACGTCGTGTAGCTGAACCACGTAGCGGTGCGGCTTGCCAAAGAGGCGCGCCAGCCGACCGGCCCAAGCCAGAAATGGGGGATTGGTGCTGTACAGAAAAAGCATCTTCTCCTGCCACTTCCCATCGAGCCATAGCAGGTTCCAGAGTACGGCTAGAAAAAAGGTCAGGTCATTGAGGATCCGGCCCAGCAGGCGGTCTTTCGAAAAACGCGCCGAGCGAAGACGTACAACGTGCACCCCATCGATGGTCTCCCGGGCCGGCACACGCAGTCGACGTCCACGGGAACTGTAGGCCGGATACCCGCACCAGACCGTTACAGAAAACCCTCGACGGACGAGCGCGCAGGCCAGCTCGAAGAGCAGCTGACCCGTTGAGGAATCGTCCGGGTAAAAATACCGGTTGACGAAAACCAACTGCCGATTTTCGATCGTAGGCATTGTCAGATCAAGATACGGCGTCCACGGAAGGAGGGCCAAAAGGGGGTTTGACAGGCAACGGGATCCGGTTCTACCTTTGCATGCTTAGCTAGCCGCAAACAGGAGTTCGATATGTACGCTGTGGTCGATATCAAAGGACAGCAGGTAAAGGCCACGCCTTCGGCGCGGCTGCTGGTGCCCCGTCTGGGTCTGGAGCCCGGCACGGAGGTGACCTTCGAGGGCGTGTTGCTTCTGGCGCAGGAGAACGGTCAGGTACAGGTGGGCGCGCCCGTGGTCCCGGGAGCCCGGGTGCGGGCTCGCGTGTTGCGCGAATTCAGGGGGCCGAAGGTGATTGTCTTCAAAAAGCGGCGCCGCGAAGGCTACAGGGTCAAGCGTGGCCACCGGCAGTGGTATACAGAAATCGAAGTGACGGCCGTGGAGGCCTGAGGGAGGTAGCTATGGCGCACAAAAAAGGAATGGGCAGCACCCGCAACGGGCGGGACAGCATCAGCAAGCGGCTTGGGGTGAAGGCGTTCGGGGGACAGTTCGTCACGGCCGGAAGCATTCTGGTCCGCCAGCGGGGTACGCGCTTTCATCCGGGCCGCAACGTGGGTCGCGGTGGCGACGATACCCTCTTTGCCCTGATCGACGGGCGCGTCCGGTTCAGTCGCGGGGCCAAGGATCGCACCTTTGTGCATGTAGATCCCGTTGTCTGATGCCGATGTTGTTCTTTTTTTCCCGCCCTCGGTCCAGGATGGGTCGAGGGTTTTTTATCTGTGACCGGCTTTGCTCCCCGGGCCGTGTTTCGGAACCGGTCTCGTCGGGGTTCAGAGCGGCGGGCCGTAATGGATGGCTCGCAAGAAGACCCACAGGGATGGGTGCGATTCGGATTGCGCGGGGTGTCTTGTGCGCAATGCCAGAGCATTGCGGGTTTTGAGAGCGGGCGCCGATGCGCTCTCCGGGTGGGCCCGGATGTGCGCGGATGCGGCCCCACGGGGTAGGGGCTGGAACCGGGCGCAGCTTGATTGGCGCCCGCAGGCGGTGGGCCGCGCAAAGCGTGCCGTCAGGCTCTTCGGGCCCCCTGGCAGGTCTGTGTGCAAAGCAGAATGCGCTCCGGGTTTTTCGTGAAACGGGCGATCTTCTTGTGGGCAGTCCTCTGCGCTTGGCCATCCGGCGCACAGATCGCGGCGCAAGCTCTCCGGTGGCAAGCTGGGCCGGAGGAGCTCTCCTGTGCCGCCTCTCGCGGTGCCTTTGCCCTGCTGGCGCGCCCCTCGGGGATCGAGAGGACCGATTCCTTTCGCGTTACCTACTACGGGCTGGATCTGCGCATCTACCTGGAACGTCAGGGCTATCTTGAAGGCCGGCTGTTCTTTTCGGCGCGTGTACTGCGTGGGCCCCTGCACGGGCTCTTCCTGGAGCTGGCCCCCGCTTTGGAGGTGGATTCCGTGTGGGTCGGATCCCGTCAAGCCCGGGTTGTGCGTTCTGGCCGGACGCTCTGGATAGGGCTTCCGGAGCCCGCTCTTCAGGGAGAGCAGATTGAGGGAGTGATCGCCTATCGGGGGCAGCCCACCGCGAGCGGATACGGCAGCTATGTCTTTACCCGCGTAGACGGTCGTCCCGCGCTGTGGACACTGAGTCAGCCCTTCGGGGCCTCGGACTGGTTTCCATGCGCCAACCGGCTGGAGCAGAAGCCCGATTCGGCCGACATCCGGGTACGCTGTGAGCAGCCCTTCTGGGTCGCCTCCAATGGGCGGTTGATCTCCGTCACCCCGCATGAAGACGACACCTGGACTTTTCACTGGAGCACCCGCTATCCGATCGCGCATTATCTGATCCCGCTGGCCATCGGAGATTATGAGTGGCAGCTGGACTGGTACCGAACCGCCGAGCAAGATTCCATGCCCGTGGTGCATTATCTATACCGGGGGCGGTTGCAGGCTTACCGCGACGCGCTGCGCCGCACCCTGGAGATGCTCCGCGCCTTTGAGGCGCGCTTCGGCCCGTATCCGTTTCGGCGGGAGAAATACGGCCATGCCCAGTTTACCTTTTCCGGAGGCATGGAGCATCAGACCCTCTCCTCCATGGGGGGATTTTCTGAGTCCCTCATGGCCCACGAGCTGGCCCATCAGTGGTTCGGGGACCTGATCACCTGCGCCACCTGGTCGGATATCTGGCTCCATGAGGGGTTTGCCACCTACGGGGAAGCACTCTGGCAAGAATACGCCTATGGGCCGGAGGCGTACCGGGCTTTTATCGCCAGTCGCATGGAGCGCGCCCGGCGCGCCACGGGAAGTGTGTACGTGCGCAATCCGAACTCGATTGCCGAAATCTTCGATGCCAGTCGTTCCTACGCCAAGGGGGCCGTAATCCTGCACATGCTTCGTCGCATGGTGGGGGATAGCCTCTTTTTCCGTATCCTGCGCGCCTATACGGCCGATGCGCGTCTGGCCTATGGTCTGGCCACCACAGAAGATTTTCGCCTTATCTGCGAGCAGGTTACCGGGCTGGATCTGGGTTTTTTCTTCTCCCAGTGGGTTTACGGAGAGGGGTATCCGCGTTATACGCTTCGGTGGCGCGTCCATCGGCTCGGGGGGCTGGAGTACGAGGTGCGCTGGACGGTACAGCAGGAAAACGCCCGGGGTATGGAGCCCGGGTGGTTCCGTATGCCCGTGCGGGTGCAGATACGGACCGCGCTCCAGGATACGGTTCTGGTGGTCTGGAACGAACTTCCTGCGCAGAGCTACGCGCTGCGTGTGCGGGGGGAACCTGTGGAATTGATCTGGGACGAAGGGGAGGGCGTGCTCAAGGAGCTTCAGCTGGTGCGGGAATCAGATGGGCTAATTGATTCCTTCCACCTCGAGGCCCTTTATCCCAATCCGGCCGATCGGCAGGTGTCTGTGCTTTATCGACTGCCGGAGCCCGCCCGGGTGCGCTTCTCCCTCTATGATGCTCTGGGCAGGCGCGTGCGCCTGCTGGTGGTCGGGCACCGGCCGGCCGGACCTCAGCAGGCTACCATCGCGCTGGACGGACTGGCCGCGGGTGTGTATTTTCTGGCACTTGAGGCGGGTCCGCATCGGGCACAGGTTCCCCTGATCAAACGCTAACAGCCTCACATGGAAACGACGAGCATTCGGCTGCTCTCGGAGCGTCTGGCTGAGGTGCGGGAGCGCATCGCGCGCGTCTGCTCCCAGGTGGGGCGCCGTCCGGAGGAGGTACGCCTCATCGGGGTTACGAAAACTTATGGACCAGAGCTTATCGAGGCCGCCTTTGAGGCGGGCCTCGAAGACGTGGGGGAAAACCGGGTTCAGGAGCTAATAAGCAAACAGGCGCTCGTGCGCGCACCAGTGCGCTGGCATCTGATCGGTCATTTGCAGCGCAACAAGGTCAAGTACGTGCTCGGTCGGGTCGTGCTCATCCACAGTCTGGACTCCGAAGCCCTGGCCCGGGAGATAGAAAAGCGTGCCGCAGACCGGGGACTGGTGGTGCCCTGTCTGGTGGAGGTGAACGTGTCGGGTGAGCCGACCAAGCACGGCATCCGGCCCGAGGACCTGCCGCGACTGCTGGAGCTCATCTCCACGTTGCCCCATGTGCGCGTGGAGGGGCTGATGACTGTGGCCGCCTACCTGGAGCCACCTGAGGCGGTGGCCCCCCAGTTCGCCCTACTGCGCGAACTGCGGGATCGCTACGCCAGCTGGAGTTCGGAAAACATCCGCCTCCGGGAGCTTTCCATGGGCATGAGCCATGATTTCGAGGTGGCCATTCGGGAAGGGGCTACTATGGTGCGTATAGGAACACGGCTTTTCGGCCCGCGAACATAGGAGGAGTCGGGATGCAGGAGGTGCTCATTATGCTCATCGTCTTCAGCGTCCCCCTGGCCGCTATCCTGTCGGGAACATACCTGAAGGCCCAGCGGCTACGGGCACAGGCTGGGCCGGACCCCGCGCTCAGACGACAACTGGAGGCCATGAGCCAGGCTCTGGAGCGGCTCACGGAGGAAAACGCCCGTCTGCGCCGCCGCGTCGAGAACCTGGAGACGATCGTGACCAGTTACGACTGGGATACGCTGGGCTACCGGCTCCGGGAACCCGAGGATCCCTCGGCAGAAGAACAGGCTGCTCGGCTGGCCCGCCGCATTCTGAATCGATAAGTTGCATTGCCGGGCGGGCACGTTGTACCTTCGCGCGTTCCGGTTTCCAGAAAAAGATCGTCTGCCTATGCCCTCCAAAAGCGCCAGAAAGCCTCCGAAAGAACAAATCCGGCGAGATCGGCTCGTGGAGCTCTACGCCCGGTGGGTGGCTTTCTATCATGCTCGCCGTTCCCTTGTGCTCGGGGTGGCAGGGGGGATGGTGGTGCTCCTGGCCCTGGTGGCCGGTGGGATAGCCTACCTGAACTACCAGAACCAGCAGGCCCACGAAGCGCTGGGACGTGTGGTGCTGTGGTTTGAGTCCGGGCAGTATCAGAAAGCGCTCGACGGGGACCGGGCGCAGGGGATTGCGGGCCTGCCCGAGATCGCCGACCGATACCGATGGACGCAGGGGGGCAAGCTGGCCGCTTACTACGCCGGGGTGGCCTATTATGAGCTGGGCCAGTACGAACAGGCGCGCCAGTATTTTTCCCGGTACCCCAATAACGGCACCCTGCTTGCTGCTGCGGCCCGTGCTGGAGAAGCCGCCGCCTACGAGAACCTGGGGCAGTACGCCCAGGCGGCCGCTCTGTATCTGCGGGCCGTCTCCCAGTACAAGAGCGCCCTGCTCGCTCCGGAGTATCTGGCAGGAGCGGCCCGGTGCTTTGAGTTGAGCGGCGACCTGCGGGCGGCCATGCGCACCTACGAACGCATTCGCAAGGAATACCCCGACAGCCCGCAGGCAAACGAGGCCGAGCGGCATATTATCCGACTGGAGGCGGCCCTGGCCTCCGGTGCCTAGCAGGGGTCCTGGCTGTGTCCGATTCCTCCAGAAGCGCATCGCACACGCCCATGGTCCTTGAAGCCCGCATCGAAGAGCTCTGGCGTTTTGAAGGTCAGGAGGTTACGCTCAAAGGCTGGCTGGCGCATAAGCGCTCCAGCAAGCGCATCCATTTTCTCATCGTCCGTGACGGCTCCGGTTTCTGCCAGTGTGTGGTCTACCAGCCCGAGGTCCCGGCAGAGGTCTGGGAGCGGGCTGAGCGTATTACGCAGGAGAGCGCCCTGCAGATCACCGGCCTGGTGCGTCGGGACGAGCGCCAGATCGGCGGCTATGAGCTGGGGGTTCGGGATCTGGAGATTGTGCACCTCACCCAGGGCTATCCCATCACGCCCAAACCGCACGGGGTGGATTTTCTCCTGGACCGCCGGCATCTGTGGCTGCGTTCCCGTCGGCAGTGGGCGATTATGCGCATCCGGCACCAGGTTGTGCATGCCATCCATCGGTTTTTTGACGAGCGCGGTTTTCTTAAGCTCGATGCCCCCATTTTTACGGGAAACGCCGTAGAGGGCACGACCACGCTCTTCGAGACGGATTTCTTCGGCCAGCCCGCTTATCTCTCCCAGTCTGGTCAGCTCTACGGCGAAGCCATGGCCATGGCCTTCGGGCGGATCTACACCTTCGGGCCCACCTTCCGGGCGGAAAAGTCCAAAACGCGCCGCCATCTGGCCGAATTCTGGATGGTGGAGCCCGAGATGGCCTTTTTCGATCTGGAGATGACCATGGATCTGGCCGAAGAGCTGGTCGAATATATCGTGCAGCAGGTGCTGGCCCATCGCCGCTTCGAGCTCTCCTTGCTGGGCCGGGATCCGGAGGCGCTGGAGCGCGTACGCCGCCCCTTTCCCCGCATTACGTACACGGAAGCGGTGGAGATCCTGCGCAGTCCGGAAACCCAGCGCATGTTGCGCGCCGATGAGGAGCGTCTGCAGGCCGAGCGTGCGGAGCTGGAGGCCGAGGCCGAGGCGCTGCGTAGCGAACGGCCTGCTGGCGAAGTGCGAAAGGGAGAGATCGAGCACCGCCTGGCCGAGATCGCCCATCGACTCTCGGAGATCGAGGAGGAACTCAAGAACATCCCCCTCTGGATGGACTCCGCCCGAAACTTCCGGTGGGGAGAGGATTTCGGCGGGGCCGATGAGACGATCCTCTCAAGGCACTTCGATCGGCCCGTGCTGGTGCACCGCTATCCGGCGGCCGTAAAGGCTTTTTACATGAAACGCGACCCCCGCGATGAGCGCCTCGCGCTCGGGGTAGACATGCTCGCCCCGGAGGGCTATGGGGAAATCATCGGCGGAGGGCAGCGCGAGGACGATCTCGATACGCTCATCGCTCGGATCCGAGAGCACAACCTGCCGCTCGAGGTCTACGAGTGGTATCTGGATCTGCGCCGGTACGGTTCGGTACCCCATGCGGGATTCGGGCTGGGACTGGAACGCACGCTGGCTTGGATCTGCGGGCTCAAGCATGTGCGGGAGACCATCCCGTTCCCCCGCATGATGGGCCGGCTTTTCCCCTGAGCGGGTCTGCTTGAGGCAAACCCGAAGATCGCCCTTCTCTGCCGGTCTTTTCCCCGCCGCGCGCTTCTGGCATGAAGCTTGCCCTTCTGGGGGAAAGCCAGTGAAGGAGTGCTCGCATGCGAACGCTGAGTGGAATTCTGCTGAGCTGGAGTCTGGTTCTGGGTGCGTGGGCCCAGCCCTCGACATCGCGTCTGATCACGGTCAGTGGCCAGGGTGAGGTGCGCGTAAGCCCGGATGCGGTCTGGGTGCAGGTTTCCCTGGTCCACCAGGCCCCCACGGCCGAGGAGGCCTATCGGATCAATGATCAGGCGGCGGCTCGGATGCTGGAGCCCATACGTCGGATGGGCGTTGAAGGGCGCGATGTGCAGACCCGGAGCGCGCTTGTGCAACCCGTAGAGGAGTACAACCGGGAATCCGGGCGTACGGAGCTCAAGGGCTACGAGGCGCGCCGTACTATCGTCATCCTCTGGCGTCGGCCGCAGGAAGTGGGTCGGCTCTTGAGCCTGCTCATGCAGGCCGGGGTCAACCGGCTGGAGCAGGTGCAGTACGTTTTTCTCGATGAGGCGCGTGCGGCGCGGGATGAGGCGCTGCGTCGGGCCGTGGAGGACGCCCGCCGAAGGGCCGAACTGCTGGCCCGCACGCTGGGCGTGCAGATCCGCACGGTATGGCAGGTGATGGAGACCAGCCTCGCTCTCCCGGATCCCGTGCCCCTCGGGATAGCCCGGGCCACCGCGCTGGCCCGCGGGGAATCGGATACCTTTGCCCCCGGTGAGCTTCTGGTTCGCGCTCAGGTACAGGTAAGCTTTGAGATTCAGTAGCCCCCACCTCTTCCTGCTTCGGAACCGTGTCGCAGGAGCAAGCCCTGGATCCCTGCCGTCCAGGGCTTCTCTTGTTACCGGATCGAGGAGAGGCTCGTCTAACGGGTGGCAACAAAGGAGAGAAGATATGAAAAAGGCTGTGCTCGGAGCACTGCTCATCCTCCTCGGTCTTACGGGCTGTGACCTGCTCTCTTCCTCCAGCTCGGAAGGGGGGCTGGATCTGTACCTGACCACGGAACAGCAGACCGGATCTCTACCCAGCCTGTCCGTTGCGGATGCGGGGCAGGATCTCGGACTAGCCCATGACAGCGCGGGCCACGGACGTCGGTGGGGCCACTTCCCCTATGATTCTATTGCCTCGGCCACGATTGTAGTCCAGGAGGTGAAGGTCTACGGACGTCAGCAGCGGGGCACGAGCGTCTTTACCGGCAGTCAGCAGATCGAGCTGCTTAACATCAAAAGCGAGCTCGGTGCGCTGCTGGCTCAGGCCACCATTGAGCCGGATACGATCCGTGCCCTGGAGCTGCGGGTTGAGCAGGGGCAGATTCAGCTCAAGAACGGACGCACCTTCACGCTCCGCGTGCCCGTTACCGAGGGTCGGGTGCTCGTGCTCTTCCATCCCCCTCTTGTGGTCCAGGAGGGCCAGACCATCCAGATCACCCTCGAATTCAACCTGTCGCGCTCTTTTGTGGCTATTCCGGATCCGAGCACCGGTGGTATCCGGGAATTCCTCTTTAAACCGGTCATTCGTCCGGTCCGAGTCAAGACTGTGGAGGGCGTCGGTCACTTCGGTCGGGGCAGGATGGGCGGTCACGGAGGATAAGCGCTGGCATGACGGGGGCCGACGAGTACCGGATCATCCGGCAGGTGCAAAACGGCGACCAGGAGGCTTATCGCCTCCTGGTCGACCGGTATAAGCGCATGGTCTTCCAGGTGGCGCTGCAGTTTGCTCCGGATGCGGATACGGCGCAGGACCTGGCTCAGGAGGCTTTCCTGCGGGCCTATGAGCATATTGGCCGGTTCCGTTTCGCCTCCAGTTTCGCCACCTGGCTCTATCAGATTGCGCTCAACGTGGGTCGGGACTATGTGCGTCGCCGTCGTCTGCACCGGAGCGAGCCCCTGGAACGCGCCGAATCCGTACCTGCCGAAACGCCGGATCCGACCCGAGAACTGGAACGCGCCGAGTTCCGCATGGCCCTGCAGCGGGCCCTGGCCCGGTTGCCGGATACCTACGCCATTCCGTTCCTGATGCGCTACGGAGAAGAGCTTTCCTACGAGGAGATGGCCCTCCGGCTTCAGGTGGCTCCTGAGGTGCTCAAGGTGCGCGTCTTCCGAGCTCGGCAGAAATTACAGCGTATGCTGACGAGGTGGATGCGATGAGATCGGATCGAATTCATGCGTTTCTGGAGGGCGTGCTCTCGGAATCCGAGGAGGCGCGGCTCTTTGAAGAGCTCAGTCGGGATCCCCACCTGCGGGACCGATTCCGGCGCGCCGTATGGATGCATCAGGCCCTGCGCATGCGCGCCCCTTTGCCGGAAGATTTCACCGAACGCGTAATGGCCGCCCTGCCCCGCCGGGTCTCTGAGCCCGGTTGGCGGGCGTGGCTGCTGCGGGGGTGGCGTGCGCTCTGGGTCCCGCGACCCATCTGGTTGCGCCCCCTCTGGGTGGGATCCGGGGTCGCGCTGATGCTGTTGGCCCTCCTGTTGGGCCTGCCGCGCTCAGGATCAACCCCCGCCGAGGTGCAGGCCGAAGCCCCCACGGTGTTGCATCGGGTTCGCCTGGCTGTTCCCATCGGACCGGCCCGGCAGGTGGCCGTGGCGGGCACATTCAACAACTGGTCCACGGAAGCCTGGCTGCTCGAGGATCCCGATGGAGATGGGATCTGGACTGGCGAGATCCTGCTTCCGCCAGGCCGGTACGAATATATAATCGTGGTCGATGGGGAACACTGGATGCCGGATCCGACGGCCACGATGTTTGTCGAGGACGGCTTCGGGAGGCGCAATGCGGTGTTGCTCCTGTAGGTATCGGGGCCTGGGAACCGTCCTGCTCTTCGCTCTGTCCCTCTCAGCACGTGGGCAGAGCCGGCTGGAAGCGCAGGGGGAGCTATGGACGGGCGGGGCGAGCAACCGCTTTCTCCTCCCCTATGGGCTTCCGGCGTGGAACCAGACCGGCTCCGGGTATGCCGGGCTAGCCTTCGCTTTTGCCGGTGTGCGCTCCTGGAATCGGGGGGAACTGCGTCTCGGCTCCGGTCTTACCACCATGCTCTATGCGGGTCGGTGGGAACGGCTGTGGCGCACGTCGCTCGAGCTGCGAGGCACCTGGAGCCCGGAGCTCGGAGGATGGTTTTCGGCTGGCTACATCTGGAGTTCACAACCCGAACTGGGGCATTTTGCCGCTCTGGAGGCCGGTTTACGCTGGATGCCCACCTGGCGCTGGGGGGTGGAGCTGGTTACCGGCTGGGGTTTGTTGCCCACAGTGGCCGAGCCCCGTTCCAGCCTGCGCTATGGCCTGCGCCTGCTCGGGCAACCGCATCACCGCCTACAGCTCGCTCTGGGCTGGCACGGATGGGGGGCTTTCCGGGCAGAGCCCACCACGCTGATGGAGCTCACGCTTGGAGCTCCGATCTCCCCAACCCGATTGCGCCTGGATCTGGAGCATCAGCGCTGGCCTGTGGAGCTGGTTCGGCCTTACTGGCATGGCCGGCGGCTTGTCTGGATGCGCATCCGCAACGTGGACAGCTGGACGAGCGCGCGTCTGGAGCTGGCCCGGGAGGTGTCCGCTTCTTGGGAGGTCGCCCTGCAGATGGGCCTGGCGCAATACAGGACGCGCACCCAGGCCCGCGCCGAGGCGCTCTTGGGGCTCGCTTTGCGCGCCTCGAGTCTGTTGTGGCGGCAGATTCCGCAGGGATCGGTGCGGTATGGCACCGCAAATGGCCGGGTATGCGTGGAGGTCTACTACACCGGACCGGGACGGCTGTATCTGGTCGGGGATTTTAACGGCTGGCAGGCCACAGCCCATCCGATGGAGCCGGATCGCGGTGGCTGGTGGCGTCTGTGCTTGAGCTTGCCCCCCGGGTCCTACGCCTTCAAGATCCGCTGCGAGGGCGATCCTCGCTACGTATGGCTTCCCCTTCCGAGCAATATAGAACGCATACCCGATGGGTTTGGAGGCGAAAACGGCAGGCTCTGGGTGGAGGAATGAAGCTATGCGAGGACGTCTGCTCCTGACCCTGTGGCTTTTTCTGGGCCTCGGCCTGAGCGCGCGGGCACAGGAGGGACCGGAGCGCTGGCGGGAACCGGCCCGTGCAGCCGGAGTGGATCCCGCCCTTGTAGAAATCCTCTGGGCGCGTGCCGCCGCCCAGCGCTGGCCGACCGAAGAGCTGGAACGATTGATCCAGACCAGCTTGAGCCTGGAGCGGGAGGGTATGCCCGGGGAACTGCTTCTGCAGAAGGCCCTCGAGGGGATGGCCAAACAGGTGCCCCCGGAGCAGGTCCTGCGGGTGACCGAACAGCTGGCAGGCACCCTCCGGCGCGCCCACGAGCTACTGCAGGAACGGGTGCCCCGCTGGCGCGCCCGCCTGCCTGAACTTGAAGAACGCCCGGTACGGCGGGCCTTCATTGCCGAATTGGCCTCCGGACAGGCCCACGGGGTGCCCGTGGAGGTTCTGGCCCGCGCTCTGGAAGGCTGGATGCAGGCTCGTTCGGCTCCGAGCTGGCGTGATATGCTGGCCGCCGTGCGTATCCTGCCCGAGATGCCCGTCCCTCCGGAGCGGTCCGCCGAACTCATCCAGGCCTTTCTAGAAGCTGGCGGCAAAGGGGCAGAGCTCAACCAGATCCCCGCCGCCCTGCGTATGGCCCAGCAGCAGATGCGCCTGCCGGCGGAGGCGATCGCCCGGATGGCCACCCAGCGCATCCGAGGCGGGCTCTCTCCCCGAGAACTGCTGGAGCACATGCGCCGGGGCGCCTTGGAACGCCCCCCTATGCAGGGCATGGGGCGACCCGGAAAGCCGAGAGGCTAATCGGAGCGGGGGATGAAAAAAATTTCCCCCGGACCTTTGCGAATTTTCCCCCTCTGCCGTCTTTTTTCCTGCCATGGAGCATGCGCAGGCCGGGGAATGTTTTTTGCCCCGCCTTCTATGCGGTTTTTTTGACGGAGACGAACATGAAGACCCTGCGCATGCGCTTCCGCTCCTGGCTTCAGGATCTGTCTTTGCGCGTTCGGATCGCCGCTACGGGGTTTGTTCTGCTGATTTTCGTCTTCTTTCTGCTCTGGCTGTACAGGGAAAGCCGCCGGATCGATGCGACACTGGACTGGGCCGTCCATAGCCAGCAGGTGATGATCCGTGCGGCGGAACTGGATGCGGCCGTTCTCAGCTTGCAGGGCGATGTGCGCCGCTACCTCCTGACCGGTCTTGCCGAAGATGCTCGCCGCCTGGCCGAGGCTCAAGCCCGTATACAGGAGCACATAGCTGCGTTGATCGAGATGACCGCCGATAATCCGGCTCAAGGGGAGCGTCTCCGGCGGATACAGAAGCTCGTTGAGCAGTACGATCAGGAGGTGATCCGGCCCCAGATCGCATTGCGGGAGCGAATCACCCAGCTGGAAGCCGAGCGGGCCGCCATGGAGCAGCGAGGACAGGACTGGCGCTATTACGCCTATCGTCAACTGGGGCGCCAGCTGCTTCAGGCCCGCGATAGCCTGCAGAGGTTGGCTATCCAGGTCCGGGGCACAATACAGCCGGTTCGGGCCGAGATGCAGGCTTTCTGGGAAGAAAAAGAGCGTCTGGCCACCGAGCGCATCGACAACCTCCGGGGGGATCTGCTCTGGATACGTCGGGTGCTTCTCGGAGGAGGAGGGCTGGCCGTATGCCTCGGGATCTTCCTGCTCCTGGCTGTGGCCCGCTCCATCGTGCGGCCTCTGGGCAAACTCCAGTATGCCGTAGAAGCGCTCCAGGAGGGCCGCGCAACAGATAGGGAGCTGGACTTGGAGGGGAGTAACGAACTGGCCAGGCTCGGCCGGGCCTTTCAGCAGATGGCGCGGGCCGTACGGGATGAGATCGCCCGCGCCCGGAGCGTGCAGGAGAACATCCCGGTGGCGTTTCTGCTTGTGGATGCGCAGGGCCGGATTCAGTTCATCAACCCGCGCGCACGGGAGCTGGCCGCTCTGCAAGCAGAGCAGGCGCTCGCTCGCCCTGCCGAAGACCTCTTTGGCCACGATCTGGGGCTTTCGGAGACCCTGCGCACAGGCCAGCCCAACCCGGGCCAGCAGCTCATGCTCCGCACCCATGCGGGCGAGACCTTCCCGGCTCGTGTGATGAGCGCCCCGGTGCAGAATGCGGAAGGGAATCGGGTAGGGGCTTTTGCTGTGATCACCGACCTGCGGCAGGAGATCGCGCAACAGAAGGCCTACCTCGAAGAGCAGATTCGCCCCCTGGAGATTGCCCTGCAGGCCATTGCCTCCGGAGATCTGACCTATACGGTGGACCTGGATCCGGAGAGCGACCTCTATCGGCTCGGACAGACCATCGAGAACATGCGCCAGAGCCTGGCAGAGCTCGTCTCACGGGTCCGCGAGGCGGCTGATTCGGTGGCCTCCACGGCGGTGGAGATCTCCGCCTCTACAGAGCAGATGAGCGCCGGAGCCCAGGAGCAGTCGGCTCAGGCGCAGGAGGTGGCGGCCGCGGTGGAAGAGCTCAGCCGTTCGGCGATGGAGAGCGCGCGTCTGGCCAGAGAGACCGCCGAGGCGGGTGAAAAGGCAACCGAAGCCGCCCGGCACGGCCGCACGGTCGTGGAGGAGGTTGTGCGCGAAATCCACGTGCTTTCGGAAAACATCCGCCAGGCCGCTTCGATTGTCGAGGTGCTGGGTCGATCGGGACAGGAGATCGGCAAGATCGTGCGCACGATCGATGAGATCGCCGACCAGACGAATCTGCTCGCTCTGAACGCGGCCATTGAGGCCGCACGCGCCGGTGAGCAAGGACGAGGATTTGCCGTCGTGGCCGATGAGGTGCGCAAGCTGGCCGAACGCACCCAGGAGGCCACACGCGAGATCGCCGAGATGATCGAGCAGGTCCAGCGCCAGACTCTGGAGGCGGTCAAGGCTATGCAGGCTGGCGCGGATCAGGCCGAAGAGAGCCGCATGCTCAGCGATACCGCCGGTCGCGTGCTGGCAGAGATCGAATCCATCGTCGAGCAGGCCCGCAGGCGTATCGACGGCATCGTCGCCAGTGTGGAGCAGCACTCCGCCACCACAACGCAGATGGCGCGCAACGTGGAGGGAATCGCGCAGGTGGCGCGCGAGACGGCCTCCGGGGTGTTGCAGACCGCTCAGGCGGTGCATATGCTCAGTCAGATGGCCGAGTCCCTGCGAGAGGCCGTATCCCGGCTGCGCACCAACGAGGAGGCCCGTCTGGAGAGCGCGCTCCGGAACGGCCATGGAAACTGACCCGCGGCGAGGACCGCTCCGTCTGGGCCCGGAGTCTGCGGCTCCGGGCCTTTTGCATACAGGCGCCTGTAGAAAACAGCCCCGTCGGCATGCCCGGCGGCTTTGGCCTACGGGACACTCGGTGTCCCCCGGGTGGCGATTCTGGCGTGCGCCGGCGAATCTTCGCTCAACGGCTGTGGACCTTCCGTCGGGTAGAGGCATAGACCAATGGCGGAAACACGCCGATGGCAACGGCCCACCCGGTGTCATTATCAACTACAACTGCCAGGATTACCAGTGTGAGCCTGACCTGGTGGAACGGCTGACTGCCATCGCGCAGGAGTATCTGGAGTTCGTCTATCTGGCCCCCTTCCCCAATATGACAGCCAAGATCGCCGTCACCCGCGTGGGGGCTATTGAGACATTCGACACATTCGATGAAAGCACCGAGGGGGCCATTCGATCACGTGTCGTCGCTACAAGCGGGAACAGAACCTCAGCACAGGCCGTCGCCTGCGCGCGATCCTTCACCTTCCGGTCTCCCTGGAGTACGTCTTCCCCGTGTGCCCGGAGAGTGCGGGAGTGATTTCCCGGTTGGTGGCTGTATGGGATGGCTATTGGTTTCCCTCCGGCGGCGGGAAGCCCGTCTGCGTAAGCCAGTGAGCAGGCGGGGGTATCATGATTGCTGCCTTGAGGCACCTTCTTGGCGGTCCGCAGGTCCGATGTAGAGCGAACCCCCTACGGGCAGCACATGGAGCCGCGCCGTGGGCAGGCCATAGTGGCCGGCCGCTTCCATAAGCCGGCGGGGAGGTTGATCGAGCGGTTCGTCGGCCTGATCGAAGGTACCCCAGTGGATGGCCAGCATATGTTCGGCCTCCAGATCCTGAAACGCCCGCAGGGCCTCCTCCGGGTCAACGTGGACTTCTTGCATGAACCAGCGCGGCTCATAGGCCCCGATAGGCAACAGGGCCACCCTTGGAGGGCCGAGCCGTTGCCGGATGAGCCGGAAGTGGGAGCCGTATCCCGTATCCCCCCCGAAATACAGGCTGTAATCGGGCCGCCTTCGGTGCTGTACATACCAGCTTGCCCACAGATCCCGGTTCCGGTCCGTAAGCCCCCGGTTGGAGAAATGCCGGGCCGGAGTACAGAAAAGCCGCAGCGGACCCACATCGACATATTCCCACCAGTCCAGCTCCCGTACCCGTCGGACACCCCAGTTGCGCAGGTGCCGTCCTACGCGCAGGGGCACAAGAAACAGGGGCTCAAAACGCCGCTCGAGTTCCAGAATAGAGGCCTTGTCGAGATGGTCATAGTGGTTGTGGGAGATAAGCACAAGGGCTATCGGTGGCAGATCTTTCGGCTTGGCGGGTAGCGCTACCTGCCGCACGGGTCCGGCGAAGGAGACCGGGCTGACGCGGCGGCTGAAGACCGGATCGGTCAGCAGCCATAGCGTATCGAGGCCTATGAGTACGGTGCTGTGGCCCAGCCAGAAAAGCCGCATGCCCTCTTCGGGGAGGCGAAACTCCTCCGGATGGATCGGCCGAAACGGGGTGGGCGGATGAGTGCGCTGGGAGAAGATTCGCCCGGCGATCCAACGCACACTGGGCCAGAAGGGGCGCGGTATAGGGGGATCCAGGTTGCGAAACGGCCCTCGACCATCGGGGGGGTGATGTTCCCTGCCGGACTCAGGGTGAGGGGCTACGGGGGGTAGAGGAGGGGCAGGCTGTTGCCCATCGGCCGCACAGCCGAGTAGTAGGCCCGTCAGGATCAGGCTGAGCAAGAGAACGCCGAGCATATCCGTGGCTTTTCAGGAGCCGAAACGAGCTCCCCGTGCGGAGAGTTCCCGGACTTGTCTGTCCCCGTGTAGGGGTATTTTCTTCCGTCTCGATGCTACAGGAGAACGTCCATGCGTCGGGTTTGCTTCTGGGCAGTTTGCCTACTTGGCTGGTTGCCTGCGCGGGCGCAGGAGCTGCGCACGGTTCCGGAACGGACCGATTATGAGGCCACCTCGCGGTATGAGGACGTGGTGGCCTTTCTGCAGGCCGTGACCCGAGGAAGTGACTTCCTGCATCTGCGCTGGCTGGATTCCACCGTCGAGGGCCGCAGGCTTCCCCTGGTGATCGCCGCCCGGGGGCTGGATCCGGATCCCCAGGCCATCGCCCGCAGCGGTCGGCTGGTTGTCTACATTCAGGGCACCATCCACGCCGGAGAGGTAGAGGGCAAAGAGGCGATCCTGGAGCTGGTGCGCGCGCTGCGCGATGGGAAGCACGCGCACTGGCTAAATCGGCTCGTGCTCCTGTGGTTGCCCATGCTTAACGCGGATGGCAACGAGCGCATAAGCCCGAACAATCGGCCCTTTCAGCATGGCCCGGTGCGCGGTATGGGGCAGCGGCCTAATGCCCGGGGACTGGACCTGAACCGGGATCATATGAAGCTTGAGTCCCCCGAGATCCGGGCCTTTGTCTCTCTGCTCCGCCGCTATGATCCGGCTGTGACGCTGGATCTGCATACCACAAACGGCTCCTTTCACGGCTATCATCTCACCTACAGCGGACCGCTCAATCCGAATACGGATCCGGAACTGATGCGCTGGATGCGCCAGGCGTTTTTCCCCCAGATCCAACACCGCATGGCGCAGGCCGGATTCCGTACCTATTACTACGGCAACTTCGAACGGCGGGATGGGCAGGAAGTCTGGGCCACCTTCAGCCACGAGCCCCGGTTCAACAACAACTACGTGGGCCTGCGCAACCGCATTCCTATACTCAGCGAGGCCTATGCCTACATCCCCTTTCGGGATCGGATCGCGGTGACGGCCGCCTTCGTGCGCGCCGTGCTGGATTATCTGACCGAGCAGGCCGATCGGGTGCAGCAGCTGATCCAGCAGGCCGAACAGCATGCCATAGCGCTGGGGCGTAGCGGGCGAGATTCGCTCGGGGTGCGCTTCGCCCTTGTGCGTTCCTCGGAGCGGACCACCATTCTCAAGGGGGCCGTGCGCACCGAGGAAAACCCGTATTCCGGTCGGCCTATGTACCGCCTGGTTGAGGATTCCGTGCGCGCTGTAGAGATGCCCGAATATCAGGCCTTCCAGGCCACGATCCGGGAGCGCCTGCCCCGAGCCTATTATCTGCCCCCCGAGGTGGCCTCTGTTGTACTTCCCCTTCTGGAGGCGCACGGAGCCCGGCTGGAACGTCTGGAGCGACCGCTTCGGCTGCGCGGAGAGCGCTTCCGGATCCTGGAGAATCGCCAGGATGATCGTCCCTTTCAGGGACATCGCCAGCGCCGGCTGGAGGGACAATGGGAACCGGCCGAACTGGAACTGCCGGCCGGAAGCTGGACGCTGCCCATGGATCAGCCCCTGGCCCGGCTTCTGTTTTATCTGCTTGAACCCCGGAGCGACGACGGCCTCCTAAACTGGAACGTGCTGGATGCTTTTCTCGAAGGGTCCGGTTACTATCCTATATGGCGGAGCTCGCCCTGATCGTAGGAGCGGTTGTTTTTCTGTGTGTTCTTGTTTACGTTTAGCGCATCTAGAGCTGCCTAAGGGGATTTCGGTGGAGCTATCCGAAACGCGCTACCGGCGTCCGATCCTCCTGGTCGAGGACAACCCGGACGATATAGAACTCACACTCCGTGCCTTCCGAAAGCGGCGTATCCTGAATCCCGTCGTCGTGCTCCGAGATGGGCAAGAGGCCCTGGAGTACCTCTTCGGCACAGGTCGGTATGCGGACCGGGAGCCCTCGGGTGTGCCCCTGGTCATACTGCTGGATCTGAAGCTGCCCCGAGTCGATGGCCTCGAGGTACTGCGCCGCATCCGGGCCGATGAGCGCACCCGTATGCAGCCCGTGGTCATGCTGACCTCCTCTGTGGAGGAGGAGGATCTGATCGCCTCCTACCGGCTCGGGGTCAACAGCTACATCCGCAAGCCGGTTGATTTCGAGCAGTTTGTCGAAGTCGTGGGCCAGATCGGGCTGTACTGGTTGTTGCTCAATGAGCCTACGCCGGATGAGCGAATATGAGAAGGGATGGGCGGTCTCTATCGGTGCCCGGCTCTACAGGGGCCGGGCCTGTGGACGCCTGTAGGGTCGTGCCCCTCCGCGGATGTGCAGCATATCCGGGAGCTTGCTGCGTGCGCCATGTCTTCACCGCCTAAGGGATCCTCCGACTCTTGGCTGCGGCAGGCGGCCGTCTATGGTCAGGCCTTGTTCGAGATGCCCGAGGTCGGGATCGCCGTGCTGGACCTGGAGGGGCGTTTCCGGCAGGCGAATAGATACCTGGCTCATCTGCTTGGCTGCGAGCCCGGGGAGCTCGAAGGCCGTTCCGTGTTGGAGATCACCCACCCCGAAGATCGGGCCGATACAGAGGCCGTGTGGGATCGCCTCCGGCGGGGAGAGCTCGAGGGCATCCGCTACGAAAAGCGTTTTCTGTGTCGGGATGGATCCGCACTCTGGGGGCTTGCGGTCTGCAGGCTTGTCAGGGGGCTTGCCGAGGAACCGTTCTGTATCAAGGTGTTCCTTGATATTTCCCCTCAAAAGGGCTTTGAGGAGCGTCTGAGGCAGTCGGAGGCCCTGTACCGATATCTGTTTGAGCACAATCCACAGGCCATGTGGATCTATGATACGAAAAGCTATCGGTTTTTAGCCGTAAACGAGGCCGCTCTGCACCGCTACGGCTACAGCCGGGAGGAATTTCTTCAGCTTACCCTTTTCGATATCCGTCCGCCGGAAGAATGGGAGCGCCTCCGCCACTCCCTGGAGCATGAAAGTCCGGGGATAGAGGCTTCCGGTCCATGGCGGCACCGGCGTAAGGATGGCCGTTTGCTCTGGGTGCACATCACCTCGCACCCCATTGCCTGGCAGGGAAGGCCGGCCCGACTGGTTGTGGCCACCGATGTTACCGAACTGAAGGAGATAGAGGAGGCGCTTCGGGACTCCGAGGAGCGCTTTCGCACGCTGGTCGAGCACACGTCGGCGGCTGTATTCCTCTACCAGGGCGCCCACCTGGTCTATGCCAACCCGGCCTGCGCGCGCATATCCGGATATCCGATCGAGGAGCTGCTCTCCCGGCCTTTCTGGGAATTCGTCCATCCCGAGGATCGAGATCAGGTGCGGGTTCGGGGACTGGCTCGCCAGCGCCGACAGGTGGAGCCCTCACGCTATGAGCTGCGCATCCTGCGTCCGGATGGCCAGGTGCGCTGGCTGGACTTCTCCGCCGCCCCGACGCGCTGGCGGGGCAGGCCGGCGGTCATCGCCACGGCCGTGGATATCACGGATCGCAAAGAGGCCGAGGCGGCCCTGCTGAGGTGGAATCAGGAGCTGGAGGCGCGCGTGCGGGAGCGTACAGCCGCCCTGGAGGCCGCCCTGCGGGAGCTGGAAGCCTTCAGCTATTCTGTCTCGCACGATCTGCGGGCCCCCTTGAGGGCTATTGATGGTTTCAGTCTGGCGCTGCTGGAAGACTACGGGGATCGGCTCGAGGAGGAGGGCCGTCATTATCTGGCGCGCATACGGGCCGCGGTCCAGCGGATGGGTATGCTCATCGATGATCTGCTGCGCCTGTCCCGGGTCAGCCGATCGGAGCCGCAGCGCGTGCGGGTGCACCTTTCCGCTATAGCCAGCCAAATCGCCGAGCTTCTCCAGCAGGCCGATCCGGATCGGCGGCTGCGTTGGGAAATCGATCCGGACCTGTGGGCGGATGCCGATCCGGGTATGATGCGTGTTCTGTTGCAGAACCTTCTAGAGAACGCCTGGAAGTACACCCGATCCCGGCCCGAGGCGCACATCCGCTTCGGGGTGCTCAAGCAGGGGGAGCGGAGCGTTTATTTCGTGCAGGACAACGGGATCGGGTTTCCTCCAGATCAGGCCGAGCGCATTTTCCAGCCTTTTACCCGGCTGGAGCCGGAATACGAGGGAACGGGCGTGGGGCTGGCCACGGCCGAACGCATTGTTCGGCGACACGGGGGGCGGATCTGGGCTGAGGGAAGGCCGGGGGAGGGAGCTGTGTTCTACTTCACCCTGGAGCCCTGATCCGGTTCTCGAGGGCCCTTCCCTGTCCGGTGTCGGTGTTCGGCGCCCCAGCCTCCACCTCCGGGCGTTTCGATGCGGATCCGATCTCCGGCTTCGGCCCAGAAGCTTATCTTGCCCGGAAGGGTGCGGGCTCGACCCCGATGGATCCAGACCGTTTTTCCGGGTGCGCCCGCTTCTCCGCCGTGCAGGCCGTAGGGCCGCAGTCGCCTTCGTTCGGCCAGGATCGTCACCTGAGCCGGTGCCAGGAGCTCCAGTTCCCGCACCAGTCCGTCGCCCCCGCGGTGTAGGCCTCTGCCCCCGGAGCCGTCTCGGATCGCATAGCGTCTGACCCGGAACGGGTAGGCGTACTCGAGGGCCTCGATCGGTGTGTTGAGCGTGTTGGTCATGTGCGTATGCACGGCCGAGGTGCCCCCTCGATCTGGTGTGGCGCCGGCCCCACCGGCCAGGGTTTCGTAGTACGTGTAGTAGCGCCCCCGGAAGGGGTCCCATCCCCCGATCGTCCAGTTGTTCATCGTACCCTGGGAGGCGGCCGGAACGCGATCCGGAAGGGCCTCTGCCAGAGCGCCCAGGAGCACGTCCACAATGCGCTGGGAGGTTTCCACGTTGCCTCCCGCCACCGCGGCCGGAGGGCGGGCATCGACTACGGATCCGGGAGGGGTGAGCACGCGGATCGGACGCAGGCATCCGGAGTTGGCCGGGATATCGAAGCCGATCAGCGCGCGGAAGACGTAGTAGACGGCCGATACGGTAATGGCCCGAACGGCGTTCAGGTTGCCCGGGTGTTGGGGCGCCGTGCCGGAGAAATCCACAATGGCCTCCCCTCCCGTGAGGGTGATGGCCACCCGGATGGGCACGGGATCCTCGCTGAGGCCGTCGTCGTCGAGGGCGTCCTCAAAGCGATAGGTGCCCGCGGGCAGGCCTTCTAAGAAGCGGCGCATAAGGCGCTCTGTATAATCCAGCAGAGCCTCCATAGCGGATTCCAGCTCCGCCCCGTACCGATCGATCAGTTCGCCGAAACGGGCCACGCCGCGCCTTCCGGCGGCCAGCTGGGCACGCAGGTCTCCGGTCCGCTCTTCGGGTGTGCGCACGTTGGCCAGAAGCAGGTCCCAGACCGCCGTATCGAGCTGGCCGGCGCGAAGAAGCTTCACCGGGGGGATGATGAGCCCCTCCTGATAGATTTCTCTTGAGAGCGGCATAGAGCCCGGGCTCATGCCTCCGATGTCGGCATGGTGGGCTCGTGTGGCCACAAACCCCCAGAGCCGATCTCCGGAGAAGACGGGATGCACAAGCGTAAGATCCGGCAAGTGGGTGCCGCCCCGGAAGGGATCGTTGAGCAGGAGGGCATCGCCGGGTTGCAGATCCGGAAACGCTTCCAGGCAGGCCTGAACCGCAAGCGGCATAGCGCCCAGGTGTACGGGGATATGCGCCGCCTGGGCAACCAGTTCGCCCTGCGCTGTAAAGAGGGCGCAGGAGAAGTCACGTCGCTCTTTGATGTTCGGGGAGAAAGCGGCGCGCTGCAGCACAGCCCCCATTTCCTCGGCCACGGAGGCGAGCAGGTGGCGGAAGATCTCCAGGCGTACGGCGTCCATCAGGCAAGCTCGATCCAGAGGTTGCCGGTCGAATCTACCGCTCCCGTGCTTCCGGGAGGCAGGTATATGGTCGTATCCGGACGCACGCACAGGGCGGGGCCGCAGATCCGGTTCCCGGCCCGGAGCATGAGTCCATCATAGAGGGGCACGACGATCTTGTCTCCTTCTACCACGAGGGGTCGCTTCTCCAGCAGGGCGGTTCGTTCCGGCTCGGTCGAGCCGCGCTCGATTTCAGGCAGCCGGGGAGGGGACCCTAGCCCTGTGGCGTGCACGCGGAGGTTAGTGATCTCCACCGCGGCGGTGGGATCGGCATAGCCGTAGGCGCTCTGGTGCATCTCCTCAAAGGCCGCACGCCAGCGCCGGTTGAAGGGGACCGAAAGCGTATAGCTCTGCCCTGCGTAGCGCACCTCCAGGACGCGCTCCAGGATCATCGCCGATCGGGGGAAACCCTCCCGGCGCAGATCCCGGAAGGCCTGCTGCAGCAAGGGGATAAAGCGGCGCGCCAGCTCCCCCCGGGGTATGGGGCCCGACAGCATGACGGTCTGCACATAATCCCGACGCACGTCGGCCGCCAGCATGCCCAGAGCGGAGAGCACGGAGGCCTGTGCCGGCACGAGCACATGTCGGATGCCCAGGGAACGGGCCAGCTCGGCCGCATGCAGGGGGCCGGCTCCGCCGAAGCAGACGAGCACGAAATCCCGGGGATCGTGTCCCCGTTCCACAGAGATCACGCGCAGGGCGCGCTCCATGTGCGCATGCGCGACCTGGAGCACCCCGAGGGCGGCCACTTCGGCCGGGCTGAGTTCTCCGGCGCCCTCCAGCTTCGCCTCCCGGGCAAGGCGTTCGAGCACGTCCAGAGCAGCCCGGGGATCGAGCGGGTACCGTCCCCCGAGAAACCATTCCCCGGACAGACGTCCCAGCACGAGGTGGGCGTCGGTGACCGTGGCTGCCTCGCCCCTCTTGCCGTAGCAGGCCGGCCCGGGATCGGCCCCGGCGCTCCGGGGGCCGACCCGCAGGGCGCCTCCGGGATCGACGGCGGCGATTGAGCCACCCCCTGCGCCTACGGTGTGGATATCCAGCATGGGCACCCCGATGGGCAGTCCGTCGATCGACCCCCCGGTCGTAAGGGGCAGTTCCCCGGCGATAAGGGCTACATCGGTCGAGGTGCCTCCCATATCGAAGGTGATCAGGTTGTGCACACCGCCGAGGCCGGCCACGTACCGAGCCCCGATCAGCCCGCCAGCCGGTCCGGAGAGGGCACATCGGACGGCCTGTGTGCGGACCTCTTCGGTGCGAATGAGCCCGCCGTTGGACTGCATGACCCGGAAACGCAGACCTCCCAGGGCCTCTTCGAGTCGGCTCAGGTAACGGTCCAGGACCGGGGCCACATAGGCGCTGGCCACCGTGGTGCTGGCGCGCTCGTATTCCCGGAATTCGGGCAGGATTTCGGAGGAAAGCGCCACATACAAGCCGGCCTGGCGCAGTCGCGCTCCCACCTGGCGCTCGTGTTCCGGGCGCAGGAAGGAAAACAGCAGGCAGACACCCACCGCCTCGGCGCCGTAACGGCCGAGCGCTTCGAGCAGGGATTCCAGGGCTTCGGCTGGCAACGGGCGCAAGATCTGGCCGTCGGATCCAACGCGTTCCGGCACTTCGAAACACCCGGCGCGGGGTACCAGGGGTTCAGGTTTGCGGGCCGCAAGATCGTACAGCTCGCTTCGGTGCTGGCGTCCGATGTGCAGCAGATCCCGGAACCCCTCGGTGGTCACAAAGGCTGTACGCGCGCCCCGACGCTCCAGCAGGGCGTTTGTGGCCACAGTTGAACCGTGCACGATCTCCCCGGGCGGGGAGAGCAGGCTCTGGATCCCTTCAAGCACGGCCCGTGCCGGATCATCCGGGGTGGAGAAGCGCTTGAACGTCCACAGCCGACCGTTTTCCGGTTCGTAGACGACGAAGTCCGTAAACGTGCCCCCGATGTCAACGCCGACCCGACAGCTCATGTTCGAACGCGTTTTCGTGCCCACATCCACAACCCCAGACCTGTGCTCAACAAGGCCAGCAGGGCGGAGATGAAAAGCGAAAGCCTCTCCGATCCAGACCAGATCCCCACGCCTCGGAGCGCGCTCAACACAGCTTGCGTGCCGAGCAGGGTGGCGGTGGCCGTAACGAGCGCTGTGAGCGTGTTGGCCAGTCGGCCGTTGCGAGCTGGGCCCATCAGCTTCGTATCATTGACGGCCACCCATAGGAAGAAGGCCACAAGGGGGAGCAGGGCGCCGTTGAGCGCCTGCGCGGCCAGGATGGCCGGAATGGGGCGCACGCCCAGCAGGCCGAAGAGGGCGCCTACGCCCCAGACCCCGAAAAGCACGGCTCGATAGGGAAGGCCGCGTTCTGACCAGGTATCCGGACTCAGAATCCCCCGCGCGGTGATGGCCGCCGCCGTGGGGGCGGTCAGGGCGGAGCTGAAGCCGGCAGCAAAAAGCCCCAGGGCGAAGAGCGTCCTGCCTCCCGGACCGAGCCCGGCTGTAAGCCGTTCGGCCAGCGCCTCATAGGAGAAGGGGCCCGATATGGCCGATCCGGTCACCAGGATGGCCATGGAGATGGCCACGCCCACCGCGATGGAAACGGCCAGGCCCAGGCGGCTCAGGCGCAGGTCCTGACCGCGGGCCAGGCGGGAGCCCAGAAACAAGTTATAGGGGACCACCGTGGTGCCGATAAGTCCTACGACGAGCGATTCGGCCCCGTCTGGCATGGAGGGCCACAGCATGCCCCGCAGCCAGGCCGCATCTGGCGGGTGCACGCGCCAGGCGGTCCAGAAGAAGGCCAGGCCCATGAAGGCCACCAGAACGCTGAGCAGGCGGCTCAGGCTCTGCAGGGTGCCCATCCATAGCAGTAGGCCCGAGCTGACTATCACGCCCAGGGCGAGCCAGACCCGATCAATCCGAAGGACCAGTTCCAGGCCGGCCACCGCTCCCAGGATGTTGCCCACCTCGAAGGCCGCCGTGCCGATTACGATGGCCCCCAACACGAGACCGTGGATAAGCCATCTCGATGGGCCGGAAAACCGCTCTCGAAGCGCTCGGCCCAGGGAGAGGCCCGATTGAATGCTCAGTCGGGCCGAGGCTTCCTGAAGGACCCAGCAGGCCAGGAAAGAAAACAGGAGCGCCCACAGAAGCGTGAGCCCGAAACGCGCTCCCGAGGCGGCGGCCGTGGTCACCGTGCCCGGTCCCACAAAAGCCGCCGCGATCGCGGACCAGAGTACCACTGCCGCCCAGCGCCTCATGGGCCAAGCCGCAATACCAGTTCCGGAAACAAAATCACCAGCACCAGCGCCAAGAGCTGGAGCATGATAAACGGCACCACACCCCGATACATATCCAGGGTCTGAATCTCCGGTGGTGTTACCCCACGCAAGTAAAAGAGGGCAAACCCGAAGGGCGGGGTAAGGAAAGAAGTCTGCAGGTTCATGCCCAGCATGACGCCGAGCCAGACCAGATCGATCCCCAGGGCCTGCGCCGCGGGCGTGATCAGGGGCAGGAGAATAAAGGCGATCTCAAAGAAGTCCAGGAAAAATCCGAGCACGAAAACCGCCAGGTTGACCACGACAAGCAGCCCAACCCGTCCACCGGGTAGGCCGGTGAGCAGCTCTTCGATCCAGATATCCCCGTAGAGGCCCCGGAAGACCAGGGCGAAGGCTGTCGATCCGATAAGGAGCATCATAACCATGGAGACGAGTCGAACCGTTTGGTCCAGACTCTCCCACAGCGCTTTGCGGGACAACCTGCCCCGAAGGGCGGCAAGGCCCATCGCCCCCACCGCACCCAGCGCTCCAGCTTCTGTGGGGGTGGCCAGGCCCACGAAGATGCTGCCCAGTACAAGACCGATCAGGCTGAGCGGGGGAAGAAGGACCCCGAGCACGCGCCTCCAGAGGGTCCACCCACCCGGGGAACGCACTTCGGCCGGCAACGCCGGGGCGGCCGAGGGACGCAGCAGGGCGATCCCGATCACGTAGATCGCATACAGGCTGGCGAGCAGCAGGCCGGGCAGGAGCGCGCCCCAGAAAAGATCGCCCACGGAAACGCCCATCTGATCGCCGAGCACAATCAGCACCACGCTCGGGGGGATGATCTGTCCCAGCGTGCCGGAGGCCAGGATCACCCCGGTGGCCAGCCGGGGGTCATAGCGGTAGCGCAGCATGACGGGCAGGGAAATCAGCCCCATGGCCACCACGGAAGCGCCCACCACTCCCGTGGCCGCGGCCAGCAAGGTGCCGACCAGGACCACTCCCATTGCCAGGCCGCCCCGCAGAGGGCCGAAGAGCATGCCGATCGTCTGAAGCAGATCCTCGGCCAGCCCGGAACGCTCCAGAATCGAACCCATGAGGATGAAAAAGGGAACGGCCAGGAGCGTATAGTTGGCCATGACTCCGAAGATCCGCTCCGGCATGGCCAGCAACAGGTGCCAGTCGAAGTAGCCCAGCTCTACGCCAAGGAAGGCGAAGAGCAAGGCCACCCCTCCCAGGGCAAAGGCTACGGGAAACCCGATGAAAATGAGCACAAGCGCCCCGAAAAACATGAGCGGGGCCAGCCAATCTCCGCTCATATCCGGCCTCCGCCCTCAGCAGGCTCCCAGTCCCCGTAAAGGCCACGCAACCAGGCCCATCGTTTGATCGCCTCCGACACCCCCTGCAGAAAAAGCAGCCCGAAGCCGATGAGGATGACGGTCTTGATCGGATAGCGGGGCAGCCCACCGGGGTCTGGAGAGAGCTCCTTGATCTGCCAGGAGTTCCATATGGAAGGCCAGGAGAAGTATAACACGGCGAGGCAGAAAGGTATAGCGAAAAGCAGCATGCCCAGCAGATCCAGCCAGGCCTGCAGAGGCGGGGAAAAGCGAGTGTAGAAAACGTCTACACGCACATGCGCCCCGTGCCGCAGGGCGTAAGAGGCCCCCATCAGGAAGAGCACACTGAAGAGGTACCACTGCAGCTCCAGATAGGCATTTGAGGCCAGGGGCAGGCCCAGCGCCCTTCCTACATAGCGAGCGACGGCGTTGTAGGTGCCCACGAACACCATGAGCAACGTAGCCCAGCGCGTTATCCCACCGCTCAACCGGCTCAGCGTATCGACAGCGCGCGCCAGGCGCAACAGCGTGCGCATCGTTCCCCCCTCCTGGAAGGCGCCGGAGTTTATGCGCTCCCCTGGAGAAAAGCAAGCCTCTGTGGCGGATCTCGCCCGTTCTGCGGCTCTCTGAGGTCGAAGCCGGTCAGGGGACCGGCGCCTTCCCTTGCCATTTGCCATCCGAAGGCGGCTCCTCAGGAGAAGCGTTTGCGCATCTCCGAGCGGAGCCGTTCCCGATGCATGGGGTGGGCGATCTGGATGAGCGCTTCGGCTCGCTGCCGCAGGTTTTTCCCGTATAGGTTGGCGATCCCGTATTCGGTTACCACGTAGTGTACGTGGGCGCGTGTGGTGACCACCCCGGCCCCGGTTTTTAGGTAGGGCACGATACGGGACTCTCCGCGGCTGGTGACCGAAGGTAAGGCGATAATGGGTTTGCCGCCCTCCGATAGGGAGGCCCCCCGGATGAAGTCCATCTGCCCGCCCACACCGGAATACTGGTAGGTGCCGATGGAGTCGGCGCATACCTGTCCGGTCAGGTCGACCTCGATGGCGCTGTTGATGGCCGTCACCTTCGGGTTGCGCCGGATGACGGAGGTGTCGTTGACGTAGGCGATATCGAGCAGGGCCACCATGGGGTTATCATCCACGAAATCATACAGGCGGCGGCTACCCATGACAAAGCCGGCCACGATTTTTCCGGGATGCACCCGCTTCTGTGCGTTGGTGATCACCCCTTTTTGCACGAGATCGATTACTCCATCGGAGAACATTTCCGTATGGACCCCCAGGTCCCGGTGCCCTTCGAGGGCGGCCAGGACGGCGTTCGGGATGGCCCCGATCCCCATCTGCAGGGTGGCCCCGTCCTCGACGAGTTCGGCCACGTAACGACCGATGCGCGTTTCGATCTCCGTGGGCGGAGAGGGGTGTGTTTCCGGCAGGGGCTCATCGACCTCCACAAGAGCGTGTATCTGGCGCACATGAATGAGCCCGTCGCCGTGGGTACGGGGCATGCGGGGGTTGACCTGGGCGATGACGTATCGGGCACACTGCACCGCGGCCCGGGTGGCGTCCACGGACACACCCAGAGAGCAGAACCCGTGCCGATCGGGAGGGGAGACATGAATCAGGGCCACGTCGATGGGCATGATGCCCCGCCTAAAAAGGGCGGGTACTTCGCTCAGAAAAATGGGCACGTAATCTCCACGTCCCGCGTTAATGGCCTCTCGCACGTTGGCTCCCACGAAGAGGGCGTTGATGCGAAAGCTCTCCGTATAGGCTGGATCCGCGTACGGAGCCGGGCCCTCGGTATGCAGGTGCACAATTTCCACGCCGCGCAGCTCAGGGGCGCGAGCTACGAGCGCTTCGATCAGCACCCGTGGTGCGGCCGCCACGCTGTGGATAAAAACCCGATCCCCGGATCGCACCACGGAGAGCGCTTCTTCGGCCGATACCCACCTTGTCATACTCGTCCTCCTGGTTCTGTGGGGCACAAGATACTCCCCGATTGCCTTCCGGCCCGTGAAAGGTTTTTGAAATCTCTGGCCCTTGCTCGTATCATCGCATGCGTGCTCTCTTATGAGGAGGAAGGACGATGCACAGACGTGCTTTTCTGTTCAGCGCCGCAGTGGGCGGGGTGGGTTTGCTCGGCGGGTGCGGATCCCGGAAAGAGGAGGCCGCCCCGGCCCTCATCACGCAGCCCCGCATCCAGTGGCGGCTGGCCTCCAGTTTTCCGCGCGGCCTGGACACGATTTTCGGGGCCGCCGAAGTGCTGGCACGTCGGGTGGAGGCGCTCACCGAGGGGCGTTTTCAGATCCGGGTCTATCCGGCCGGCGAACTGGTTCCGGGCCTGCAGGTGCTCGATGCCGTGCAGCAGGGCACGGTGCAGATGGGGCATACGGCCAGCTACTACTTCACGGGCAAAAACCCGGCCCTGGCCTTCGATACCACCCTGCCGTTTGGCCTCACAGCCCGGCAGCACAACGCCTGGCTGTATTATGGGGGCGGGCTGGAGCTGTTACGGGCGGTGTTTGCCGATTTCAACGTGATCAATTTCCCGGGCGGCAACACAGGGGCGCAGATGGGCGGCTGGTTCCGGCGGGAGATTCAATCCGTCTCCGATATGCGGGGGCTCAAGATGCGTATCCCGGGTCTGGGCGGCGAGGTGATGAGTCGCCTGGGCGTGGTCGTGCAGGTGCTGGCCGGGGGAGACATCTATCCTGCTCTGGAGCGCGGGGCCATCGACGCGGCCGAATGGGTGGGGCCTTACGACGATGAAAAACTGGGCTTTCATCGGGTGGCCCGCTTTTATTACTATCCCGGCTGGTGGGAGCCGGGCGCCTGCCTGTCGTTTTACGTCAATCGTTTGGCCTGGGAGCGACTGCCGCGCACCTACCAGCAGGCCATCGAGGTGGCCGCATACGAGGCAAACGTGAGCATGCTGGCCCACTACGATCAGCAAAACCCCCTGGCGCTGGAGCGCCTGCTCAAGGCCGGGGTTCAGCTGAGGCGCTTTCCCGCCGATGTGATGGAAGCCGCCCGGCAGATCGCCTTCAGCCTCTATGAGGAGCAGGCCAGCCGCGATGGTACGTATCGCAAGCTATACGATTCCTGGCGACAGTTCCGGGAGCGGGCCTATCGCTGGTTCGGTACCGCCGAGCGCAGCTACGCGGAATTCGCTTTTCCGACCCCCTGAATCTAGATTGCGTATAAATTCCGCGCCCCGCTTGCCTGGATTGAAAGCGTGTGTTTTCTTAACGGGTGCCTACCTAAAATAGGGGAGTCCTGTCATGCCACACGTCGTCGCCGAGCCGTGCATCAACTGCAAGTTCACCGATTGTGTTGAGGTCTGCCCGGTGGACTGCTTCTATGAGGGGCCGAACATGCTTGTCATCCATCCGGATGAATGCATCGACTGTGGGGCCTGCGTGCCGGTCTGCCCCACGGGGGCGATCCATCCGGAGGATGAGTTGCCGGAGAAGTGGGCGCACTACAAGGAAATCAACGCCCAGCTGGCCGAGGAGTGGAAGGCGCTGGGGATGAACATCACCTCTAAGAAGGATCCTCTGCCCGATGCGGAGGAATGGAAGACGCGTCCGAAGAGCGAAGCGGATATCCTGACCTGGGAGACGTGAGCGCGCTGGCCGCCCCCTTTCGGGGGCGGACCTGTTTTTAGCAGAAATCGTCTCTGGATGCAGATCGCATGTCCGTACACGTGAAAGCACCCGAGCGGATTGGGCAAAGCGATCGGTCCTGGCGCCTGGCCACGATCCTTTCGAACCTGATCAACCCGTTTATCTTTCCGCCCCTGCTTTTTGGCCTGCTGGCCTGGCACTGGGGCCTTCCCGGCTCGGTTGCCTGGCCCGTTTTGGGGCTTGTGTTCATGCATTTCACCCTGCTCCCCCTGCTGTATCTGGTGTATCTGCTGCATCGCAATCGGATCGAGAGCCTGGATGTGCGCCGGCGTCTGGCCCGTACGGTCCCCTTTATGGTGGGGATCGCCTCCTACAGCGTGGTCTTGATGGTGCTCGTATTCTGGCAACCGACGGGATGGCAGCCCATGGCCTGGCTGATAGGCGTCTATATCGTGAACACGGCCGTGACGATACTCATCAACCTGAGTTGGAAGATCAGCGTCCATCTGATGGGGCTGAGTGGTGCGCTGGGAGCCTTTGTCTTTTTCCTGCACCATCCGTTGCCGGGATACGCACACCGGCTGGCCTGGGATTCGATCTACTGGGGGCTCTTTGTGCTGGTTCCCCTGCTCATGTGGGCGCGCGTGACCGTGCGCGCCCATACCTGGGCACAGACCCTGGGCGGAGCCGCATATGGGTTCGGGGCCACCTATGGTTTGCTGAGCTGGGGATGGGAGTGCTACGCGGGATGAAACTGCTCACGCTCGAGGGACGGGAGCCGAATAGGCCCTGGCGGGTGCTGACGGCTGAGGAGATGGGCCGGGCTGACCGGGCCGCGGCCGAACGGCTTGGCCTGCAGGTGCGCCTGCTCATGGAGCTGGCCGGGCGTTCGGTGGCGCAGTTCCTGCTCAGGCACTATCCGGAGGGCCCCTTCTGGGTGTTTTGCGGCAGAGGACACAATGGGGGCGATGGGCTGGTAGCAGCCCGTTACCTGGCCCAGGCGGGTCGTCGGGTGCATGTGGTCCTCATGCTCGAGCCCGGTATGCTGAGCGAAGAGGTGAGGGCCGCCTGGGAGCGTTTGCTCATCGCCGATGGATCCTGGAGCTGGAGCCTGTGGCCCGATGTGGGACCTGTAGAGCCTGCCGCCGTTATCGTGGATGCCCTGCTGGGCACGGGGATTCGTCGCCCGGTAAGCGGACCCATCCGGGGGGCCATCGGCTGGATGAACCGATCGGGACGTCCTGTGGTGGCCGTAGATATCCCCAGCGGCCTGGACGCCGATACGGGAGCCGAGCTAGGGCTCGCCGTACAGGCCCGCGATACGGTCACGATGGCTTTTCCCAAATGCGGGCTGTTGCTCGATGAAGGACGATACCGGGCCGGAAACATTTGGGTGGCCGATATCGGTATTCCGGATCGGCTGGCCGTTTACGCGCAAACCTTCGCCGCCACGACTTCCTGGGTGTCCACCCTGTGGCCCCGCCGGCCGCCGGGGGCGCACAAGTACCGCGCCGGACGTCTGTTCGTGCTGGCCGGAAGTCCGGGGCTTTCCGGGGCGCCGGTGCTGGCCGCGCAGGCGGCCGCGCGCCTGGGGGCCGGGGCTGTGGTGCTGGGCGTTCCCGCCTCCCTAGAGCCGACTCTGGCCACCAAGACCCGGGAGGTGATGACGCGCGCGCTGCCCGAGACGGAGACGGGAACCGTGTCTGCGACGGCTCTGGGAACGGTGCGCGCGGAGCTGGCCCGCAGTCGGGCCGGGCTTATCGGACCCGGTCTGGGCCGCCATCCTCAGACCATAGCGCTCCTGGAGCAGGTGTTCGGCGAGCATCGGAACTACCCCCTGGTCATCGATGCCGACGGGTTGTTTGCGCTCGCCGAGCGTCCGCATCTGCTCAAGGGACCTCCCAGGCCCTGGATTTTGACTCCGCATGCCGGAGAATTCGCCCGCCTGACGGGGCTAGATCCGGAACAGGTCCGCAGAGGGCGCGTAGAGCTGGCCCGCCACTGGGCCCGGCGCTGGGGAGTGGTGCTTGTACTCAAGGGCATGCCTTCCGTTGTGGGCACCCCGACAGGCAGGGTGTGGATCAACCCGACAGGAGATGAGAGGCTGGCCACCGCGGGAACAGGGGATGTGCTGGCCGGACTCATCGCCGGGCTTCTGGTACAGGGACTGGACCCGGAGCATGCCGCCGTGGCCGCGCTTTTTGTCGGGGGCCGAGCCGCTGAGCGAGGGCCACAAAACCTGGTGGCCGGAGATATTATCGAACACCTGGCCGAGGAGATCCCCCGATGAAAATCCGACTCTGGGTTGCCACCGGGCTCTGGGGAGCCGTAATCGCGGGTCTGCTTCTGATACCCGGGGATAGCCTTCCTGATTTATCCTGGTTTTCGCTCGATAAGCTTGGCCATTTCGGGCTTTTCTTGATCTGGGCCTGGCTGTGGGCCCGGACCCTGGAGCCGCTCTCGACCCCGAAGGTGAGTGCGCTTCTGGTTTTTGTCTGCCTCTGGGCCCTGGGCACCGAGTTCCTGCAAGCCGCCTTCGCCTCTGGCCGCTCGGCGGAAATCGCCGATGTGCTGGCCGACGTGGCCGGATTCACGGTGGGATTGTGGGGCTATCTCCGTCTGCACCTTCCCCGTCGTCTGCTGGGGAAACTCTTGCGTGTTTCGGAAGTCTAATCCAGTGAACACGGAAGCAGGATCCCGTTCGGATCCGCAAGAGAGGGATCATGCGTGTACGTCTAAAGTTTACGTTTTCGTTGCTAACGGGGCGGGTCTTCCCGCTTGACCTTTGCCCCCATACGTTGTAGGTTTGGACATCTTGCGTAGAGACAGGAGGCCTGTATCATGCGCGTACGTCGGAAGGCTCCGGAGGCGGATCTTCGGCGCTGGTACACGTTGTTCATTGAGGTGGGCTTGGTGGTGGTGTTGTTGGCTCTGGTGGTGGCGTTTCGGCTGGATATTCGTCCGCGCTCGGAGTTTGTGATTGTGGAGAAGCCGCAGGAGACGGTGAAGATAGAGGAGATTGAGCAGACGCGGCAGATAGATCGGCCGCCTCCGCCTCCGCCTCCGCCGGTTCCTGTGGAGGTGCCGGATGATAAGCTGTTGGAGGAGGAAGATGTGCGCTTTGAGTCGGAGTTGAACCAGCAGGCCACGAATCTGCCCCCGCCCCCGCCTCCGCCGCCGGCGGCAACGCAGCAGTCGGAGCCGGAGCCGGAGGTGTTTGTCATTGTCGAGGAGATGCCGGAACTCATCGGGGGATTGGAGGGTCTGCAGCGTCGGATCCGGTATCCGGAGATCGCGCGCAAGGCCGGTGTGGAGGGCATGGTGATCATTCAGTTTGTGGTCGATGAGAACGGGAATGTGACGAATGCGCAGGTGGTCAAGGGCATTGGGGCCGGATGTGACGAGGAAGCCCTGCGCGTGGTACAGGAGTCGAAGTTCAAGCCGGGCAAGCAGCGGGGCCGTCCGGTCCGCGTGCAGATGACCCTGCCGGTGCGCTTCCGGCTTAAAGGATAAGGCTTTTGCCGCTTTCCTGCAAAGGCGGAACGCTGTTCCGCCTTTTTTGTTTGGCCGGATTGAACTTGCCAGCGCATTCATTGTAGGTTTGCCGCCTGGAAGCAGGAGACCAAAGGCATGGAAGGCTTCGATCTACTCAAGCGCATTGTGGAAACGCCCGGGGCTCCGGGGCGTGAAGAGCCGATTCGCCAGGTTATCATGGAGGCGGTTCGTCCTCTGGTCGATGAGGTGCGGGTCGATGCGCTGGGAAACGTGATTGCCCACAAGCGGGGCAGAGGAGAGATGCGCGTGCTGCTGGCCGCGCATATGGATGAGATCGCCTTTATGGTGAATCATATCGACGATCGGGGCTTTATCCGATTCGTGCCTCTGGGCGGGTTTGATCCCAAGACCCTTGTGGCCCAGCGGGTTATCGTGCATGGCCGTCAGGATCTGCCCGGCGTGCTGGGCACCAAACCCGTACATGTGATGACCCAGGAAGAGCGCAAGAAGGTGCCGGAGATCAAGGAGTTCTTTGTCGACGTGGGTCTGCCGGCCGAGCGCGTTCGAGAGCTGGTCCGGGTGGGCGATGTGATTACGCGCCAGCGGGAGCTCATTCGGGTGGGGGATACGGTTACGGCCAAATCCCTGGACAATCGCCTGAGCGTATTTGTGCTGCTGGAGGCGTTGCGCGAGCTCGGCGCACATGAGGCGGACGTCTACGCCGTTTTCACCGTGCAGGAGGAGGTGGGGTTGCGGGGCTCGCGCGTGGTTGTGCGCCAGGTACAACCCCATGTGGGGATCGCCCTCGATATCACGCTGGCCAACGATATCCCCGGTATCCCGGAGCCGGAGCAGCAGTGCCGGCTGGGCAAAGGGACGGCGATCAAGGTCATGGATGCCAGTGCGATCGCCGATGCCCGGCTGATCGACTTTCTGGTGCAGGTGGCCGAGGAACACAAAATCCCGTATCAGCTGGACGTCTCCCCGGCGGGGGGTACGGATACGGCCGGTATTCAGTACCTGAGCGGCGATGGGGTCGTGGCGGGTTGCCTTTCTACCCCGACTCGCTACGTACACAGCACCACCGAGATGGCGCACACGGCCGACATCCAGGCCAGTATCCGCCTGCTGGCCCGCGCTCTGGAGCAGATCCATACTTTCCAGCTCGCCGTTAGCTGATCCCGAAGAGCCGGCGCCACTCTTCCAGCTCTTCCCCCGCGGGGGGAGGGGGCTTTTCAGGCTCCAGGGGATCGGTCCGGGCGCACAACAGGGCCAGATCCCGTATGGATCGCACCTGTGCGCCCGAAAGACGGGCATAGCGCTGGATTTCCCGGTCGTCGCTTACGACCACGAGACAGGCAGGGGAGGGGAACAGATCGATATAGCGCTTTATGTACGCGTCTGCGCTCTGACCGGAGGGGGAGAAATGCACCTCCACCGGACCTTGCTCTACGGTGGTGGTCGATCGCCCCTGACCATCGAAGACGAGCACACACCGCATCCGACGGCGCAAGGCGGCACCCTGGAGCCGAACGATCAGGTGCTCGCGCGCCCGATCCAGGCTCTGTTCGGCCTCCTGACGCCAGTTGGGCTCACGCCACAGCGCATTGTATCCATCCAAGAGCCAGATCTCGTTCACTCCTCTTCTTCCTCGGCCTCCTGTTTTCGCTGAAAGATGAAGTAATCCGGACGACCCTCCTGGTTGAAGGTGACCGTGTGCAATTTCCAGCCCTCCTGACCCAGCCGGTTGAGCTCGGCTTCCAGCATGGGGCCGGCATCTTTGTACCGGATGAGTTTGAATGCATACCGTTTTCGGCCCATACCCCACTCTCACTCGGTTTTCTCGCAAAGAAGATAGGCAAAGTTCAATTTCGCGACCACAAGACGGCTAAAGCCGATCTCTGGACGTCAGACACGAGAGTACTTCTTCCTGCTCGCGTGCGCCCTCGAATGCCCATGCGAACGTCCGGATCGGGCCCTCCTGGTGCGCCTTCCTCTGCCGAGGGGCGTCCGAAGCGGGGGCGACCCGGGAGATTCGGGTTACGGGTTGCCTGGCCCCAGGAGCAGTAGCCAGCGCGTTCCCGGCGCGGGTTCCAAACGCGGGAGGCCTGAACGCAGCTCCCAGCGCACCACCCCATCACGCAGGGCGGCGCTGAGCCTCTCCCGGTACGGGGCAAGAGCACGCGCCAATTCGGTCGGGGAAAGTTGCGCCAGAATGGTTTGCTCCAGATCCGCCGGCAGGGGGGTGCGCAGGCTGCCGGTAAGCAGCCGTTCTTCATAGAGCAGGCGCGCCTGACCCTGCAGGCTCCAGGCGATCGGCCGGCGGGCAGGGATGGTCGTGAGAAATGGAGGTGTCCAGAGCGTATCCAGGCGCACTTTCGGGGCCCCTGGCGGGGAGAAGGGTTCGGTATACGGAATCGATTGCTCCGGACTGAAGAGGCGAAGGCGCAGCGTGTCCCGTTGTATGGATCCCGGTGTGTGCAGGAACATGACCAGTTCTCCCTCCAGGCGCATCCGAGCCAGTAGGACCGGTCTGATTTCGTTCCACAGACGGCGCGCCAGGGCGCGCACCGAAAGCCCCCGGTCCAGGCTATCGAGCACGGTTCCGGTTCTCCGAGCGGACTGGTAGCGCCGGTAGGTCTGCAAGATCTCTTCCAGTTGCCGTTGAGGCCGCTCCAGCAACGGATCCAGATCAAGCACCCGATGGGGCAGTTCGGCTTCTATGCTCAGCTGTAGGGGCCAGTCCACATGTCCGAACACGGCGAGAGGCTCTGGGAGCTCTAACGTGGTTTCCGCCCCCAGGGAGAAGAACACGGATACGGATTCCGAGGCGGGGCGCATCTGCCAAGCAAGCCGATCGGCGCTCTGCAGGCTTACCGTCACCCCTTGAGGGCGACTGATCACGGGTTCGCTCCGAACGGGGGAACGGAGTCCGGCCTGGAGTACGCGCACCGTATCCTGCCAGAGCACCGAACCGTCGGGCAGGCGCAACAGAAGCGCCGCCGATCCGGGGCGTAGGGCTTCGATCCAGAGCTGGGTGTCTTCAAGGTGCAGGCGCGCAACCTGGGGGGATGAGCTCACGGCCTGGATCGCTTCCCGGAGTGTGGAAGGTTCGATGCGCGCCGGAAGGGCCAGTCGGCCGGGAGGCAGGCCGGCGTACTGGGCCTGGAGCACGAGCGGAGGGAGTGGCCGCGGGGCGGATAGGCCAAATCGATACAGGAGGAGTTCGTGCTCCAGCTCGGCCCGGGAGGAGTCGGGGGCCGTATAGAGAAAGTGCAGGCGCACTCTGCCGGGCCCCCAGGCCATGATCTGCACCCCATCCTCTAGGGTGAGGACCTCCACCTGCTGGGTGTTCGTGGCCTTTACCTGGAAGTTCCCACCAGGTGGATCTGCAACGGGGCGCAGTCTTAGGGCTCGCCCCACGGGCAGGAAGCGCGGGGCCTCAGGAAGCAGGAGTACGGGGCGATCGAGGGATCCCTCCGGTCCGATGCCGATGCGCAGACGCAGGCGCGCGCCCGATTCCGGGATCGAATCGCGCAGTTCCACCCACACGGGGCCCCTCTCCAGGATCCGACGGGCCAGGGGAAGGCCGTATACGCTCGGGGTGGCCGGGTGGGTGCGATAATCCCGACCTCGATACGTATCGACAACCTCCGGCAAAGCGGGGAAGACCGATCCCTGGCGCGGCCGGAGTACGGGCACACTGCCCAGATCCCCCGTAGGGGGAGCGTGCAGGTACAGATACACGGTATCCGGATCTGCCTCCGGGGCGAGCAGGAGCAGAGGGAGTTCCCGGTCTGTGAACCGCTCTCGTTCCAGGCGCCACAGCCTGGCGCAGGCCGCAGAGGAGTCGTCCCACGAAAGGCTGAGCAGGCCGGACCCCCGGGCGCGACGCCAGAGGAAGCGATCTGGAGTTCCGGGCTCCGGGGGCTCGAGCTGGTACCGGGCTTCCAGGCGCAGGATGCGTTCCTGTCGTGCGCCTTCGCACAGGATGGGCTGGCGCTGTTCTCCCTGGATGCGGACTTCCAGCTGTTGAGCCGATGCGGAGGCGGCGATACTCAGTACCCCGATCCCCAGAAGCCTTAGACGCATGGCCTGCTCAGGGTCTTTGCCGAACTACCCGCACCCGCAGTCGGGCCAGATCCCCCACCGCCGCCTCTAGCTCATCTCCCGGATGGACAGGACCAACCCCGGCCGGCGTGCCCGTAAAGAGGAGGTCTCCGCGCTCCAGCGTGAAGATCCGAGACAGGTAGGCGATCAGATACGGAATGCGGTAGATCATCTCCGCTGTAGTACCGGCTTGGCGGAGCTGGCCGTTGACCCAGAGGCGTAGCTCCAGGGCGTGCGGATCCGCTATCCGTTCGGGGCGCACGAAACGGGACACCGGGGCGGAGGCATCAAAGCCTTTTGAGACCGTCCAGGGCTGTCCCTTGCGCTTGGCTTCCCACTGCAGATCGCGGGCGGTGAAGTCAATTCCCACCCCGTAACCGGCTACATGGGACAGGGCTTCCGACTCCGGGATGTCTCGTCCGCCGCGCCCGATGAGCACGACCAGCTCCACTTCGTGATGCAGATCTCCCGTATGGGGGGGATACCAGGCCTGACCGTCCGTACTCAGGGCCCGGGGAGGTTTGAGAAAGACGATGGGTTCCTCGGGCACCTCGCCCTGCATTTCGCGGGCGTGCTCGGCGTAGTTTTTTCCGATGCAGAAAATCGCGCCCACCTCGATGGGTTCATTCTCCAGCATTACATGTGGCCGCATATACAGGCACCCTTCTGGGGTCAAGAAAAGGACGCCGGAAGTTAGCCTCGGGGTGGTGGGTGCCGCAACCGGCGACCGACCACCCCGAGGGCTACTGACCATTAGAGCGGACCCCGGATCCCAGCAGGAATCGATCCAGAAAATCCGCCGCCGCTTCGAAGACACGCCTCCAGCTACTATGGAGCAGGAAGCTATGTACTTCATCGGGCAGGACGAGCGTCTCCACATGGACGCCGCGCTCCCTGAGGCGGCGCGCCAGGTCAGTCGTTTGCAGGAAGAGCACGTTCCGATCGTCGTCGCCGTGCACCAGCAGGACAGGAGAACGCCAGCTGTCTAGGTCGGCCACGGGCGAGGAGCGGTGGGCGATCTCGAACTCCTCCGGCTGTAGCCCCCAGCCGCCGCCCGGGGAAAATTCCGTGGCGCGCAGGACCCAGTCGTGTACCCCGTGCAGGTCGACGCCGGCCTTGAACAGGTCGGAGTTGCGGGCCAGCCCCAGTGCGGTGAGGTATCCTCCATAGGAGCCGCCCCACAGGCCGATGCGTTCCGGGTCCACATCCGGGCGGGAGCGCAGGTACAGGGCCGCGGCCCGGATGTCCTGATATTCCGAGGCACCCCTCGGTCCGGTGCGGGGAGCGCGCCGGAAATCTCGTCCGTACCCGATCCCGGCGCGGAAGTTGACCGATAGGACCACGTATCCTCGGCTGGCCAGGTACTGGTTGAAGGCGTAGGAGAAGGCGTAGTAGCTGGAGTAATGCCAGCCCAGGAGCATCTGCCGGATGGGGCCTCCGTGCATGAAGATCACGGCCGGATGGCGGCGCCCCGGCTGGCTTCCGGGAGGTCGAAACAGCTGGGCATGAATCCGCAGGGAATCCGGGGTCATCAGCACCACGGGCTCCGGCTCCACAAGCTTCTGGACGGGGAAGCCCTCCGGGAGCCGTTCTGGCCAGATCCTGCGGATCTGGTTGCGACTCAGATCCAGGATCGCGATCGCGGGCGGATGTCGGGCATCGGCCTGGCGAAAGGCGATAAAGCGGCCGCTGGAAAGAAATACGGGATCGGTTTCAATGCCCGAGCCGCGCGTAAGCGCCTCTGGCCGGGAGCCGGAAACGGATACCCGCCACAGATGGCGCCGGTCTATGTCTTCGTGGTTGCCGGAGAAGATCACGGTTCGTCCGTCCGGGCTTACGGTTGTCCATTCTGCCTCGGCCTTTCCGGGGGTCAAGCAGATCGGCGATCCGCCTGCGGCGGGCAGGCTATAGAGGTGCAGCCAGCCTTCGTGTTCGGACGTAAACAGGATCCGGTCTCCCACCCAGCGTAGGGGCTCGGCCGGGTAGGACTGGGCGAAGCCGCCATCGTCAGCCGGCGAGCGCCATAGCTCTTGTGCCTGACCTGTGGAGAGATCCGCCACCCAGATCGCAAACGGGGTTCCGCCCAGCAGGTTGCTCCGCTCCCCCTTCAGGGCGCCGGGTCGACGGATAAAGGCCAGACGTCGGCCGTCGGGGGAGAAGACCGGATCGCTGTCCCGATACACGTCAGGGGCGATCCAGCGGATCTGCCGCTGTTGTCGATGAAAGAGCCCGATGAAGCTGTGCGTGCCTCGGTTGCTCACAAAGGCGATCCACTGGCCATCAGGCGAATATCGCGGGGAGCCATTCGAGCCTCGGGCGCGAAAGAGCAGCTCGGCGCGCGGCTGACGGGATAGGGAATCCAGGATCACGCGGTAGATCTGGCCTCCCCGGCTGAAGAGCACCTCCCGGCCCGAGGGGTCGATTACGGGTGCGGCTCCGTTGCCCAGTTTCCAGGGCGGGCCTCCCGACAGGCGCACGGCCCAGATGGCCTGTTCGGCCCCATCGGGGTTGCTGGTGGGGTTGGGGTGCTCACCGGCCCGGTTGGCGCTTCCCCCGCGCACAAATACGAGCACCTCCCCATCCGGGCTGAAGAGGAGTCCGCCGAGCTCCTGGCCATCGTCGTTTTCATAATATAGGAGCCGAACCGGGCGGAAATCCGGAGCCGAGGCGGTCCAGATCGCCCGCCGGCCCTCCTCGTAGCTCACCCACGCGATGCGATCCCCCGTGGGGGCCGCTACGAGCTGGCTGGTGAAGGGAAAGCGCAGGAAATCGGCTACGGTCTGTGCCTGAACCACAGAATGCAGTATGCCGATTCCAAGCAGGATCACGGCGCTGCGGGCCATATTCCCCATGGCGTTACCTCCTCAAAGCCTGTTCTACTAACGATAGAATCCCTTCCCCTCAGGGGCAAATCCGAATGCCCGGGAGCGCGTAACGATTCTGAAACGCTTCCTCTGAGGCTACCTAAGGGCAAACCAGAAGGCGTATATTCCCGCACCCGGCAGAAGATACAAGGAGCTCGGCCTATGCGGTGTTCCAGGCAGGTGAGTGTGCTATTGGCGCTGGTCCTGTGTGCCACGGGGCTCCGGGCACAGGATCGACCCCATGTGTTTCGGGGGGCTACGATCTATCCCGTTTCCGGTCCGCCCATCGAAAACGGCGTGCTTGTCATTCATCAGGGCAAAATCGTCGCTGTGGGTCCGGCCAACCGGGTTTCCATCCCGCGGGGTGCGGTGGAGCTCGATGTGCGGGGCAAGGTGATCATCCCGGGTCTGGTCGATACGCACTCCCACATTGGCGGCGGAGACGGGGGGGATCGATCCGCCACGCTGCATCCGGAGGTGCGCATCCTGGATGCGATCGATCCGCAGCACGATACGTTCTGGAAGGCCCGTGCTGGCGGGATCACGACCATGAACATCATGCCCGGGTCCGGTCATCTGATGAGCGGGCAGACCGTGTACGTTAAGCCCCGAATGGCCCGCACGATTCAGGAGATGCTGTTCTGTCAGGATCCGTTGCGGGAGGTGTGCGGAGGCATGAAGATGGCCAACGGCACCAACTCCCTGGGCAACCCGCCCTCCCCGGGCACGCGGGCCAAATCGGCCGCGCTGGTGCGGCAGCTTTTCCTCAAAGCGGTTGAGTATCGGGAAAAAATCCGCCAGGCGCAGGGCGATCCAGCCAAAATGCCGGCCCGAGATCTCCAGATGGAGGCCCTCGTTGAAATCCTTGAAGGCAAACGAATCGTCCACTTTCATACGCATCGTCATGACGATATCCTGACCGCTATCCGGTTGGGGCAGGAGTTCGGATTTCGCCCCGTACTGCATCACGTCAGCGAGGCCTGGAAGGTGGCCGACGAGATCGCCCGGGCGCGCGTGCCCTGTTCGATCATCGTGCTCGATTCCCCGGGGGGCAAACACGAGGCCGTAGACATTCGCTGGGAAAACGGGGCGGCGCTGGAGAAGGCCGGCGTAGATGTGGCCTTCCATACCGATGACGGGATTACGGATTCCCGCCTGTTTTTGCGCTCCGCTGCCCTCGGGGTACGGGCGGGCATGAGCCGGCAAAAAGCGCTCGAGGCGCTCACCCTGGCCGGTGCGCGCATGCTGGGCCTGGAGAACCGGATCGGATCTCTGGATCCGGGTAAAGACGCCGATTTCGTGGTGCTCTCCGGGGATCCGTTCAGTGTCTACACCCATGTGGAGCAGACCTGGATCGATGGCCGGAAGGTCTTCGATCGGGCCAATCCCGAGCACCGCAAATACGCCACCGGCGGCTACGGGGTCTATCGGGGAGACGTCTACGGGCATGATGAGGGGGAGGAGTGAGCCATGCGCGCCTTCTTTCGTGTGGGCTTGCTGGTCTGGATCGCCCTGCTGGGGTTTGTTCCGGTTCGGGCGCAGATCGCCGTTCGGGGCGAGATCGTCTATACCATGGCGGGATCGCCGATCCGCAACGGGGTGGTGCTGATCCGGGACGGCAAAATCGAGCGCGTTGGGCAGGCCGGAAGCGTGCGCATTCCGGAAGGCTACCGGGTGCTGCAGGCCCGGGTGGTCACCCCCGGCCTGATTGATGCGCACTCCGTGGTGGGATTGGCCGGGATCTACAACGTGCCCCATGATCAGATGCAGTTGGAGCGTTCCAGCCCCATTCAGCCGGAGTTGCGCGCCATCGATGCCTACAACCCGCAGGAGGCGCTTGTAGAATGGGTGCGCAACCTCGGGATAACCACCCTGCATACCGGGCATGGACCCGGGGCGCTCATCAGCGGCCAGACCATGCTGGTCAAGACCTCCGGGCGCACCGTGGAGGAGGCGCTCGTAGACTCGGTGGCCATGGTGGCGGCCACGCTGGGCCGTACGGTGGGGCAGAACTTCAGCTCTCCGGGCACGCGCTCCAAGGCGGTGGCCATGCTGCGGACGGAACTCCTTAAGGCCCAGGAATACGCCCGCAAGCGCCGCGATCCGGATCCGACAAAGCGGCCCGCCCGGGATCTGAAGCTGGAGGTGCTGGCTGACGTGCTGGAGGGCAAGATCCCCCTGCTGATTACGGCGCAGACGGCTCCGGATATCCTGGCCGCCCTGCGGCTACAGCGGGAGTTCGGCTTCAGGCTGGTTCTCGACGGGGCGGCAGAAGTCTATCTCGTGCTCGAGGAAGTCAAACAGGCCGGAGTGCCCGTTATCCTGCATCCCACCATGGCGCGCACAGGCGGGGAGATGCGCAACGCCTCGATGGAAACGGCCGCCCTGCTCCACCGGGCCGGGGTGCCCTTCGCCCTGCAGAGCGGATATGAGAGCTACGTGCCCAAAACGCGCGTGGTGCTCTTCGAGGCCGCTATAGCGGCGGCCAATGGGCTGCCCTTCGAGGCCGCGCTGGGCGCTATTACCATTCAGGCCGCCCGGATTCTGGGCATCGATAACCGGGTGGGTTCCCTGGAGCCCGGAAAAGACGCCGACCTGGTGCTTTTCGATGGGGACCCCTTCGAGTACACTACCCGTGTCTGCGGGGTGATTATCAACGGTCGTCTGGTCTCCGAGACCTGTCGGTAAAAGGTGCCGGGGCGGGAAAAGACCGCCCCGGCCGTTTTGGGCTCTACATACAGGCCGACTTGATTTTCGGCGGGCTGTTCGCGTAGTTTCGCGTTCGTGCGGAGGCTGTGGATCAGCGCGATTCCCCTTCTTGTGGCGGCCACTTTGCTGTGGGCCGACGGACTGGGTGTTGTGGTTAAACTGGCCGAGTTCAAAGCCGCTACCGTATCCGGAAAGATGCGCGTCAGCTGGCGCGTAACGGAGCAGACCGGGGTGCGGCGTTTTATCCTGGAGCGCAAAGCGGCCGGAGAAGAGCAATTCCGAGAGGTATTCCAGACTCCTCCCAACCCCACGGGCAACTACGAATTTATCGATGAGGATCTGGCCCGTTCCGGACTGGAGGGGGTAATCAAGTACCAGCTTCTTGTAGAAGGCCCGGAGGGTCGTCTGTTTCTGAAGCAGATCGACGCCAACTACACCACCACCGCGGTGCGTCGTACGTGGGGTAGTATCAAGGCCATGTTCCAGATGTAGTCGCCGATCTGCACCGCCAGCCATGGCTCCGGATCCTCGTTCGAGCTGGTCGCTTTTTTCGGCCGATGAGCTGCGGCGCATGGTGCGGCGCATGGCCTTTCAGATCTACGAAAGACACCCCGACGTCGGTGAGCTCGTCCTTGTGGGTATACCCACCCGCGGGGCGGCACTGGCCCATCGGCTGGCACGGGAGTTGGAACAGATCACAGGTGCTGCGCCTCTGGTCGGTGTCCTGGATGTGCGTCCGTATCGGGACGATCGGCCCCCGGATGCGGAGCCGGAAAGAGATCGTTCCCGGTTGCCCGGGCGGCTTGACGGACGCCATGTGGTGCTCGTCGATGACGTACTCATGACGGGTCGTACGATCCGGGCCGCGCTCGACGGGCTTGTGCGCCATGGTCGGCCCCGAACCGTGCGCCTGGCGGTGCTCATCGACCGGGGGTTGCGCGAATTCCCCATACAACCGGATTTTGTCGGCCGCACCCTGCCCACCAAAGCCCATGAACGGGTGCGTGTGCGGCTGCAGGAAATCGATGATCAGGAGGGGGTCTGGATCGTCGAGCACCGCTAGGTGGGCTAACGGGCACACACATGTTGTGAGGAGGTGCGACCGATCATGAGCGGCCGATCGGAAGGATTTTTCTCTTCTCGCTGGGGGCTTATCCTGAGTGTACTGGGGATCGCCGTCGGTACGGGGAATATCTGGCGTTTCCCGCGCATCGCGGCCAAAACGGCCGGCGAGGATGGCTCGGGCGCTTTTCTGCTCGCCTGGGTGGTGTTTCTCTTGCTCTGGTCTGTACCCCTGATCATCGCCGAATATGCCATCGGCAGGCGTACACGGCTAAATCCCGTCGGGGCCATAGCCCTGCTCATGGGTCCCCGCTACGGATGGATGGGGGCCTTTGTGGCCTTTGTGGCCACGGCCATCATGTTTTACTACTCCGTGGTGGCTGGCTGGTGTTTGTTCTACTTCGGCCATATGCTGCTGCGCCCGCTCCCCCTATCCGTTGAAGAGGCCTGGACGATCTGGAACCGTTTCCAGGCGGGGAATTGGCCCCTGATCATGCATGCCACCATGATGGGGCTGGGCGCCTGGGTCATTGCCCGGGGGGTGCGTTCTATCGAGCGCGCAAGCAAGGTCCTCGTACCCGCCCTGCTGGCTATTGTCCTCATCGCCGCCCTGCGCGCCGTAACGCTTCCGGGCAGTTTGCAGGGGATCCGCTTCCTCTTTACTCCGGACTGGGACAAGCTGGCCGACCCCCAGGTATGGCTTGAGGCGCTTACGCAAAATGCCTGGGATACAGGCGCCGGCTGGGGGCTCATCCTCGTCTACGCCACTTATATGCGTCCTCAGCATGGCGTAACGCTCAATGCTTTTCTGACCGGTTTCGGAAATAATTCCGTTTCCCTGCTGGCCGCTATAGCCGTTTTCGGCACCGTTTTCGGGGTACTGCACACCCAGTACGATCAGGCCCAGATTCTGGCGATCATGCAGGATTCCGGCCCCGCCTCCACGGGGTTGACCTTTATCTGGATGCCCCAGCTTTTTGCCCGTATGCCCCTGGGCGAGCTCATGGCGGTGCTCTTCTTCCTGGGGCTGTCGTTTGCTGCTTTTACCTCACTGATCTCCATGATCGAGCTGGCCACCCGGGTCTTGGTCGATATGGGTATGGACCGGATGCGAGCGATCGGCGTGGTCGCCTCCATAGGCTTTCTGGCCGGAACCCTCTCCGCGCGCAACCTGGGGTTTTTGAGCAACCAGGATTTCGTCTGGGGCGTGGCCCTTATGATCTCCGGACTGTTCATCGCGCTGGCGGTCAACCGATATGGGGCCGAACGCTTCCGTCAGGAGATCCTGGAGGCGAGCCGGTCGGATATGCCGTTGGGCCGATGGTGGACGCATATAATGCGCTATGCCGTGCCTCTGCAGGCCGGGGTGCTGATTGTCTGGTGGATCGGCATGGCCATTTTCGGGTTCCCCACCAATCTGGATGTGCGCACCTGGCGCCTGGATCCGAACTGGTGGAACCCGTTTCGTCCCTATAGCGTGGGCACCTGCCTGGTTCAATGGGGCGTAGTTATCGCATTGCTTCTTGCGCTCAATGGCCTGATGGTCTCTCGCACATTGGGGGCACAGGCGAGGCTGTCGAAATGGACGCAGAAGAAGGAGGAGGGATAGGTGTCGCCCTATCATCCCGTTTCCTGTGCGCTTTATGATGCGCTCGCGCTGGCCGCGCTACGCCGAGAGGCTGTCTTGCTCTACTGGGAGGAAGCCGAGGGCCATGGGGTCCGTGCGGAGGTGATCGTCGAGGACATCTTCAGCGACCGAGAGGCGGAATGGCTCCGGTTTCGACCCCTCGGAGAGCGCCGGGATCGGGTGGTGCGTCTGGATCGGATCCGATATCAGGGCTGTCCTCTGGGAGATCGATGCGCGTAAGATGGGGCTTCAGGGCGCTTTCCACAGGCGGGCGAATTGGGGGCTGGAGCGCTCGATCTGGTATGAGCCGGCCTCTGCCGTTTCCCTGACGCGTGCGCTGGATGAGCCCGGCGCTCTTTTTCCCGGCGATCCCCTGTTTCGGCTCCGACGCACCCTGCGTCTGGAGACGGGGGCCTCGGTCAACGTGGCCCGGATCGGGCACAGCGATCACGCCGGCACGCACGCCGATCTGCCCTATCACCTGTATGCGGATATGCGCCGATGGGTCCCGGATGAGGCCCATTATCGGGGTCCGGGGTATGTGCTCTATGCAGAGCACACCCTGGAGCCCCCCGACCTGGACGAGATCCCGCAGGAAGCCGCTCTGCTGCTGGTGCGCACCCCGCATGGAGGGCCGGCCCGAAGGCCGATTCTGCACTATCCCACCTTGAGCCCTCAGGCGGCTGAACGACTTACCCGGCTTCGGGTGAAGGCGATCATCGTCGATGTGCTCTCCGTCGACGTCGCCGATTCGACGACGTTGCCCGTGCACCGGCTGTTGCTGGAAGCAGGTATCGCGATCGTAGAAAACGCAGACCTGCGCGCCCTCAGTCCGGGCTCCCTTCCCTGGGTGGAGGGGCAACCTGTGCCCATCTCCCATTCCCACATCAGCGCCCTGCCCATGGCATTACGTGCCTACAGGCGCTGGGGATGGGTGTAAAAAAAACGGCCCTCTGCGGCGCAGAGGGCCGGATCTGTTTTTCGCCGTTGCGCTCCTATCGGGGAGGCGTGTACCGCACCGGGCCGATCAGCTCCGGCTGTAGCCGGGCGGCGTCGTCATCCCGGCGTTGGGGGCCTGTGGGGCGGAAGCGCACCACATCCCCGCGCACTTCGTACGTCCAGGGGAAGTAAATCCCGCCGGTAAGCGCGCTGATAAGCCAGTCTACGATAGTGAGCTGCGACATGATCATGATGTTCGTCGCCGCTACCCCGTTGTATCGCCGCACCTCATCGCGGATGATGTTCTCCGCCTGAGGGGGGCCGATGGGCACAAGCCCGTAGACGAGAAAGTGCGCCTTGCGCTGGTACTGGAAGGAGCGCACGATCTCGTATTCGGCCGGATCCCGTTCCGGCGGAATCACATACTGCATGGTGTAGCATCCGCTGGCCAGGAACAGGATCACAAATCCGGCTGCGATGGAAAGCATACGACGCATGTTGCACGTCCTCCTCTCACTGGGGTTATGAGGAAATTTGCAGGATATCCGGGGGGATGTCAACCTTCGTTATCGGCCCAACCACACCACCCTCCGGTGCAGGATACCCGAGCCCGTATCGCTCCGTTCCAGGCGCACCATATACACGCCGGCTGCCAGGGGCCTTCCCTGAGCGTCTCGGCCATCCCAGGAGAAGACCCCCTCTGGGAGCCGGCCCTCGTAGAGCACGCGGATCCGGCGACCGAGCAGATCGTAGAGGGCAAGCCGCACGCCCTCTGGAACTTCGGCCCGGAAGCGTATGCGCACCGTTTCCTGGGCGGGGTTGGGGTAGAGTTCCAGGATGGTGCGTCCGGGAAGTTCTGCTTCCGTCTCCAGGCCCGTGCCTAGCCGAGCGCCGTCGACGGCCCATTTCGGATTGTAGATCGGCACAGGTGACTGGGCAATGGTGAACTGGTCGACTCGCCGATCGTAGAAGACCAGCAGCTGGTTTGAGGGACTCACGAAGGCCAGCGCCTGATCATCGGGAGAGAACGTAGGCCGCATGGCGTCGTCGATATACAGTCCCCCAAAATTCCGATCGGGGATATTGAGGAAACCACCCGTGCGCTGGCCCAGGTCTGCGACGACGATATCCCAGATGCCCAGCTCGTCGACATAGTTGAAGGCGATCAGGTTCGGGTTGGTGTTCCCATAGGTGATGTTGCCTATGGTTACGTCTGTTGATTGGCCGGGAATGAGGGCATAGACTTTTCCACTGGCCAGGTCGATTTCGTACATGGCCCAGTAAGCTACCCTGCTGACCCCGAACGTGAGCTCATGATAGGCGTCCAGGCCGAGCTTCTTTTTGTCCGGTGACCAGGCCACCACATCCGGATACTGGATGGAAGCGTCCTGCAGGCCTCCGGGCGCGGTAGTTTCTGGTCTGATCGGGATGCGCAGGATCTGCCGGCCGTCGCTCAGGTATACATGGGGGTCTTTGTTGTAGGCGGAGACCAGGGCTACAAAACTGCCATCCGGCGCTATCGAGGCATTCCAGAGGTCGCCCGGCTGTTGGAGGTACAGGTTATCGAAGACCTGTACCTGCCCGGTGGCCAGCTCTATGGAGGCAAGTTTTTGTCGCGGGGTGATGTAGAAAATAAACAGCCGTCCTGTGCGCGGATCGATGGCCGTGCTCAACTGGGCCCTGTCGGCCCCCTGCTCGGATACCCGGGCACGGGCCTCGGGATGGGTGAAAACAGCCCCCTGATTGTTAGTCAGATCGTAGTAGGCGATCTGGCCGTCATCGAACATGAACACGATCACCTGACGAGTTCCGGATACGGGGGGTATGGTGGGTCCTCCTCCGCCGCCCCCTCCGCCGCCGCTACCGGAGGCCACGATACCCACCGCATCAAAGGCCTGTCGGACGGCATTCAGTTCGGCCCCGGAGCCGTAGAGATCCTGCGCGGCACGCTCCAGGGCGAGCCGGCAATCAACGAACTGGCTTGTACGCGTGAGGTATTTCGATAGCGCTTGATAGTAGATGCGCTCGGTTTTTTCCCTTCCGATCGCCTGAATCACCAGATAGGCGGCCCGATTGGGGATGCCGCTGTTGATATGTACCCCCCCGTTGTCCCGTTCTATGGGCCAGTCCTGGTACTGGCTCATGTGGCTGGGTTGCGGTTGTAGAAGGGCCGGGTTGCTGGGATTGGCCAGGTCGCGCGTGGCGGGCCCGGCTCCCGGGCGCACAATGTCCTCTCCCATCAGAAAGTCATCCCGATCGATCATGATGCTAAACACATCGGCAAAAGATTCATTGAGCGCGCCGGGCTGAAACTGGTATACCAGGTCGGCTGTGTGCTGGATGACCCCGTGGGTCATCTCATGGCCGGCTACGTCCAGGCTCCCGGCAAAAGGCTTAAAATATCGGCCTCCATCCCCGTAGACCATAAAACGTCCGTTCCAGAAGGCGTTTTCCATGGACTGGCCGTTTTCGGTGACGTGGATGATGGAGATGAGGCTCTGGTCTTTGTCGTCGATCGCCCGGCGGTTGAAGGTGTTTTTGTAGTAATCGTAGCAGATCTTCATGTTCACGTGTGCGGATACGGCCGATGCATCTGACCAGGTGTTATTGGTTGAAGTGACGTGATAGAGTTGTACCCCTTGTCTAAAGTCTTGATTGCGCGCATCGATGGTTAGCGCCCCTCCGGCCGGATTATCTGGCAGCTGTGAGCGTTGCAGGTTGAGGTTGGGCAGGTCCCAGACCATGTAATAGGTGCCGTTATCGTGCTGGTAGGTGCGCAGGTTCTGGGTTCGGCCGTTGAGGTCGATGGCCTGCGCGCTCGTGAACTGGCCGGCAAGACGCCGGGGCGTATCGGCCGCCTTCTGCCAGCGGGCGCGCACTGTGGGCACAGGCGTGCCGGTAAAGGCGCAGGTGCGGGAGATGCGGTTCAGGATAGCCCCGGTCTGGGCATCGAGCAGGTATTCGTAGTGGCCAAGCAGGCTGGCGTGCAGTCTGACGGAATAGGCCAGATAATACCGTCCGCCATCGGGGTAGAGGAGCAGCTCCACCCGGGGGGGCTCTAGGTCGAGCCATCGCATTGTGGTCTCATCCAGGGGAGCCCACTCCCCGCGGCGGCGCAGATCTTCCGTGGTGCGCGCCAGCGCCTGTTCTCTGGTCAGCGTGGGCTGGAGCACGGCAATTCGGGGGGTGGGTTCGTATCGGCCGTTGATCGCATATACCCCCTCGGGGCCCAGGTGTACGTACAGGTCTCGTCCCCAGAGGGGTAGACCCCGGTAGAGCTGCTGAAGCCGCACATGCCACCGTTGACCGACGTCCTCCTGGACGGAGTGGAGGGCAAACTCTTCAAGCGGGTTTTCGATCCGGAGCAGGTGGCGCAGCTCGAAGAGCACCTGACGGGCCTGCTCAAAGGCCTGTTCGGCGTGTTGGATCCGCGCCACCGGACGGGGGGTGGGGAAGCCGATCCAGTAGGGTGTTCCGTTTTCCGACAGGTAGAGCTCCAGTCCTGCCTGGGGGCGAGGGGGTAGTTCGATATGCCGCCTGGCCGCGGTTCCGGAAAAGACCGCCCTGAAGGATCCCAGCAGACGGGGGTTCAGAGGAGCCCGCTCGGCCCGTCCGACCGGAGTGCCCAGATCGAAAAGCGGGGACGAAGAGGAAAAGGCCGGCGGGGCCGGCTGGGAGAGCGCACCCGGACGGTATTCCGGAATGCGTTCTGCGGGCTGTCCCTGAAGAGGGCGGGGATCCTGTTTGGGTTTCTGTGCGGCTACGGAGACGCTCAGCCACAGGGTGATGAACAGCGCGCACATCCGTCGCATGCTCGCCTCTCCTTGGATTTGTTCTCCTTGCCTCTGGAACTGTTACCTTTCTCCGACGTCGAAGAAAACAACCCGGTAGGGCTTTGGACATCACGCGATCGCGGGGGTCGAAGATGGAAGCGGAAGTCTACCGTCCCAGACATAAGGTGCGTTTCGTTACGGCCGCCAGCCTGTTCGATGGGCACGATGCGGCCATCAACATCATCCGTCGTCTGCTTCAGGCCAGCGGCGCCGAGGTTATTCATCTGGGGCATAACCGCAGCGTGCAGGAGATCGTGGATGCGGCCATCCAGGAGGACGTACAGGGGATCGCCGTCTCCAGCTACCAAGGTGGCCACATGGAATTCTTCAAGTACATGATCGACCTGTTGCGCGAGCGGGGGGCGTCGCACATCCGGGTTTTCGGAGGAGGGGGCGGGGTGATCGTGCCCGAAGAAATCCGGGAGCTGGAGGTCTACGGGGTGTGCAAGATCTTCTCCCCGGAGGACGGCCGACGGATGGGCCTGCAGGGCATGGTGAACTACATGCTCCGGCAGTGCGATTTCCCCACCGTGCGTCAGCTCAACGGGGAATGGGAGGCGCTCCGGCGTCGGGATCCCAGGGCGATCGCCCGCTTGATCACGTATGCGGAACTGCACCCGGCCTCCATACGGCGCAAACTCCCTGTGCTGGCGGGCGATGAGGCCGAGGAGGCCGACTGGGTTCCCCGGCTGGAGAAGCCCATCCCGGTTATCGGGATCACGGGTACCGGGGGGGCGGGAAAGTCCAGCCTGGTCGATGAGCTGTTGCGTCGCTTTTTGCATGATTTTCCGGAGCTCACCATCGGCGTGCTCTCCGTCGATCCCTCCCAGCGCCGTACCGGAGGGGCGCTGTTGGGCGACCGGATCCGGATGAACACCGCCTTTCATGAGCGTGTTTACATGCGTTCCCTGGCCACGCGCGCCTCGGACCGGTCCATCAGTCAGGCTGCCCGGGAGGCCATTGAGATCCTGAAACTGGCCGGATTCGACCTGATTATCCTGGAGACCAGCGGTATCGGGCAGGCCGATACGGAGATCGTGGACCTGGCCGATATCACCCTCTATGTGATGACCCCCGAGTACGGGGCCCCCAGCCAGCTGGAAAAGATCAACATGCTGGACCTGGCCGATCTGGTGGTGCTGAACAAGTTCGAGAAAAGGGGCGCTCTGGATGCCCTGCGCGACGTGCGCAAGCAGCTGCGCCGCAACCGGGGGCTGTTCCAGGTGCCTGAGGAGGAGTTGCCCGTCTACCCCACGATCGCCAGCCAGTTCGAGGATCCGGGCACGAACCGACTCTACGTGGCCCTGCTCGGTCGCATCCGAGAGCGATTTGGGCTTCAGTGGCATTCTCGCACCTACGGGGACGATGGGCGGGCTATCGTGCCTGAAAAGCGTCCCCTGATTCCGCCGCATCGGGAGCGGTATCTGGCCGAGATCGCCGATACGGTGCGTCGTTACCACCGCTGGGCCGAGGAACAGGTGCACATCGCCCGCCGGTGGGGGCAGGTGCGCGGGGTCATCGAGCAGGTTGAACGCTGGAAGCCCGAAGAACAGGAGATCCTGCTCGAACGCCTCCGCCAGATGGAGCGGCATTGGGCCGAACGGCTCGACCCCCGGTGTCGGAAGATACTCGAGCAGTGGGATGAATGGGCCGAACGCTACCGCCAGGAGGAGTTCACCTACCTGGTGCGCGGCCGTCCGGTAACGGTCTCCCTGTATCGAGAGAGCTTGAGCGGGCTGCGCATTCCCCGGGTGGCCCTGCCGAAATACGAGGACTGGGGCGAGCGCCTGCGTTTCGCCCTCAAGGAAAACCTGCCGGGCTACTTCCCCTATACGGCCGGTGTCTATCCTTTCAAGCGGGAAGAGGAAGACCCCACGCGCATGTTCGCCGGAGAGGGAACGCCCGAGCGCACCAATCGACGCTTCCATTACCTCTCTTACGATCAGCCCGCCAAGCGCCTGTCGACGGCCTTTGATTCCGTTACGCTCTACGGATACGATCCGGACGAACGGCCCGACATCTATGGCAAGGTGGGCAACTCGGGGGTTTCGATCTGCACAATCGACGATATGAAGAAGCTCTACTCCGGTTTCGATCTGTGCGATCCGAAGACCTCTGTTTCCATGACGATCAACGGTCCGGCCCCCATGATCCTGGCCATGTTCCTCAATACGGCCATCGATCAGCAGGTGGAACGCTGGCTCCGGGAGCAGGGCAAGCTCGAAGAGGCCGAGCGGGCCATCGAGGCCCACTACGCCCGGCTTGGCTTGCCCCGGCCCCGCTATGAGGGTCCCCTTCCTCAGGGGCACAACGGTTTCGGTCTGGCCCTTCTGGGGGCTACGGGTCGGGAGCTGGTTGAATGGGGGGTTGTGCCTGCCGAGGTATACGAGGAGCTTCGGGCTCATGCCCTGCATGTGGTCCGGGGCACTGTACAGGCGGACATCCTCAAAGAGGATCAGGCGCAGAATACGTGCATCTTTTCCACAGAATTCGCCCTGCGCCTGATGGGGGACATTCAGGAGTTCTTCATCCGCAATCGGGTGCGCAACTTCTATTCGGTCTCTATCTCCGGATACCACATCGCCGAGGCGGGGGCCAATCCGATCACTCAGCTGGCCTTTACCCTGGCCAACGCCTTCACGTACGTGGAATACTACCTGGCCCGGGGCATGCAGGTCGATGACTTTGCCCCGAATTTATCCTTCTTCTTCTCCAACGGCATGGATCCGGAGTATACGGTGATCGGTCGTGTGGCCCGGCGTATCTGGGCCATCGCCATGCGGGACCGATACGGGGCTTCCGAGCGCAGCCAGATGCTTAAGTATCACATCCAGACCTCAGGCCGCAGCCTGCACGCCATGGAGATCGCCTTCAATGACATCCGCACCACGCTGCAGGCCCTGCTGGCCATTTTTGACAACTGCAACTCCCTGCATACGAACGCCTACGATGAGGCCATCACCACCCCCACGGAGGAATCGGTGCGCCGGGCGATGGCCATCCAGCTCATCATCAACAAGGAGTTCGGGCTGGCCAAAAACGAAAACCCCTGGCAGGGCTCCTTTATCATCGAGGAGCTGACCGATCTCGTCGAGGAGGCCGTCCTGCGCGAGTTCGAACGGCTCACCGAGCGGGGCGGGGTGCTGGGGGCCATGGAGACGATGTATCAGCGCAACAAGATCCAGGAGGAGTCCCTCTACTACGAACAGCTCAAACATTCCGGGCAGCTGCCCATTGTGGGGGTGAACACCTTTGTGCGTTCCGGGGCAAGCGAGCACGAATACGAGATCGAGCTGGTCCGCTCCACAGAGGAGGAAAAACAGCAGCAGCTGCGCAACCTGCGCGCCTTCTGGAAGCGCAACGAAGCCCGCGCTCCGGAGGCCCTTGAGCGCCTCAAGGCGGTGGCCCGATCGGGGGGGAACCTCTTCCAGGAGCTCATGTACACCGTCACGGTCTGCTCACTGGGGCAGATCACACGGGCGCTCTTCGAGGTGGGCGGGCAGTACCGGCGCAACATGTAATCAGGGGCTCGGCGTGGCCTCTGCCAGCCGTACGGCCACGACCCTGGAGACGCCGGGTTCTTCCATCGTGATGCCGTAGAGCGTCTCGGCGGCCTCCATGGTGCGCTTGTTGTGCGTGACCACGATGAACTGCGTCTTTCCGTAAAAGTGGGCAAGCAACCGCAGAAAGCGCACCGTGTTCGCCTCATCCAGGGGGGCGTCTACCTCGTCCAGGATACAGAAGGGAGAGGGCTTGACCAGGTATAGGGCGAACAGGAGCGCGATGGCGGCCAGGGTCTTCTCCCCACCGGAGAGTTGGTTGATCGAGGTGGGTCGCTTGCCTCGGGGGCGCAGGTAAAGCAGAATGTCCGACTGCAGGGGATCATCCGGATCAGCCAACCGCAAGTCGGCTTCCTCGACGTCCTCAAACAGGAGGCGGACCAGCTCCTGGAAGTGCGTCCGAACGGTCTGCAGGGTCTCTGTAAAGCGTTCCAGGGCCGTGCGCGTGGTCTCTTCGAGTGTGCTGCGCAGATCGGCCATTGCGCGCTGGATGTCGCGGCGCTGGGCGATAAGAAACTCTAGCCGGGCCTTTTCCTCCTCGTATGTCTGCAGAGCCAGCGCGTTCGTGGGGCCCATCTCCGAGAGGCGTTTTCGGAGGCGTTCCAGCTCCCGATGGGTCGCCTCGGGATCGAAAAGGTCCGGTTGTGCAGGGGGGAGCGCTTCCAGGCCGAGTTCAGCCCTGCGGGCCTCCAGATGGGCCTCTTCGGCCTCCAGGCGCGTCTGCTGAAGCAGAAGCTCCTGCTGGAGCTGGCTGAGCAGGAGCAGACGACGTTCGATCTCCTGTAGGGAGGAGAGGCAGGTTCGGAGCGTGTTTTTTTGCCGGCGCACTTCCTCTTCGCGCTCTTCTAGCTGGCTGTGCTTCTCCTCCAGGGTCCGGTGCAGGGGATCGAGTTCGGCCAGAAGCCTCTCAAGCCGTGCGCGCAGGCCTTGCCGCTCCTCTTCGAGCGCGTTACGCTGGCGTTCGAGTTCTGCCCGTTTTCGTCTGCTTTCCTCAAGATGACGTCGGGTCTGCAGGAGCTGGCGCGTTAGCTCCTCGAGCCGATTGCGGGCCTCGGTCTCCAGGAGTCGGGCTTTCGAGGCGGCCTCTTCGGCCCGGGCCCAGGAGGTTTCCTGCTGGCGCACCCGGCTCTCTGCTTGAGCCAGTTGCTGTTCTATGGCGCGCAGCTGGTCCCCGGTTTGGGTCTCCTCGCCTTGCTGACCGGAGAGGGCCTTTTGCTGTGCGCTCCGCTGGGCCTCCAGCGTCTGCATTTCCGTTCTGAGCATGCCGATTTCCGCCTCCAGGCGGGTCCGCTCCAGGGCCAGGCGGGCCAGCTCCTGTTCCTGCTCGCCTATGCGCTCCAAGAGCGTGCGCAGTTCGGTTTCGACGGCCTCGAGACGGTCGCTCAGCGCCCGCCGGGTTTTTTCCTGTTCCGCTCTGCGTCGGCCAAGCAGCATGTATTCCCGTTCCAGCTCTTCCTGACGGCGTCTTTTCTGCAGCCTGTCCGTAACCTCGGAACGCTCCGGACCTCCGGCGCGCCACAGGGCCGTGCCCTCCAGCCGATCCCCCTGGAGGTTAACCCAGACGAGCTCCGGATGCGCGCGGGCCTGCTCGAGGAGCTCTTCCAGGGATCCAGAACAAAGCGCTACGGAGCCGAGCACGTAATCCCGCACCCGTTCTCCGATCGCGTTCCGGGCGCGGATGCGCCGGGCCAGCATGTGCGCCTCCTCCGGGAGGCTGTGTTTGGGGGTAGCGGGAGGGATTTCCTCGAGCACAAGGAAGAGGGCTTTCTGACCGTTCTCCTGGCGCAGGATCCGGGCCGCCTGCAGGGCTTCCTGGGGGGTTTCGACCACGAAAGCCGAGGCCAAAGAGCCGAGCGCCGCCGAGAGCGCGGCCTCCTCTCCGGGCTCCGCCTCGAGCAGGTCCAGCACGGTCGGTGGGGGGCTGGGGAATAGACCGGAGACCGATTGCAGGTCCGGGCTCGCCTCCAGGGCTTCTCCGAGCAGCTGCATTTCCGCCTCTACGCGGGCCATACGGTGGGCTGTAGCCTGCAGCTCCTTGAGGTGGCCTTCGAGTTCGCGTTGCAGGCGAGTCCGTTCTTCCTGTAATGCCTTCAGGGGATGGCGTTGGGCTTGGAGGGCTTCCTCCAAACGGGTGATGTGTTCCCGCAGAATCTGGAGCGCGCTTTCCCGTTCCCCGAGCTGGGCCTGGAGCACGGGCAGTTTTTCCTCCAGCGCCTTCAGGCGCGCCTCCTCCATGGCGCGCGTCTCGATCATGCGCCGCAGCATCTGGGCCAGCTTTTCCCGTTCGCCCCGGAGCCGATCCCGGGTTTGCCGTGCGGCCTGCAGCGCTTCCCGTTCCCGGATGCGCACCTGCTCGGCCTGCTGGAGGGCGTGTGCGCGTTCTGCGTGTTCCCTGCAGGCCTGCTCCTGCTCCGGTTCCAACATCCTGAGTGTCTCTTCCAGGTCGCCGATGCGGCGGGTGAGCTCTTCCGTTTCCCTGTGGCTGGCCTGCAGGCGGGATTCGGTCTGCTGTAGGCGTTCCTCCAGGTGGATGCGCTCGAGCTGGTGGCGTTCGTAGGCTGTCTGTTGGGCGATCCAGGCGCTGCGTGCCGCTTCCAGTGCGGCCTCCGAGGCGGCGAGCGCCTCTTCCAGCTCTGCTTTTTCGGCCTCCAGGCGCTCCCGCTCCCGGTTCCAGGAAGCGATCTCGAGCTCCAGCTCCCGGAGGCGTTCCCGCACCGGAAGGAGCGCACGCGCGCATTCCCTCAGGCGGTAGTGGAGCAGCAACCCCTCCAGCTCCCGGAGGCGCATCTCCAGACGTTCTCGCTCCTGGGCGCGGCGGGCCTGGCGTTCCAGGGAGCGCACCTGGCGTTCGACCTCCAGGATCAGGTCCTCCAGACGGGTCAGATCTGCTGCGGTTGCCTCCAGCTTGCGCAGCGTGGCCTCCCGCCGAAGGCGGAAGCGGGTTATGCCGGCGGCCTCTTCAAAGAGCCGACGCCGCTCTTCAGTACGCTCGCTGAGCAGCTCTTCGACCATGCGGAGCTCGATGATCGAGTAGGCATTCGGGCCCACGCCCGTATCCAGGAAGAGCTCCTGGATATCCCGCAGGCGACAAGGGGTATCCCCGATCAGGTATTCCCCTGTGCCGTCTCGATACAGGCGTCGGGTGATGCGGATCTCCGTGTAGGCCTCCGGAAGCCGGTTCTCCCGATTCAGGAGCGTAAGGCTGACTTCGGCCATGCCCAGGGGCTTGCGCGTCCGCGATCCGTTGAAGATGAGCTGCTCCATGCGCTCGGCGCGCAGCAGACGCACCCGCTGCTCGCCCAGGACCCAGCGGATGGCGTCCACCACGTTCGATTTGCCACACCCGTTGGGGCCCACAAGCGCGGTCAAGCCCCCGTTGAACGTGAACACGGTGCGCTGGGCGAAGCTTTTAAATCCGTGCAGTTCCAGTCTGGCCAGGTACATGCCGCCTCCCAGAGGGCTACAGGGAGCGCCAAAAATAGGACAGATAGGCGCTCAGATCCCAGCGGTACCAGATCACGCTGCCCAGAAGGCCGTAGTAAAGCAGGGGGAGCCCGATGCCGGCCAGCCCCACCACCGGAAGGGGCAGGGTGGTGGGAAGGGTGGCGTCCATTACGGCCTGTACGCGTCCGGCCAGAAACAGGAGTCCGGCAAGCCCCCAGAGGCCCAGCCAAAAGATCTCCGTGCTTACCCCGATACTCGCTGCCAGAAGGACGAATAGGGCAAGCAGCGGAAGGGACCAGTGGGCCAGGACGAGCAACAGGCCAATCGTACGAAGGGGTGGTCTCCACTCCGGCTGTATGCTCAGCCGCAGGAGCAGGAGCCAGAGGCTGTGATCGATCAGATAGCAGAGCGCCCCGAGGAGTCCGAAAACCCAGGGGTTCTGGCCGATAAGCCGGATAAGGGCCGCTCCGGGCGTGGAGGGGCGCAGTCCCCCCCAGAACCTGTCTGTGGCCTCAGCATGCTGCAACATGGTGTATCCCACGAGGGCTATCAGCCCCACACTCAGGCTCACCAGAATCAGGCCGGTCTTCTGCCATCCGATCGTGCGTTCTCTGTCCTGGAATACATCTTCCAGGAAAATCCGGTGCACCTGTACGTAGCGTTTCAGAAAACGCCCCAGTTCGGGATGATGGCGGTAATACAGTCCCAGAAACGCCAGTAGCATCAACGCAACCGGGGCCCAGGGCAGGGAGGGCGGAGGCTGATCCGGCGCAGGGGGTTCCGGGCCGACCGATTCCTGGATCCAGCTTCGGAGCCCATCCAGCGCGGGTCGGGGCAGGCCGTCTGGCCCGAGCAGACCGTAAGGTCGATCCCAGGGATCGATGCCGGCCAGGCGCAGAGAGGGACGATCGGCCCGGTAGTCCCGCCAGGTGTGCACCCAGATGAGTACCGGCTCAAGGGAGGTGAGCGTCTTAAGATCTGCCCACAGGTTGCTCCAGGCCCGCTGGGGGCTGGCCTCCAGGAGGGGCCAGCGAAGCCATCCCCGTACGGGATGGCCCAGGCGCACCATGCTTCCGGAGGGCAGGCGGTCGAGGGCTTTCGTCCGGGGGGCGGTGTAGTCCCAGATCGTCCACCCCTCCGGTATAGCTCCCAGCCCCGGCAGAGCGATTCGGTAGACAGGCCGGTTGTCCCGTTCCCGAATCAGGCGATAAAGGATCCTCAGTGTGCGGCGTAGGCGTGGATCTGCGGGATCGTCGGGTCCTCCCAGTCCCCAGGCGGCTATGCAGGAAAAGGTGCGTACCCGTTCCAGGCGGGCGACCAGTTGCCGCTGCAGGTCCGGAAGGGCAGTTTCCAACAGGGAACCGGGCCGGTCGGTTTCGATGAGGCGGTAGAATACCCGCAGACCCAGGCGCTCGCACCAGAAAAGCAGGGTCGGTTCGGCCGGACGGAGCAATTCCACCCACTGAAATCCCGCCTCGCGGATGGCGTGCAGGTCACGTATGGCTATCAGGGTGTCTTGCGGGGGCCAGTACGTCACGCCCCACTGGGTGCGGCTCGGGATGGCCTGTACCGGATCTGCCAGAAAGAAAACCAGTACGACGGCCCGCAGGAGGCGTCGGAAGGTCATGGGCATGGGAAGGTAACCGGGCTGTGCGGGCGGAATTTACGTATCCTGCGCCCTGGAGGCCACAGCAGGTGCGCGCATGCACCGGGTGTGCGTAACTTGCCCGTGCCATGAAGCCCATGACCTACCGAGAAGCCGGTGTGGATATAGAGGCCGGCGAGGCGCTTGTAGCGCGCATTCGCCCCTGGGTGCGTCGTACTTTCCGTCCAGGGGTATTGGGAGATATCGGGGGATTTGGTGGCCTTTTCCGGCTCGGGGAGCTACCATATCGGGATCCCGTGCTCGTTTCCAGCATCGACGGGGTGGGCACGAAGGTCAAGGTCGCCATCGCGGCCGGGCGGCACGATACGATCGGGCGCGACCTGGTCAATCACTGCGTCAATGACATCGCCGTATGCGGGGCTGAGCCTCTCTTCTTTCTGGATTACTTCGCCACAGGTCGGCTCCAGCTCGAGGTGGCTGAACAGGTCATAAGGGGCCTTGCCGAGGCGTGTCGGGAAAACGGATGCGCCCTCATCGGAGGCGAGACGGCCGAGATGCCCGATCTGTATGCGGAAGGAGAGTACGATCTGGCCGGTGCCATCGTGGGCGTTGTGGAGCGCGAGGCGATGCTGGATGGTTCCGCCGTACGGGAGGGAGATGTGCTCATCGGCCTGGCCTCCAGCGGATTGCACACAAACGGCTATAGCCTCGCACGCCGGGTGCTGCTTGCCCATTACGGGCTTGATGCCCACGTGCCCGAACTGGGAAGTACACTGGCCGACGCGCTGTTGGCCGTGCATCGCTCCTACTTGTCCGCGATCCGCACTTTGCGCCGGGAGCTGGCCGTGCACGGGCTGAGCCACATCACCGGCGGGGGGATTGTGGGCAACACTCGGCGTGTACTGCCGGCCGGACTGGCGCTGGAGATCGACTGGGAGGCCTGGCCCCGCCCCCCGCTCTTTGTGCTTATCCAGCGCCTGGGCCAGGTGCCGGAGGAAGAGATGCGGCGCGTCTTCAACCTGGGTATCGGTCTGGTGGCCATTGTGTCTCCCTCGGAGGCCGAGCGGGCGCTTGCCGTGCTGGCCTCTTCGGGTGAGCAGGCCTGGGTGATCGGTCGGGTCAAGCGGGGAGCGTGATATGGACCGACAGCAGCGCTGGGTAGAGACCTTGCGGTTGCTCCGGCAACTGCGTGGAGAGGGTCGTTTCCGGGGGAAGCAGGTGCTTCTGAGGCCCTCCTGGCGTATCGGATTGGAGATCGAATGGCGTCGTTCCGAGCCAGCGCCCGGATATGTATGGCTCTTTATCGGCCCCACGGAGCAGGAGAGCTATTTCGAGGCCCCTGCGCTGGGGATCGGTCCGGTGCCGCTTTCCGACTTTGCAGGGGAATTGCGGACCTGGCTGGAGCATGCCGTCGAGCTGGCCCGTCAGGGATACGCCTACCAGCGAACCGCGCCAGCGCGCTGATGCTCCGATGGTCTGGAGCCGGGAGGGTGCCGCCTGGAGCCCACGCTTGATCACCTTTGCGCTTCAGCAGGGATGGGCTTGCTGGATGCGGCCGATCCATGGTCTGGGGAGCGAGAAGATCCCCGCAAGCGACCTCTGCATCGGGTGGTCTTGCATAGTATGGCGCGGCATCAATGGCCACCTTCGGCCCTTTGCACGCTGGAGCGTCGGCTTCAGCGGCGGGCGCAGCAGGGTATGGGGCCGGTCAGTCGGATCGCCTTCGAACATGAACGGCCTGCTCTGTCCGGACACGCGGGGCTGCGCGTTTTTTCGACCCGATAACCGTCCGCTCCCTCTGCACCCGGCCAGGGGAGAGGCGTGCGGGTTCAAGGGGATGTGGGACCTATGGTGATCCTTCAGGGCGGCGATCTGAGCCTTTCTCTTCTGGAGGAGATCCTGCGCGCGCGTAAGCCCATCGGGCTCGGACCGCAAGCGCGGGAACGTGTGGCGCGCGCACGGCAATGGGTCGAAACGGCCGCGCTCGGGGAGCTTCCCATCTACGGGGTAAACACCGGCTTCGGGGTGCTGGCGCGGGAGCGTATTCCCCTTGAAGAGCGCATCCGGCTGCAGCGCAACCTCATCCTCTCGCACGCCGTGGGGGTGGGGGAGCCGTTGCCCGATGAGGTGGTGCGGCTCATGCTCCTGATCAAGATCAACTCCCTGGCGCTGGGGTATTCGGGGGTGCGGCTGGAGACCCTGGATCGGCTGATTGCCATGTACAATGCGGACCTGCTTCCTGTGGTGCCTTCGCGGGGGTCGGTGGGAGCCAGCGGGGATCTGGCCCCGCTGGCGCATCTGGTCCTTCCGCTGATCGGGGAGGGATTGCTCAAGGACAGCGGCCGGTTGCGCCCGGCGGGCGAGGTGCTACGGGAACGGGGCTGGGAGCCGCTGGAGCTCGGCGCCAAGGAAGGGCTGGCGCTTATCAACGGCACACAGCTGATGAGCGCCTGCGGGGCCTGGGCCATGCTGTGCGCGCGCAGGCTCCTGCCTGCGGCCGATCTTGTGCTGGCCATGTCCCTGGAGGCCCTGCAGGGCAGCGCGCAGCCCTTTGATGCCCGACTGCATCAGGTCCGACCGCATCCCGGCGCGGCTGTTGTGGCCGAAAACGTGCGGCGGCTGCTGCAGGAAAGTGAGATCCTGGAGGCGCATCGCCTCTGCGGGAAGGTACAGGACCCGTACTGTCTGCGCTGCGCGCCGCAGGTGCATGGGGCCAGCCGGGATGCGCTGGCCTACGTGGAGCGCACCATTGAGACGGAGATCAACTCCGCTACCGATAACCCGCTGCTTTTCGACGAGCAGACGATCCTAAGCGGGGGCAATTTCCACGGTCAGCCCCTGGCCATCGCCCTGGATCTGGCCGCTATCGCGCTGGCGGAGCTGGCCAGCATCTCCGAACGACGGCTATACCTGCTCCTGGAAGGAGGGGACGGATTACCCCGACTGCTTATGCGGAACACAGGGGTCAATTCGGGGTTCATGCTGCTGCAGTATACGGCCGCCGCGTTGGTTTCGGAAAACAAGGTGCTCTCTCATCCCGCCTCGGTTGACTCCATCCCCACCTCGCTGGGACAGGAAGACCATGTGAGCATGGGCAGCATATCGGCACTGAAGCTGTTGCGTGTGCTCGAGAACACGGAAACCGTATTGGCGTTGGAACTGATCGCCGCCGCGCAGGCGCTCGATTACCGTATGCCCCTGCTTCCGGGCAAGGGTGTGCGTCGGGCCCACGAACTGGTGCGTCGCTTCATCCCCCATGTGGAAGAGGACAGGCTGTGGACAGAAGATATCCATCGGGCCCTGGAGCTAATCCGCTCCGGGGCGCTTCTGGAGGCGGAGCCCGGGTTGCGATGAGACAGATTGCGATTGCCCTCTTTTTCTTTTGCCTTCCGGTTTGGGGTCGCGCCCAGACCTGGGGGGTCATCGAGGGGCGGGTCTACGAGCAGGCCGAACGAAGGCCCGTGGTGGGGGCGAGTGTGCTGCTCTGGGGGACGAATTACGGCACGGCCGCCGACGAACAGGGCCGGTTTCGTCTGCCCGTTCCGGAAGGGCGATATCTGGTGCGCGTGCAGGCGGTGGGATATCGGCCCTGGCAGGATTCCGTACAGGTGCGTGCCGGGCGGGTTGTTGTGCTGGAGGTCGTCCTGGCAGCGCAGGCCCATGAGCTGGGGCCGGTGACCGTGGAGCGACCCCGGGCCGAACAGGAAGCGGGCATCTGGACGCTCGATCGGCGGACGCTGGAAGTCCTGCCCGGACCTTTTCAGGATCCCCTGCGGGCCATTCAGATCCTGCCCGGCGTGGCCACGAACAACGAGCTTTCCTACCAGTATCGCGTCCGGGGGGGGAACTTCGATGAGAATCTGGTCTACATCGAGGGTTTTGAAGTCTACAAGCCCCTGCGCATCCGGCAGGGTGAGCAGGAGGGGCTGGCGTTGCCCAATCCATTTCTGGTTGAGACGATGCGCTTCTATAGCGGCGGGTTCTCGGCCGCCTACGGGGATCGGATGAGTTCGGCGCTCGAGGTGGGCTATCGACGTCCGGAAGACGCTGAACTAGGGGCATATATCGGGCTCACGGAAGCGGGCGCCTATGCGGGGGCGGGCTTTCCGGACGGCTTTGCCCTGATGGGCGTTCGCTATGCCCGGGCCGGCTATCTGTTCGGTAGCCAGGAGCTCAAGGGCCGATATGATCCCCGCTTCCTCGATCTGCAGCTCTGGTCCGGCCTGGAGCGGGGTCCCTGGACGATGCAGGTGCTTGGTCTGTGGGCCCGCAATCGCTTTGAGCTCGTTCCCTCCCAGCGCCGGACGTATTATGGCACCTATCGGGATCTGCGCAGCCTCTGGCTCTCCTACGAGGGCAAGGAATCCGACGGGTACAGAACGGCGTTGCTGGGCTTGCGGTTGCGGTATCGTCTGCGCCCCGGATGGAGCGGGGAGCTGGAGGCCTCCGGATACGCCACCCGAGAAGAGGAGCGTTACCTCCTGGCCGGGCAGGCCACGCTCTATCGAATCCCCCGACCCGAGGAGGGCGATCCCACGGGCGGGGGGCATGTGCCCATCGGATATGTCTGGCAGCGGGAAACGGCAGACAACGAGGTGCGCTTCTCCGAGGGTCGGCTCAGCCTGGGCACGCGCTACACGGGCCAGGCCTGGATGGCGGAAGCCCGGCTCAGCCTCCGGCGTCTGCACATGGCCGATCGGCTCCGGGAGATGGTTGAGGTCCGCCAGCTCGATTCCCTCTACACGCTGAACCGTCTGGAGGGGGCGATCCGGGACAGCTGGTCCCGCTGGGAAGCCTATGGACAACTTGTGCGCCTCTGGGGACCGGTTGTGTTGCAGGCGGGGTTGCGCTACACCCGCGACGGGCGTACGCAACAGGCTATCTGGTCGCCTCGTCTCCGGGCCACCTATCGCTCAGATGAGGCAACCAGCCTGTATGCCGCCTGGGGCCTGTATGCACAGCCCCCGCTGTATGCGGAATGGCGCGATCTGGAAGGCCAGCCTGTCTCCACCCTGCGCGCCCAGCGAGCCTGGCATTATGTGCTCGGGGCGCAGCGCTTTTTGGCCCGCAATCGGTGGTCGTTTCAGGTAGAGGTTTACTACAAGGCCCTGCGAGAGCTGATCCCCTTTCAGGTGCGCAATCTGCGCCTGCTTTACGAGGGTGCCAACCGAGCCCGGGGATATGCCTACGGGATGGACGTACACCTGCGCGGTGAATGGGTGCCGGGCCTGGAGAGCTACGTCAGCTACAGCTATCTGGTCACCCGGGAGCATGTGGCCGGAGAGCCCGCCTGGGTGCCTCGACCCACAGACCAGCGGCACACGCTGGCTGTGCTCTTTCAGGATTATGTGCCCGGGGACGAGCGCTGGCAGGTGCACGTAAAATTGCTCTTTGGCACGGGGGTTCCTTATACGCCCCCGAATCCGGATGTGCTCTCTGGCCAACCCAGACCGGGCCCCCGCAACGCGGCCCGCTTCCCGGAGTACAAACGTGTCGATGTGGGCCTGACACGCCGGGTGGACCTCTTGCCGCGCTGGCGCATGCACCTATCGCTAGAGGTGCTCAACCTCTTCGATATGGTCAACACCGTCGCCTATGCCTGGTATGTCGATGGGCAGGGAGCCTGGCAGCGCGTGCCCACGCGGCTTACCCCGCGCCTTGTGAACCTCCGCCTCCGGGTGGATTACGGGCAGCGCTGAGACTTGCACGATTCTTGCGTCCTTCCTTCCGGGGGGATATTTTTGGTTCCCCTTCGGCCGCTTCGGACGGATGCGTCCGCCCGAAGCGGCCGATCCCGGAAAACGGAGGTCGGCGTTATGGAGTCCCATCGTCTGCCCCCATGGGCCGTCGTGGGGGTTCTGTGCTGGGCGGGATGCTATACCTCGCTTCTGGCCCATCCTGAGCGGCCCGTTTCGGATTCGGAGGTGCGTCTGAGCACCTACGCCGGCATTGAGGTCCGATTGCGCCAGGAAGTAGCCCAGTGGCAGGGAGTACCCTACCGGCTGGGTGGACGGCACATGCGGGGGATCGACTGCTCCGCTTTTGTGCAGAACGTGCTCGTGGGGCTTTTCGGTCTGTACCTGCCCCGAAGCACGGCCGAGCAGGCTCGCTTCGGACGCCGTATAGAGCGCGATGAGTTGCTTCCCGGAGATCTGGTCTTCTTCCGCATCGGACGTCGCACCCGGCATGTGGGCATTTACCTGGGCCAGGGGGAGTTCGCTCACGCCTCTCAATCCCAGGGGGTGGTCGTCTCCCGCCTGGATGACCCCTACTGGGCCCGGCGGTACTGGATGGCCCGTCGGGTGCTGGAGGTGCAGCCCGCTCCGGTTGACTGAACCGGCCTGATCGGCCTAACTTTACAACCTCGGATTGCCCGGTCGTCTAATGGCAGGACAGCGGCCTTTGGAGCCGTATGTGGAGGTTCGAGTCCTCCCCGGGCAGCCAGGTCCGGGGTAGCGGGGGCTTTTCGGGCCCGCCCCGGCTTTTTCGTGTTTTCTGGCCCTGGGAATACTTTTCGGTATGGAACGGCCCGTTGGGATATTCGCCGGACGTTCGAATCTGGCTTTGGCTGAGCGCATCGCCGCCTGTTTCGGGCAACCGCTGGGGCACGTGACGATTCGCAACTTCTCCGACGGGGAGATCTACGTGCGTTTCGAGGAGTCCATCCGGGGCATGGACGTCTACATCATTCAGTCCACGCATCCGGGTGCGGAGAACTGGCTGGAGCTGTTGCTCATGATCGATGCGGCCCGTCGAGCCTCAGCCGACCGCATCACGGCCGTGATCCCGTATTTCGGTTATACGCGGCAGGACCGTAAGGATCAGCCTCGGGTTTCGATCGCAAGCAAGCTCATGGCCGACCTGCTGACCACGGCCGGTGTGCACCGGGTGCTTACCATGGATCTGCATGCTCCCCAGATTCAGGGGTTCTTCAATATTCCGGTCGACCACCTCTACGGGAGTGCCGTGCTCGTGGAGCATTTCCGCCGCATGGCGATACCGGATCTGACCGTGGTGGCTCCGGACGTGGGGAGCCTGAAGATGGCCCGGGCCTATGCTAAAAGGCTCCATGCGGAGCTGGCCTTCATCGACAAGCGTCGTCCTGAGCCCAATCAGGCCGAGGTGCTCAACATCATCGGACAGGTCAAGGGGCGCAATATCCTGATCGTAGATGACCTGATCGACACCGCGGGCACGCTGGTCAACGCAGCCCGGGCGCTCCGGGCCGCCGGGGCTCGGGAGATCAGGGCCGCGGCCACGCATCCGATTCTATCCGGGCCGGCCTATGAGCGCATCGAGGGCAGCGAGGAGTTGCTCTCCGTCACGGTCACGGACACCGTTCCCCTGCGTCGCCCCTCGCCGAAGATCGAGGTGCTCAGCGTGGCCGAGGTCTTCGCCGATGCCATCCGGCGTATCTACCTGCATGAGTCCATCAGTACTCTGTTTGTGGAATAGACAGGAGTCCAATCGCCTATGGACGTGTTGCAGTTGGAAGCTCGACCCCGGGAGGTGCGCAAAAACGAGGCGCGCCGGTTACGTCGACAGGGGTGGGTCCCCGCCGTGATATACGGACACGGCGAGCCCACCCGGCATGTGGCGGTTCGCCCGCTGGCGCTGCGCCCGCTCATCTATGGCCGGAAGGCATACCTCGTACGCCTCCTGTTGCCCGACAGCCCTCCCCTGATGTGCATATCCAAGGAGATCCAGTTCCATCCCGTTACGGATGAGCCCATTCATGTGGATTTCCAGGTGCTGCACACAGGCGAGAAGGTGAGCTTGGATGTGCCCATCCGGCTCCTCGGCTCGGCCCGCGGGGTGCTGGAGGGAGGTAAACTCGTGCAGGCCATGCATGTGCTGCGTATTCGGGTCCTGCCGAGCCAGATTCCGGATTATATCGATGTGGACGTTTCGGAGCTTCGGATCGGTCAGGCCTTGCATGTGCGCGAGCTCCCGCTTCCTGACTATATCGAGCCTGAGGTTGATCTCGACGCCGTCGTGGTCTCCGTGCAGGGCAAGACGGTCGAAGAGGCGGAGGGGGAGTCTGAAGGGTCCGCTTCGGCCTGACGATGGCGCTCGTGGTCGGACTGGGCAATCCGGGCCCGGAGTATGCGGGAACGCGGCATAATGTGGGGTTCCGCGTCCTGGACGAGCTGGCGCAGCGGGCGAGAGTGCGCTTCCGCGCCGGTCGAGGGGAATATCTGGAGTCCGAGCTCGAGCTCGACGGTCAGCTCGTCCGGCTCATCAAGCCCACCACGTACATGAACCGCAGTGGCCGCGCCGTCCGTCAGGCGCTGGATCGCTATCGGGAGCCCCTGGATCGGCTGTTGGTGGTGCTTGATGATCTGCAGCTGCCGCTGGGCACGATCCGGTTGCGCCCGAAGGGATCTTCCGGCGGCCACAACGGGCTGGAAGATATCATCGCACACCTTCGTACAGAGGCTTTTGCCCGATTGCGTCTGGGGATCGGTGCCCCTTTTCCGCGGGGAAAGCAGGCCGATTTTGTGCTCTCCGTGTTCGATCCCGAAGAACTTCCGCTCGTGGAGGTCATGATCCAGACGGCCGCTGAGGCGGTGCGTTGCTGGGTCCTCGAGGGCATACAGGCGGCGATGAATCGGTACAACGGGCCGGTTTTGCCGCATCGATAATCGTCTAAAACCAGAGGGAGGCTGCGCGCTATATGGAGTTGTTCAATGTGCTGGTGCCCCTGACGGGGTTGATCGCCCTGCTTTACGCCCTGTGGCGCTCAAGCTGGATTGCCCGACAGGATGCCGGTACGTCCGAGATGCAGGCCATCGCATCGGCCATCGCCGAGGGCGCCCGGGCATTTCTGAAGCGCGAGTACCGGACGCTGAGCGGATTTGTGCTGCTTATCGCCCTGCTGCTCGTCATCGCCAATACGGGCAAGGAGGCCACATCCCCGCTTCTGGCGTTGTCCTTTTTGGTGGGCGCCTTCTGTTCGGGCACGGCCGGGTTTCTCGGCATGCGCGTGGCTACGCTGGCCAACGTGCGCACAACCCAGGCGGCGCGCACAAGCCTGAACCAGGCGCTGCGTATGGCCTTCTCCGGGGGTTCTGTCATGGGCATGAGCGTGGTCGGCCTGGGGGTGCTCGGACTGGGCGGGCTGTTTCTGATCTACAGCCATCTGGATTGGGATATCCAGAAGGTCATCAATGTGATTTCCGGCTTCTCCCTCGGAGCTTCCTCCGTTGCCCTTTTTGCCCGCGTCGGGGGAGGGATCTACACGAAGGCGGCCGATGTGGGCGCAGACCTGGCCGGTAAGGTCTATGAGGGCATACCCGAGGACGATCCCCGCAACCCGGCCGTAATCGCCGATAATGTGGGCGATAACGTGGGCGATGTGGCCGGCATGGGGGCGGACCTCTTTGAGTCCTACGTGGGTTCGATTGTGAGCGCGATGGTGCTGGGGGTGCTCTTTGTGGGGCTGCCTGAGTTCAGCGGCCGCTATCAGCTCAGCGCCGTACTGTTGCCCCTCGTCCTGGCCGGAGCCGGCATTCTGATTTCGCTGCTGGGCACCGCCTTTGTCCGGGTGCGCGAGGGGGATAACCCCCAGCGAGGGCTCAACAGGGGCATCTTCGGCTCCGCCCTACTCATTGTGCCCGTAACGTATCTGCTGGTTGGCGTCCTGCTGCCGGAGGAATGGTATTTCGAGGATCGCCTCTACACGGCCACGGGGGTTTTCCTGGCCACCGTTATCGGGTTGGCCGTGGGGGTCCTGATCGGGCTTTCGACGGAATACTACTGTTCTCCGTACCGGAGGCCGGTGCTTTCGATCGTGCGCCAGAGCGTTACGGGTCCGGCCACAAACATCATCGCCGGTCTGGGGGTGGCTATGGAATCCACAGCGATTCCGCTGGTGCTGATCGGATTCGGCATTCTGGGGGCCTATACGATGGCCGGACTCTACGGGATCGCGCTGGCCGCCGTGGGTATGCTCTCTGTGACCGGTATTCAGCTGGCCACCGACGCCTATGGGCCGATCGCGGACAACGCCGGTGGTATTGCGGAGATGAGCCATCAGCCCCCGGAGGTGCGCGCTCGTACAGACCGGCTCGATGCGGTGGGGAATACGACGGCCGCCATTGGAAAGGGGTTCGCCATCGGATCGGCCGCGCTCACGGCGCTGGCGTTGTTTGCCGCCTTCCAGCAGCAGGCGCAGATCCCGGTAATCAACCTGACGGAAGCCCACGTGCTGGCTGGCATGTTCATCGGGGCCGTCATGCCGTTTCTGTTGAGCTCCATGGCCATCGGCGCCGTCGGGCGCGCGGCTAGGCAGATGATCCTGGAAGTGGGCCGGCAGTTCCGCGAGATCCCGGGCCTGCGCGAAGGTAAGGCCCGTCCGGAATATGCCCGTTGCGTGGATATCTCCACCCGCGCCGCGCTCCGGGAGATGATCGCCCCGGGATTGATGGCCCTCATCGTGCCGGTCGTGGTGGGTGTGCTCGATAAGCAGATGCTTGCCGGACTGCTGGCCGGGGTCACGGTCAGCGGGGTGCTCATGGCGATCTTTCAGGCCAACGCCGGAGGGGCCTGGGATAATGCCAAAAAGCGCGTGGAAGAGGGCATTGAGGTCGATGGGGTCTTCTACAAGAAGGGCACCGAGGTGCACAAGGCCACCGTCGTGGGGGATACGGTGGGAGATCCGCTCAAGGATACCTCCGGGCCTTCGCTCAACATCCTCATTAAGCTCATCTCCGTGATCTCGCTGGTGATCGCACCCCTGATCGCCTGAAGCGCCCCTGTATGCCGATGCTCGCCCCGTCTGGTTCTCGCCGGACGGGGCGAGCTTTTTCAGGGCCGGGGCGATTCTGCGGCCGTTGGACTGGAGCCGATCCAGGTGCCCCGGTTCAGCGTATCGAGGGTCTCCGGAGAACCGATCCAGACGCGCACCCCTCTTGCGGAGGCGCGCAGAGCGGTTTCGATCTTCGGGCGCATACCATCGCGAATCCATCCCTCCTGCAGTCCTCTGCGGGCATCTTCCACGGAGAGCGTTTCGAGGGTTCGGCCTGAGGCATCCCAGACGCCCCCTGAGGGGGTGAGCCACAGCAGGGCCTCGGCCCGGAGGGCCAAGGCCAGCTCCAGGGCCACCGTATCCGCGTTGACGTTGTAGATGGCGCCCTGCTCGTCTATGCCCAACGGGGCCACAATGGGCAGATAAGCCTGCTCAAGCAGGGTGCGCAGCAGCTCCGGTTTTACAGCCCGTATATCGCCCACGTATCCAAAATCCACCCATCTGCCTTCGATCCAGCGCGGCGGGCGACGTACTACGCGCACCATACCGCCGTCTGCCCCACAGAGCCCCACGGCCGGCAGCCCATAAGTCAGGGCCTCGGCCACCAGACGGCGGTTGAGCTCTCCGCACAGGGTCCAGAGCACAATCCGTAGATCCAGCTCCGTGGTCAGGCGTCTTCCCTCCACAAATCGGGGTTCGTGACCCAGCGCCCGGGCCAATGCGGTGGCCTGCGCGCCCCCGCCGTGCACAAGCAGGAGGGGGGCTCGATCTCGCCAGCGCCGGATGCCCTGCCAGAGCGCCTGCCGGCCTGATGGGCTATCGAGAACCTCTCCCCCGACCTTGAGCACTACAGGGCCCATATCCACTCCAGGATCGCCTTCTGGGCGTGCAGTCGGTACTCGGCCTGCAACAGATGACGCGCCCGGGGGCCGTCAAGCACCGCATCGTCGACGACCACATTGCGCCGGACGGGCAAGCAGTGCAGAAAGAAGGCCTCCCGCGTACGGGCCATGTGCGCTTCCGTTACCCGCCAGTCTTGAAACCGGGCTCGGCCTTCGGCCTCGGCCTGCGGATCCGTGTAGGCCAGCCTTCCCCCCCAGGCCTTGGCGTAGACCACCTCGGCGCCGTCGAAGGCTTCCTCGAACCGGTCTGTTTCCCGGATTTCGGTCCCATACTCGGCGGCGTACCGGCGGGCCAGCGCCATCACATCCGGGTCGAGCGCATAGCCCTCCGGACGGGCCACGGTGACATGCATACCCAGCCGAGCGGCCATAAGCAGGGCGGAGTTCGGCACGGCCATCGGAAGCGCCCGGGGGTGATAGGCCCAGGTGAGCAGAAACCGCCGGCCCTGCACGCTGCCCCGGAAAAGATCCAGCAGAGTGGCCGCATCGCCCAAGGCCTGACAGGGATGCCAGAAGGCGGACTCCAGGTTGATGATCGGTACACGCGAGGCGCGCACGATGCGGCCCAGGAATACTTCCCGGCGGTCAAGTTCGTAGTCCCGCATGGAGGCAAAAGCGCGCACCCCGATGGCATCATAATAGCGCGACAGCACCCCGATGGCCTCCTGAATATGTTCGGCCTCGGCCCCTTCCATCCGGATCCCATCGCGCCATTCCAGCGACCAGGTGCCCTGCCCGACTGTAAGCACAGAGACATGGGCTCCCAGCTCTACAGCGGCCAGCTCCATGGAGGTGCGGGTGCGCAGGGAGGGGTTGAAAAACAAAAGCACGATGGAACGGCCGCGCGCCCGATCGGTCCATCGCCGATCCCGGGCAAACCGCCGCGCCGCCTCCAGCCGATCCCACCAGATGGCGTCTTCGATCAGGTGCCAGTCGATAAGATGCCGCAGTCCCTCAGGCATAGACCGCTTCCTGTTTGCTGACCCGATCGATCGCTCGATGAAAGGCGGCCAGGAAAAAGGCGATTTCCTCCTCTGAGGTCGTCAGCGGGGGCATGAGGCGAATCGTAGCGGGGTGTTCGGAGGTGCCCACCAGCACGCCCTCCTGGCGCAGAGCGGCTACCAGCGGGGCGGCCGGAAAGGGAAGCTCTATGCCGATGAGGCAACCCCGGCCGCGTATGGCGCCTACGCGATCGATGAGGCCCTCTCGGATGCGGGTGAAGATCTCCGGTGCCCGGGCCATCCAGTTGCCCTCTATGAGCATGCGCAAGGTGGCCGAAACAGCCGCCATGGCCAGCATGCCCCCCCCGAAGGTGGTGCCCTGATCGCCCGGACGCACCGTAGAGGCGATCGCCTCGGAGACCAGCACGGCGCCCACAGGAACTCCGGATCCCAGGCTTTTGGCCAGCGCGATCATGTCGGGCCGCATACCGTAGGCCTCTGACACGGAAAACGTGCCCGTCCGGCCCACGCCGGTCTGGACCTCATCGAAAATAAGCACCACCCCATGGGCATCGCAGAGCTCCCGCAGGCCCCTGTAGTAGCCCGGGGGGGCCTCATAGACGCCGGCCATACTCTGAATGGGCTCCAGAATGCAGGCCCCGATGTCGCCTCTGCGGCGCAGGAGCTCCCGCAAGGGCCGCAATTCGCCAAAGGGCACAAAATGCGCCTCCGGCAGCACGGCCCGATACGGTTTCCGGTACTTCTGCCCCCAGGTAACGGACAGGCTTCCCAGGGTCCGGCCATGAAAATCCCCCTGCATGGCCACCACCCCGGGCCGACCTGTATAGGTGCGGGCCAGCTTCAGGGCGGTCTCTATGGCTTCGGTTCCGGAGTTACAGAAGAAAACCCGTCTCACGCCCTCGGGAGCCAGCGCGGCCAGAAGCCGGGCCGCCTCGGCTCGGACAGGGCTATAGACCACATTGGAGTAAAAGAGCAGGGTTTCGGCCTGCCGCTGGATGGCCTCCACCACAGGGGGGGGATTGTGGCCCAGCAGGGTGACGCAGTGGCCTCCGTAGAAGTCCAGATAGCGCCGTCCCTCCACATCCCAGACGTAGGATCCCTGCCCACGCAGGAGGGCGATAGGCCATTTGGCGTACGTGGGTAACTCGTAGGCCTCCTCCCAGGACCGGATGCGTTCGAAGGTGCTCATCGGATATCCTCCAGGGCGATGGCGTTCAGGGGCAATAGGCCCAACGCGTCGGGCCATCCAAACAGGCGGTTCATGTTCTGCACGGCCTGGCTGGCCGCGCCTTTCAGCAGGTTATCCAGAGCGAAGCCCACCACCAGTTGATCGGCGCGCACAATCCAGCCGATATCGGCATACGGGGTGCCCACGCTCCAGCGCAACTCCGGAATCCTTCCGGGCCATAAGCGCACCAGCCCCTCTTCTGGGTAGGCGGACCGGAAAAAAGCCTCCAGTTCCGGCTCTGAGACAGTACGGTTTAGCTCTACGTGGGCCACCCCCCAGATGCCCCGCGTCCAGGGGCCGGAGGCGGGTACGAAGGCGACTTGCCAGGAGGGTCCCAGACGGGCCTCGATCTCGGGCAGATGCTGGTGGGCAAGCACCTTGTAGGCGCGTACGTTGCCGTCGCGCGTCGGAAAGTGCGTCGTCTCCGAGGGTCTGGATCCGGAGCCGGAGGCGCCCGTGAGGGCGGTTATCCAGGCTCGGCCCGACAGGCCCGCACGGGTAAAGGGCCAGAGCGCCAACAGCATGCCCGTGGCAAAACAACCCGGATTGGCGATCCAGCGCGTTTCTGCCGGATACGGTCCCAGCTCCGGAAGGCCGTACTGGAAGCGCCCCAGGAGCTCGGGAGCGGGGTGGGAGAAGCCGAACCAGATCGGGTACAGTTCCGGGTCGGAGAGCCGGAAATCGGCGCTCAGGTCGATGAGGTAGCCTCTGTAGCCCCCCTCCAGGAGTCGGCGGACCGCCTGTGCGCCTTCGCCGTGCTCGGCGGCAAGAAAGATGAGCTCCGGTTCGACCTCCAGCAGAGCTTCCTCCTGGCAGAACCGAAGTTCACTCAAGCCGCGCAGTTCCGGATGTGCAGACCAGATCGGTTTTCCGGCCGCATGACGGCTGCTGACGGCCTGCAGGCATACGCCGGGATGGTGCAACAGGAGCCGGATGAGCTCTCGGCCCACGTATCCAGCCCCGTGAAGCAGGGCCACGCGTTTCATCCGACCGCCTCCATCGAAACATGCCCGTTGCTGGGCCATCCGCTCATGCTCAGCGCGCGCATCACGCAGTTCACAAGCGCATCGGGCTCTTGCTGGGCGTTATAGGCCGGAATGCCCAGGGCGTTCTGAATGTAGCGTTTGCCCACGGCGTTGTCCGTTACGGGACCGACTATGGCCGTAATAGGGCTCCGGTATCGGGTGCGGAACAGGTAATCGGCCGCCCAGGCCCCGGCCAGATCCGTTGCCGCCACCACGTGCGCGGCGGTCAGGGCGCGCAATTCCTTGTCCATGAGTAGCTCGTCCACCCCGTAATAGCCGATGAATCCGTCGCCCAGCTCCAGGACGAGCACGTCCGGCCGGGAGGCGTTGAGTTCCTGAATGATCCCTTTAGCGATAGGCACCATGTCCTTGTTCACCGAGGAGACCACACCGGCGTCGATGAAGGTCAGACAGGAGATGGCTCCGGCCTCCTGCATGGCGCGCACGTCGCGCAGCAGGGCGGCTCCGGTGAGCTTGGCTGCCGCTACACGAAGGCCCCGTGCGCTGAGGCCGCGCACGATCTGCGCGGCTGCATAGGTTTTGCCCGTGTTCATGGCCGTGCCGCTGAGCATCACCAGCGGCGCCGAATGGGTCAGCGTGTAGACCGGCTCCAGGGCGTGGTCCTGAATACGGGCATGTCGCTTGAGCCCGTGTACCTCGTAGAGCACCGCGCCCAGCACCTCAACGGGGAGGGCCGGACCCAGATCGGGGTGGTCGGAGGTGCACTGGCCGAGGATACCGCCCATATTGAGCACATGCAGCACGTCTCCGACCTGGATGCGACGGGGGATTCGGCCGCTGTAGCCCTTGAGGGCCTGCCGTTCGCCCAGCGCTCCGATGAGCAGATGGCCTTTCCGGAGGGTGTGAAAACGGCCGTCGGTGGTTTCCAGCTGGTTGTATCGATCCTTATCGGCCAACACGCGTACGACGATGCAGTAGCCCTCCTCAGCGACGATATACGGGCTGATCTCCACTTCATGGGTCAGGTTGCAGGGGCTGGTGCTGGAGGCGATCCAGTCTACCGAGATGCGCATGGGCTAGCCCTCCGCGCTTGTGGGTTGACGGGTGCGGGCCCGGTGAGCCAAGAGCGAGGATACGCCCCAGATGCGGGCAAACCCCTCTGCATCCCGACCATTCCAGAGCGTGTTCGTCTCGCCATAGGTGGCCAGATCCGGGGCCAGAAGCCCGTAGGAGCTTTCACAGCCCAGTACCTCGATACGACCCCGGTGCAGCCGCAGGCGCACAGATCCCGTCACGGTCTGCTGGGAAGAGTCCAGAAAAGCCTCTATATCCCGCATGACGGGATCGAAATACAGGCCTTCGTGCAGGAGCATGCCGTAAAAGTCGGCCAGGTGATCTTTCTGGAAACGCTGCCATTTGGTGAGCACGAGCTTCTCCAGTTCCCGATGGGCCGTGATGAGGATGAGCGCGGCCGGGGCCTCAAAGCCGATTCGGCCTTTGATCCCCAGGATTGTATCGCCCAGATGCATGCCGCGCCCGACCCCATGTTCAGCGCCGATGCGGTTGAGCTCCTCGATCAGGGCGACCGGATCCATGGGGGCATCGTTGAGCGCTACGGGAACGCCCTGCTCGAAGGCAATGCGTAGCTCGGCGGGCGTTTCGGGCGCCCGCTCGGGATCCCGCGTCTGAAGCCATGCCTCTGGTGGCAGGGGCAGGTGGGAGGTGAGCGTCTCGCCTCCACCAATGGTCGTGCCCCACAGCCCCCGATTGATGGAGTAGGTGGCCTTCTGCTCCGATACGGGCAGGCCACGCTCCCGCAGGTAAGCCGCCGTCTGCGTGCGGCTCCAGCCCAGATCCCGGATAGGGGTCAGGATTTGCAGGTCCCCGGCGAGCACGCGCAAGGCCACATCGAAGCGAATCTGATCATTTCCAGCCCCCGTGGAACCGTGCGCGATGGCCCGGGCGCCGATCTGGCGCGCTATCTCGACGACCTTGCGCGCCTGCACAACGCGTTCCGGACCCACGCACAGGGGGTAGACGCCCCCACGCAGGATGTTGCCCTTGATCAGGTAGCTCAGGTGATCCTCAAAGAGTTCTCGCCTGCCGTCTACGTTCCAGTGTCCCGAGGCGCCCAGCCGGGCCGACCAGTCAGCCAGCCGTCGGGCCTCGGCCTCGTCAATGCCCCCGGTGTTGACCGTGACCGTGTAGACAGGCTCCCGATAGGTTTCCTGGAGATACGGGACGCAGAAGGAGGTGTCCAGTCCCCCGCTGAAGGCCAGTACGATTGCCATTTTTGATTCCGGCTCCTATCGCTAGAGGAAACAAAAACGCCGGTTCGGGTGAACCGGCGTCTTTTCTTTCTTCGGGGTGGCTTCTACGTTCAAGACGGCGCCCATCCCATACGACGCCCGTTCACCCATCGGGGAACCTTTCCTCGTCGGGATCGTCGGAGGGCCGTCATATGGGACGAGACCTGCACCATGCGGGCGCAAGTGTACGGAATCCCACGGGGAATGTCAAGAGGTAAGCCAATTTTTTTGCAGGAGATCTTGCTCGGGGTGCGGAGAAAAGCGGATTTTTTGTCGCCTTACAGTGGGGAGGATAGAGCCATGCACCTCAAAATGGGATGCGGGGTGTTCCTGCTGGGTTGGGCCATTACCGCATGGGCCCAGACGGATCGATTGGCCAATTCCCGTTTCGATCCCCGGATGCTGCAGGAGCCCGCTATCCGGGCCGCGCTGGAGTGGGTCGATGCGCACCGACGGGAGCACGTCGAGGAATGGATCCGACTGACGGAAATCCCTGCCCCCTCGGGCCGGGAGGCGCGCCGCGCCGCCTACATAAAGGCCGAAATGGAGCGCATGGGGCTGGATTCCGTCCACATCGATGCCGCGGGCAATGTGGTGGGTATTCTGCGGGGGCGTTCCCGGCATCCGGCCATCGCCATAGCGGCACATATGGATACCGTGCATCCTCTTGAAGAGATCCGGGTGCGCCAGGAGGGGGATACGCTGTATGCGCCCGGTGTGCTTGATGATACAGGGGGGCTGGTGGTCATGCTGCAGGCGGCTCGGGCCCTGCGGGCGGCCCGTGTGCCCCTGGCCGGGGACGTCATCTTTATCGCCACCGTACAGGAAGAGGTAGGCCTCAAGGGTATGGCACACTGGCTGGAACACAATCCCCGTCGGGCCGACATGGTCATCGCCGTAGATGGCAACCTGGGGGATGTGCCTTACGGGGCGCTCGGCATCCGGTGGTTTCGCTTTCACTATCGCGCCTATGGGGCGCATACTATGCAGAGCCTGGGGCGTCCGAACCCCAACCGGGCCGTGGCGCGGGCCATCGAGGATATCTACCGACTCCCCCTGCCCCATCCATCGGGCACGTTTGTGATCTACAACATCGGGGTGATCGGGGGCGGGACGGTGCCCAACGCGGTCTCCCAGCACTCCTTTTTCACCGTGGATCTGCGTTCGCCCAGCGCCCGACTGCTTGCCGAATATGCCGACTCCATTCTGGCGCGCGCCCGCCGGGCGGCTGAGCGGGAGCGTGTACGTTTCGAGGTGGAAATCCTCAACGATACCCCGGCCGGAGGCACGGAAGAGGAGCTGGCCGATCGAAGAGAGCATCCGCTTGTGCAGACGGCCGTGCACATCCTCAACCACCTGGGCGTGGGGCAACAGCTGGGCCGGCCCGTTCGACCCCTGGCCAGCGGATCGACGGATGCGAACATGGCCGTTGCGCGCGGCATTCCGGCCATCGCCTTCGGGAGGGGCTTTGGACGGGATCAACATACCCTCCAGGAGGCCGCACATATTCCAAGCGCCTTCCTGGCCACCAGAGGCCTTATCCTGCTTATCGCCTCCCTGCTGCGCTAGCGGCCCCCTGTGCGCCACCAGGCCAACAGAAGCCCGCTCAGGGTGAGCCCCATGCCGAGCGCGCTTATGGGGGAAGGAACCTCACCCCAGAGCATGTACGCCCCCCAGGAGGCCAGCAGGGGCTCGCCCAGTACCAGCAAGGCCACCACAGCCGGGGATATAAAGCGCACCACGTAGTTGAGCGTGCCGTGGCCGATGATCTGGGGACCCAGGGCCATGAGCAGGCAGAGCCCGTAGAAGCGCCATGTGCGGGCCTCCCACCCCGGCCCGGAAAGGAGAAACCATAACCCCACCACGAGCGCCGTCGCGCCGTAGAGCATCCCCACATACGGTAGCCAGGAGAGTCGCTGTCGAAGCAGGCGACCCAGCAGCAGGTAGCCCGTAAAGCAGAGCGCCGAGCTCACAGCAAGCGCGTTGCCCCACGAGGCAGCGGGAAATGCTTCCGAGCCGATCTGCGCATCCCCCCAGCCGATGAGCATGCCCCCCACCGTGGCCAGGAGGATGCCCACGATCGTGGGCCTGGAGAGCCGCTCCCGGAGCCACCAGTAGCCCAGCAGAGCGAGAAAAATCGGGTGTATGGAAACCAGCACCGAGGCGCTGGCCACAGACGTATGCCGCAGCGCCTCGATCCAGAGCACAAAATGCAGGGCCAGAAAAAGGCCCGCCGCACCGATCCGGACCAGATCATCCCGCCCCAGCCGACGTACCTCCTGCCGCCGCCAGAGCAGCATCGGGAGGCTCAGAAGCAGGGCTGCCCAGCCCGTGCGCCAGAAGGCGATCTCCAGCGCCGGCGCCCCGGGCTCTGTGCTCATGGCCAGCCGGACCAGAAGGGGGCTTGAGGCAAAAGCCACCATGGAAACGGGCAACAGCAACAGCGCGCCTGGTCGGGATAGGAGCGGCCGATTCATGTTGCTTTTTGGACGACTTTAGTTTACCTTTAGGCTCGTTTCAAGAGGCCGAGCGGGGGAGCCGTACATGGCCCTTTTTGCGCAGAGCCCCGTTGCCGTCCCGGCCAACAGGGGTGATTGTTTTTTCCTGTACCGGGCAGCAGCCGACGAGGGCGCACTATCTGCATCTTCTTCTCCATCGCATCTGACCTCGGAGGATCGAGGACCTCTTCCTGTGGTGCTGGTAGTAGAGGACAACCCGGATGTGCGGCGTCTGTTCCGGCTGTACTTAAAAGGCAGCTACCAGCTTCTGGAAGCCACTACCGGGGAAGAGGCTTTTCGAATCGTTCAGCAGGAGCGCGTCGATCTCATCCTTATGGACATCAATCTGCCCGGAGAATGGGACGGACTCCAGACGGCGCGGCTTATTCGCTCGTTGCCCGGCATGGCGCATGTGCCCATTATCGCCCAGACGGCCTATGCCTCGGTTTTTGATGCCCGACAGGCCCTGGAGGCGGGTTGCGCCTATTATATGACCAAGCCTATTTACCGGCATGAGCTGCTCAGTGTGCTCAAGCGCTTTCTGCCGTAGCCTGTCCGGGGCCGGACAATGCCGCCCATAGAGCCCGATGGCGGGCGATGATGCGGCTCCAGCTGTAATGGGTCTCTACATGCCGGCGGGCTTCTGCCCCCTTCTGGTGCAGCGCAGACCGATCAGCCAGCAGTTCGCTGAGGCGCTCGATCCATATCGGGGCTTCTCCTGGAGGCAGCATCCAGCCCATCTCCGGCTCCTGTATGGCGTCCTGGATACCCTCCAGCCGGGAGGCCAACACGGGGGTGCTGCACAACGCCGCCTCGAGCAGGACGATCCCGAAGCCCTCCATATCGCCCGGAACAGGTATGTTCGGCATCACAAATAGATCTGCGGCCGCGTAGGCGGTGCCCAGAATCGCCTCCGGGATTTTACCGGGCATCCAGATGCGTGTTGAAAAAGGCCGGGCTGCCTCCCGTATGGCCTCTCGCTCCGGTCCATCCCCGATGAGCGCATAGTGCGTCTGCGGGGGAAGGTGAGGGAAGACCTTCTGCAGAAACCAGGCAAACCCTTTGCGGCGCACCCAGCGTCCCAGGCTGAGCAGAAGCGGGGCCTCAGCGGGGGCCTGGTAGCCCAGCTCACGCAGGATCCTGCGGGCTTGCGGACGGGGGGGAACCCCGGCAAAGCGCTGTAGGTCGATTCCGTTAGGGACAAAAGCTCCTTTCTGCGCCGGAAGCCCCCGGGCCTGACAGGCCTGGATGGTGGCCCGACTCGGGGCCACGACTAGATCCAAGGAAGCGAACACACGTCTGATCCAGCGCTGGTAGGCGAACAGGGGCATGGTTACATCCAGCCCGTGCGCGATGGCCACACAGGGTACGGGTATCCGAGGGCGCAGAAGAGGCAGGATGGAGGCGGTGACCATGGAGGTGAACAACACCAGATCGGCCCGTTGGCCCTTGACCAGCCCGGGGAGGGTCCACAGCAGGCGGGCCAGAAAGCGGGCCGTGGCCGGACCGATACGGCTCCAGGGCACCTGTAGCAGCAGGGGTATGACCTCCAGATCTGCCTCTTGGTGCAGCGCGCAGAGCAATTCCCCGCTCACACGCTGCATGCCCCCCACACTCTGGGTAATATCGCCCTCGGGGGGATGAATGTGAGAGACGAACAGGATCCGCATGGTGCAGGACTATCGAATGGGACCAATATAGCGCGCCCCGGCTCGAAACCCCTCAGACACGTCCCGGGGTAGCTCCCTGGCCAGAAAAACGGGATAGACCCTGTGTCGGTGCAGGTCTTCGAGGGACATCCAGGCCACCTGACAGATCATCTGCTCCGTGCCCAGCTCGGGGTCTTGGCCGGTGCGCAGGTCTCCGCCCGTGATATGGGCCAGAAAGTACAGTTCCACGGCGTGTAGTTCTCCGCGCAGGAAATCCGATACGTACACCAGGGGCCCCAGGGAGACCTCCAGCCCCGTTTCTTCGCGCACTTCCCGCTGGAGCGCCTCCGGGATGCTCTCGCCAAACTGCACACCGCCACCCGGAGGGATCCAGTACGTCGTTGCGGGTTCCTGAAAGCTTCGGTGTTCGACCAGAAGCAGGCGTCCGGCCTCCAGCAGGAGGGCGTTGACCCGCACGCGTGTTCTGCCCCCGTAACTCCGGTAGATGAGTTCCCGCAAGGACGTCTTCATGCGTGCGTGAAGGTCTCCGTGCGGGGTTCGAAGAGTCCGTTTTCCTGAGCGTACCGCAGCGCGGCGCCCACGAAAGAGACAAAGAGGGGATGGGGGTGCTCGACGGTGCTCTTGAGCTCTGGGTGGAACTGGCAGCCCAGAAACCACGGGTGCCCGGGCAGCTCGATGATCTCGACCAAATCCCGGTCTGGGTTGATTCCGCTCAATACCAGCCCGTGTGCCTGCAGTAGATCCCGGTAGGTGTTGTTGAGCTCATAGCGATGGCGGTGGCGTTCATAGATCCGGCTCTGTCCGTAGGCCTGATGGGCCAACGTGCCCGGCTTGAGTTCGCACAGGTAGGCGCCCAGCCGCATGGTGCCTCCTTTGAAGCGGATGCGCCGCTGTTCGGGAAGCAAGTCGATTACCGGATGGGGGGTATGCCGATCGAACTCCGTGCTGTTGGCTTCGGGCAGGTGGCAGACATGGCGGGCGAATTCGATCACGGCGCACTGCATGCCCAGGCAGATGCCGAAGAAGGGGATGCCTTGCTCCCGGGCCAGACGAACGGCGGCGATTTTGCCTTCGATCCCCCGGTGGCCGAATCCGGGCGCGACGAGAATGCCGGCCATCTGTCCCAGGACCTGCTCGACGTTGTCTGGCCCGATATGTTCGGACTGCACCCAGTGCAGGTCCACTTCTACCTCGTGCAGCACGCCGGCGTGCACAAAAGCCTCGGCGATACTCTTGTAGGCGTCTCGATGCTCCACGTACTTGCCCACCAGGGCGATCGGGATCCGGCCTCGGGGGTTGCGCAGTCGTTCCAGAAACGCAATCCAGCGCTCCAGGTTCGATTCCTGTATCGGCAGGTTTAATTTTTCCAGCACGATGCGGTCCAGGCCCTCAGCCTGCATCATGAGCGGTACTTCGTAGATGGAGTTCGCATCCAGGGCGGCGATCACGGCGCGCTCTTCGACGTTGCAGAAGAGGGCGATTTTGCGTCGAATGGTCTGGTCCAGGGGCACCTCGGTACGACAGACTAGGATATCCGGCTGGATGCCGTTCTCCAGGAGCATTTTGACCGAGTGCTGGGTGGGTTTGGTCTTCAGCTCCCCGGCCGCGCGCAGATATGGGACTAGGGTCAGGTGGATAAAAACCGTCTGCTGGGGGCCGAGCTCCAGACGGAGCTGTCGGATGGCCTCCAGGAAGGGCTGGCTTTCAATGTCCCCTACCGTGCCCCCGATTTCCGTGATCACAACGTCGTATTCGCCTGTATCCCCCAGCCGGCGCGCCCAGGACTTGATCTCGTCGGTGATGTGGGGGACGACCTGCACGGTTTTGCCCAGATATTCGCCGGCCCGTTCTTTCATGATCACGGAGTAGTAGATGCGGCCCGTGGTGACGTTATTGGCCTGCGAGGTGGGCACGCCCAGAAAGCGCTCGTAATGCCCCAGATCCAGATCCGTCTCCGCCCCGTCGTCGGTTACGTATACCTCCCCGTGCTCATAGGGGTTCATCGTGCCGGGGTCGACGTTGATATACGGGTCGAATTTCTGGATCGTGACCCGCAGACCCCGAGAGGCGAGCAGTTTCCCCAGGGAGGCACAGATAATCCCTTTGCCCAGGGAGGAGCTCACACCTCCCGTTACGAATACGTATTTAGCCGCCATGGTTCGGCTTCCTGATGGATGATGCAAAGAAGTGACCGGCGCACCGATCGGGTGCGGGGTCTTACAAAGATAGATGTTCCCCGATTCCCCGTAAAGGTCCGGTTCCTTGGCGTGCAAACCCCATCTTCCGGGTAGAGATGAGTCCTGACCAGGCTCCGATCGCGGCGAAGAGAGGGCGCAATCGAGCCCGCCGTGCTATCGGGGCCGGAATGCGCAAATGGGGGGATTCGCGTTTGCGAAAGGACGAGCCTCCTGGCCGGGAGGAGCGGAGAATAGAGAAGTTGCACGAGCCGGTCGGGCGGCGTATTTTCGCGGTGTGTTCTTTACCTGTCTGCGCGGTCGGTGCCGCCCTTGGGCGGTGAAAAGGGAATCCGGTGCAAATCCGGAGCTGTCCCCGCAACTGTGAGCCGTTCCCCGCAAGAGCCGGGGGTAGTGCGCCGGAAGCCACTGGTCCGACGGGTTCTTTCAGAAAGGGCTATCGGACCGGGAAGGTCTTCCTCTGCAGGCGCCACGGCGAGCCAGGAGACCTGCCGACCGTGCGCAGGCTGCCGACCTTCGGGGGATAGGGTCCGGTGGTCCAGATGGTTTGCGCCTGTTGCGTCGTATTGTGCCCGTAGAGGCCCCTTCGAGCGCGCATCCCTTTCTGGAGACCCCGGACCTTGTGAACACCGGTGAGGTTCGGGGGAGATATGATCGGTTTTCTGCTGCTTTTCTGGATGGGTGGACCCGTACGGGGGATGCTTCCGGATTCCGGCGGGGCGGATACGCTTCGCCTCCGGCTTCCGGAGGTGACCGTGGTGGCCACCCGTACCCCAATCGAACCCCATACGGCTCCAGGCCGACTGGAGCGCATTCGCCCCGCGGAGACGGTTTCGCCTCTCGGTTCGGTGGCGGAGCTGCTCCGCGATCAGACGAACCTGTCCATGCGCGCCTACGGTCCGGGTGCCATGGCCACCCTGAGCTGGCGGGGTACGGATGGGGCGCACACCCTGGTCCTGCTCGATGGGCTACCCCTGGGCAATGCCCAGAACGCCGTCGTGGACCTGGAGCTGTTGCCCGCCGCGCTCTGGGACGTCGTGGAGCTGGCCTATGGATCGGGATCGGCCCTGTATGGATCCTCGGCCCTGGGAGGTGTGCTGCGCCTGGTGCCGCCCGATCCCCCCATGGCCCCCTGGAGCGCCCGCTTCTGGGGTCAGGCGAACGACTACGGGCTCCGGGAAGGGGGGCTGGGGCTTGCAAGCCGATCGGGTGCGTTCTGGGTGCAGGTCATCGGATACGGTGCCTGGAGCGCCAACCGGTATCGATATCAGGACAACACCGTTTATCCTCCCGTATGGCGCCGTCGGCAGAATGCCGACTACGAGCAGATCGGAGGGTGGATCCGTTCCGGATACGAGCGCGGCCCCTGGCGGTTCCGGCTTTCCTACTGGGGGCACAGGGCAGATCGTGGACTGCCCGGTCCGATCATAGCCGGCGTCGGACGCGCCCGCCAGGAAGATGTCCTCTCCTACGGGTGGGCGGAGCTGGCCTACAGGCCTGCGGGCCTGGAGCAGAGGTTGCTTGTAGCCCTTCAACGGGATGCACTTCGCTATAGCGATCCGGATGCCGATCTCCTGGCCCATCATCGCAACCGGAGTTGGGCCTTCTGGTATGAGGGCACTGCGCTCCCGAGTCCGGAGGCGCATCTGGCCTGGGGGCTGTGGTACCGTCATCAGAGCGTCGAGAGCGCGAACCTGGCGCGATTCCGGGGCCGACATCTGCTCTCTCTCTATGGATCGGCTCTCTGGAGGCTCCGACCGGGCTGGCTGGTATATCCCGCTCTGCGGGCGGATTTCTACAGCGACGCATCCGATGCCATAAGCCCCCGGCTTGGCATGAACCTGGTCATCCGTGACGGGGTGGCCTTCAAGGCCCAGGTGGGACGCAACTACCGGGTGCCCACGTTCAACGACCTGTACTGGATCGGGGGAGGAAATCCGGAGCTGAAGCCGGAGCGGAGCTGGGCTGTAGATGGAGGGCTACGCTATCAGGCTCCGCGCGGGGAGGGCGAGCTTACGCTCTTCTGGAACGATATCCGGCAACGAATCGTCTGGTTGCCCGGTCCAGATGGCCGCTGGCGGGCTCAGAATCAGGGGCATGTGCGCATACGGGGCCTGGAGGCCAGCCTGCGCGGGCAGGTGAGCTCCGGGCTGGAGCTCGGGGTGCTGTATACGGGCCTGGATGCGCGCAAGCAGGATCGATCCGGGCCCGGGGACCGAACCCATGGTCGGGTGCTCATGTACGTGCCCCCGCATATGGCCCGCCTCACTGCGCGCATAATGCGGGGGAGCTGGCTTATCGAGGCCCGCGCCCTCCTGTCCAGCTATCGCTACACAACGGCCGACAACACGGCCTGGCTTCCGGGGTATGGGTTGCTCACCCTCGCCGGAGCCTACAGCGGATTCTGGCAGGGGATCCGGATCCGAGCACGGGTCGCGCTAGAGAACCTGTTCGATACGCCCTATCAGATCATGCCCTATTACCCTATGCCGGGTCGGGCTCTCCGGGTAGGGGTGGAGTTCAGTTGGCCCGTCGAAACCAGGACACCACGGCAATGAAAAGGAGGAAGGCGTATGCGGAGTAAGCCGATTGGGTATTTGATCGGAATTCTGCTTCTGGCCCTCTGGACCGGCTGTGGGCCGGAGGCCGAAGAAGGCCAGCTGGTTACCCGAGGCGTGTATGTGCTCAACCAGGGTAACTTCCAGCGGGGCAACGCGGAGATTACCATTTATGATCCGCAGACAGGCGCAGTGCAGCAGAACGCCTTTCAGAGCCGAAACGGCCGGCCGCTGGGCGATATCGCCCAGAGCATGACCATCATCGACACACGGGGTTATATCGTGGTCAACAACTCCCACCGCATCGAGGTGGTCGATCTGGAAGACGGTCTTCGGAGCCTGGGCACGATCACGATCTCCAATAATGCCAGTCCCCGCTATCTGGTCCCGGTCGGCCCCACGCGGGCGTATGTGACGAATCTGTTCGGCAACAGCGTCTCGGTAGTGGATCTGACGCAGAATCGGGAGATCAAGACCATACCCGTGGGGCGCAACCCCAACGGCATCGCCGTAGCCCAGGGCAAAGCCTATGTGGCCAACACGGGATTCGGATCCAGCCGCACGGTGAGCGTGATCGATATTTCGAAAGACGAGGTGGTGCGCACGCTGGAGATGCCTTTCGATGGGCCCACGCATGTCTTCGTAGACGATGACGGGCAGGTATGGGTGGTCTGCTCGGGCCGCACGGATTATCAGAATCCCGCGAACAGTACGCCCGGCGGGTTTGTGGTCTTGGATCCCCGCACCGATGCGATCGTCTCCACGATCGCGGCCAACAGAGGCCTGGGCGGCAAGGCGTTCGGGGGGGATGTAGCCGTGGGCCCCGGCGTGGCCTTTGTGCTGCACGGCGAGGGCCTGATGCGGCTGAATACGCGCACCAACACACTGGAAAACGCCACGCTGATCGGGGGCGCCTTTGGCGCCGTGGGCTATGATCCCGTCCGAGAAGAAATATACCTCACGGACGTAAAGGACTTTGTCCAGTCCGGAGAGGTGTTCATCTATACCCTCTCCGGGGTCCGGCGCGGCAGTTTTCCCGCCGGGATCATTCCCGGGGCCGTTGTGGTGAATGTGGTGCGGGAATCGTAGTATGGGCGAACCCGTAGTGGATCGGTGTGTCTGTTTCAACTGCACGTTTGCCGAGTTGTGGCAGGTTGCGCAAACTTCCGGAGCCCGAAGCATCGAAGCTCTCCAACGGCATATTCCGTTCGGTCATCGATGCGGGCTCTGTCATCCCTATGTGGCGCGCATGTTGCAGACCGGAGAAACCCGTTTCCCTGTAGACAGGAAGGAGGAGGCCTCATGAATCGGACCTGGATACGCTGGTCGGCCTGGAGCGCGCTCATCGCGCTGGCCGCGCTGAGTCGGCTTCTACCTCATCCCCCGAACTTCACCCCCATTGGCGCTATGGCGCTTTTCTCGGGCGCCCATATGGGGTTGAGGCCGGGGGCTTTTGCGGTTCCCCTCCTGGCTCTGCTGGTGAGCGATCTCCTGATCGGCACCCATCCCCTCATGCCCTTTGTCTATGGCAGCTTTGCCCTGATCACCGTGCTCGGCTATGTGCTCTTGCACACCCGGCGCACGCTCTGGCGCCTGGGCGGATCGGCCCTGCTGGCCTCGACGCTCTTTTACCTGATCACAAACTTCGGCGTATGGGCTGTGGGTAGCTGGTATCCGAAGACCCCGGAGGGGCTTTTGAGCTGCTACATAGCCGCTATCCCCTTCTTCGGCAACACGCTGGCAGGGGATCTGTTCTTTACCGCCGTGCTCTTCGGCCTTTGGGCCTGGCTGGAGCGGCGGGTGCCGGCGCTCGAGACCGCCTGAACAGCAGTAGGGGGGCGGGGTTGGCTCGCCCCCCGGCTGCTTCTTAGAAGGCGCGTGTGTTCAGCTCATCCCAGATGGGCGTAAGCAGCCGGTAGTCGCCAAATCCGCTCTGGTCGACGAAAATAAAGCGTCGATTGAGGCTGTAGTAGTACCAGATCTGATACGGTTTGGCGTTGTATTCGAAGGGATGGTGATCGATCGCATCGGGTTGGCCGAAGAGGATGTATACCATGCCCCGATCCGTCTTCCAGCCCGGTTGCGGACCGGAGAACTGGCGGTTGGCGTACCAGACGCGCTGGTAGTATTCCTCCATCAGCTCGTTGCGTTCCGTGCCCGGGGTGGGATCGCGTTTTTTCCAGAAAGCCCGGAACCGATCCAGTCGCTCGGTCTGGGTGGGGGCTTCCTGGATGAAACGGATTTCGGCCGGTTTGGCGATGTAGACCAGCTGGGCGATGGCCTGGTCCAGATCAGCGATGAAGGCGGCCAGCCCGGTCCAGCGTATCCGTAGGGGTTTTTCCCGACGGAGGAGCTCCTGGCCTGTTTCATCGCGCACGATGAGCCGGATGAGGTAGCGATCCGGGCGCAGATCCCGTAGAGGGATGCGTACCACGAACTGGTTGCGAATCGGGCTGAGCAGCCGGGTTTCGATATTCTGGAATCCCACTTCGGGCTCCGAGGGGGGTTGCCGACCCAGCAGTCCGCGTACGGTGGGGCGAACAGGCGGGCGGGGCCGCACGAGTTCATAGCGCAGCTGCACCCGTCGGGGCCAGCGTGTGTAGAGCTCGAAAAAGACGAGGAATTCCTCCTGGTCATGTCCGATTTCGCCCACCACGTTCGGATAGAGCACCTGCTGGGCTTCATCGAAGCGATCCAACACCAGCAGATCGCTCGCTGCAAAAGCTAAGGAGGCCAGGTCCGGGACCGTGACCTCCAGCTGGCGCAGCTGCTGTTGCCCTGTATGCCGATCTTCAAGGCGCACCTGTACGGCGTAGCGTCCGGGGGAGGGAAAGAGCATCAGCTGCAGGTAGTCGTAGGCCGCCTCCTGCTGGGTCTGCTCATAGGAAGAGACCGTGAGGGTGCGTTCCTGAAGACGGCTTTCCAGGAGGCCCTGAGGCTGTCCGCGTCCGTTGAGCGCGTATAGCTCGACCCCCACCTCATAGCGTGCCTGAAAGCCCCTGCCCTGTCGGATAAAACTCAGCTGATTAAGGGGTACGCGGAGAAAGAGGTCGAGCCGGACCCGTCCGTCGTTGTGGCGAATGGTAAAGGGCTCAACATCAAAGCCCGCCTGCTGGGCGGTGGCGGGTGCAGAGGAAAGCCCCAGTAGGCAAATGCCCAGCCACCTCAGAAGCTGACCGGATAGCCGGGCCAGGTGCCTGCGCATAATAACCCTCCTCAGGCGGGGCCGTATGCCTCGCCGAAGAGATCATACGCTTCGGCATCGCGAATGTCAACCCAGTAAAAATGCCCTATCTGCAGATCGGGGTTGGCCACGTAGACCTCGTTGTCCACCTCGGGGGCGTCGTGTTCGGTGCGACCCACCGCAAAACGCCCTTCAAGGCGGTCGATGAGCACACGCAGCCGGCTGCCCACAAGGGACTGGTTGCGCTCCAGGCTGATCTCCTGTTGCAGGGCCATGACCCTGGCCGCGCGCGCCTCTTTCTCCTCCTGGGGGATCGGATCTCCCAGCGGGTAGGCGGCCGTGTTTTCTTCCTGCGAGTACGTAAAGACCCCGAGCCGGTCGAAGCGGATCCGGCTGAGGCCTTCGAGCAGCCGTTCGAAGTCCGCTTCTGTTTCCGTCGGATAGCCCACGATCAACGTGGTGCGCAGGGCGATGCCCGGAACGCGTTCTCGGATGGTCTCGATGAGCCTTTCAAGCTCCGCACCCGTAATGCCGCGTCGCATGGAGCGCAGGACCTCATCGGAAAGATGCTGTACGGGCAGGTCCAGGTACTTGCAGATGTTCTCTCGCTCGGCCATGACCTCGAGCACCTCCAGGGGAAACTTGGCCGGATAGGCATACATGAGCCGGATCCAGCGCAGGTGCTCGAGGTCCGAGATTCGGCGCAGCAGCTCGGCCAGCATGCGCCTGCCGTAGAGGTCCAGGCCGTAGTAGGTCAGGTCCTGGGCGATCAGGATGAGTTCACGCACGCCTCTGGAGGCCAGCCTTTGGGCCTCGAGCAGGATCTCCTCCATGGGTCGGGACCGATGTCGGCCCCGCATAAGCGGTATGGCGCAGAAGGAGCAGGGGTGATTACAGCCCTCGGAGATCTTCAGGTAGGCGTAATGGGAGGGGGTGCTCAGCAGCCGTTCCCCGAGCAGGTGCTCTTTATAGTCGGCCCCCAGGGCGGCCAGGAGCCCGGGCAGCTCCATGGTGCCGAAGAAGCCGTCCACCTCGGGCAGCTCCTGGCGCAGCTCTTCCCGGTAACGCTCCGAGAGGCACCCGGCCACGTAGACTTTCTGCACCCGCCCGGTCGCTTTGAGCTCCAGCGCCTCCAGGATGGCCTGGATGGATTCGACTTTGGCGGCTTCGATAAACCCGCACGTGTTCAGAATCACGATGTCGGCCTGCTCCGGATCCGGGCTGATCCGGTACCGGTTTCCGGCCAGCCCGAGCAGGACTTCGGAGTCCACCAGGTTTTTGGCGCATCCGAGCGTGACCACGCTTACGCGCGGGGGCTGAAAGCGCTTGGTATGCATGCTACCTCTGCCTGAGGCTCAGTTGGGCGAAGAGCGCCTCCACAAAGGCGTGGGGATCGAAGGGGATCAGGTCTTCGAGTCGTTCCCCCACGCCCAGATAGCGCACGGGAAGTCCGAATTCATGGGCGATGCCGAGCACCACGCCGCCCCGGGCCGTGCCGTCGAGTTTGGTCACCACCAGTCCTGTTACCGCCGTGGCCCGGGTGAATTCCTCGGCCTGTCGGAGGGCATTCTGGCCGGTGGTCGCATCGAGCACGAGCAGGACCTCATCGGGCGCTGTGGGCAGGGCCTTGGCGATGGCGCGGCGGACCTTGGCCAGCTCCTCCATGAGCCCTCCGCGCGTATGCAGGCGGCCGGCTGTATCGATGATGGCCACATCGATATCCCGCGCCCGGGCGGCCGAAACCGTATCGAAAGCCACCGCGGCCGGATCGGCCCCGGGATGCTGTTTGATCAGATGGGCGCCGGCGCGCTGTGCCCAGACCTCCAGCTGTTCAATGGCCGCGGCCCGGAACGTATCGGCGGCGCCGATGAGCACCGATCGCCCGGCCTGTCGGTATCGCCATGCCAGCTTGCCGATCGTGGTGGTTTTGCCCACCCCGTTTACCCCGACCACCATGATCACGTATGGCCGATGCGGCAGGGGGGCGGACCAATCCGGGGTCGGCGGCTCGTCCCGTATCCCGAGCAGGGCCAGCGTTTCCTCCCGTAGCAGGTTCCAGAGCTCTTCCGCATGGGTGTATCGCTCCCTGCGCACGCGGGCCTGGAGTCGGTCAATGAGCGCCAGGGTGGCCTTGACCCCCACGTCGCTGAGGATGAGCACTTCCTCGAGTTCGTCCAGGAGCTCATCATCGATCCGGTCGCGGCCGCGCAGCACCTTCTCCAGACGCGCCCAGAGTGTACTGCGCGTTTTCTCAAGCCCGGACTGGAGTTCATCGCGAGCCTGGGCGGTGCGCGAGCGATCAAACCATTTCAACATAGCGGTATCCTTCAGTTCCGACTCCTCCGGGCCCCCCAGGCCCGGCGGGTATAATCAAGAAGCGCCATAAGGAGCGCAAAAGCGCTCAGCGGCAGGAGCACGTCGGTGAGGCGTAAACGTCCAAGCCAGGGCTCGGTTTCCGCGGTGGCCGTGATGAGCGCGAGCGCAACGAGCGCGGCGGCGATTTTGCCGGGAAGGGCGGAAGCCGGCAGGTGACCCAGCCAACGCTTGACCCCCAGGGCGCCGAGCAAGATGAGCCCGTCGCGGCCCAGCACAAGCACGGCAAACCAGAGCGGAAGCCGCCCCTGAAGGGTAAGGATCAGGGTGACCACCCCGATGCAGATCTTGTCCGCAAGGGGGTCGAGCACTTTGCCCCATTCGGTCACCTCGTTGCGGCGACGGGCCAGATGGCCGTCGAAGGCGTCCGTTACGATGGCGGCGAGCATGAGCGTGAGGACGCCCACCGGCTCTGCTTCGTTCCAGAGGGCGATGCCGAGGGGAAGGGCCAGTATGAGTCGGAACAGACTCAGCACATTCGACGGAGTCCAGAACCGACCCAGGGACATCTTAGTCGTTTTCCTCCTTGAGCACGCCCAGCTCGACGGGGACGGGATAGCGCTCCGTAAAGCAGGCATTGCAGAACCCATCCGGGCCGTTTGTGGCCGACCGCACTGCACGCATCAATCCCTCCACGGAAAGGTACCCCAGGCTGTCGACGCCAAGAAAATCCCGGATGCGCTCGATATCCCGCTCGAATCGATTGGCAACCAGTTCCTCCAGGCTCGGAAAATCCATGCCGTAAAAGCAGGGGGCGATAATGGGCGGTGAGCTCACGCGGAAATGCACCTCTCGTGCCCCGGCCTCCCGGATCATCTGCACCAGATAGCGCGATGTGGTGCCCCGGACGATGGAGTCATCCACGAGCACCACGATCCGATCCCTGAGCAGGCTGCGAACCGGGTTGAACTTGAGCTTGACCTTGAGCTCCCGAGCCCCCTGGCCGGGCTGAATGAAGGTGCGGCCCACGTAGTGGTTGCGGATCAGCCCGATGTCCAGTTTGCAGGGATAGCCCAGCTTGTTGCACTCGGAGGCATATCCGATGGTGGCCGTGTTGGAAGAGTCCGGCACGCTGATGACCAACGGCGGGCGCTCTCCGGGCGGCACGCGGGGCACTGGATGTTCATGGGCCAGCGCCTTGCCCAGTCGGCGGCGAACCTTATCGACCTGTTCACCAAAGATCCAGCTGTCGGGGCGGGCGAAGTAGATGAATTCAAAGATGCACTGGGCTATGGGCAGATCGGGGCTCTGGCGCAGGGAGTAGCGCTGAAAACGGCCCGTACGGCAGGCCTCTCGATCGATGAGGAGCACTTCGCCCGGTTCGATGTCCCGGATGAAATGGGCCCCGATGAGGTCGAAGGCGCACGTCTCGCTGGCCACACAATAGCCTTCCCCGATCCGTCCCAGGGCCAGGGGACGGAATCCATGGGGGTCGCGGATGGCCAGCAGGGCCTCATCGGTCAGGATGAGCAGGGCATAGGCACCCTGGATCTGGTGCAGGGCATCGAGCACCTGTCCAAGCACCGTTGGTTGCGGGCTGCGGGCGATCAGGTGCAGGATGAGCTCCGAATCCGAGGTGCTCATAAACAGGACCCCTTCCTGGCTCAGCCGCTGTCGGAGCTGGCGGGCGTTGGAGAGGTTGCCGTTATGCGCCAGAGCCAGGTTGCCGTTTCGATAGTGGACGGCGAAGGGCTGCACGTTGGCCGGGTTGCCGGAGGCCCCGGTCGTGGAGTAGCGGTTGTGCCCGATGGCCGAATCCCCATGCAGGTAGGTGTCGAAAAGCTCGGGGCTGGCGAATACGTCGGTTACAAGACCCAGGCCTTTATGCTGTAGCAGGACCTTGCGCCCCCGGCGCTCGTCGTACGTGAGGGTAACGATACCGGCCGATTCCTGGCCTCGATGCTGCAGGGCGTGAAGTCCGTAATAGGTCAGACGGGCCGCGTCAGGATGATTGAAAACACCGAATATGCCGCAGTATTCATGCGGTCTGTCCATGGGGTTGGCTTTCGATGGAAGCAAGCCGCCATAAAGATACACCCCTTTCCCCTGCCATCCAAGCCCTCTAGCGGGGTCAGAAGCGCTGCTCTTTCCAGTACACCCGGGGGAAAAGAAGCAGGCTTACGGGTATCCAGAGCAGAAAAGGCAGCATGAAGAGCTCCAGAAGGAGAGAATACCGCATAAGGTCCCGTAGCTTGAGCCGATACCGGAAATGCCACAGGAGTTGAAAATCGGCTCCGAGCTTCATGCCCCAGGCCAGGGCGGTGGTTCCGGGACTCCACAGCCATCCCAGCAGGAGCCCCAGATGCAGCAGCCACCCCAGGGTGAGGCTCAGTATCAGGAGCCTGCGCTCCGAAGGCGGGGCCTCTATGCCGCCTCTGGCCCAGCGGCGCAGCTGGCGCCACAGATCGCCCAGCGAGCCAACCGGACGGGCGGTAATGACCGTATCGGGGTCGGCAAACCAGCTGATCTGCCATCCGTGCTTGCGCACAGCGCGCAGGAGGGCGTAGTCTTCCGTCACGCTAAAGGGGATATGTTCATAGCCGCCGGTCTCCCAGTAGGCGGAGCGGCGCACGGCCAGGTTGTTGCCGATGGCCGTAAAACGCCATCCCCATCCGGCCATCCCGGCGGTAAAGGGGATGAGAAAAGCCCAGATGACGCGTTCCAGCCGTCCTACGAAGGTTTCCGGCGCGATGACCGTGATCCCGCAGAGCATGCCCGTGCGCTCCTGGGCACAGCTGAGCGCCCCGCGGATCCATCCCGGCGGGGGGATGCAATCGGCGTCCGTGAAGAAGAGCCATTCTCCCCGTGCCCGGCGGGCGCCCTGGGCCAGCGCGTTAACCTTGCCCTTCAGGTTGGGCCAGATTTCCGTAATCCGCAGGTAGTGGATGTGCTCTTCGGCACGGGCCAGTTCCTGGCACAGCTCCGGGGTCCGGTCCGTGGATCGGTCGTCGATGAGCCAGATCTCCAGTCGGTCCTTCGGATAATCGAGCCGGCGCAGGGCCTCGAGCAGGGGGCCAATGCGTCGTTCCTCGTTGCGCGCCGCGATGAGCACGGAGACCGAGGGTAGATCGGTCTGCTGCAAAGGGCCCGATCGAGGAAGGCGATGGAGCCCCAGAGCGATCATCACGAGCGCGGAAAAATACAAAGAGGCCAGTCCGATCAGGATCCCATCCAGCATAGGGCGTCTATGCTCCGTTCGGGTCCGTAGATCAACATAACGCGGGGGGTGAGTGTAACACAAAGAAACCTCTGGTTGTGCTTCCGAGGACGGGAGCGTATCTTTGCGACCGCTTGTGCGCCCTGCCCTGCTCTTTTCCCGGTAGGGGAAGAGGGCTGTTTGGGGGTATAACCCAGAACAACCAGAGGGAGACATAGGGATGGACGAACGCGTGCATACCTACGAGGTCATGTTCATTGTCAATCCCCTGCTGGAGGAAAAAGCCCTGCGGGAGGAGATGGACCGGATCAAAACCTTTCTCCAGGAGAACGGCGCCGAAATCGAAGAGTGGGAAGAGTGGGGGGTTCGAAGGCTGGCCTATCCGATCGAGAAGAAGCGCAGCGGATTTTATGTGAACTTTTTCTTCAAAGCCCCCGCCTCGCTGGCTCCCATGCTGGAGAGGCAGTTTCTCCTGACCGAGAACATCATGCGTTTTCTGATCATCAAGCTGGACGCCAAAGCCCTGCGGCACCGGGAGAAGATCAAGGCCCAGAAGCAGGCGGAGGCCGGCGGAGCGGCCATCTGAGGCAAGCAAAGGAGGAGGCGCGGGTTATGGCCGAGCTGAAGATGCCCGAGATCAACACGGTTTTGATCGCCGGGAACCTGACCCGGGATCCTGTTTACCGGACGACGAGCAACGGCACGCCTGTGGTAAATTTCTACATCGCCTCCAATCGTCGCTATCGCGATGGGCAGGGTCAGTGGCAGGAGGATGTCTGCTACGTCGGTGTAGTGGCCTGGAATCGCCTGGCCGAGGACTGCCGCAACAACCTGCGCAAGGGCAGCGCTGTGCTCGTGGACGGAGAATTGCAGAGCCGTACCCTGCGTCTGGAGGACGGCTCCCTGCGCACGATCGTGGAGATCAAGGCGCATCGGATCCAGTTTCTCAATAAGGTGCGATCGGCAAACGGTCGATCCACTTCCCCGGCGCCTAACGTGGATGAGATGCGCGAGGAGAGTTCCTTCGAAGAACGCCTTGAGGACGAATTCCCCCCGCTGCGGGCTGACGGGGAAGAAGGGGTAAACGTATAAGAAGAAGGCGAGACCGCGATGGCTAGTCGGAAACCAAAGCGCATTCGTACATGCAAGTTCTGTGAGATGAACCTGGAGTACATCGATTATCGGGATGTGAAGCTGCTCCAGCGTTTCATCAACGAGCAGGGCAAGATCATTCCGCGTCGGATTACGGGCACCTGCGCGCTGCATCAGCGCAAGCTGGCTTGCGCTATCAAGCGCGCCCGGCATATGGCTCTTTTGCCCTTTGTAGCCGAAGTGCTCAAGTAAGGAAGCTCGGGCTATGGGATTGATGCGAGTTATCCTGACGCAGGACGTCGAAAAGCTGGGTAAGGCCGGAGATGTGGTTCGGGTCCGGGGTGGGTATGGACGCAACTACCTCATTCCGCGGGGGCTGGCCCTCGTGGCCACGCCGGGCAACCTGAAGCGCGCCGAGGAGATTCGCCGGCGTCAGCTCCAGCGCGAGGCCCGCAACCGGCAGGAGGCTATGGAGCTGGCCGCCCGCCTGGCCGACGTGGTTGTCACCATCCCGGCTAGGGTTGGCGAAGAGAACCGCATTTTTGGCACGGTCACCAATCAGCAGCTCGCCGAGGCGCTGGCCGAAAAGGGCTTTCAGATCGATCGGCGCAAGATCGAGCTCCCCGACGAGATTCGCACCCTCGGCCAGTACCAGGCCACCATTCGGCTCTATCAGGACATCACGGCCACCGTTACGGTCTGGGTGGTGCGCGCCGGAGAAGAAGAGGGCTGAAACCAAACCCGCCGGCCAGGGGTTTACCTGCTGACGTAGCAGGCGGGATGGTCGGGTGATGCGAATTATGCGGCCATATCGGCGGGGGATGCGCGCAAGGGGAGCCGCATCCCTTTTTCTGTTCTTGTGGGTCAGTCTGCTCTCTTCTCCGGCGTGGGCGCAGCTCTCGGAGGCTCCCCGGCCGGTAGCCTGGAGGCTCACGCTGGAGCCGGCTCGAGCCCGGCCGGGAGAGGCGGTGCAGGCGGTGGTAGTGGCTCGTATTGCAGAACCCTGGCATCTATACAGCATGCATCTGCCTGCGGGTGGGCCGGTGCCGACGAGTTTTGCTCTGGAAGGCGGGGTGGCCGAGCTGGCCGGGCCCGTGATAGAGCCCGAGCCGAAGCGCGTCTACGATCCTAACTTCAAAATGGAGGTGGGCTGGCATACCGGAACGGTGACGTTCCGGTTGCCGCTTCGACTGCGTCCGGGTCTGGGGCCGGGTCCCCAGCCCATTCGGGTACGGGTGCGCTACATGCTCTGTAGCGATCGGATGTGCCTGCCTCCGAGTACGGAAGTGCTGGAGGGGAGGATCCTCCTCGAACCCGCCGCGGTGGTCCCCTCTGAGCAGGAAGCGGGCCCCTCCTCGCCTCTTGGCTCTGCACAGCCAGAAGAGCCCCTCTACGGATCGCTGGCCCGGGTGCGCTGGGAGGCCCGGTTGGAGCCCGAAGCGCTTCGTCCAGGGCAGGAGGCTCGCCTGCTTCTGCAGGGGCGCATCGATCCGGGGTGGCATCTGTACGCCATAAGCAGTCCCCCGGGGGCGGGCCTGCCTCTGGAGATTACGCTTCCGGCCGCCTATCGGTTGCTGGGGACTTGGGAGGAGCGGGATCCCGTTGAGGCCTATGATCCGAATTTTCAGACGCAGGTGCGTTTCTTCAAAGATCAGGCCCGTATTGCGGGGCGGATCCAGATCCCCGAAGATCTCCAGGAGGGGGAGCAGACCCTCGTAGTGGGGCTGCGGTTTATGGTCTGCAACGAGCAGATGTGCCTGCCGCCGGCGCAGACGAGCCTTTCGGTTTCCTTCCGGGTTGTGGGGCCTCCTGTGGAGCGAGCCGAGGAGGCCGGGGTGTTTACTGCCGGGGCGTCCACGGCTAACCCACTGGGGGTGGGCTTCTGGGCGTTTCTCTGGCTGGCCGTGCTGGCCGGCATAGCGGCGCTGCTTACCCCGTGTGTCTTCCCGATGATCCCGCTCACGGTGAGCTTTTTCGCCAAACAGAGCGAGGGCAATCGTAGGCGGGCGGTGCGCATGGCCCTGGAGTACGGGCTGGCGATCGTGGTCACGTTCACCGCTCTAGGCGTGCTTATGGCCCTTCTGCTGGGTGCGGCCGGGGCCGCTCGTGTGGCCACAAATCCGTGGGTAAATCTGTTCATCGGGCTGGTTTTTGTGGTTTTCGGGCTGAGCCTGCTGGGGCTCTACGAGTTCCAGGCGCCGGCTCGTCTGCTCAACGTGGTCAACCGCATCGGATCCACGCGCACGGACTGGGTGGGTATCTGGTTCATGGGGCTGACGCTCACGCTCGTCTCCTTCAGCTGTACGGTTCCGTTTGTGGGCGCGCTCCTGGCGGCTACGGCCCTCGGGGAGTGGTTCTGGCCCATCGTGGGGATGCTCGCCTTCAGCCTTACCTTTGCCGCCCCGTTTGTGCTGTTCGCCCTTTTCCCCCGGATCCTGCAGCGACTTCCCCGAAGCGGGCAGTGGATGAACACGCTCAAGGTGGTGCTGGGCTTTGTGGAGCTGGCGGCGGCGATCAAGTTTCTCTCCAACGCCGATCTGGTCTGGGGATGGGGGATGATCCCTCGCCCGCTGGCCATTGCGCTCTGGATTGCGCTCTTCAGCGCCGCGGGACTGTACCTGCTGGGCAAAATCCGCCTGCCGCACGAAGAGCCCCTGGAGCATATCGGACCTGTGCGCTTGCTCTTCGGGGTGGGCTTTTTCGCCCTGGCGCTCTATCTTATGCCCGGTCTCCTGGGGGCCCCGCTGGGCCGACTGGATGCCTGGTTGCCGCCGCGGCAGGGAACGGACGTGAGCCTGCTAAGCGCGCTACAGGCGGCCTCGGGAGGGGGACAGCGGGCCGGAGATGCCGGGCTGGATCCCTTTAGCTGGCACCATGAGCTGGATCCGGCTATCGCAGAGGCTCGGCGTACGGGCAAGCCCATTCTGATCGATTTTACGGGCTATACCTGTACGAACTGCCGGGATATGGAGGCCAACGTTTTCCCCCGGCCCCCGGTGGCCGAACGTCTGGGGCGCGATTTCGTGCTTGTGCGCCTGTATACAGACGATATGACGCGGGGTCCGGAGTGGCAGCGCCTGCAGTTTGCCCTTACCGGCACGGTGGCTCTGCCCACGTATGTCATCATGACCGCGGATCGCCGCGTGCTGGCCGTGCACAGCGGTATGGCTTCCGTAGAAGAATTTGTCGCTTTCCTGGACCGGGGACTGAGCATGGCCCGCCAGATGGCCTCTGGAAGGGATGAGGGGGCAACAAAACCCGCCGTATGGCGGTTTTAAAGTAACGGCTCAACAGGCACACGGACAGAACACTATGGCGAGATCCGATGTACGCATCGTAGAGCTACCCGAAGTCACCGTGCGTATTGCCGGTGATTCCGGCGATGGCATGCAGCTTACCGGCAGTCAGTTTACCTCGGTGACCGCGCTGGTGGGCAACGATCTATCCACCCTGCCGGATTTTCCGGCCGAGATCCGGGCGCCGGCCGGAACGACCTACGGGGTATCGGCCTTTCAGATCCGGTTTGCCAGCTCCGATATCCTCACGCCCGGCGATGAGTGCGATGCCCTGGTGGCGATGAACCCGGCCGCGCTGAAGACGAACATCGCCCGGCTGCGTAAGGGAGGCATTTTGATCGTCAACGAGGACGCCTTCACGGAGCGCGACCTGCAGTTGGCCGGATATACGGGCAATCCCCTCGAGGACGGGAGTCTTTCGGAATATGAGCTCTACCGGGTGCCCATTACCCGGCTCACCCAGGAGGCGCTTGCGGAGCTCAAGCTTCCCTTCAAGGTCGTGGAGCGCTCCAAAAACATGTTTGCCCTGGGCCTGTTGCTCTGGCTCTATGATCGGCCCATGGATTACACGATCCGGTGGCTTGAGCAGCGCTTCGCCAAGCAGCCGGATATCTTGGAGGCCAACCTGCGTGCCCTGCGCGCTGGATATCACTATGGGGACACGGTGGAGGCCTTCAGCACCCGGTACCGCGTAGCGCCGGCCAAGCTGCCACCGGGTACATACCGGAACATCACAGGCAACCAGGCCACGGCGCTGGGGCTGATCGCCGCCTCTCAGCGGGCCGGTTTGGAGCTCTTCTACGGCAGCTATCCCATCACGCCCGCCTCCGATGTGCTGCATGAGCTGGCCAAGTACAAGCATTTTCGCGTCTTCACCTTCCAGGCCGAGGACGAAATCGCCGCGGTCACGGCCGTGATCGGGGCCGCCTACGGGGGGAAGCTCGCCGTCACGGGCACCTCGGGTCCGGGGTTGGCGCTCAAAACCGAGGCCATCGGGCTGGGCGTGATGCTCGAGCTCCCGTTGGTGATCCTGGATATCCAGCGCGCCGGTCCCTCCACAGGCATGCCCACGAAAACCGAACAGGCCGATTTGCTCCAGGCCATGTTCGGCCGTAACGGAGAAGCGCCCGTGCCCATCGTAGCCCCGGCTACGCCGGGAGAGTGTTTCTGGATGGTGCTGGAGGCCTGTCGGATTGCGCTCAAGTACATGACCCCGGTTTTCTTCCTCTCCGACGGCTATCTGGCCAATGGTTCTGAACCCTGGCGCATTCCGGAGCCAGAAGAGCTTCCCGATCTGCGCGTGCGCTTTGCCACTGAGCCCAACGCCAACGGGCGATTCCTGCCCTACAAGCGGGATCCGGACACGCTGGCCCGTCCCTGGGCCCTGCCCGGCACCCCGAGCCTCATGCACCGGATCGGGGGACTGGAGAAGCAGCACGAGACGGGCAACGTCTCCTATGATCCGGACAACCACGATTTCATGGTCCGGCTCCGGGCTGAAAAGATCCAGCGCATCGCCGAGGATATCCCTCCGGCGGAGCTGGAGGGAGATCCCGAGGCCCGGCTGCTCGTCGTGGGCTGGGGATCCACCTACGGGGCGATCAAGACAGCGGTGCAGCGGCTCCGCCAGAAGGGCTACAAGGTGGCGCAGGTGCATCTGCGCTATCTCAACCCCTTCCCCAAAAACCTGGGGGAGATCCTCACCCGCTTCGAGCGCATTCTGGTGCCGGAGATCAACCTGGGGCAACTCGTTCGTCTGCTCCGGGATCGGTATCTTGTGCCGGCCGAAGGCTACAACCGGGTACGCGGATTGCCTTTCACCGCTGCGGAGCTGGAGGCCAGAATGCAGGACATCCTCACAGAGGGCAACGGACATCCGGAAGGAAACTGAGCTATGGCCGACGAACTCAAGACCACTAAGCCCGCCTTCAAACCGGCCGCCGTAAAGCCGGCCGTCCGCCCGAGCACCCAGCCCGAAACGCGGGACGAGGAGCCCGAAACGGGCTATACATGGCGGGATTTTCAGAGCGATCAGGATGTGCGCTGGTGTCCGGGATGCGGAGACTACGCTATCCTGAAGACCGTCCAGCGCGTGCTGGCCGAGATCGGTCGCCCACCCCATGAGCATGTCTTCGTGTCCGGAATCGGCTGCTCGAGCCGCTTTCCGTACTACGTGAGCACCTACGGCATGCACACCATCCACGGGCGCGCTACCGCCGTAGCTACAGGCCTGAAAGTGGTCCGTCCGGATCTGGCCGTCTGGGTGATCACAGGCGATGGAGATGGGCTCTCCATCGGCGGTAACCATATGCTGCACATTCTGAGGCGCAACGTGGATGTGCAGATCCTGCTGTTCAACAACCAGATCTACGGGCTCACCAAGGGGCAGTTTTCTCCCACCTCCGAGTTCGGCAAGATCACCAAATCCAGTCCCTATGGCTCGGCCGACTGGCCCGTCAACCCGGCCGCCTTCGCGCTGGGTGCGGGGGCCACGTTCATCGCTCGAGGCATGGATCGCGACCCCAACCACCTGGCCACGGTGATACGCCGTGCCTATGAGCATCGGGGGGCGGCCTTCGTGGAAATCTATCAAAACTGCAACGTCTTCAACGACGGAGCCTTTTTCGTCTTCACAGAAAAGGAGACCAAGCCCCAGGCGGCGCTCTTTGTTGAGCACGGCAAACCCATGGTTTTCGGGGCCAACCGGGATAAAGGCATCCGGCTCGACGGGCTCAAGCCCGTGGTCGTAGACCTCACAGACGGGAAGTGGTCCGTGGACGATTTGCTCGTGCACGATGAAACAGACGAGACGATCGCCTTTCTTCTGACGCGCATGTTTGACGATCCCCGGCACCTGGAGCTGCCCCGACCCTTCGGGGTCATACGCGCCGTGCAGCGGCCCACGTTCGATGAGGTCATGCGCCAGCAGATCGAGCGCACGATCGAGGCTCGAGGGCCGGGAGATCTGCGGGCGCTGTTGTTTTCCGGCGAGACGTGGACGGTCATGTAGCCGTTTCGAGAGGGGGAGCGCTCTTCTGCTCCCCGGGAGGGGATATGGCGATTTTGCCCATTTACGCATATGGCCATCCGATCCTGCGCGCGCCGGCTCGCCCCGTAGAAGGGGATAGTCCGGAGCTGCAGCAGCTCATCGAGGACATGCTCGAGACCATGTATCAGGCCGCGGGCATCGGATTGGCTGCTCCTCAGGTGGGCCACAGCCTGCGTCTGTTTGTGGCCGATCTGGCCCAGCCCTCCGGGGGGGAAGGGCATCGCGGACGGCCCGGAAAGCCCGAGGTGTTCATCAACCCAGAGATCCTCGCCGTCTCCGATGTGGAGGTGGAATACGAAGAGGGCTGTCTGAGCATACCCGAGGTACGGGAGCGCATCTGGCGGCCTGAGGTGATCCGGGTCCGCTATCAGGACCGGGATTTTCGCTGGCACGAAGAGGAGATGGGTGGGCTGCGGGCGCGCGTTTTCCAGCATGAATACGACCATCTGGAGGGGATACTGCTCATCGACCGCATCAGCGCTTTTCGGCGTCGTCTGCTGCGTCGCAAATTGGAGGACATTGCTCAGGGCCGCGTGCAGGTCGATTACCTGCTGGCCATTGCCTCACCGGCTCCTCAGGTGGTGCGCTAAATGGGCCTGCGCATCGTCTTTATGGGGACGCCCCAGTTCGCTGTCCCCAGCCTGGAAGCTTTGCTCCGCTCCGGACACGATGTGGTGGGTGTGGTCACAGGGCCGGATAAGCCCCGGGGGCGAGGTCTAAGGCCGCAGCCCACCCCGGTCAAGGTTGCTGCCTTGAAGGCCGGCAAGCCCATACGAGAGCCGGCCTCCCTCCGGGATTCGGATTTTCTGGAGACGCTCCGGGCCTGGAGACCGGATGTGATCGTTGTGGTCGCCTTTCGCATCTTGCCCCCCGAGGTGTTTCGTCTCCCTCCGTACGGGAGTATCAACCTGCACGCCTCGCTATTGCCCCGCTATCGGGGGCCGGCTCCCATTCACTGGGCCATTATCCGGGGGGAGCAGGAGACGGGCGTGACCACGTTTCTCCTGGAAGAAACGGTGGATACGGGGATGATCCTCGTGCAGAAACGCTGTCCGATCGGGCCGGAGGAGACCGCCGGCGAGCTGCATGATCGGCTTATGTATCTGGGGGCCGAGGCCGTGCTGGAGACCGTCGAGGGGCTCCAGGAGGGCTGGCTCGTCCCCAAGCCGCAGAATCCCGCAGAGGCCAGTTATGCCCCTAAGGTGGATCGGGACATGGCCCGCATACCCTGGCATGAGCCCGCCTCCGTGGTGCACAACTGGATCCGGGGCCTTTCCCCGTATCCAGGGGCCTGGACCTCCCACAACGGGGAGGTGCTGACTTTCTACCGGTCCCGGCCTGTAGAGGGCGATGGTCGGCCCGGGGAAGTGCTGCGGGCAGATCGATGTCTGGTCGTGGCTTGCGCACAGGGGGCGGTGGAAATTCTGGAACTGCAACGACCCAATCGGAAACGGCTCCCAGCTGAGGCTTTCCTGCGCGGCTATCGGATACAGCCCGGGACCATACTGGGCTAGCCGGTACGGGAATTGCCCATCGGACACGCAGCGTCATGGCCCTTAAGCGGAAAGAGGAGCCGATGAGCTCGACGATCGATCGTATGCGCAGATATCTGCGGGAACTGGCCTACAACCTGTGGTGGAGCTGGAATCCAGAGGCACAGGCCCTCTTTGAGGCGCTCAATCCCTTGCTCTGGCAGGCCAGCCGCCACAACCCGGTGGCCGTCTGGCGCGCTCTGGATGAGGCCCTGCTCAGGGATCGCGCCGAGAGCCCGGCCTTCCGGGAGCATCTCGAAAGCGTTTACGAGCGATTCCGGGCCTATATGGACAGAGAGGCGGAAAATGGCCATGAGCAGGGGCTGGTGGCGTATTTCTGCATGGAATTCGGTCTGCACGAGAGCCTGCCCCTATATGCGGGCGGGTTGGGCGTGCTGGCTGGCGATCATCTGAAGTCGGCCAGCGATCTGGGCATCCCCATGGTGGCCGTGGGGATCTTGTGGCGCGAGGGGTACGGTAGCCAGCGCTTTACCCCGGAGGGGTGGCAGCTGGAGCACTACGAGCCTCTGGATCCCTATTTGGGGCCCTTTGTGCCACTTACGTATCCGGATGGGGCGCCGATTCTGGTCTCCGTACCGCTGCAGGGACGTCGGGTCTGGATACGGGGCTGGCGCCTGCAGGTGGGCCGAGTGCCCCTGTACCTACTGGATACGGATTTCGAAACGAATTCGGAGCCGGACCGCGCGCTCACCCGTCGGCTCTACGCTGATGGGGCGGATCTGCGTATCCGACAGGAGGCCGTCCTCGGCATCGGGGGGGTGCGCCTGCTCCGCGCCCTCGGGATCAGACCCACCACCTTTCACCTCAACGAGGGGCACAGCGCCTTGCTACTGCTGGAACTGCTCCGTGAAGCGCGCGCGGAGGGATACGGCTGGCAAGAGGCATGGGAGCGCGTCCGTCAGCAGTGTGTCTTTACCACGCACACCCCTGTGCCCGCCGGGCATGATCGCTTCGAACCCGAGCTCATGGAGCGCGTTCTGGACAGCTATCGCCTTGAGCTGGGCCTCAGTCAGGAACAGTTCCTCGCCCTGGGGCGCGTCTATACGGGCGATGCGCGGGAGCCTTTCTGCATGACCGTGCTAGCCCTGAAGGGATCCCGCTGGGCCAACGGGGTAAGCCGCCTGCACGCGGAGGTGTCGCGCAACATGTGGCAGGAGCTCTACCCGGATCACCCGGTACAGGAGGTGCCCATCACGCACGTAACCAACGGCGTACACCTGCCCGGTTGGGCCAGCAGAACGGCTCGAGAATTCCTTCGTCGGTACTTCGGCCCGGACTGGGAAGAGCACCAGATTGAGCCGGATTTCTGGGCCCGGATTGATGAGGTGCCGGATGAAGTCCTGTGGGCCTATAGAAACACCCTGCGTCGGGAACTGATCGGTTTCATCGCCGAGTACGTGCGCACCCAGTCGCTTTCGGTCCCCGCACCGGCGCTCAATCCGGAGGCGCTCACGATCGGTTTTGCGCGGCGTTTTGCCCCCTACAAGCGGCCCACCCTTCTGTTCCGGGATCCGGATCGCCTGGCGCGGTTGCTCAGCGATCCCGACCGCCCGGTGCAGATCTTCTTTGCCGGAAAAGCCCACCCCCGGGATGACTGGGGGAAGCGGCTGCTGCAGGAGATATATCAGCTGAGCCTGCGTCCGGAGTTCGCCGGCAAGATCATACTGCTGGAAGATTACGATCTGCACATCGCCCGTCAGCTGGTGGCGGGCTGTGATGTGTGGCTCAACACCCCGCGTCGGCCTTATGAGGCCAGCGGCACCAGCGGCATGAAGGTTACCCTCCATGCCGGTTTGAACGCAAGCGTGCTCGATGGGTGGTGGTGCGAGGGCTTCAACGGCCGCAACGGATGGGCCATAGGTGACGGGACCGAGGAGCGCGACCCCCAGCTACAGGATGCGCGGGATGCGGAGGCCCTGTATGCCGTGCTGGAGGGGGAGATTCTTCCCCTTTTCTTCGAACGCGATGAACAGGGCATACCTCGCCGCTGGTTGGAGCGGGTCCGGGAGGCGTGGAAGACGCTTCTGGCTTCCTTCAACACCTGCCGCATGCTCCAGGAATATTGGCAAAAAGCCTACCGGCACGCGGATTGGTCCACCGTCGGCCGTTAGCCCAGCTCTAGCACCCGATCGGCAGCCCGTCTGAGGCGATCCCGTATAGCCAGCCCCAGACCATGGCCGCCGAAGTCACGGGCCAGCAGCCGCTCTGCCGGGGATTGGTCCAGCCGCCTCAGGGCCGCATACAGGTTGCGTGCCACCCCAGCAAGGTCCTTCAGGGACCCGACCACCTCCAGCAGGTGGGGGCCCGGATCGGCAAGATGGGCCAGGTCTTCTTCGGCGATCAGCAACCCCAGGCGGAATGGGCTGGAGCGCATCTGCTCACGCAGATGGGCGCGCACGGACTCCGGGGGGCCGATGATTAGCTCCAGGGGTTTATGGGGAGCATAATGCCGTTCCAGCAACCCCGGTGATCGGAGGGGGCCCTCCGGAGGGGTGTGATCTCGTATCAGCACAGGCCCCAGTACTTCCTGAAGCGCTTCGGGCGTGATTCCGCCGGGCCGCAGCACCACGGGTGGCTGTCTGGTGAGGTCGAGCACGGTCGATTCCACCCCCAGCGGGGTCGGACCTGCGTCCAGGATCATATCGATGCGTCCATCTAGATCGGCGCGCACGTGTTCGGCCGTGGTGGGGCTTGTGTGGCCGAACAGGTTGGCGCTGGGCGCAACCAGGGGGCGGTCGGCCGCCCGCAGCAGGGCCAGCGCCACGGGATGGGCCGGAATGCGTATGGCCACGGTATCGGCTCCACCGGTGACAAGAGGGGAGAGCAGGTGTAGCCGGGGCAGGACCACGGTCAGGGGCCCCGGCCAGAACCGCCGGGCCAGCCGGTAGACGGCGTCCGGCACGTAGGCGGCCACATAGGAGATCATGGCCAGATTGGGCACGTGCACGATCAGCGGATCGCTGAGCGGTCTTTCCTTGGCCTCGAATACCCGGCGGACCGCTTCCTCATTGAGCGCGTCTGCGCCCAGACCGTAGACCGTCTCCGTGGGAAAGGCCACCAGCCCTCCCCGTCGGATGATCTGCGCGGCCTCGGAGATCAGGCGCCGTTCCGGTTTTTCGGGGTGCACTTTGCGTATGAGGGTCTTCTGCATAGGCCGCTGTGGGGTGCATGAGGAAGCCGTTTGGCCTCAGGAAATCACCGATTCCGGGATGGCCTCCAGGGCGGCCTCCAGATCCCGGATGAGGTCTTCAGGTTCCTCCAATCCGATGGAGAGCCGGATACCCCCCGCGGGAATGCCGATGGATTCCTGCACCTCGGGCGGAATGGCCGCATGCGTCATGGAGCTCGGATGCTCGATGAGCGTGCGCACGTTGCCCAGACTCACGGCCAGCGTAATGGTGTAGGCATGTCGGGCGATGTGGTTCATAAAGGCGCTGGCCAGCAGTTGCCGTTCCTCGGGACTGTTTCCGGCAAGTTCGAAAAACAGAATAGTGCCCGGGGCGAAGCGGTTCCGGTAGTCGCGCATCTGCCGCTGGGCCAGCTCGTACTGGGGAAATGTGGGCAGTCCGGGATAGACCACGCGGGCCACCCGCGGGTGCTGGCTTAGGTATTCGGCCACGATTCGGGCCGTCTCCTGCTGGCGTTCTACCCGCACAGCCAGGCTGGGAAGCCCGTAGGCCAGGATGCTCCAGGCCGAGCGAGGGGAAAGGGCGCCCCCAAAGTCTTTGCGATACAGCAGCAGGTCGTCCCGAAACGACCACGGACAGATGACCGCGCCCCCCATGTCTGTGCCGAAGCCACCGATGTTCTTCGTCAGACTGTGGACCACGAAATCAGCCCCGAGCTCCAGCGGCCGCTGACAGTACGGGGTCGCAAACGTGTTGTCCACCACGACATAGATGCGCTCCTCGGGGGGGCGTCGGCTGTTATGGCGTTTTACCTGTTCCGATACGGCCCGGATGTCGATGAGCTCCAGAGTCGGGTTGACCGGTGTTTCGAAGTACACCACCCGCGTTTGGGGCAGCAGATTGGCCTCTAGCGCCTCTGGATCGGTCAGGTCCACCGGCGTGGCGCGGATACCGTAACGGGGAAGCCAGTTGTACAGCAGGCTGTGCGTGCAGCCATAGAGCGTTTTATGCGCCACGATGTGTTGGCCCTGCTGCAGGAGCACACCCAGAATAGCCGAGATAGCGGCCATACCTGTGGCAAAAGTCACGGCCGTCTCCCCGCCCTCGGCGATGGCCAGATGTTCTTCCAGGAGCTCCTTGTTGGGCTCCCCGAGCCGATCGTAGATGTAGATGGGTTTTTCGCGCAGGTGTTCTTCACGGGCGAAGTGCTGAAACCCCTCCGCGCCCCGATAGGTGGAGTCCAGCCGAAACGTCGTCGAAGTCGATATCGGGGGCACAACGTGGTGGCTGTAGTCCCAGGCCTTGGAGTGGAATTTGCCATGTATGAGCTGGCTGGGCACCTGGTAGCGTTTTCGGGAGGCCATGACGTGTTTCTCCTCTTCAGCGTTCCGCTTTGAAGTATGTGGATATGATCTCCGGACCCGGTCGGGGGAGCTCGAAGACGTCCGTGCGCACCCGCACGTAGGCCGAGCCCCCCAGGCGGCCGATCGGGTCGTAGGCCTCCAGCCGGATGCGCCCCTCTTCGTAGAGCTCCTCCCGGACGTGGGCCACCAGAACCTGGCCCACCACGAGTGTGCCGCTCAGCGGGCCTTCCCCGATGGGAAGCAGATGCAGCAGCTGGCACTCGAATTGGATGGGGGATTCGGCAACTCGGGGAGGGCGGACCCGAAGGCTCTCGATCGGGGTCAGTCCGGAGACCGCGAACTCATCGACCTCTTGAGGCCAGTCGGCCGAGGCGCGGTTCATGGCCTCAGCCAGCGCGAAGGAAATGCAGTTGACCACGAATTGCCCGGTTTCCTCGATGTTGCGCAGGGTATCCTTCCGGCTTCCGTCCCCGCGCCGCATGGGGGAGATGGCCACGGCCGGGGGATTGGCCCCGACGCCCATGAAAAAGCTGAAGGGGGCCAGGTTCGGTTGGCCTTCCCGGTTTACGGTCGAGACCAGCGCGATCGGGCGGGGCACGATGGAGCCGATGAGGAGCTTGTAGCGCTCCTGCACGTCCATCCGGCTCAGCTCGAGCAGGCGATGGGTTTGCGGCATCGTTGCTTCCCTTAGGCGTTTACGGGTTTTTCCAGCCAGGAATAGGCATACTGCTCATCCTCCAGGGCCAGGGCCTGCCTGGTGAGCGCAAGCGGCCGGAAGGTATCGATCATCACGGCCAGCTCCCGCGTTTCCTTGGCTCCGATGCTGGCCTCTACTGTGCCCGGATGGGGGCCGTGCGGGATGCCCCCCGGATGCAGAGTAATGGAGCCTATCTCGATCCCGCGCCGGCTCATGAAGTTCCCATCGACGTAGTAGAGCACCTCATCGGAGTCGATGTTGGAGTGGTTGTAGGGGGCCGGTATGGCCAGCGGATGGTAGTCAAAAAGCCGGGGCACGAAGGAGCAGACGACCAGATTGGGACCGGCGAACATCTGGTGTACGGGCGGCGGCTGGTGTATGCGCCCGGTGATGGGCTCGAAGTCGTGAATGGAAATGGCCCACGGATAGTTGTATCCATCCCATCCCACCACATCGAAGGGGTGATGGGGATAGATGAACCGATACAGGAAGCCCTGTTTTTTGACCCGCACCTCGAATTCCCCGGCCTCATCGTAGGTGTGCAATTCCGTCGGGGGACGCATGTCCCGCTCGCAGTACGGGGCGTGCTCCTCCATCTGACCGTAGGCGTTGCGGTACTTGCGGGGGATCTCGATGGCTCCGCGCATTTCGGCAATGAAGAGCCGCACCGGGGTGCCGGTAAGCCGGTAGCGGTGGATGGTGCCGCGCGGGATGATGAGATAATCGCCCGCCCCGAAAGGCACGTCGCCGAAGATCGTCTCCAGCACCCCTTCACCCTGGTGCACGAAGATCAGCTCATCGCCTTCGGCGTTTTTATAGAAGAAGCCCGTTTCCCTTTCGGTCGGACGGGCCACGGAGATCACCACATCCGCATTGACCAGGAGCGGTACCCGGGAGGAGAGGAAATCGCCGCCTTCCGGGGCGTTCCAGGTGCGCAGATGCCGCGGCCGGAGGTCGGTGGGGATCACCTCCGGTTGCCAGGGTATGGGATCCAGAATGCGGGCGATGCGGGTCGGCGGGTAGAGATGATACAGGATGGCCGATACGCCGGAGAATCCCTCGGTGCCGAAGACCTCTTCGGCATACAAGGATCCGTCGGGTTTACGGAATTGCGTATGCCGCTTATGCGGCACCTCTCCCAGACGCACGTAGTACGGCATGGCTTCTCCTCCTATGCAGGGCTGTCAACGATTCGATTCTGCAACCTGCCCAGCCGTTCGATTTCTAGCACGACCTCGTCTCCCGGTTGCAGCCAGGGCAGGGTCTCTGGAGCTCCGAGTTCGAGCAGGCATCCGGAGCCCACGGTGCCGGAGCCGATGAGCGTACCCGGGCTCAGGCGCACAGCCTGGCTGGCCCAGGAGAGGAGCTCACCGAAGTCGTAGTGCATGTCCGCCGCGTTGCCTTCGCTCAGGAGGCGGCCGTTCACATAGGCGCGCATGAACAAATCATATCGGCCCCGACCTCGGCGGCGATCGCGCAGCGCATCGGCCGTGACCAGGCAGGGCCCGATGCTGGTGGCGAAGTCTTTGCTCTTCGACGGGCCCAGACCCACGGCCATTTCGCGACGCTGCAGATCGCGCGCACTCCAGTCGTTGAGGATGGTAAAACCCAGGATGGCCCCTTCGGCCTCTTCCGGGGAGGCATTCTGCAGAGGCCATCCCAGCACCGCCCCCAGCTCCAGCTCATAGTCCAGCGCCCGGGTATAGGGAGGGCGCACGATGGCGTCCCCGGGTCCGCAGATGGCCTCGTGGTTGGAGAAGTAGAACACGGGGATCTCGTACCATTCCGGGGGCACTTGCAGCCCCCTCCGAGCCCGAGCGGCGCGCACGTGCGCCTCAAAGGCGTAAAAATCCCGGAACGCCGGAGGGCGGGGCACAGGGGGCAGAAGCCGCACCGAGCGAAGCGGGAAAAGGAGCTCGCCGGTGAGCTCCGGATCCGCCTGCCATAGCTCCAGGGCCTCCTGGGCGGTCTCCAGAAGCCGGCGGCTGTCCCGCAACCAGAACTCCATGCGGTTCTGCGCCAGACGTAGGCGCCATTCGGTGTGTCCGATCTGACCCCGTCGATAGGCGGACAGGGCCACGGCGGCGAGGCTGAGGACGTGTTCTTCCGCGATCCAGATCCCCACCTGCTCCCCGTAGCCCGGGTGCCGAAAGCTGACCAGGCGCATGATGGCGCCTACAGGTTACCTCTTAGGGCCTGCTCGCGTTCAATGGCTTCAAAGAGCGCTTTAAAGTTGCCTTTCCCAAAAGATCGAGCCCCCTTGCGCTGGATGACCTCATAAAAGAGCGTGGGCCGATCCTGCACGGGTTTGGTGAAGATCTGCAGCAGGTAGCCCTCATCATCCCGGTCAACGAGGATGCCCAGATCGCGCAGCTCCTCTACGGGTTCGTCGATTTTGCCCACACGGGCCTGCAGATCATCATAGTACGTGGTGGGCACGTAGAGGAACTCCACACCCCGATTCCGGAGGGCGCGAACCGTCTCCAGGATATTGGACGTGTGCAGGGCGATATGCTGCACTCCGGGTCCGTGGTAGTACTCCAGATACTCCTCGATCTGGGATTTGCGCTTGCCCTGCGCGGGCTCGTTGATCGGAAACTTGATCCGTCCGTTGCCGTTGGCCATGACTTTGGACATGAGGGCGGAGTATTCGGTGGAGATGTCCTTATCGTCGAAGGAGATCAGTTGTTTGAACCCCATCACGTCCCGGTAGAAGGCCACCCAGTGCTGCATCTTGCCCAGTTCTACGTTGCCGACGCAGTGGTCGACATACTCAAACCCCACAGGGGGCGGGTTGTAGGGTTTCTGCACGGGCTTGTAGCCGGGCAGAAAGGGGCCGTGGTATTCGTGGCGCTCCACAAAGGTGTGGATCGTATCCCCGTAGGTGCGGATGGCCGAAAGGCGGACGCGGCCGAACTCATCTTCCAGCACCTCCGGGGCGCGCACGGGCTCGGCCCCGCGCCGTACGGTCTCCTCGAAGGCGCGGGCCGCATCGTCGACCCACAGCGCGATATCCCGCACCCCGTCGCCGTGTCTGCGGACATGATCCCAGATCGGATGCTCCGGATGATAGGCCGAGGTGAGCACAAGGCGCACTTTGCCCTGTTGCAGGCAGTAAGAGACGATATCCCGCGATCCGGTCTCCAGTCCCCGATAGGCGATGAGCTGGAAACCAAAGGCCGTCTGGTAAAAATAGGCGGCCTGACGGGCGTTGCCGACGTAGAATTCGATGTAGTCCGTGCCGTTGATGGGCAGAAAATCCGCCTCGGCGGCCTCGGGGTGGGCCTGCGGAAGCATGGCGTCAGACATGACGGACCTCCTCCTTTATTTGCCTCTGGACTCGCGCTCGGATTCCGTAAGCGGAAACCGGGTTTCCTGCTTGAGCGCGCGTAGTACGAAGCGCGTCTCGATCTGCCGAATCGGGGCGGCGGGGGTGAGCTTGTGCAGGACGAAATCCTCGTATTCGGCGATGTCCCGTACGGCCACCTTGAGCAGGAAGTCGGTCTGCCCCGCGATATGATAACACTCCAGCACCTCGGGCATGGTTTCCACGGCGCGCTGGAGCTGCGCGATCGCCTCCAGGGTGTGTTCGCGCAGGGATACGGAGACAAAGGCCAGCGTGCCGCGCCCGATTTTGGCCGGATCCAGCAGGGCCACGTATTTGCGGATGTATCCGGCCTGTTCCAGTTTGCGCACCCGGCGCAGGGTGGGAGGGGGGGTCAGCCCCACCCGTTCGGCCAACTCGGCATTGCTGAGCCGGCCGTTTTCCTGAAGCAGATCCAGGATGCGTCGGTCGATAAAATCCAGCGGAAGCTTGTCCATAGAAGCACGCAAGATTGCGAAAAACAGGATGTATTCGGTCGGAATATAACACCTATTCCCGTAATCCGGAAATTCTCGAATGCCCGAACCAGCGGGGGAACCCGCCTCCTCCTGGTCCGGGTTGAATGCCCCGGCAGGATACGGAGGAATCGATGCGCATCGGTGCGCTCGAGCTGGGGCTCAGGCCCGTTGTGCTGGCGCCCATGGAGGATGTGACCGACTCCGGGTTTCGCCAGCTGTGCCGACGGATGGGGGCCGATATGGTGTATACGGAGTTCATCAGCGCAGACGGGTTGTTGCGGGCTCCGGATCGTCTGCGGCCCAAGATCGAATTCGCCCCCGAGGAACGCCCGATCGCCATTCAGCTCTTCGGCGATGATCCCGAGGCGATGGCCGAAGCGGCCCGTTTTGCCGAGTCCTTCGATCCGGATGTGATCGACATCAACTTCGGTTGTCCTGTGACGAAGATCGTCTGTCAGGGCGCCGGAGCGGCCGTACTGCGCGATCTGCCCCGGATGCAGGCCATCGCCCGCGCCGTGGTGCGGGCCACAAGCAAGCCCGTTACCGTGAAAACCCGGCTGGGATGGGATGAGAACTCGATCCGTATTCTCGAGGTGGCGTGCATGCTCCAGGATGTGGGCGTGCAGGCCCTCACCGTGCATGCGCGCACGCGGCATCAGTTTCATCAGGGTCCGGCCCGATGGGACTGGTTGCGGCGTCTGAAGGAGGATCCCGGGATCCAGATCCCCATCATCGGCAACGGGGATGTCTGCACGCCCGAAGACGCCCGACGCATGTTCGAGGAAACCGGCGTCGACGGGGTTATGATCGGGCGCGCCGCCATAGGCAATCCTTGGATTTTTCGGGACGTCAAGTACTATCTGCAGACCGGAGGCCTGCCCCCTCCGCCTACGTTTGCTGAACGGTTGGCCTTGTGCGCCGAACACCTGCGGCTCTCGGCCCGGGTCAAAGGGGAGCGCAGAGCCGTACTGGAGATGCGCAAGCACTACGGCAACTATTTCAAGGGATTTCCCAGCGCCCGGCGCATACGACAGCGCCTCATGGAGCCGGATACCCTGGAAGGGGTGCTGGAGGTGCTCGCCGCTCTGGAGTCTATGGAGGAAGTTCCCCTGGCCTGAGCCCGGAGGGCCTGCGTGACCCGGATCCGATCCTACGAGGAGGCGCTGGGCTACCTGGAACGCTTGCCCGCTTTTCACCAGCAGGGTTCCGGGGCGCTCAAGCCCGGCCTGGAGCGCATCGCGGCTTTGCTTGATGCCCTGGGGCATCCCGAACGCCTCTATCGGAGCGTGCACATCGGGGGCACCAACGGCAAAGGTTCCACGAGCGCGATGCTGGCGGCCATCTTCCAGGCGGCCGGTTACCGGGTGGGACTGCACACCTCACCGCATCTGCTGGAAATAGGGGAACGGATGCGCGTGCAGGGGAAGGCCGCCCCGCACGCCTGGATCCGGGACTTCGTCTCGCGTACCATTTCGCTCCTGGATCAGGTACAGCCCAGCTACTTCGAGTATACCGTGGCCATGAGTCTGGCCTATTTCGCCGAGGCGGGTGTAGAGGTGGCCGTAGTCGAGGTGGGACTGGGAGGGCGCTGGGATGCGACGAACATCCTGGAGCCGGAGCTGAGCATCGTCACCAACGTGGGGACCGATCATGCCGATATCCTCGGACCTACCGTAGCGGATATCGCGCGCGAGAAGGCGGGTATTTTTAAATCCGGCCGATCCGCCCTGACCGCCGCCCGGGATCCCATCGCCCGGGCTGTGCTGCAGGAAGAGGCCCGCCGAAGGGGCTGCGCCCTCGAATACGTGCCCGATCAGGTGCGTTGGGAAGAAGTCCAGCTGGACTGGACAGGCATGCAGGCCGACCTCTATACCCCGCAGCGGGCTTATCGGAAGCTGCATCTGGGGCTTGTGGGCTGGCATCAACTGGAAAACGCGGCGCTGGCCGTGCGCGCCGCCGAACGGCTCGGGGCCTGTTTCCCCCGCCTCGATGAGGCGGCTATCCGCGCCGGCCTGGCTCAGGTGCGTACGCTCTCGGGACTGCGGGGGCGCCTGGAGGTTATCCCGGGATCTCCCCCCATGGTTCTGGATGTGGCCCATAACCCGGAGGGCGTCGAGGCTCTGCTCCACACCTTGCGATCCCTTCCCCCCGTGCCGGGGAAACGCCTTCTGCTCTTCGGGGTGCTGGCCGATAAGGCTTATGAGGCCATGGTGGCCGCGCTGGCCTCCTGGGCCGATGTCGTTGTCGTAACCGGGCTTCCTACCCCGCGGGCGCTTCCTCCCCATCGCCTGCAGGAGGCTTTCTCCGCCTTCGGCCTTCCCGTTGCGGTATGCGCTTCGGTAAAGGAAGCCCTCCGGGTTATGCGCAGCCAGGCGGATCCGGAAGATCTCCTGCTTGTCTGTGGCTCGACGTATCTGGTGGCGGAATTGCTCCGCACGTTCGGCTGAACAACGGCACTTCAACCCCCGGCGCCTTGCTCCTGAGGCGGGGGGCGGACTACCTTGTGTGCGCGTTTATCGAGACGGATATGTCCGTGCGATTCAAGCAGGTCGACGCCTTTACGCGTGCCCCTTTTTCCGGTAATCCGGCCGGCGTGGTGCTCGACGCCGATGGGCTTTCCGAGCGCGCCATGCAGCTGATCGCGCGCGAGGTGAACGCCTCAGAAACCGTCTTCGTACTCCCCCCGAGCGAACCGGGGGCCGATCTTCGGCTACGCTGGTTTACGCCCACCACGGAGGTGCCCCTTTGCGGACACGCCACGATCGCCGCCTTCTACGCGCTGGCTGAGGAGCGGCGTATGGGCCTGAAGCCGGGCCAGCAGCGCCGGTTCCGCGTACAGACGCTCTCCGGCCCCCTTGAGGTAGAAGTAGAATGGCAGCAGGATAGCCCCTATGTGTGGATGGAGCTTCCCCTTCCGAGCTTTTTCCCCTATCCGGGGGACTACGAGGCCCTCTGCGGCGCGCTCGGGCTAGCCGAGGTCGAGATCGATTGGCAGTGGCCTGTTCAGATCACGCAGAACGGGTATGTCTATATCCCCGTGGTGCACCTGGAAAGCCTGCGCACGATGCAACCCAACGCATTGCTTCTGGAGCGCATCGAGAAACGTTTCGCCGTGCACGGGTTTGCCGTCTTCACCCGCGAGGTTGTTCAGGAGGGAGACGACTGGTTCATGCGCTTTTTCGCCCCCGGCTGGGGGGTCTTCGAAGATCCCGTAACGGGCACCGCGCAGGGGCCCCTGGGCGTTTATCGGTATTATCGGAGCCGCGAGCAGGGGGAGTCGCCCGCCCTGCGGTATCGCGGTGAGCAGGGGGACCTCATGGGACGGCAGGGCAGGGTGGAGGTCCGTCTGGAGGTGGATGAGCAAGGGGAGCCCATGCGCCTCTGGATCGGAGGGAGCGCCGTGACGGTTTTCGAGGGACGGTTTGTCATCCGGGATGGGAGGTAGGGTATCTGGGGGGAGTCGATGATATGGTCCCTTTCGACGCCCTGGGATTTCATTTCCTCAACGAAGACGAGTTCGTCGACACGCTCGGCCTCCTCGTCGATGAAGGGCAACGCCGGCCGTGCCGATCCGGGTTTTACATATGCTGGGAACGCGAGGGCATAGAGCTCTGGTATGGATTTTACGACGAGAGCCGTTTTGGGGGATCGATAACCCCGTTTTTCTATACAGAGGGGCAACCGATCTCGTTTCGGGTCACGGACGTGCACGAAGATCCCGAATACCCCTTCGATGGATTTCTGGTGGGAGATGTAAACGCCCTCATCGATGTCGAAGGGGTGCGTTCGGGGGATTACCCCATGTGTGTGCAGATGGTGGATTTTCGGTGCGCCCTGGATCGATTGGAGCAGTCCGGTTTGCTATCCATTCGCGCGGTCGCTTTCGCCGGGGATCTGGTGCTCTTCGAGGGGCTTGAGGAACTGCGCCGTTATACGAAGGGCATCGATCCGGTCCTGGCCGAAATCGCTCCGCGGACGTTTCTTCCCGTGGGCCTGTTTCCGGATCCTGAGGAGGAGTCCTCCGCCCCACAGCCCGTGGCCCTGCTCACCGGATACCTGCGGCGCATACATCCCCGGCGCAATCCCCTCACGGGGCATCCGTTTTACCACATGATCGTCGATACCCAGGGGCAACGGCTCGATGTGTTGAGCGCAGATCCCGCCCTGGCGGAGGCCAGGCCAAACCAGCTTCTTTTTTGTACCGCCTGGATGGCGGCCCGGATGACGCATGAGCCCTGAACGCACGCTACGACCGGATCCCCTAGGCCAGCTCTGGTTGTGGGGGCTGGCCGGAGGATTCCTGTTGCTGGCCGTTTTCGTGCCCTCGCTGTCGGGTTTTTTCAGCCTGATGGCCTCCTTGCTTGCCCTAGGGGGATGGATAGCGCACCGGGGAGCGGTATTCCGCATCGAGCCGGATCGACTCCGGGCACGCACCGGATGGTTTGGAGCCGCATGGGTGGTGGGGCGTGGAGAGGTGGAGTCCATTGGAGTAGAACGCACCCCTATGCAGCGCCGGTTCGGGCTTGGCGATGTGGTGCTCCGGTTGCGCGATGGTCGGATGCTCCGTCTGTGGGATCTGCGCGACCCGGATCGATGGGCCCAATGGTTCAAAGAGCACCTGGGATCCCCGCCCGATTCCCCCTCCCCGTCAGCCCGAGCTGAAGCGGTCCTCTCCCCCTATCTGGGCACCGAGCTGCTGGAACGTATGCAGGTTCTCGTGGGCCTGTGGGCCCAGGGCTTGCTTTCCGAAGAGGAATTTCAGCGCGAGCGGGCCCGGCTGGAATCCCCCGACAGACCATCCGAAGACAAGCCATGATCGGCCAGGCATGGGAGCGGTGGCTGGCCTGGGTTTTCTGGGCTCGGCAGGGCAGGCGCAGTTTTCTGCGCTTTGTGACCCTGCTGGCCATTGTGGGGGTGGCGGTGGGGGTGGCCGCCTTGGAGGTGGCGCTTTTTCTGTCGCGGGGCTTCAGCCGTGAGATCACCGCCAAGATCATGGGTTTCGGGGCGCACGTGCAGGTGATGCGCTACGGGGAGGGCCCGCTTACCGGAGCCGATAGCTTGCTTGGCCTCCTCGAGCGGGTCGATGCGCGCATCCGAACCGTGGCTCCGGTTATCTCCGGGCAGGCCATCGCGCAGGGTCCGAAAGACCTCGATGGGGTGTTGCTCTACGGGGTAGATCCGGAGCGGGATGCCTCCTTTCTCCGGGATCGAATCGTAGCGGGAACGTATCTGTTGCGTCGGAACCCGGAGCCCACGGTGGTGCTCTCAGGCGCCCTGGCCCGCCGCTTGGGGGTAGAGCTGGGGGATGTGCTCTGGGTGTACGTGGCCCACGGGGTGCCCTCGCCCTTCTCCCCGCCTCGAATGGCCCGGCTCCGGATAGCCGGGCTGTACGAGACAGGGCTTACGGAGTTTGACGAGGCCTTCGTGGTGCTGCACCTGGAGCAGGCCCGCGCCCTGCTGGGGTATCCGCCGGATACGGTGAGTCGTTTTGAGCTTACCCTTACCGATCCCCGGCAGGCCGATGAGGTGGCTGCCCGTATAGAAGATCGTCTGGGCTTTCCCGTGGCGGCGCGCTCGATTTTCCAGATCTATCGGAGCCTGTTCGCCTGGGTGGAGCTACAAGAGGGTACCATTCCGCTCGTGGTGGCCATCCTGGTGGTGGTAGCGGCTTTCAATCTGGTGGGCACCCTGCTCATGGTCGTTCTGGAGAAGAGCGCGCACATCGGGGTGCTCAAAACGCTCGGAGCCACCGATCGGGCCATAGCCCGGATTTTTCTCTTCGAGGGCGCTCTCTTCGGGGCCGCCGGCATTCTGCTGGGAAACGGGATGGCGCTGGGGCTCGGATGGCTGGAGAGGCGCTATGCGCTATTGCCGCTCCCCGTGGAGGTGTACTATGTGGATCGCGCCCCCGTGCACATGGTGGCCTCCGATTTCCTGATCGTCTCCACGCTGGCTTTTGCGCTCTGCCTGCTGAGCACGTATTTCCCGGCCCGCGTGGCCAGGCGGATCCACCCCGTAGAGGCCCTGCGCTTCCTTTAGCGCAGATCCAGTATCAGGCCCGCCTGCTCCCAGCGGGCGCGCAGCAGCAGGGGATCGCTCCAGAGAGCGGCTTCGGCCGGCTCCCCGAAAGCTTCCCCCCCATCCCAGCGGCCGTTGTCGTTTCGGTCTTCGAATACAAAGATCCGGTACCGGCCAGGGCGCAGGTTTTCAAATCGAAATTGGCCATTTCCCCGAAAGCGCAACCGACGCACGGGTTCCGGTGTATCGGAGCAGAAAAGCCAGATCTCGACGGGATGCGTTCGGTTCGTGAGCACCTGACCGGATAGCTCGGCCCCTTCATCAGCGCGCAGAATCCGATAGGTGCGCTCCGAAAGGCCCAGGGTATCGGAGCGAATGCGCAACCCGGCTCCCGCGGGCCATCGAGTCCGAGGATGCACCCACCAGATGCGGGGGAGGCGGCCGCAGCGGGTCGGCTCTCCAGGGCGCAGGATATACGGGAGGGGCTCGTTTTCGGCCCATATCTGCAGCAGTGGGGGGGACTCCCGGGGAAGGGGAACGGAGAGTTCTAGACGCAGGGAGTCTGTGGGGAGCAGGGAAAGCGTATCTGCCGGGCTCAGGCGCGCCGAGGCGGGGGCAGAAGCGCCGGATCCAGCCGGAGGAGGGCGCAGCAGAAAGGTGCCGGAAAGCTCCTCGACCGGATTGTCCAGGCTATCGCGCAAACCCCGGACAGTGATTCGATACGATCCTGCCGGTAGCGGACGTGCGCTCTGCAGGTGGGCCAGGGTAGAACCGCTCCGGTACCAACCGGTCAGTTCATATCGGGTACCGGATGGCTCCTCCAGGATCCAGGAGGGACACGCCGCCTGCCAGGGGGCGGAGAAGCGCACCTCGATCCTGTCCGGGCCGCGCAGGGCCGCCCCCGCAAGGCGTAGAGGGGGCGGAGGGGGCAAAACCCCCAGCAGGGGCCGGGGAAGGCTGTCTCCGGGTACCACGATCCGGGCTCGATCCGGAACGGCAATGGGCTCCCCGCGGTCCGGGCGCCGGTTGCGGTTGCGATCTTCGAAGGCGATGATCCGGTATGTGCCCGGGCTGAGAAAACGGAGGCGGAAGGAGCCCTCCAGCCCCGTCTGGGAAAGATAATCGGCCCGTTCCCCCAGGGGCGATTCCCCGTTGTGGCGGAACAGGGCCACTGTCCAGCTCGATGGGGGCGCCTGGCCTGTGCTGGCCATGCGCACGCTTCCGAAGAGCGTGAGCGTATCCAGGTTCGTACCCGTAGAGAAAGCCAGCTCAATGGGGGACTGCAGCCGGTTTCCACGCAGATCGCGCAGGTCCGTGGTGAGGATGAGCACGTAGGTGCGTTCCGGCTCCAGTCCGGGCATACGAACGCGTATGCGGCGTCCGGAGACCTGAATCCGGAGGGGAGAGGGCGGATAGGGCACAAGCTCCAGCGCCTGTTCCACGCTTGCCGGATCGACCCATTCGTCGAACCAAAGCTGGATCTCCGCTCTGCGGATGCCTGTGGCGCCGTCTGGGGGGTCCGTCCGCAACAGCCGGGGGGGATGGCGGTCTTCCGGCCCACCGGTGGGAGGCTGGGGGGTGGCGCAGCCGAGCAAGAGGCCTGCGGTGGCTATGAGACAGACCCGTTTCATCAGGAGGAGCCTGCGCTGCGGACTGTGAAGAGCAGATACAGGAGTACGGCTGTGGAGCCCGCCAGCAGGAGGGGCTGAAGGTAGCGCTCCCACCAGCTCGGAGGAGAAGAAATCTCCTCCCGCTCCAGGGGCCAGCCGTTGGGAATCGGTTCCGGCTGGCTCAGGCGGGACAGGGTATCGATGAGGCCGCTTGAGCACCGTCCGGCCGTGAGTACCCGATCGTCCGGACTCAGGATGCGATACGTGATGAAAAGGGAGATGGCGCGTTCCAACCCTTTGCGGCCGAGCCGGCGGTACCGCACCCGGCCCTCGGCGCCCAGGACCTCCAGACGAGGCACCTCAGCTCCGACGGCCAGTTCCCAGCCGGCGCTCCGCAGGGCGCGCATCCATTCCGGGTAGGCGGTGGGAGGAAAGAAGCGATCCCGAAGTTCGATCGTCCGCAGGGAATCCGGTCTGGGGATCTGCGCCGCACATCGGAAAAGCACCTCCTGTAGGCGCTCCTCCAGCGTCAGTCCGGATTGCCCCCGTGCGGGGGTAAGGAGGGCGAGGCTCAGCACCAGACCGGCCAGACCGCGCCGGAGGAAGTCCCGGTACGGCCTGGCCAGCCTTCTCTCACGCATAGATGCCGCGCAGCTTGAGCGTGGTGGCCACTTTGTCAACGGCCAGGATATAGGCGCCGATCCGCAGCGAAACGTTGTAGCGCTGGGCCGTGTGGAAGACCTTCTCAAAGGCGTTGCGCATAGCCCGGTTCAGGCGTCGGTTGACGCGCTCTTCGGACCAGAAATACCCCTGGCGGTCCTGCACCCATTCAAAATAAGACACCGTCACCCCGCCGGCATTGGCCAGGATATCTGGCACCACCATGACGCCTTTCTCGTTGAGGATCGGGTCGGCCTTGGCCGTGGTGGGACCATTGGCTCCCTCGACGATCAGCCTGGCCTGCATGCGCTGGGCGATGGAAGGGGTGATCTGATCTTCCCGGGCGGCCGGGATGAGCACGTCCACGTCGAGTGTCAGCAGCTCCTCGTTGGTGATTCGGTCCCCCCCGGTGAAGCCTTCCAGGGTGCGGTGCTGGCGGACGTATTCGATCGCGGCCGGGATGTCGATGCCCGCTTCGTTGTAGTATCCCCCCGTTATGTCGCTGATGGCCACGATTTTGCATCCCTGCTGGTGCAGGAGCAGGGCGGACACCGAGCCCACGTTGCCAAATCCCTGCACGGCGACCCGGCTCTGATGGGCACGGAGGCCCAGTTTCTCCATAGCGGCCAGCGTAACGGTCATGACCCCGCGTCCGGTGGCCTCGCGCCGTCCTCGAGATCCTCCCAGCACCAAGGGTTTGCCTGTGACGACGGCCGTGACCGTGCGCCGGGCGTGCATGGAGTAGGTATCCATGATCCAGGCCATGATCTGTTCGTTGGTGTTCAGATCCGGAGCGGGGATGTCCGTGTCCGGACCGAAGACGTCGATCAGGTTGGCCGTATATCGTCGGGTAAGACGCTCAATCTCCCCGGGGCTCATCTTCGAGGGATCACACCGGACCGCGCCCTTGGCTCCGCCAAAGGGGATATCCATAATGGCACACTTCCACGTCATCCACGCGGCCAGGGCCTTGACCTCATCGAGGGTAACATCTGGCGCGTAGCGAATACCCCCCTTGGAGGGACCCAGGATGTCGCTGTGAATGACCCGATAGCCTTCAAAGACCTTCAGCGAGCCGTCGTCCATGATGACGGGCACGGCGGTGATGACGATCTTCGTCGGGGTTTTGAGAAACTCGTAGATGCCTGGCTCTAGGTTGAGGATCTGTGCGGCCACGTCAAAACGCCGCATCATGGATTCAAAGGGGTTTTCCCGATCCAGAGGAGGGCCAGGTTCCTGATAGACGGAAGGTTTGTAGACGTCGTGCGTGCTCATCGCCTCTACTCGTTATGTGTTGCGGAAGATTCAGCCCACAACCCTCGGCGGGGACAGGGCCCTCAAAGGCGGCCAGGAGCGCCGGCTTGTGTGGCGAGTCCCGCTTGATCTGCTCTGGAGAAAAGAGAGGGCCCCGTTCGGGGAATTTACTTCTTCTTGTGCCGCATCTTGCGCAGGCGCTTTTTGCGCTTGTGGGTGTTGATCTTTTTGCGCTTGCGTTTACGTCCGCAGGGCATGGTACATGCTCCCTTTTAGTTTGCCGGTTGTGATCGGTTTATGGCTTCTCGGCGAAGCATTTCCGCCTGGGTGTAGAGTTCCGAACCCCGTTCAGCGCGGAGAAGCACTCTATCGAAGGCTTCTGCGGCCTCCCGGAAGCGGCCGATCTGCATACGCAACAGCCCTAGTAGCAGGTTGGCCCGCGCGTGCAGGGAATCGCGCTCGAGCACCGCGTTCAGCTCCGCTACGGCCTGCATGGGGTTCTCTGGGCTCTGGGCGTAGCAGAAGGCCAGATCCACGCGCACGTCCAGATCTTCCGGGTTGAGCTCCAGCGCTTTCCGGTAGGCCTCTACGGCCTGTTGCAGAGCCTCTTGGCGCAACCCGGGATCGGATTGCCGAAGCATCCAGTCCGTATACAGGTCTCCGGCCCGGCGCCAGAGCGCTGCGGAGGCTTCTATCTCCGCTTGCGCGCTCAGGGCGCGGGCACCCAGATCCGGTCTTCCGGCTTCCTGGTACAGATGCAGGAGATCCTCCAGCAGACGAAGGCGCCTCTGGGCATCGGGGGTTTCCGCCAGGGTGCGCTCCAGTTCGGCGGCCCGGGCCTGCTGGGCTTCGGTAAGCGGGGGTAGGAGGGCGCCGGCTTCAGGACGGGCGCCCGTGCGCAGGCCACCGGGGCCCGCGATCAGCAGGATCGACCACAGCAGGGCGGCGCCGATGAGCACGAGCCCTTGCTTGCGGCGCAGGCGCCCGAGCCCGGAATCCGGGTCAGATCCCCCCAGCCGCAGGCCGCAGTGGATGCAGAACCGAGCCCCCTCGGAGGTGGGGTGCTGGCAACGCGGACAGCGCTGTTCCCGCTCCGGGGCGGCTTCGGAAAGCAGCTCTTCCCCCTTCCAGCCGCAGATCGGGCACGGCTCCGTGGGCAGAACCCGGGCGCCGCAGGAGGGACAGCTCTGAATAATTGTGGCGAACATAGGCAGAAAGCCCCCGTTTTTCGGGGGCGGCCCTACAAAGGTAACGCCCCGTAATCCCCGCAGGCAATTGGGCTCCGTTCAGCGCAGTCGGTGCATGCGACGTACGGCCTCTTCATCTCGCTCAATGGCCCTGCGGGCCCGGACAAGCAACACATAGGCCAGCAGGGGAAGCAGAACCAGCCCGAGCGCTATGGTCAGATGGGATCGGACAAGCCCCGTATTGATGACGAGGGCCATCGAGAGGCCAAGCGATCCCGCCGTAAGCAGGGCGGCCAGTCGTACCAGGCGCATCTGCAGGGGACGGTTCCGGAAGAGCGCCACGGCCGCCGTGCTTAGCACGGAAGCGCAGACAGGCAGGCCCAGCCACAGCCAGCCCAGCCACGGCAGGGAGGAAAAAGCCCCTCGGAGCGTGGGCCAGAACAAGAGCAGGGTCAGAAGGCAGAAGTCTGCCACAAGCAGGTAGAGCGTCTGAACGCGTTGCCACATCGGGCGCCTCCTTACTTCGTCAGCCGTTCGGCGATGGCCTCGGCGAATTGCATGGTGCTGGCCGTTCCTCCCAGATCCGGGGTGCGTATGCGGCCCTCCCGGAGCACGTCGTGCAAAGCGTTTTGGATGCGGCAGGCCAGCTCCCTTTCGCCCAGATGTTCGAGCATCATCGTGGCCGAGAGCAAAAGCGCCGTGGGGTTGGCCCGATTCTGCCCGGCGATGTCGGGTGCCGATCCGTGTACGGCCTCGAAGATGGCCACCTCATCGCCAATGTTCGCCCCGGGAACCAATCCCAGCCCGCCCACCAGGCCGGCGCAGAGGTCGGAGAGGATATCCCCGAAAAGGTTTGTGGTCACAATGCAGTCGAATGTCTCCGGACGCATAACCAGCTGCATGCACAGATTGTCGATGATCTTGTCCTCAAAGGCGATGTCCGGATACTCCCGGGCGATCTGGCGTCCGACCTCGAGGAACAGGCCGGAGGTTTTCTTCAGGATATTGGCCTTGTGGGCGAGTGTGATCTTGCGCCGTCCGTGCTGGCGGGCGTACTCGAAGGCGAAACGGATGATGCGTTCCGAGCCGCGTCGGGATATCCGGGCCACGGCCTCGGCCAGTTCCAGGTTCTCGTCGTAGGACTCAATTCCTGCATAGAGCCCCTCGGTGTTTTCGCGAAACAGCACGATGTCCACCTCAGGAAAGCGCGTCAAGACGCCGGGGAGCGTGCGGCTGGGACGGACGTTTGCGTACAGATCAAACGTCTGCCGCAGGGTGACGTTGACGCTGCGAAAGCCCGTGCTTACGGGCGTACTTACGGGCCCTTTCAGGGCCACCCGGTTGCGGCGGATGGACTCCAGAAGGGAGTCGGGAAGCGGGGTTCCGTGCGTTTCCAGAGCAGCGGAACCGGCCTGCTGCCAGTCCCAGTCGATCTCCGCCCCGGCCGCTTCCAGAACGTGCAGCACGGCGCGGGTGACTTCTGGACCAATGCCATCTCCGGGAATGAGCGTGACGCGATGGCGAGCCATACATACCTCGTCGTGCGTGGTCTGGATCAAGAACGGGGCAAAGGTACGAACGAGCTCAGGTGTTCAACCATCGGGCTGCTGGATGCAGGCGACGGAACGTCGTCTGCCAGGAGAGCGCGGCCTTCCGCGGTACCTGTTCGATGAGCGCGGCCCAGGAGCGTTCCAGGTAGAAGCGCATGACGTAGTGGGTGAGCTGGGACCGATCCCAGAGCTCGGTCCAGGCAAGCCACCAGGATCGGCCATCGGGACAGGCGGACAGGGAGGCTGTGGCGTGGGCCAGAGCCAGGAGGAGCTCTTCGATGCGCCGCTCATGTCCCTCCAGGAGGCTGCGTCCGTTTCGAAAGCCCGGAAGGGAATCATAGAAGTCGTCCCATTCCGCGTGATTGGCGGCGAAAAGCCGGCGTAGCGCCTCCAGAAGCGCCAGCAGCTCCTCCTGGGCCCGTTGGGCGTCCTGATAGAGCAGGCCTACCTGAAAGCGGAAGAAACTTTCCTGTGCCTCCAGCTGTATGCGCTCCCGTAACTGGGAACCATCCAGGGGCGTCTCCCACCACCAGCTTAGCTCTGGGGTCTGGAAAGCGGGCGGGACGGGCCGTGCTTCGGGGGGATGGGCGGACCAGGGAAGAGCCGGAAGCGGCACATCCCACAGGGCCTCTTCGATGTGGTGGTTCAGGAAGCGTAGCTCCTCCTCCTGAAGCTCCGCTTCCAGGGCCGGGCTCAGATGATGCAGCAGGCGCAGGAAGTGATGCTCCAGATAGTCGCGAAACGCCGACAGGTCGGCAAAGTAGGCGACGAGAAACCGGCTTCGGGCGGGCTCCTCCGGGGGAAGGAGTTCAAGCTTACGGTCGAAGACGGCCAGATTGGCCGTGGCCGTCCGGGTTTCGGTCTGAAAATAGCTCGCCTGGCCTCCCGGACGGGGCCGAATACGCTCTGCATACGGAGGCAACAGCCAGACGGCCTCCAGGTAAAACCACCGGAGCAACCGGGCCCGGAAGCGCTCATATGTGGTTTGCGCCGCATCGTCGTCCCCGAGAGCCAGCAGGGCCTGATGGGCGGCCAGCGCTTCCAGTAGCTCCTCCCATCGGGTCTTGACCAGCAAAGAGAGCGTATCGGGCATCTTTACTGTACCGCAAGATCCACAGAAGCCGGCTTCCACGCACGCCAACGTCCGCTCACCTCCTCGTAGAGGAGGGTAAGCAGGCCGGCGTAGAAAAGATCGTCCTGCGTCTGAATGAGCGTCCGGTTATGGTGGCCGTATCGGGTCAGCGTGCTCGGCTCGAGCGCGAGTTCCCAGAGCGCCCGGCTCAGCGCGTAGGGGTCGTCTACGGGGATCAGAACCCCGTTGTAGCCGGGTTGTACGATATCCGGTATGCCCCCTACGGGGGTGGCTACGATGGCCATGCCGGCCGCCATGGCCTCCATGAGCACCATGGGCATGCCCTCGGCCCGGGAGGGGAGGACGAGCACGTGATGGGACCGGAAGGCGCGGTATTTTGCTTCGCCGAAGATCCAGCCCAGATCCTCGCACCAATCCTCAAGCCCCATCTGGCGCAACCGTTCTCGGTAGAGATCCGACAGGGCGGCCAGGCTGAAGCGGACCGGGGCCTGCTCTTTTTTGAGTATCCGAGCGGCCTCAAGCACCGTGTCGATGCCCTTGCGAGGTAGCTCTTTACCCCCGACGAAGAGCACGCGCAGCGGGGGGGCGGGAGGGCGTTCTCCCGCTCGGGGCGAGAAGGCTTCAACGCGCAGGCTGGGAGGCAGGACCAGTATATGGCGATAGCCGCGTTCCTCCAGCAGCCGATGGTCTTTCTCCGAGAGCACCACGAAGCGATCCACGCGCTCAATCACCCGCCAGATCAAGGGGCGTAGAAAGGGGAGCTCGTTGCGATAGTAGGTTTCCAGATCGTAGTGAAAGTGCAGAATAACGGGTAACCCCCTGCTTTTGGCCATCCACACGTACAGGGCCGATTCCCAGAACGGGGCGAAGGGCGGTGTGTGTACGTGCACCACGTCGGGCCGGACGCTTCGAAGCACGCCGGGAAAGGCGGCCAGATGTTGCAGGGTAACCCAGGCCCCTTTGAGCAGTCGGCCCAGGCCGTCGCTCAGCAGGGCCCGGTAGCCCGGATCTCCCACGCCCCGCTTCTTTGGAGGGCGGCTGGTGTTGAATGGGATAAGGTCTACTCGCTGAGCCAGCGGGCCCTCGAGCATTTGCACGAGCTGAGCCGTGATACCCCCCACGGTGGGAGGGAAAAGCCCTACGAGGAGTACGCGTAGAGGGCGGGCAGATGGCGTCGGCATAGGCGTTCGTATAACGCTATGGTGGATTGGGCGATACGGTCCCAGTTGAGCGGACCGGCCACCTGTTCGGCTATGGCGGCCTGCATGCGCTGCCGGGCGGCCGGATCGGTGAGCACTTCGGCCAGCGCCCGGGCCAGGGCGCGCACGTCGCGGGGGGGCACGATGCGTCCTGTCCGTCCGTCGAGCACCAGCTCCGGAAGGCCCCCCACGGCCGTGGCCACCACGGGTTTCCCGAAGGCGTAGGCCACCGCGGCCACACCGCTCTGGGAGGCTTCTATGTACGGCAGGGCCACCACATCGGCGGCCTCAAAATAAGCTCCCACATGCTCGATGGGAATATACCGGTTGTGCACCAGATAATTTTTCCCCTCCGCATCATAGCGGGCGATCAAGGCCTCTACGTCCTCTCCGGATCCGGCGATGACCAGGCGCACGTTCGGTATCCAGGCCCTCAGGAGCCGGTTGGCTTCCAGGAGCAGGGGTAATCCCTTGTAAGGCATGATCCGACCAAAAAACAGCACCGTAGGTCCTTCGTGGTCCGGCAACCGAAATCCGCCATCGTAGGCCTGACGATAGAGCTCATGGACTCCATGGGGACGCACATGCACGCGCTGCGGATCCAGCGCGTATTTATCGATGGCCCACCGGCGCAGGCTCTCCCCATGGACGATAATCAGATCGGATCGGCGCACCTGATAGCGCCGGACCAGGGGCAGGGTTTTGCGCGACTGCCAGTCCCCGGGATGGTGTTCGACATCATGGAGCGTGGTCACCACGGGGATCGAGCGTACCCGGGGCAGGATGAGCGGCAACCAGAGGTCGATATGCTGCAGGTGCAACACGTCGGGTCGTTGCTCAAGCACCCAGCGGGCCAATTTGCGCATGAAGAACGGGTTGCGCAGGCTGCGAAACCGGGGCCAGTCCGGAAAGCTGACCAGCTCCACCGCCGGGGATACCCACCTACCCAGGGAGCCAAACTTATTGGCCGGCACCCCCAGCACGACCTCCAGACCCTGGCGCGCCAGGGCGTTCGACAGGGGTACGGCGTAATCGAAGGTGCCCGTAACCAGCATGACGATGCGCAGAGGTCGACTCATGGTATCAACCACCGGCTATAGCGTGTGATCTGTATGAAGGCCCACACCCCGAGCGGGATTCCATAGCTCACCGCCCCGATGGCCATCAGGAAGGGAATGGAGCTGAGGCCCTTTGATAGGGCGGTCCACAGGTTGAGCGTCAGCACCCCGTTGGCCAGCAAAAGCGGTATGGGGACGAGCTTGCGCAGTTGCCACTGAAACAGATGCCGACGCAGGAAGCTGTATTCAACCACGAAGAAGAACGCAATCCCGATCAGCACGGCACTGGCCGCCCCGAGGGGGCCATAAAGGGGCGTGAGCACGATACCGAGCACGGCTAGCAGCCCCAGGGAAAGCAGGTTGGCGATCATATCGAGCCGCTCCAGGCCGGCGGCCACAAGGGCGTTGGCCTGGATGAGATTCCAGCTGTTGAAGAACAGCACCCCCAGCCACAGGCGCAGCAGGGGCACGGTATCGGCAAACTCCGGTCCGTACAGGGTCATCACGATGGGTTCGGCGGCCAGTATGCCGCCGATCACGATCGGCAGCAACAGGAGTGCCAGCACACGCGCCGTATGATGGCACAGTTCGGTGAAGCTGATCATCTGGGCTGGATAGAGCTTGCTCAGCGCGGGCTGCAGGGAGGTGGTGTAGCTGAGCGCGATCAGGATCAGGGCATCAAAAAAGCGCTGCGCGGCATAGAAGTGCCCGGCCTGTATGGGGGTCGTGAAGGCGCCCAGGAGCAGGATGGGTAGTTGCCAGAACAGGATCGAGGCCGTCGAGATGACGGCAAACACCCAGTAGGTTCGGATGATCTGATGAAGCAGGGAGCTGTCCAGTGCGGTCCAGCGGATCCGGAGCTGCCTCCGAGCGCCCTCAAAGAGCAATACTGCGCTTCCCAGGCGCGCAGCGATCACAGCCATGATGGCGCCTTCTAAGGGTTGTCGGCTCAAGATAGCCCAGCCGACTCCGGCCAGCTTGAGCAGGCCATCGAGCAGGGAGGCCAGCGCGGGCAGCAGCTGACGCTCATAGGCCGTAAAGAACCCCTCCAGAATATGCGCCTTTACGCCCACTGCCACCCACAGAAGCAGCATGCAGAGCCCGTAGCGCAGAGAGAGGACGTCAAGCACCTGCGCTCCCAGGCCGAGCAGGAGGGCCAGCAGGAGGGACAGGCCCAATCCGAGGAGGAGACTGTGGGTGAAGTAAGCGCTTGCCCGTTCCGGTGAGCGCGCGATATCCCGGGAGAGCAGGGGTTTGAGGCCTGATCCGGCTCCGGTAAAGGCGATCAGGTATAGGGCGGAGAATAGTCCAAACATCCCCAGGCTCTCGGCCCCATAGGATCGGCCCAGCGCAACGGCCACCGCAAATCCGGAGCTCACGCGAAGGCCATGGGCGATAAGCAGAAGCAAGGCGTTGCGGTGTAGTGTTCCCATCGTTTGGCACCGGTCATGGAGCCTGCAGCTTCAGCCGCCGTAGCGCCAGCAGCACACCCAGGGCGAACCAGAGATAGACCATGTACGGTACCCCCAGCGTGCCGGGCTCTTTGAGCCCTACAATTAGGTTGGCCACTACTCCGCTGAGCAAGCCCAGTGCCAGGGCCGCAAATCGGGGTTCTGGCTCCAGTGCGACCTGCAGACCGATCAACATGGCATAAAAAACGAGACTCAACCACAGAAACAGACCCGGCAGGCCGATCTCGGAGGCCAGGTGCAGGTAGACGTTGTGTACGGGATAGCGGAAGCGTCGGGTTACACGCTCTGAGGTGTCGTCGTAGTTGTCCATGACGTAAATGTAGTTGCCCAGCCCGATGCCCAACCAGGGATGATCCCGGATGATGTTTTGGGAAATCTGAATGAGCGGGATGCGGGTCTGTGCGGCGCCTTGGTCGTCACCCGTGATCCGGCTGTAGATATAGTTCCAGGCCGGCACGACCAGAATGAGCGAGGCGATAAGCAGGGGCACGAAACGTCGCAACAGGTTTACCGGGTAGCGCGGCTGGGCCAGCCCGCGAAGCCCGAGCAAAAACAGGAAGGCCACCAGCCCAACCAGGAGGGCAAACCAGGCACCGCGGGAAAAGGTGGCGATGAGCGCTCCGGTGGCCAAGGCGAGCGTGAGATACTGTACGGGGCGCTCCCAGCGCTTCTCCCGATACGGCCAGGCCAGTACCAGGGGCATGAAGGTCACCAGATACCAGGAATAGTTGTTCGGCGATCCCAGTAGCCCCACCACGCGCGCAATGCGCGGGTCCGTGGGCAGCGGGGAAAGCAACCACGGCGGCACACCGCCCAGCTGCGGGATGAGCAGCAGACGGGGTACAAAGAACTGCAGGATGCCGAAAGTGCTCATGATGAGCATCCAGACCATGAGGGCGCGAAGCAGGAATTTCAGATGCGCGATGTCCTCTAGGCCCGCGATGAGGTAGAAGAACATGAGCATCTGCAGCAGAAAACCAAACAGGGCGTAGAAGCTGAACTGGGGCTGGGGGGCAAAGGTGGCGCTGGCCAGACCAATAATAAACAAGGAGGCCACCACGACGAAGGGGAACAGAGCCTGATAAATCGGAAACGGTCTGCGTTCCCGACGCAGGCCGTACGTAATCCAGAGCAAAATGGCTGTAAAGCCCGTCAGCGTCAGCGGAAGGCCGGGTGGACTGCCTACGTGGCCGGGCTGGAACTGGGGATGGATGTCAATCTCGGCCGATACACTCAGGGCCAGCAGGATCAACAGCGCCCGATCCAGGTATTGGGAGGCCACCAGCAGACCGCTCAGCACAAGCGGTAAGATGGCCGAAACGACGAGCCAGCGGGGGTGCACGGGAAGACCCGGAAGGGCCGTAACGAACAGCCCCACCAGCAGGGCGAGCAGGCCAATGGCGAAGAGAAAACCATATCCGGCCGGTGGACCGGTCCGAAGAGCGGGTTCGCGCAGCCCGTTCATGGCAATACCTTTCTTTTACCGATCCGCGTATGCATTACATCCCACAGCAAGAGGGGCAAAAAGAGCGTAGCTCTGGCGTAGCGGCGCCCCAAGCGTCGGGGTTCCTGCACGAGTCGGGCCAGCCATTCCAGGCCCATGTGTTGCATCCAGCGCGGCGGCCTGCGCCAACGTCCGGCCTCGGCGTCCAGGGCGGCACCGATGCCGATGGCAAGAGGTACGGTGAGGCGATCGAAGTGCTCCGCGATCCAGAAATCCTGCTTGGGTGCGCTCAGGCTCACCCACAGCACGTCCGGGCGCGCCGCTTCGATGCGCTCCAGCATATACGCGTTTTCCCGATCCGTGAAACGCTCTCGAAACGGGGGGCTGTATGCGTCCACGATCTGCAGGCCCGGATAGCGCAGGGGCAACTGCTTGCGCAGGGTGTCGAGCACCTCGGGCCGGGAGCCGAGCAAAAAGAACCGAAAACCCTCCCGGGCGGACCGGGCACAAAAGGCGGGAAACAGATCCAGCCCGGTTACCCGCTCCGGGATCGGCTCTCCATACAGGCGGCTTGCCCACACCAGGGGCATGCCGTCGGGCAGCACCAGATCGGCTGTGTTGTAGATCTGTCGCAGCGCCGCATTCCGATAAGCGTCCAGCACCCCGTTGGTGGGCACCACGCAGATCCGACGGCGCTGCCCGGACCGAATCCAGCGCACCATGCGCTCGATGGTCTCTTGGAGGGTGATGCGCGACAGGCGTACGCCCAGAATCCGGACCCAGGATACGGGACCCGTCTCTGCGATGGCCGCTTGCGGGATCTCGAGAGCGTCTTTGTTCATGATCCTTTCTCCGGCAGCCGCCACAGCTCAAGCACGAAACGCGCCTTGGGGGGCAATCCGTACGCATAAAGCACAAAGCTTTGGATCAGCTCGCTGCCGCGGGGTACGAAAACCATATACTGGCCGATTTCGGGGGCGATGATGGCCTCCTGGGCATAACGCCAGTCTGGCCTTCTGCCATACGGTACGACCACGGGGGCCTGTCCCCGGGCCAGCAGGCTGTCCGGATCGATCGGAGGCCAGGATCGAATGCGCGGCCAGTCCGGTACGGCGAAGTCCTCATCATAGCGGAGGGCCAGCGCATATCCGCGCTGAAACACCTCGGGCTGGTAATTGTAGCGGATTGAGGGGCGTAGCACAGGCGCCCGGGTTTCGGCCAGGGGCAGGTTGTAATGGGCCACAACGGGATCTGCGCCGACGATCCCGGCTATGACGCGGCCCGCATCCCGGAAGGCGTAGGAGGGGGGAAGCCAGGTGAGCAGATAGGGGAGCTCGATCGCCACCAAAAGTCCCACCACGGCGGGTCGCATCCTGAGCCCTTCGAGTAGCCGTTCAAGGAAGGTTTCCTCTCGGCCCAGCGTCCAGATCAGCACAAGACCAAGGGCACCTCCCAGGGCGATCAGGGCCCAGGCCGGTCCGTGCAGGAATCGGACCCCATACCCCAGCAGGGGCATCCCGATGAGCACAAAGCTGCTCATGCGGGCTCGGCGCCAGAAGCTCAGATCCGGTTCCCGACCTCGCAGCAGGGCCAGCAGGAGGGCATGCGTCAGGTATCCGGTGAAGCTGAGCAGGGATACGCCCACCACGTTCAGTCCGGGCTCCTGACCGATCCCAATGGGTAGCCGCTCCCCTATTTGCAGCCCTATTCCGTGCAGTACGCTCCAGGGTATCCACAGGGCCCCGAGCCAGCGCAGGAGCCGGCCCCCGCTCGAACCCCCGGAAGGGGCCGCCTGCCAGCTCCAGCGTCTTCCGGCCAGATACAGGGCTGCCAGGTAGGCCAGCGCAGGAAAAGCGGGCAGAAACCGCCGTTCGGGCTGATAGGAAGAGGTGGCAAAAAGCGCCATGTTGCCCACAAGCAGAATGAGGGCGAAGGCTTCCGTCTCCTCCAGTCGGTTCAGGGTCTCTCGGAAGCGTGTGAGCGCGTTCTGCAGTAGGGGCAGAAGGTTCCACAGGGCCAGCAGGGCCACCAGGGGGATGAGTCCCACAAACGGGTTTACCCAGAAGTTCAGCCAGAAGTAGGGGCGAATGTAGATCGGCGCGCTCGACCGATTTCGGGCAATCCAGCCCGCATAGTCCGGATGGATGACGAAAAACGCATAGGGCACGGCCACCAGGGCGCCGCCTAGGCAGAACAGGCCCAGAGCGCGCCAGGACCACCGGCCCCGATAGGCCTCCCAGAGCAAAAGCAGGGCGTAAATGGGAAAGAAGTAAAAAGTAGAGGTCTTCAGCAGAGCCGTCAGGCCAAGCAGGACGCCGGAGAGGAAAAACCGGCCCCGCCGCCAGGCCAGCAGGCTCAAAAGCAGGCTCAACACCAGGGTCGACTCGATAAACCCCACACGGCTGTAGAGCAGGGGGCCGGCCGAGATGGCGTACAACACCGTGACGTAAAGGGCCACCTGCGGGCGGGTGCGTTCATAAAAGAGCCCGTACACGACCGGGAGCGTGAGCGTGCCGGCCAGCGCCGAGAGCACCCGCATGGTTTCGATACTCACGCCCAGCCAGGAGAAAATCACCCCCTGCAGCACGGTGAAGAGCCAGGCGCTCACCCAGGCCTGATAGAAACCATCCAGATGCCAGGTGCCGAAAAGCGCATAATGCCGTCCGTTATGGGCCCACCACAGCTCGTCTGTGATAAACCCCCGATCGATGAGCCAGGGGGGATCGGCGCCGAGGAAAATCCATCTCAGCAGGATCCCCGCCCCCAGAAGCAGGCCCAGGAGGGAAAATATGTGCTTCCCCTTCTGCGGCATCAGTAGGCTCCTTTTCCAAACAGCACCACGGGGATCGTTTTGAGCAGGATCCGAAAATCCAGGCCCAGCGACCAGTTGTCGATGTAGGCCAGGTCCAGCCGGATCCATTCTTCAAAGCGCAGGTCGCTGCGTCCGGAAATCTGCCACAGGCACGTGAGCCCCGGTTTTACCGCAAACCGGCGTTTGTAGCGCGGATCGGTAAAGCGCTGGTAGTCCCGGAGCGGCAGGGGCCTGGGGCCGACCAGGCTCATATCGCCCAGAAGCACGTTGATGAGCTGGGGTAGCTCATCGAGGCTATGCTTGCGCAGAAAGCGCCCGATCGGGGTTACGCGGGGGTCGTTGCGGATCTTGAACACGGGCCCATCGGCCTCGTTGAGCTCTTCGAGGGCGTCCTGCATCCGGTCTGCGCCCGGCACCATGGTGCGGAACTTGTAAAGCCGAAAGATTCGTTTGTGATACCCCACGCGCTCCTGTACGTACAACGCCGGCGCTCCGGGCGAAGTGAGGCGGATAAGCAGGGCGATGCCGAGCATGAAGGGGAGCAAGAGGATGAGCCCGGTGAGCGCCCCGACGATATCGATTGCGCGTTTCAGGGTGCGCCGCCAGCCCCGGATGGGCTCGGCGATCAGGGTAAAATCCTCTTCCGTCTGCAGGAGCCGGGAAGGGATCCGAAGCGGGACCCCCAGCTCCTGGCACAGCCGGGTCAGGCGGCTGACTTCGTCGTAGTGTTCCAGGGGAAACCCGATCAGTACCTCGTCAACCACATGCTGATCGAGCAACCGGGGTAAGTCTTCCAGTGTGCCCAGAACAGGCACCTCTGTTCGCGGGAGAACGGGTGCCAGTGTAGTGCTCGGCCCGTAGGGTACTTCGCTGTGATATACCTCCTCGTACCGAACAGGGAGTTCAAACGGCATGCGCACCATGCCCAGCACCTCTGTTCCCCAGTCTGTGCGCTCCCTCAGGGTGCGGGCGATCCATTGAGCGGGTAAGCCCGTGCCGACGATCAGCACGCGCCAGCGATGCCGTTTCAGATGCTCGTAATACAGCTCGGCCAGCAAGCGGAGCAGAGCCCTGGCCCCGATGCTGCCCAGGGAGAGGAAGGCTCCGAAGGCGACCGCCTGCCGTAAGGACAGGCGCCAGCTGGGGCCGATCAGTCCGAGCAGGCCGAGCAGGGAAATAAGGGAAAAAGCGGCGCCCAGCAGGCGGACCCACTCTTGGCGCAAAGGACCCGCGGCCGGACCCAGACGGTACGTATCCCACCAGCGCAGGAGCACCATCCAGGCCCCCGACAGCAGCAAGATCCCCATGAGCTCTGAGGCGCCCAGCCCGATCGCAGTGGGCCGATAGAAGAGCGCGCTCAGCAGCCAGGCACCCAACACAACGGCCAGGTCCACAACCACGGTGGCCTGATATATGGGATCGCGGGGTTTCATGGCCTCAGGCCGCCTGAGAACGCATTCGGTTCAATACCACGCCTACAAGGGGCAGTCCATGGGTCTCCAGGAAGCGACGTACGGCCAGGATCTCCGATCGCCGCGTTCTGGCCCGCTGGGCCACACAGAGCGCCGCGGCGCGGACCCCCTCAAGCCAGTGTGCCCCGGTGGGGCTGGAGCCCACATCAAGCAGAACCCAGCGGAAGCGAAGCTTCATCTCGCCTAGCAGTACCCGCAGCCGATCGATGGCCTGGGGATTGAAGAGCGCCTCCTGCAGCCGCCTCCCGGCCGGTAACACCCAGAGGGGGTAGGAGCCGATGCGGTGAAAGTAGGCGGCGCTGAGCTCTTTCCCGGCCAGATAATCCGTCAGGCCCGAGGAGCTCCGAATCCCGAAGAGGCGATCCAGGCTCGGGTTTTCGAGATGAAAGTCGATCAGCAACACGGGGGCAGGGTCATGCCGGCCCTCCATGCCGGAGGCCAGGGTGAGGGCCAGTCCCGCCGCAATGGTCGTGGCTCCTGCGGCCCGATGGGGAGCGAGCACGGCCAGCGCGTTGTCCAGGTGGGCCTCTGGGGTTGTCTGCACCCGTTCGAGGATTTTCACGAATGCGGGCCGGTGCTCCGCAAAGCGGACAAGCGGTCGGTACTGACCCAACACGATGCCCGGCACAGAGGCGCTGTGGGCGAGGTCCACTCCGGAAATGGCCGGCAGGGTGGGATTCGGCACAAGGATCGGGTTCCGATCCGGCAAGACCGACTCCTGCGCCACCGCCGGGATCGCCACCTGTTCCGAAGCCACTACGACTGCCGTTCGGGCTGATTTGGAGACGTCCTTCCGAGTCTCCGCTCCGCGGCTGTGGTAGTAGACCCATCCGAGCAAGGCCCCGATCAGGAAGGCCACCCCGACAAACAGGGCCACGACAACAGGAAGGCTCATCACGTCGTCTCCCGTATTTCGCCGACAACGGGAATCCCCGTGCGCGAGATATCCGCCGGAGCCAGGATCACCTCATCCCGGTAAGCGCGAGCCAGGGCCACGGCGATACCCCCGCTCAGACCGAAAAGGAAAGCCAGGCCCAGGTTGAGCAACCAGTTCGGGCTTGAGGGCAGTCCGGGCACGTTCGGCGAGCTGATCGTGTTGATGGCGATCTCCTGTTGCAGACGCAACATGGCGATGCGCGCCTCTTCCCGCTGCCGCAGGAGGGCGTTGTAGACCTGATCGTTTTCCCCGATGGCCCGGCGCAGCCGCTCGTAGGTGGTCTCCTGGTCGATCAGGCCAGAGATCTGCCCCCGGAGCCGATCCAGTTCGGCCTGTAGCTGGCGTTCGGCCGCGGCAAGTCCGGCGATGCCCACGCGTTCCTGCTCAATGGACTGGTTGATTTCGGTGAGCAACTGCTGGCGGGTTTCCCGGATCTGCTGCTCGATCTGCCGCATCTCCGGGTACTGAGGCGTGTAGGTTTCGGCCAGTTTAGCGCGCTGGATAAGCAGCTCAGCGAGTCGATTCCTCAGACTTACCAGTGTTCCCGTTTGGCTCAGGCTGTTGGTCACATCCGTAGAGGGTATGCTGGTGAGTTGACCGCTCTGGATGGCCTGTTCCAGCTCGCGCAGGCGGGTTTCCCGCTCCAGACGCTGGGCTCGAATTTCGGTCAGCCGCTGAGCCAGGGCCAAGATCTGGTCAGCCAGCAGGCGTCGCTGCACCTCGGGAGAGATGAAGTTGCGCGACTTCTGGAACTCCAGCTGCTGGGCCTCCAGATCGCGCAGCTTCTGCTCTGCCTCCCGCACCTGGGCCTCGAAGAACTGATACGTGCGGGTCCGGTTGTAGAGCCGGGAGCGGAAGTCGCGGTACGTATCGATGAGGGCCTGCAGAACGGCCGCCGCGCGCTCCGGGTTGGTGTCCGAATACTGCAGCCGGATCACCCCCGCGTCGCGGAGGGGTTCGGTTTTGAGCCGAGACCAGAATCGCTTGATCACCCGGTCCAGGTGCTCCCGTTCATTGGCCGCACCGGTGGAGATGGCCCGGTCCAGACCGGTTTTGCGTACCACTTCTTCCGCGATGGGCCGACTGCGCATGATCTCGATGTCGGCCATCACGATCTGTTCGATATTCCGGGGCTGAACCGTAGTGCCCAGGAGCGTGGCGATCTCCGACTGGGGATCGCGCTCCAGGAGGATTCGGGCCTCCGAGGTATATAGCTTGGGCAACAGCGCCGTTACCAGCGCGACTGTGCCGACTACGGCCAGCAGGAAGAATACGATCAGGTACCAGTACCGCCGGAAAGCGGTCTGTACTGTGTACCCGAGGGCCTGATAGGGCGTCGTTTCCATGGCGCTCACCTCGTTGTGACCTGGTACAGAATCAAAGCCTGGATAGCCGCATTGATCGGCGGGATCAAGCTATTATAAACCCGGGTCATAAAGTTTTCGATGTCATAGATCACGGTAGTGGGCACGTAGATGATATCCCCCGCCTCCAGCGGCACGTTCAGTTCCGGTCTTCGGCTCACCGAACCGGCGCGCAGGTCGAGCCGATAGGCGCGGTACCGGCCGTCTTCGCCGCGGCGCAAGAGCATAACGCTCTGGCGTTTGGCGGAGGGCCGGAAGCTTCCCGCCATCGCAATGGCCTTGAGCACGGTCATGTTCGGTTGCATGATCTGAAGGCCGGGCTCGTTGACCTCCCCGACCACGAAAACGGCCTGGTTGGCGGCGATATGCACGATCACCGTCACCTCCGGATTGCGGAGGATGACGCTGTAGGCCTCCTCAACCCGCCGTTTGAGGTCGTTGGGTGTAAGCCCGGCCGCGACCACATCGCCCAGGTAGGGAAGCGAGATGCGCCCATCGGGCCGGACCGTGACAGTTTGGTTGAACTGATCCGTCTCCTGGAACTTGAATTCGAGCACATCACCGACGTTGATCCGGTAATTGCCCGGGGATAAGGTAGGCAGCTCCTGAGCCGATCCCTGCGCGCTCTGCTCCGCAACGCGGCGCGAAGAGCCGCATCCGGACAGAAAACCGAGCAAGATGAGGAGGCCTATGCCTGCGTACATGGGTCTCATGATGATACAACCCCCTTTCCCTTTGGCCCATTTTCCGGTGTTTTCAGGCTTCGGCCCGGTATTGGTCAAATCCCATGCCCGGATGCAAAGAAGGGCAGGACCCACACAGAAAAAAGCCGGGCCCGGTTCCATCCGGTACCCGGCCATCCGCCTGACTCGGACACGTGGGTTGGGAGAAGGGTGTGGGGTGCCTGTACTGCCCATAAGACCCATGATGGCTCGAGAGCATTACACCTGATCGGGCGCAGCCGGACAGGTGCCTGCTTCGGCGGGGCGCCCTGTCGGTGGGCCTGGCCGAGGGAGGTGGCACAGCGTCCGGAGAGGAGCCCGCAGGGAGCCTCTGAGATCCGATCCGGGTTTCGTAGTGGTACATATCTGCAAAGCCCGCCCGATATCGGAACGGCACTGTTTGTGCTTGATACAGCGCGGTGGAGATCAGCGAATGCGTATTCTGGTTACCGGTGCGGCCGGGTATATCGGCAGCGTAGTTACCGAGCTGCTCGTGGAATCGGGACACGAGGTCTGGGCTCTGGATAACCTCCAGCACGGCCACCGGCAGGCCGTGCATCCGAAGGCACACTTTGTAGCGCTTGATCTGCGCGATGGGGCCAGCCTGCGGGAGCTGCTACAGGCCCTCAGGCCAGAGGCCGTGGTGCACCTGGCCGCCGAGGCCCTCATCGACGTCTCCATTCGAGATCCGGGGCGTTTCTACGCCGCCAACGTCTGCGGCGGGCTCAATCTGCTTGAGGCTATGCGCATAGCGGGCACCGAGCGGCTCGTCTTCAGCTCAACAGCCGCCGTGTATGGAGAGCCGGAGCGCGTGCCAATCCCCGAAGAGGCCCCGCTCAGGCCCATAAACGCCTATGGAGAGTCCAAACTCGCCTTCGAGCGTATGCTCCCCTGGTACCGTCGCGCCTTCGGACTGCGCTATGTCGTGCTTCGGTATTTCAACGCCTGTGGAGCCACAGAGCGCTACGGAGAGTATCACGTGCCGGAGACCCACCTCATCCCCATTCTTTTCGAGGTCGCGCTCCGGTTGCGTCCCTTTGTCTCCGTATACGGGACGGACTATGAGACGCCGGATGGCACCTGCATCCGGGATTATATTCACGTTGTCGATATCGCGCGCGCCCATCTGCTTGCGCTCGAACATCTGGACCGGCTCGAAGCGGCCATCTACAACCTGGGCAACGGCAACGGATACTCGAACCTGGAGGTGATCCGAACGGTAGAATATGTGACCGGCCGGCCGATCCCCTGGGAGCCAGCGCCCCGACGTCCCGGTGACCCCGCTCGCCTGATCGCCAGCGCCGAGCGCATCCGCAGGGAGCTGGGCTGGGAGCCGCTCTATCCCGATCTGGAGCGCATGGTTGCCTCGGCCTGGTCCTGGAGGGTACGTCATCCGAGAGGATATGCGCCATGATCATATCGCGTACTCCGCTGCGTATCAGCTTCGCCGGAGGGGGCACGGATCTGCCCGCCTTCTATGAGCAAGGAGAGCCGGGTGCCGTGCTGAGCACCACGATCGACAAGTACATTTACATCACGGTCAACCGGAAATTTGACCAGCTGATCCGGGCCAGCTATTCGATCACCGAGATCGTGGAGCGACCCGAAGAGCTGCGCCATGAACTTATCCGGGAAGCGCTCCTGCTCTGTGGCATCCGGGGCGGGGTGGAGATCACCTCCATATCCGATATCCCCTCCCAGGGAACGGGCTTGGGCTCTTCGAGCGCGTACACGGTCGGGTTGCTCAACGCCCTGTACGCCTATCGGGGGATTTTTGCCGGGGCTGAGCGTCTGGCCCGTGAGGCCTGTTATATTGAACTGGTGCGGTGCGCCAAGCCCATCGGCAAACAGGATCAGTACATCGCTGCCTACGGGGGGCTGCAGTTTATCCAATTTCACCCCGATGGGTCGGTGTTCGTCGATCCGGTGATCTGTCAACCCCAGACCCGGCATGCCCTGCAGGCGCACCTGATGCTTTTCTATACCGGGCAGACCCGCTCGGCCGATGCCATTCTGCAGGAACAGCAGCGCAACATGCGCGAGCAGTCCGAAAAAAGGGCCATTCTGCGGCGTTTCGTACAGCATGCCTGGGAACTGCGCAGGGCCTTGGAGGCAAACGATCTGAGCACTTTCGGTGAGGTGCTCCACGAGGCCTGGATCTACAAGCGCCAGCTGGCCAACGGCATCTCCAACCCGCAAATCGATCACTGGTATGCGCTCGCCCGCAAGGCCGGGGCGATCGGAGGCAAAATCACGGGGGCCGGCGGCGGAGGATTTCTCCTGCTTTTCGTGCCCCCAGAACGCCAGGAAGCCGTGCGTCGGGCGCTGAGCGAGCTCAGATATGTGCCTTTCCGCTTCGAACCGCAGGGAAGTAAGATCATCTACATCGAGGAAGAGCGTCTGGATTTCTGCCCTACTGAAGCATACGAGAAACGGCCATGAGCACCCCCGTAGATCGCCGCGCCTTCATCCGGGAGTACCTGAACGGTTTTCAGCTCTGTCTGGCTTCTCTGGATGCGGCAGAGGTAGAGCGATTGCTGGAGATTCTGGAGCAGGCCTACTGCGAGGACCGTACGGTTTTTGTGCTCGGAAACGGGGGAAGCGCGGCCACGGCGGCGCATATGGCCTGTGATCTGACGAAAAACGCCATTCCCGATCGGCCTGGATTGCGCGTTCTGGCCCTCCCCGAACAGGTGCCCTACCTCACCGCCCTGGCCAACGATACGGGCTATGAGCGGGTGTTTGCTGAGATGCTACGGCTCTGGGCGCGCCCCGGGGATGTGGTGATCGTCATCTCCGGAAGCGGCAATTCCCCCAACGTGCTGGAGGCCATCCGGACAGCCAGACAGATCGGCGCCACCGTGGTGGGATTGCTGGGCTTTGACGGGGGGCAGGCCAGGACGCTTGTGGACCACTGCGTGCATGTGCGCGCCGATCATTACGGATACGTGGAAGACACGCACATGGTGCTCAATCACCTCATTACGTCCTATTTCCAGAAGCGCTACGGCCCCGCCCCATACCCCGGAGGGCGATCCGGCTGATCCAGTCTCCGCCTGCCCCCCGATCCGATCGGGGCGCGATACCTTGAGGGCAGGCCGCTTTAGGCGTGCCGTCGGGTGCTTTCCGGTCAGAAAAAAGGACGTGCCCGGGGCGTCGCAAGAAAACAAAAAGGCCGCCCCCAACGAGGCGACCCTGCGTGGAGATGGCGGGAGTCGAACCCGCGTCCGGACCAGCCCGCACACAGGCTTCTACGGGCGTAGTCGGTTTATCGGTTCTCGTTCTGCGCTTAGCCAACCGACAGGCGGCACAGAACCAGCCCTTCGGCGATCTCGTCTTCAGGTCCCGGGCCAGGACTCCGAAGACCAGCCTGCCCGATGCGATGCCCGTTCGTCAGGGGGCAGGCGCCCCGACGGCGGACAGATGGCGGGAGATTACGCCGCCATCGCGTAGGAGTACGAGTTCGCACTTCTTTGCGCGAGGCGTGTTTTACGGGCTTTCGCCTCCAGCCCGGCCCGCCGCCTGTGCTCCTGCCTGGTCCGTCGAAACCAGCTCATCCCCAGTATGCACAAAGAACCCTTGGCCACAAAGGCACCGATAAAAACGCACACGGAGGCTGTCAGGTTTCATTCGATCGTGATCGGCCGCAGCGCATAGGGCACGGGCTCAAAGCCCCTTTTGCGCAGCGCCCGGCCTATGGGTTCGGCTACGCGTCGGCTGAGGGCCGCGTTTAGGTGGCCGATCCGGGATCGGCCCAGCACGTAGTAGCGGTACGCATGCACGTACAGACGCACCCGATGGGAGTCGATCGGCACCAGCTCCACGTACCCTTCCACCCGATACAGAAGCAGATGCGCGATCGTCCTGGGGTGGGTGCTTATGCTTTGCGGCGTGGGGCCGGGCCGCACCTGCCATCCGGCCTCCTTGAGCGCTTCCTCGAGCAAGAGCATAAGTCGGAGATGCCAGACGTCCGGAGTCCGAAAATCCCGGAACGGAGGGGGCAGGCTTGCCACACACCCCGGAAGCCAGAGGCCAAACAGCAGGAGCAAGGCGCGTCCTACAGCTCCAGCCATATGCCCACCTGAAAGCGTTTGAGCCCTTCTACCGGTCCCCGATGGGGTATGCGCACAAACCCGCGGCCGAAGATCCACAGGCCTCTCCATGGTTCCCAGCTTGCCTGCAGTTCTGCCTCGTGCCAGCTCTGTCGTATCCCGTCGAGGAAAGGTTTTCGCTTATCCGGAGGGTAATCGCCCCGCAGTACGTCTCCGCCCACATTGCGCACCAGTCGACCCAGGCTATCGGAGATGTTGGCCCCGTGCCGACGGTAGCGCCACAGCGATTTAAGATGCACCCTGCTCGATAACCAGAGCTCCAAGGCCCCATAGAGCTGATCCCCGTTTGGACCCAGGGGATGGCCCAGCGAGACGGCATTATGCGTGTAGCTGTTATACGGAATCCAGTGTGAGTACACGTAGGGCTCGATCCGGGTGTACTCCAGCTGCGCCGTCATGCCCGAACGCACCAGAAAGGAGAGCCCAAGTTGCCAGGCCAGCTTGACGGACATGTGATCGGTGCCCAGCTTAACTAGATTTAGATCGTCCACCAGGACGGCCGCGCTGAGCTCCAGATCCGATACCGGACGCCAGAGGGATTCGAGGCTGAAGAGCACGTTATCCCGATCCCAGAGGGCGTGTTCGGCGATCACAAAGGGATAAAAGGGCAACCAGTAGGTGGGCTCTATACCCCGGTTGCCGTATACGACCAGATCGGTGAAGGCCACCTGCCATCGGGGATGGGCGATGAATTCAATGCGATGCAGCTGCAAAAAACGCGGTATGCTGGTGTATTCGAAGCGGCCTGTGTCCAGGGGAAAGGGGCGACGCCGCGGAGGATCCAGTAGCCACAACAGGGCGCTCTGATAGCGCAGACGGGGAAAAAAGAGTCGGGTTCGAAGAGCCGTATAGGAGCCCGGTTGGGCACTGAGAATCAGGCCGGCATCCTGACCGGCCCCATAGAGCAGGTGTCCGTGCAGGAGATCGAGCTGGATCCGAGCCCGATGCCAGCTCACCGAGGCCGTGGCCACGTCGCCGGAACGATCGGCTTCCTGGCGGACTTTGTACAGGTTGCGCCAGAACGGGTCATAGCGAAGCACCCGGGCTTCTCCCAGCAGTACGTATCCGGCGCGCGCCTCGCTGTAGAAGCCGATCCCTCCGGATAAAGCCCCCCGCAGGCGCAGGCCTCCGGTCCAGATCTGGCCCCATGAGGAGCCCTCCGGGGCCTGTACCCACCATAAATCCGGGCCCCCGAGGAGGTTGACATACAGGGCGTAATCGGTCCCTCGATCCCGGTACAGGTAGCGTACAGAATCCCGATCGAACCCCTGCCAGGGCCAGCGCAGCGCGGCCGATTCGGGGAGGCCCGATTCGGGTGCGAATTCCCGAGCAAAGCGCAGCCACCAGGACCGCTCCGTACGAGAACGTGGACGCTCGGTCACCTGCTGGAGCAGTTGGCCTATTTCGGTCCGGCTCAGGGGTCGGCTCTCAAAGGGGAAGTCCCCGATCCAGCCCCGGATCCGGCCGTAGCGCAACCAGTCGTAGACGGGATGTGCGGCCGGAACCAGCCCCGGATCCCGTATCTGCTGCGCCTGCCCCGACCCATCCGGGAGCAAGAGCGCGTATATTCCGATACACAGCGCGATGGGGAGCCGCATCCGTCCATATTCCCAGGCTTGGGCTCATTTCGCAGGGAAGTTCTGCGGTTTGCTTCCGCGGCGCAAGCGGACTTGCCTCTTGCACCCCAGCGCCAGAACGCTGTAAATACGAACACGTGGCGGAGATCTTCGATGCGTTTTGAGATCGATCACCGAGATCAGTTCTCCATCCTCACCCCGTTGGAGGAGCGGCTGGATGCCACCGTGGCCCCCACGCTCAAGGCCGAGCTCGTGGTGCTCTGGACCGAGGGGGTGGAGAACCTGATCATCGACCTCACCCATGTGCGCCAGATCGACAGTTCCGGATTGAGTGCCCTGCTCCTGGCCCGACGCCAGTTCGCCGGAAACGGTGGGTTTTTCGCGCTCGCCGGGCTTCAGGAACCCGTGCTTCGGCTCATTCGCATCTCCATGCTGGAGGAGGTGCTGCCCATCTATGCCACGCTCGAAGAAGCCGTGGAGGCCTGCTATCTGGCTCTGCTGGATCGTGGGGAGGCAGATGCGGCCGACGAGACGCGTGATCTGAGCGGGGAGTAAGCCCCCGAGGGGGAGATGCTGACCGGCTGGGATGTGGCGGTAATCGGGCTCTACTTTCTGGCCTCAGCGGCGCTGGGCATACGTCTGGCGGGCCGACAGCGCTCGGTAGAAGAGTATTTTCTGGGCGGACGTTCCGTGCCCTGGTGGGCGGTGCTTTTTTCTATTGTGGCCACGGAGACGAGCGCGCTTACCGTGATCAGCGTGCCGGCGGTAGCCTTTGGAGGTGATCTGACCTTTCTTCAGCTCACCTTTGGGTATCTGCTCGGGCGTGTCCTGGTCAGCCTGCTGTTCCTTCCCGCCTATTACCAAGGACACCTGGAGACCGCCTATGCCTTTCTGGGCAGGCGATTTGGCGATCGCCTGCGGGGGGCGACGTCGCTGGTTTTCCTGGCCACGCGCCTGCTTGCCGACGGGGTTCGGCTTTTTGCGGCGGCCATTCCGATCAAGGTCATCTGTGATCAGCTCGGCGTATCGGTCTCCTATGCGCACGTGATCGCTGCCATCGGGGTGGTGACCGTCTTCTACACCTATCTCGGGGGATTGCGCGCGGTTATCTGGGTCGATGTGCTCCAGCTGGGCGTATATCTGCTGGGCGCCCTCTGGGCGCTTGTGGTCCTGCTCAAGGGGGTTCCGGTCGACTGGCTACAGCGGGCCGTCGAATCGGGTAAGCTGCGCCTGATCTATACGGGCCTGGAGCTCGCTCCTCTGGAGTGGATACGGCAGAATTACACCCTGCTTACCGGGTTGCTGGGTGGAGCTGTTTTCACCATGGCCTCGCACGGCACCGATCAGCTGATTGTGCAGCGCCTCCTGGCCTGCCGCTCCCTGCGGGCCAGCCAGCGGGCGTTGGTCGGAAGCGGGGTATTCGTGATCGGGCAGTTCGCCCTGTTTCTGGGTATTGGCCTGTTGCTGTGGGCCTACTACGGGGCTCGCGTGGGCACCTACATGCCATCGGAGATTCTGGCCCGCATGAGTCTGCAGAGGGCCGATGAAATCTTCCCCCACTTCCTCATCGAGGGCCTTCCCCCGGGTCTGTCCGGTCTTATCCTGGCCGGAATCCTGGCCGCCGCCATGAGCACGCTGTCGAGCTCGCTCAACGCGCTCTCCTCCTCCACGATCCTAGACATCTACCAGCGCTGGTTTCCGAATCATTACGCCCGAAGGGATATGCTCCGTCTGTCGCGGATCATGACGCTCTTCTGGGGCGGGGTGTTCATCGGTTTTGCCATGCTCTTTCGCAGTACGGAAAACCCCGTTGTGGAGCTGGGGCTAAGCATCGCCAGCTTCACCTACGGAGGTCTGCTGGGGGTTTTTCTGCTGGGCCTCTTCTTTCAGAAGGTCGGCGAGCGGGAGGCGCTGTGGGCCTTTCTGCTCGCGGTGGCCTGCATGATCGGTTTTATCACGCTGGTGCGCATCGGCTGGCCGTGGTACACGGCCACGGGCGCCCTGCTGACCATAGCGATCGGACGGTTGCTCTATGGCATACGTTGTTTTCGGGAAAAACCGCTTTCCACGCCTGCGCAGATGGACGGGTAGGCTTGCGTTCCTGGGCCTGCTGATGCTCCTGCCCGGATTGCAGCGGCCTCAGATGGGGGGAGAGCTCATCAAGCACGAGCTCAACGACCCCGATGGGCTGCATCCGTATCTGACCACGGATGCCTCCACGCGCTATATGCAACAGCTCATCTTCGATCGGCTCTGCAAGCTTAATCTGCGCACCCTTGAGCTTATGCCCGAGCTGGCCGAGCTACCCATCCCGGAAAACGGGCACCGAAGCTATCGGTTTCGTATCCGTCCCGAGGCCCGATGGGCTGATGGCCGGCCCGTGACGGCGGACGATGTGGTCTTTTCCTGGAAGGCGCTCATGAACCCATTCGTCGATAGCGCCCCCCTGCGGGCCGAATGTGTCGATATCCTCAAGCCCGAGGTGCTGGGGCCCCATGAGGTGCGCTTCTATGTGCGCCGGCCTCGGTTCGACAACGTCTACAAGCTCACCTACGCCCTCTATATCCTGCCCAAACACCACTACGATCCGGAGCGGCTCACCGATCGCTATACGGTAGAGGATCTGGCCCGCTACCACAGCAGCGGTCGGCTGGAGGAGCTGAGCCCGGAGGCGCGGGCCGCCATGGAGGCCTTCGCCCAGCGCTTTCAGGATCCGGCCTTTCGCTTTGATCCCTCCCGCGTGCTGGGCAGCGGTCCCTACAGACCGGTCGAATGGCGGCGTGGGCAGTGGCTTCTGCTGGTACGCAACCCGCGCTACTGGCAGGCCAACAGCCGAGAACCGTTTACTGAGGCCTATCCGGATACGATCCGATTCCGGGTGATCCGCGATGTGGAGGCCGCCCTCAACGCCCTGCGAGCCGGCCAGGTGCACGTGAGCGAGTCCTTTCGTCCCGCGCAGTTCATCTACCAGATGCAGGGGGCGGATTTCGAACGCCGCTTCGCCCGACATGTGCAGCTACAGCCCAGCTTCTACTACATCGCCTGGAATCTGGATCGTCCCTATTTTCGCGATCCCCGCGTGCGTGAGGCCCTTTCTCTGCTGGCCAACCGGGAGCAGATGCTCCGCACCGTGTTTTTCGGCCAGGGGCAACCGGTCGTTTCCTTTTACTTCCCCGGACGCCCGGAACATCACCCCGGGCTCAGGCCAGATCCTTATGATCCGTCCCGCGCCCGTCGCCTGCTGGCCGAGGCCGGGTGGCGCGATACCAACGGCGACGGGGTACTGGACAAGGACGGAGTCCCGTTTCGTTTTACGCTTTATTTCAATCAGGGCAATGAAAACCGCCGACAGGTGGCCCTGATCTGGGCTCAGGCCCTGGCCCGGGTAGGCGTTCGGGCCGTGGTGCAGCCCATCGAATGGGGGGTATTGCTGGATCGGCTCCGCAGTCGGGACTATGATGCCGCCATCGTGGGGATAGTCTTCGACGCCAACGAGCAGGACTTCTATCCCTACTTCCACAGCGCTCAGGCCCAGCTGCGGGGATTCAATTACTCGGGATATCGGGACCCGGAGACGGACCGGCTTCTGGAGCGCATTCCCGCGGAGTTTGACTTCCGGCGTCGGATCCTCCTGCACCGGGCGCTTCAGGAGCGCCTGGCGGCAAACCGGCCATATCTGTTTCTGTTTGCCGTCGCGCAGCGCTTTGTTTACGATCGCCGCTGGGCCGGGGTGGTCTTCTATCCTCAGCGGCCGGGGTACTATCTGGGGCAGTGGTATCTGGCGACGGGCATGCGATCGGACTCATAAAAAACAAACAGGGAAGCGACCGCTTCCCTGTTCGGTGGAGGGTGATGACGGGATCCGAGGCTTCGCGCCGGTGGGCACGGTCCGGCGCGCAAGCAACCATGTTCGCCTGTTCAGCCATGCTGATGTCGAAAACCGTGCCAGTCCCCGCCAGCGGCCTTCCCCCGGTTTTGTGCCCGATGGTGGGGAGGTTTCCACCCAGGATGAGTTACAAAAGGAAACAGGGCCCCGACTATGCGGCTCGGTATCATCGGCAATCCCAGAAGCGAGGATCTTCCCGAGGCCCTGCGCCGGGTACGCATCTGGGCGGCCGACCGGAGGGTAAGCCTACTTGTGCACCAGGAGCTGGAGCCCGTCTGCACGGGTGCGGGCTGGCACCTTGTCGATGCCGCCGTGCTGCGTCGGGAGGCGGATGTGGTGCTTTCGCTGGGGGGAGATGGCACCCTGCTGCGCGCCGCGCACCTGGTATCTCCGGAGGAGGTCCCCCTGCTTGGGGTCAACATCGGCAGGCTCGGGTTTCTGGCCGACACGCAACTGGCCGAGCTCGAGGCCGCGCTGGAGGACCTGCACGAGGGGCGCTATACGGTGGAGGCCCGGCTCACGCTGGCGCTCGCGGTGCGCCTCGATGGCGGAGGGCCGGAATCCGAGCACTGGGCGCTCAATGACGTGGTGGTGGGCAAAAGCGGGGCTTCCAGCATGATCGCCGTGGAGGCGGAGGTGAACGATCGGTACCTTAACACATACTGGGGGGATGGGGTGATCGTCGCCACCCCGACAGGCTCTACGGCCTATTCTCTGGCCGCCGGAGGCCCCATCCTGGTGCCCGATACGGATACGATCCTGCTTACCCCGATCTGTCCGCACACGCTGACCACGCGTCCGGTGGTCCTGCCCGCTTCCGTGCGCATTCGCCTGCGCGTCTCCGCCTTAGAGCGTCCCGTGGTGGTCGCATGGGATTCCTGGAGCCGGGAGTATACCGGACAGCTGCTTGAGGTCGAGGTGATGCGGGCTTCTTATCGCGTGCGTATGGTCAAACGCCAGGAACGCGATTTCTTTGCCACCCTGCGCCAGAAACTCGGCTGGGGCTGGGATGGGCGAAGAAACTAGGGGGATCGGGCCTGTGCCTTCTCTGCCCGGACACCGGACCGGTGAAGAAAGAGGGGCGGCGTGGGCATGTGGGTTTGTTCACCGGTGCCGGGCTTTCGGCTGGGGTCGGGGTTCGCCACGTTCGCTGGTGGCCTTCCGGCACGGGGGGTGGCCTTTTGCCCTTTTATCTCTCCGGCAATGTGCCGGATACGCCCGGGATGCGATCCTTTAGCAGGATGCGCCCGCTCTCCAGACGCACGCGCCAGGCAGGTGGGTTTTCGGGCCTCTGGGGCATGCCCGGTAGCGACGGTGGTTCCCCTCTGAGGGCCTCTTCGGGGTAGTAGGTGCCCTCGCTCGAGCCCGGGATGTGGAGGGCGCTCAGGCGCCCTTCGGAAAAACGGAGCCCGATCTGTCGTGCGGCAATCTGCACGGCCCCTTCGGCTATGCTGTCCCGGCGAAGAAAGTACAGCACCTCGGCCCCTTCGAGCAGGTCCAGAGCCGCCAGGGAGGTGTCCGCAAAAACGGCGCGCATGCGTTCGGCTCGGGCCTGATGCCAGCGGCGAAGCAAGGTGTCCTGTTCCAGCAACAGAACGCGGCCATGAAGCCAGGTGGAGTCGGGTCGGCCCTCTCGGGATGCGATCCAGATCGAATCTGCCACAAGCCAACTCTGTCGGAGCCAGATTCGGGGCCTGCCCAGCAGCCAGAGGGAATCACGCCAAACATCGCTATCCCGGCGCCGCAAGCCCTGCAGCCGTTCGGCACGCGCCATGAGCTCCCGGGAGACGAGCTCCAGATTTCCGGCCGCTTCCAGTCGGGTGTGCACAGAATCCAGCTCCACCGCCTCCACCCATTCGGCTCGCAGCGCAAGCGTATCCGGGCGCTCTCCGTCTTCTATGCGGACCCAGGTGGGGAATCCCTCGGCGCGCAGGCGCCGATGGCGGCGTTCGACCCATATGCGTGGGCCTTCGACGTAGACGTTTTCTCGCGGTAGATGGCCAAATACCCTTCCGGAAGCGCGCGTGCGGTCCTCTTCGCGCCAGTATTCCAGCGTATCGGCCTGCACGTAGAGGGAGTCCCTGATTCCCCGCAGGATCACGGACCCGACGAGCAGGGCGCGTTTTGTTTCCGTCTCGTAGAAAGCGCCTCGACTTTCTACCACGAAGCTCGTATCCTCCAGCCGAAGGGGGGAGGGGATTTCCAGCCATTTGCGGCTGTAGTCGTAGCGGGCCTGCCGGCCTTCGATGCGCACGATGCCGTCGGAGTAGCGCAGGGGGCCAAAAGCCTCAGCGATGCGGCGCTTGTGATCGTAGCGGATTTGGCCGGCCCAGAGCGTATCCCGAGGCTGAACGATCTGGATGCGTCCGTAGAGTCGGATTTCCTCGCGCTCCACGATATGCACAGCGCTGTCGCAGCGCAGCAGAACGTCGCCCTGCCGTATGGCGACGCGACCGATAAGCTTGCGATACGTCAGCCCGTCGATGACCTGCCCCTGAAGTTCTTCGGCGTGCAGGATTTCGACCGTGCGTTGTCCCTCCGACTGCGCCCTTCCTGGACTCGGACAGGGCAATCCGGAGGCGCATAGCAACGCGCTAAGCGTCCATATCCGGGACAACGACCCGACCCGTGATGCGGCGCAGGCGATACCAGGAAAGGTCAAAAGCCGCTTCAAGCCCGTATCCTTCGATCCATTCTTCCGGGGTCTGTATGCGTACAAATCCGGGGCTGAAGAGCCGTTCCGTCCGGGCATCCAGTTCCAGGCTCGTGCTCCACAGGTGCCGATCCCCGACCTTCAGTTCCACCCCGTCTTGGAAGAGGACTCGACGTTTTTCCGGCCAGTAGGTTCCCGCCCGGGCTACCAGTTCCCCGCGGAACGTCCCCTCCGGGTCGAAGAGTCGGGCTCGGACCCCCTGACGCAGTAAGGCCACGGTGGAATCCGGCCTCCGGTATAGTTGCAGCGCGCCGGTCCAGAGCTGCAGGCGTACGCGGCCCCGTTCGGAGAGCTCAAACCAGACTTCGCGGGCCTCCTGGCTGGGCGGCTCCTGGCGGGCTATGTCCATGCTTCCCGGGCTGGGATCGGAGCCGCAGCCGGCCGAAAGTCCCAGCAGCGCCAACATGAGGATCCGGATCACGGCCTCCAAAAAGTGCGGCTGAAGAGCACAAGCACGGTGAAGATCTCCAGACGTCCGATGAGCATGAGCGCGCTGAGCCATAACTTGGCCGCATTCGAGAGATGGGCGAAGCTTTCCGTCGGGCCCACCGTACCGAAGCCCGGCCCCACGTTGCCGATGCAGGTGATCGTGGCCCCGATGGCGGTGAGCAGATCCAGCCCCGTGGCCGCCAGTATGAGGATAGAAAGCGCACAGAGCCCCATGTAGAGGGTGAAGAAGCTCAGCACGTGCTCGAGCACCTCGTCTGCGACCGGGCGGCCTCCGAGCCGAACGGGCAGTATGGCGCGTGGGTGTACGAGCCGGCGGATCTCCCGATTGGCGTTCTGGATCAGGATGAGCAGGCGTACGACCTTTGGGCCGCCTCCGGTGGAGCCCGCCATGCCGCCGATAAGGAAGAGCGTAAACAAAACGGCCATGGCCAGAGGGGGCCAGAGCTCATAATCGGCTGTGCTGTATCCCGTAGTGGTCAGGATGCTTACGACCTGAAAGAGGGCCTCTCTCCAGGCCGCCTCGATCGAGGGAGCCCGATCAAGAAGCGTCCAGCAGATCAGCGCCGAGCTCCCCAGAATGATCCCCAGGTAGGCCCATAATTCCCGGTCCGATAGCGCGACCCGGAAGCGACCCAGAAACAGCCGGTAATGCAAGGCGAAGTTCATCCCGGCAAGGATCATGAACAACGTCGTTACATACTCGACGTAGGGGCTCTGGAAGGCGGCAATGGAGGCCGAACGGGTGGAAAAGCCCCCTGTGGCCATGGTGGTAAAGGCGTGATGCAGGGCCTCGAGCAGGCTTACAGCGGGATGCAGGGCCAGCAGGACGGTCTGGGCGAGCGTCAGCAGGATGTAAATCCCCCACAATCGGGCGGCCGTGTCCCGAACGCGGGGGGTGAGCTTGTCCGGTGTGGGGCCGGGCACTTCGGCCTTGTACAGCTGCATGCCCCCCACGCCGAGCAGGGGAAGAATGGCCAGGCTCAATACGATAATCCCCATACCCCCGAGCCACTGGGTGAGGCTGCGCCAAAGAAGCAGGCTCTGGGGGAGATCCTCGATCCGGGGTCGGTCCGGACCTCCGAGTACGCTGGCCCCTGTGGTGGTGAACCCGGATACCGTCTCGAAGAGCGCGTCGACCACATTGAGGGTTCCGCTCAGGGAAAAGGGCAATTGCCCCAGCACGCTGGCAAACGCCCAGGCAGTGGCTACGGTAAGAAAACCCTCTCGGATGCGAAGCGCCTGGGCGTGCTGGCGCAGAGAGAGGCTCATTCCCAGGCCTATAGGGAGGGCCAGCGCGACCGAGCAGGCGAAGGCCCGTGCGGCCTCTCCCTCTCGGAAGAGCAGGGAAAGGCCTAGCGGGATGAGCTGCATAAGGCCCACGGCCGTCGAGACCACACCGAGGGCAAAGCCCACAGCGGCAAGGTTGACCTGAGAGATATTCCGACGCATCTCAGCGCACCAGGCGTTCCAGTTCTTGTAGCACGTCAGGCAGCGCGAAGACGATCAACCGATCCCCGGCTTCGATGCGGCTCTGACCGGTGGGGATAAAGGCCTTGCCCGCTCGTTCTATGCCCCCGATGAGGCTGTTTCGGGGGATCGGGGCATCTCGGAGCGTTTTACCCCGGAGACGGCTATGGGGGGATACTTCCAGCTCGAGGACCTCGGCGGCCAGTCCGGGAATGGTGGCCACGGACAGCACATGCGTACCGCGCACGTAACGGAGCACCTCGTTAGCCGCAGCGATCTTCTCGTTTACGGCCGCATCGAGGCCGATGGTCTGGCTGAGCGGTACGTAGTTGGGCTTGCTCACCAGGGCTACGGTTTTCGGTACACCCAGATGCTTGGCCATGAGGCAGGTGACCAGGTTGTTTTCCTCGTCCGGACTGACGGCCAGGAAGGCGTCCACTTCCCCGATGCCCTCGCTGACCAGCAGGTCGATGTCCGTTCCGTCGCCGTGGATGACGAGCACCTCGGGCAGTTCGGAGGCCAGCTCCACAGCCCGATCCCGATCCGGTTCGATGAGCTTGATGGAATATTCCCCCCGGTTTACAAGCCATTTGGCCGTTTTGAGCGCCACCGGACCCCCGCCCAGGATCATGATGTTGCGGAAGTGCACGTTTTCCTTGCCCAGGAGCCGAATTGCGGCGGGCATCTGCTCCGTGGGGGCGATGACGAAAATCTGATCGTTGCGGCGCAGGATATCGTTGCCGCGGGGGATGATCGTGCGCAGACCCCGCACGATGGCCACAATCCGGAAGGAGAGCTCCGGATGCTGTTCGGCCAGGGTTTTGAGCGGGAGGTTCAGCACAGGGCACTGGGCGTCGAGCCGAATGCCCACAACCTGGAGCTGATCATGGGCCAGGTTGAGCACATCCGTGGCCGCCGCGCGCTGTAGAAGCAGGCCGATTTCCTGTGCAGCGCTTTCCTCCGGATGGATGACGCGGTCTATACCCAGATCCTGGGGCTGGATTAGCGCGCCGGGGCGGGTGAGCTCATCGTTGCGCACGCGGGCAATGCGCGTCTGCGCCCCCAGCTTCCAGGCCAGCATACAGGCCACGATATTGACCTCATCGATGCTGGTCACCGCGATCAGGATATCGGCCTGATGTGCTCCGGCTTCCCGAAGATCCCGGGCCGAGGTGGCATTGCCCTGCAGGGCCAGCACGTCGAGCTGGTCCCGGACGCGGCTCAGAACGTCCTCGTTTTTATCCATGACCGTGACTTCGTGCCCTTCCTGGGAGAGCATGCGGGCGATATCAAAGCCCACCGCGCCGGCACCCAGCACAACGATCTTCATGAGCAGAAGCCCTCTGTGACCGCGCAAGTTTACGATCTCTACTAGGAGCTTGCAAAAGGCCATGCGGAGCAGGGGCGCTGTTGCGTAATTTGCTGCTGTTATGTCGGTGTCCGCCCCTACTCTGTCGATCGTCATTCCGATCTATAACGAGGCCGGCTTGCTCGAAGAGCTCTGGGATCGGCTGCGGGTCGCCCTGGATCCGCTGGGATTGCACTGGGAGGTGATCTTCATCGATGATGGCAGCCGGGATGAGACCTGGTCCGTACTGGAACGCCTGGCGCGGGCCGACAGCCGGATCAGGGCGCTGGGGTTGTCCCGCAATTTTGGCCACCAGATCGCCATCTCCGCCGGGCTGGAGTGGGCCAGGGGCGATGCGGTGGTGATCATGGACGGAGACCTGCAGGATCCGCCAGAGCTCATCCCGGAGTTCGTACGCCGATGGCAGGAAGGTTATGAGGTCGTCTACGCGGTACGCGCCCGCAGGGAAGCCTCCGCGCTCAAGCGGCTGGCCTACCGGGCTTTTTATCGGCTATTGGCGCGCATGGCGGAGGTCGATATCCCCCTGGATGCCGGGGATTTCGGCCTGATGGATCGGCGTGTGGTGGAGGTTCTGCGCCGCATGCCGGAGCGCAACCGTTTCGTGCGTGGGCTGCGTAGCTGGGCCGGATTTCGTCAGATCGGCCTTCCGTACGCGCGTCCGGCCCGGGCCAGAGGCCGATCGAAGTATTCCTGGCGCCGGCTCTTCCGGCTCGCCCTTGACGGGCTGGTCGCCTTCTCCACCGTGCCCCTGCGGCTGGCCACCTGGATGGGTTTTTTCGTCTCCGGGGTGAGCTTTGTGGGGATCGTGCTCTATCTGTATCGGTACTTCACCACCCCCCGCGTGCCGGGCTTTACGACCCTGATTATCGCCCTGCTTTTCCTGGGCGGGATTCAGCTCATCACCATCGGCATTATCGGGGAATACATCGGCCGCATCTACGATGAGGTCAAACAGCGGCCCCTGTATGTGGTTGCTCGCACGCTCAACCTTGATCGGCCTCGGCAGGGAGGGCTAACTTGAATCGAGAGGAAGTATGCGGCTGGGAATTACCTCCGAAGTGGGACGTCTCCGGGCCGTCGTCGTACATACGCCGGGACGGGAAGTCTCGCTTGTGCATCCGGAACGGCGGCAGGAGTTGCTCTTCGAGGATATCATCTTCGAGCAGGGCGCTCGCGAGGAGCATCTGAACATGATCGCCCTGTTCCGCAAGGTGCTTCCCGATGGGGAGGGGGTATATGATATCGCGGATCTGTTCCGGGAAGCGCTCGAACAGCAGGAGGCCCGCGATTTTTTCGTCGAACGCTTTATTGAGCTGCACCCCTTGCAGAACCTGCGCATTCTGGAACGGGAGCTGAGGCAGCTCGAACCGGATGCGCTTTATGAGCTGGCCATTACGGGCCGTTCCCCGTTGCCTGTGTCCGTGCCGCCCACGCCGAATCTGATGTTCACGCGCGATCTGGCCGCCGTTGTCGGGGAACACATTCTGCTGAGCCGGGCGGCCACCCCGGCCCGGGTGCGCGAGAGCCTGATTATGGAGACCGTGGCCCTCTATCACCCCTTTTTCTCCCACCACCCCGAACAGGTGATCCTGCTCGATGAGGGAGTGACGCTAGAAGGAGGGGATATCCTCGTTGTCGATGAGCGTATTGTTATGATCGGGCACAGCGAGCGCACCTCCCTGGGGGGGGCGCTGCGAGCGGCTCTGGAGCTGTTTCGGCACACTCGTGTAGCGCATGTGTTGCTGGTGGATATCCCCAAACAGCGCGCCTCCATGCATCTGGATACGATCTTCACCTTCGCCAGCGTCCGGGAATGCGTCATCTTCCCCCCGCTGGTGGAGCATCCCCGCTATAACGTGGTGCACCTGTATCCCGATAGCGAGGGGGTGCGTATGGAGCTCAAACCGAGTATTCGGGTGGCCCTGGAGGAATTGCTCGGCTATGAACTCACTTTCATCCGGTGCGGGGGATCGGAGGAGATCGATCAGTATCGGGAACAGTGGACCGACGGCGCCAACATCTTTGCCCTGGCCCCGGGGGTGGTGATCGGCTACGAGCGCAACCAGAAGACCTTTCAGGAGCTTAAAGCCCATGGTTACCGGGTCGTCAAACAACGGGGGTTTCTGGATTCCTACGAGGACGGGGGGTTCCCGGCCGACAGCAGGGAGAAGATCGCCATCGTCTTCGAGGGTTATGAGCTCTCCCGTGGCCGTGGAGGGGCACGATGCATGACGCTACCGCTGGCCCGGGATCCGATACCCGGCACATAGGGGAAGGTCGGCCGTGGAACCTCGCACATCGATAGATACGCCACAACCCGCAGCCGCCAAAATATTGGTCCGCGCCGGACGTCCCTGGGTGCATGGGCTTCTGTTTGTGCTCACCTTTCTTTCCGTCACCTATGCGGGCATGAGCTGGGTGGGGCGCGATCTGGTGCACGGCCCTGATTGGTGGGGGTACATTCGCGATAGTCTGCATTTTTCCATCCCCTTTCTGGCTTTTCTGACGGCGCATGAATTCGGGCATTATTTCGCCGCGCGCTGGCATCGGGTCAGGACCACGCTGCCTTATTACATTCCCCTGCCTTTTCTGAGCCCCATCGGTACCCTCGGGGCGGTGATCCGCATCCGGGAAGCGGTGCCTGATAGCCGTAAGCTCTTCGATATCGGCATCGCCGGCCCATTGGCCGGATTTCTGGTCGCTCTGGGTACGCTGCTCTATGGCTTCTTTACCCTACCCCCTCCTACGTACATGCTGCAGTTCGGCGGGCATGAGGAGCTGCACCGACACTTGTTGCGCTACGGCACCTTTGGGGGCTACGAACCCTCCGGCAACCCGCTCACCCTGGGCCAGACCCCGCTGTACTGGTTGCTGAGCCGCCTCTTCGAACACGCCCCTCCGATGTATGAGATGTATCACTATCCCTACCTCTTTGCCGGCTGGCTCGGCCTTTTCTTCACCGCCCTCAACCTGCTGCCCGTTGGGCAGCTCGACGGAGGACACATCGCCTACGCGCTGCTGGGGGGAGCTCGCCACGGACGGCTGGCTCGTCTGGTTGTGCTGGGCCTGCTGTACCTGGGCGGGGTGGGGCTCATCCGGGAACTGGGCCCGGCCCTGTATGCGGCCCATAGCTGGGGCGCGATCTGGGTGTGGGTGCTCTGGATACTTATAGCCGCTTACTTCGTCTACCGCCTCTATGGGCCGGACTGGGGAAACGTTCTGCCCGTACTCATCCTGTTGCTCGTGCTCACCCAGATGGCGGACTGGATCCCGCTTCTGGCCTCCTGGGGCTATTCGGGCTGGTTGCTCTGGATCGTGCTGCTAACCGCTCTGGTGCGCGTCGATCACCCGCCGGTGCTCTATTTCGTACCCCTGGATCCCGGGCGCCGTCTACTGGGCTGGGTGAGCCTGGTGATCTTTCTGCTCTGTTTCAGCCCCACGCCGTTCAACGTGGCCCTCTGAGCACGCCGGGTGCGTGCGGAAAAGGGGACGCGAACAACCGTTCGTTTGCTTTTCGATGGTCCGAGCATTATATTTTTCCTGTGGGTCGGTTAGAGGACATCTGCCAGGTAGCCGAACGGCTCTTCAGCGAGCGTGGCTATCATGCCACAAGCATCCGGGATATCGCCCGGAAGCTCCATTTGCAGGGGGGTAGCCTCTATGCCCACATCAGTACGAAAGAAGATCTGCTCTGGGAGATCGTTCGACGGGCGGCGGAGCAGTTTTTGCAGGCTATCGAAGCGGTGCTTCGACAGGAGTCGGATCCGGTGGCCCGTTTCCGAGGCGCCTTTCGGGCCCATGTGGCCGTGATCGCCCGGAATCTGCCCGCGGCCACGGTGTACTTCCATGAGTGGAGGCAGCTTTCCCCGCAGCGTAGAGAGGCCGTGCTCCAGCAGCGCGATCTGTATGAAGCCATGTGGCGGGAGATTGTGCGCGGGGGAATAGAGCAGGGGGTCTTCCGGCCTGTTGATGTGGCCATGGCCACGCGCGCCGTGCTTTCGGTGGCCAACTGGTTCTATCAATGGTACCGACCAGAAGGACCGCGCTCGGCGGAATCCATTGCCGATGAATTGAGCGAGCTCTTGCTTGCCGGACTTGTAAAGGAGGGGCAATCATGACGCAGGCCCAGCTGGAGGCCCGACGCCTGGAGCGTTTCGAGGCCCGCGTAGCCCGGGGAGAGAAGGTCGAACCGGGCGATTGGATGCCGGAAGAGTACCGTTTCGAGCTGGCGCGGCTTATTCATAATCACGCCAATTCGGAGATCATGGGCGCCCTGCCCGAGGGTTCTTGGATCCCCTATGCGCCCACGCTGAAACGGAAAATGGCGCTCACGGCCAAAGTGCAGGATGAGGTGGGGCACGGGCATTTGCTGTACCGGGTGGCCGAGACCCTGGGCAAGTCGCGCGAGCAGATGCTGGAGGAGCTTTTCAGCGGCAAGGCGAAGTTTTCCAACGTTTTCCACTATCCGGCCGAAACCTGGGCCGATGTGGGCATTATCGGCTGGCTCATTGACGGGGCGGCGATTGTCAATCAAACCATGATGGCCCAGGGCTCTTATGGCCCCTACAGCCGGGCCCTGAAGCGCATCTGCGCCGAGGAATCCTTCCACATCAAGCACGGCTACGATATCGTGGTCTCGCTGGCCACAGGCACCCCGGAACAGCGCGCTATGCTGCAGGATGCGCTCAACCGGTGGTGGGAACCCATTATGATGTTCTTCGGGCCCTCCGATAAGCGCTCGATACACACGGAAAAGCTCGTGCGCTGGCGGGTGAAGCTGAAAACCAATGACGAACAACGGCAGGAGTTCCTGCGCAAATTCGTGCCCAAGATCTGGGAGCTGGGCCTTAGCATTCCGGATCCCAACCTGTACATCGACGAGCAGGGCACGGTGCACTATACCGAGCCGGACTGGGATCAATTCCTGACCGTGGTGCGCGGGGGAGGACCCATGAGCCAGGCCCGACTGGCCACGCGTCGTCTGGCCTGGGAGGAAAACGCTTGGGTACGAGAAGCCCTCGCGCTGGCCGAAAAGCGGTACGCGGACTTCCCGATCGCCTAGGGAGCCATGGCACGAGCGGGTTGGAAGTTCAATCCCTATCACCACCGTATCCCGGAGGCCCTGGAGCGGGCCCGCCATCCCGTTCCCCCGGCCGATACGGAATGGCCGGTCTGGGAGGTCTTTCGGCAGCCGGAGCGGGGCGAGCCCCATGTACACGTGGGCAGCGTGCATGCGCCTGACGCCCAGATGGCGCTCGTGCTGGCAAAGGAACAGTTCAGCCGCCGGGAGCCCTGCGTACAGCTCTGGGTGGTGCGTGCGGAGGCGATCTTCGCCACCCCTTATGAAGATGCCGATATCTTCGAACCCGCCCTGGATCGGACCTACCGGCTGGCGGCAGGCTATAAGGTGCGCCCCCGCATCAACCAAGCAGCCTCTTCCTCGGAGGAACCATCCTCATGATGCCGGAATCGCTTCGGCAGGCCCTCTGTAGCGCCCTCATCTCTTGGGCCGACGACGAGCTCCTGCTGGGGCATCGGGACTCGGAGTGGACGGGCCTGGGGCCCATCATCGAGGCGGATATTGCGCTCTCCAGCATGGCCCAGGATGAGATGGGGCACGCCCTGGCCTGGTATGAGCTGGCTCACTCCCTGGGGGCACCGGATCCCGATCGGTTGGTCTTTGAGCGGGGACCGGAAGCGTATCGTAATGCCACGCTCTTGGAGTTGCCCCGCGGGGACTGGGCCTTCTGCCTACTACGCCACTACCTGTTCGATATGGCCGAGTGGGTGCGCCTGGAGGCCTGGCGTCAGATCCCGTGGGAGCCCTGGTCGGATCTGGCCGAGCGCATCACGCGCGAGGAGAAATACCACCTGCTGCACGATCGCACCTGGCTTGAGCGGCTGGCCTTCGGCACCGAGGAGAGCCGTCATCGCCTACAGGGGGCCCTGATCGATCTCTGGCCCCATGCCCTGGGCCTGTGGGAAGCCCCTGAAGGGGAAGATCTGCTGGTGCAGGCCGGCTGGATTACCGGCTCCGATCAGCTCCAGGCGCGCTGGGAGGCCGAGGTGCGCGCTTATCTGGGCGGGCTGGGACTCCAGATTCCCGATGTTCCTCCCCGTGCAGGGGGGCGATACGGGCGTCACACCGAGCACCTGGCCCCGCTGCTGGAGGCCATGCAGCTGGTATATCGCAGTATCCCGGGGGCGAAATGGTAACCGAACAGGATATCTGGCGCGCCCTCGAAGAAGTCCCCGACCCCGAGATCCCTCTGGTGAACGTGGTCGAGCTGGGCATCGTGCATGCCGTGCGTTGTCAGGGAAGGCGGGCTGAGGTGGTGCTCATCCCCACCTTCTCTGGATGTCCGGCCATGGACGTGATCCGGCGTGCGGTGGAGGAGCGGCTCCGGGAGCTGGGGCTTGAGGAGGTCACAGTCCGCCTCTCCCTGTCTCCGCCCTGGAGCACGGACCGCATCGCCCCCTCGGCCCGGGAGAAGATGAAACAGCTCGGACTAGCACCCCCTTCCTTGTTTGAGCCCGAGCGGGATCTATTTGAGCCCGTGGCCTGCCCGTACTGCGGCTCTACCGATACCCGACTGGATTCGCCTTTCGGCCCCACGCTGTGTCGGGCCATGTACTACTGCGACCACTGCCAGCAACCCTTCGAGAAGTTCAAAGCGCTCAGGTAACTGTTCTTTTTTTGAACAGTAGTTTTCAGGCCTGCTCCGTTTGGGTGCGCTCCGCGAAGGGGTGGGGAGCCGAAACCGCCGTTTGTGCCGCTTTCGGGCCGATCCGTGCTACGGCACGCAAGTTGTTTTGCTCTTTGATGCGAGCGGACCGCGCCGCGTACGATGCGTGTGCGATGATGGATGGTCGAAAGCCGGCTGGATAAGCCGGCTTTCGTTTTTCTCTAGAGGGCTTGTTGCTCGAGCTCTAGATTGGCTTCCAGCCAGATCATGTAGGCGAATTGCCGGAGCCGGGGGGATACGGCGGGGCCTTGCCAGAGCTCATAGAGCACGGGAAGGGCAGAGAGGCGGAATTCCATCCACTCTGCGGGATCTGCCGAGAGCCGGCGCAGACGGGCGTAGGTCTCCAGAAGCGTCTCCAGTTCTTCGTAGAGCCCCATCAGATACTGTTTGCTCCAAGACATATTACAACGAGCGTAGCCGGACCATCCGCAAAGATAGGATCTTTCCCCTCGAGGGGCAATCTAGATTGCTCCTCGAAAGAGGAGGCCGTATCTTAAGCACAAGCATTCATCCGCCCAATACAAAATGCGAGCTCCTGCACATACGCCGGCGCTGGTGACGGATCTCTACGAGCTCACCATGGCGGCCGGATATATCGAAAACGGCCTGCATCGCGTAGAGGCCACTTTCGAACTCTTTGTGCGCCATCTGCCTCCGCGGCGCGGCTATCTGGTTGTGGCCGGGCTGGAGCGCGTGGTGCGTTATCTGGAGGAGTTGCGCTTCACCGAAGAGCAAATCGCCTATCTGCGCAGCCTGCCGGTTTTCCGCTACGTGGGCTCGGCTTTCTGGGAATATCTGGAGCGATTCCGGTTTTCCGGGGATCTGTGGGCGATTCCCGAAGGGCGGGTCGTTTTTCCCGGTGAGCCGATTCTGCGGGTGCGCGCCCCCATTGTGGAGGCGCAGATTCTGGAGACCTATCTCCTGGCCGCGCTCAATCTGGAGATCATGGTGGCCACCAAGGCCAGCCGGGTGGTGGAGGCGGCCTGTGGCCGCATGGTGATCGATTTCGGCTCCCGGCGCGCTCATGGGCCGGAGGCGGCCGTATATGCGGCCCGAGCCGCCTATATCGGAGGTTGTGCGGGCACCTCGAACGTGGAGGCGGGCTACCGGTGGGGGATCCCCGTCTTCGGCACCATGGCCCATTCATGGGTCATGGCTTTCGGGAGCGAACTGGAGGCCTTTCGTGCCTTTCATCGCGTCTTTCCCGAACACACGACCCTGCTGGTCGATACCTACGACACGCAGGAAGGGATCCGGAACGCGATCAGGCTTGATGGATCTGTGCGGGGGATTCGCATCGACAGCGGGGATCTTGTGTCCCTCAGCCTGCAGGCCCGTCGCATGCTCGATGAGGCCGGGCTACCGCAGGTGCGCATCGGCATCAGCGGAGATCTGGACGAGTATCGCATACGGGATTTCCTGCGCGCCGGTGGGGTGGCCGACTGGTTCGGGGTGGGGACGAAGATGACTACTTCGGAAGACGCCCCCTCGGTGGGGGGGGTCTACAAGCTCGTCGAACTGCATCACAACGGGGTGGAGCGTTTTGTGCTCAAGCTCAGCCAGGCCAAACGCACCTATCCCGGGGCGAAGCAGGTCTATCGGTTCCGGGATGCCGGGGGCCGATGGGAGCGAGATCTGATCGCCTGGGAAGAAGAGCCCGCCCCCGCAGGGGCAGAGCCTCTCCTGGAGCCGATCCTCCTCCGGGGAGAGCGCCTGGGTGCCCTGCCGGATCTGGAGACCATCCGGACGCGCGCCCGAGAAGAGCTCCAGGCCTTGCCGGAGGCGGTGCGTGATCTGGACAATCCCGACCCGTATCCGGTGGAGATCAGCCCCGGTCTAGAGCGTTTATTTGCCGAAACCAGCCATCAGGTGGGCTAATATGCGTATCGCCATTGTGCAGATGAATCCCACTGTGGGCGATCTGCTCGAAAACGCCCGCCGGATCCGAGAAGGGCTCCAGCAGGCCCGGGCTCGGGGGGCGAAGCTGGTCCTGTTTCCGGAGATGGCCCTGGTGGGCTATCCCCCGCTCGATCTGCTCGAGCAGCCGGATTTTCTTTCCGCTGTCCGGCGTACGCTTCAGAGCCTGGCCCCGGATACCGAGGGGCTGGTGGTCGTGCTCGGGGCTCCGATACCCAATCCCTCCTCGGTGGGCAAGCGTCTTTTCAACGCCGCGGTGATCTTCGACAACGGGCGCATCCGGACCTTCGTGACCAAACAGCTGCTGCCCACCTATGATGTTTTCGATGAGTATCGGTATTTCGAGCCCGGTTCGCCTTCGGATCCCCTGCAGATAGGCTCCTGGCGCGTGGGCGTTACCATCTGCGAGGACATCTGGAATGACGATCCGCAGAGTGGCTGGTGGATGTATGAGCGCAACCCGGTGGCCGAGCTCATGGCCCGTGGGGCGAACCTGCTGCTGAACCTCTCAGCTTCCCCGTTTTCCCGGGGCAAAATCGCCCAGCGCGACGCCCTGCTGCAGGGTATCGCCACGCGGCATGAGGTACCTGTGGTGATGGTCAACCAGGTGGGCGCCAATACGGAGCTCATCTTCGACGGATCCAGCCGGGTCTTCTCCCCCGATGGTCGCTGTATTCTGGCCTTGCCCGCCTTCAAAGAGGCGGTGGGTATCTGGGATCTGGAGACGGGCTACGTAGAGGGACACGAGCCGCCCCCGGCCGAGGAGACCGAGCAGGTGCGCCAGGCCCTTCGGCTGGGGCTGCGTGATTACGACCGCAAAACCGGCGCCTTCCGGCGCGTCTGTGTGGGCATGAGCGGAGGGATCGACTCTTCCCTGGTGACCGCGCTCGCCGTAGAGGCCTTCGGCCCCGAACGGGTAGTGGGTCTGAGCCTGCCGAGCCGATATTCTTCCGAATCCTCCCGCACGGATGCCGAGCAGCTGGCGCGCACGCTCGGGATCGCCTTTTATGTGCTCTCCATTGAGCCCGCCTTTGAGGCCTTCGAACGTATACTCGAGCCCCTCTTCTCCGGCACCGAGTCCGGGGTGGCGGAGGAAAACATCCAGGCTCGATCCCGCGCCGTGATCCTGATGGCGCTGGCCAACAAGTTCGGGGACATGGTCCTGGCCTGTGGCAACAAAAGCGAGATCGCCACAGGGTACGCCACGCTTTATGGAGACATGGTCGGGGGGCTGGCGCCCATCGGGGACCTGTACAAGACCGAGGTATACGAGCTGGCTCACCACCTGAACCGGGATGCGGGCTTCCCCCTCATCCCGGAGTCCGTGTTCCTGAAGGCCCCTTCGGCCGAGCTCCGGCCCGGGCAGAAGGACACCGACACGCTTCCGCCCTATGAGATCCTCGACGATATTCTGCGGCGCTACCTGGAGGCCCATGCCTCCGTGGAGGAGATCCTGGCCGCCGGGCACGAGCCGGAGGTGGTGGAGTACGTACTGCGGCTCGTCGATCGCAACGAGTACAAGCGACGCCAGGGACCGCCCGTTCTGCGTATCTCTCCGAAGGCGTTCGGTTACGGGCGACGGTTCCCGATCGTACAGCGCTGGACGGCGCAGCGTATGCGCTTTGTGCAGGGGACCCGAGCGTGCATCACAAGCAAGTAAGATCCACGGGAGGGGAAGGTGGGGCGCACCGCGGTACGGATCCTTCAGGGGGATATCACAGAGCTGGAGGTCGATGCGATCACCAATGCGGCCAACGAACAGCTCAAGCTCGGAGGGGGGGTGGCCGGGGCCATCGCCCGAAAAGGGGGACCGGAGATTCAGGAGGCCTGCGATCGCATCGGTTATACCCCGGTCGGCACGGCCGTGCTGACCCCGGCAGGCCGGCTCAAAGCGCGGTATGTGATTCATGCCGTGGGGCCGCGCTACGGGGTGGACCCCGACCCGGAGCGGTTGCTGGCTTCGGCTGTGCGCGCCACACTGGAGTTGGCCGAGCAACACGCATTGCGTCGCATCGCCCTGCCGGCGATCAGCACCGGGATCTTCGGTTTCCCCCGAGAACCCGCGCTGCGTATTATCTTGCAGACCATCCGGGATTACCTCGCCAGTCGACCGGATACCGTGCTGGAAGAGGTGATCCTGTGCCTCTATGAGGCCGATAGCTATGCTCTGGCCCGTCAGATCTGGGCGGAGATGACTACGTCTGACTCGGAGGAGGGGTAAGCGGATATGGCAACTACGGGGGTGGACTACGTCCAGCTAGGCCGCTATATCAGCTCGATCCTGCGAGGGCTCAAACCCCGATACGGATTGACCATTGAGCTCGGGGGCTGGGCGCGCATCTCGGAGCTCATCCCCGTGGCCCTGCGCAACTGGCAGGGGGAATCGACCCCCACCGCAGCGGATATCCTCGCTGTACTGGAGAACGGGCAGGGCAACTGGTATGAGCTCGATGGAGAGTGGGTGCGTTCACGCCTGCATGCCCAGTTCGGGGCTCTGGAGGCGTTCCGACCCGCGCCTCCGCCGTTGTACCTGGCTACGGCCATCAGCCGCAACGAGTGGCGACAGATCCGCCGTCATGGCCTGCGCCCTGCAGAAGGCCCCGCCGTATTGCTGACCAGTCAGCCGGAGCGGGCCATGCATTTTGCCCGCCGCCGGTGGGGAGCTCAGGGCTTTGTTCTGCTTATCGATGCCCTGGCTATGCACGAGGATGGTTTCGTCTTCTTGCACCAGCGGGCCGATGACCTGTGGGCTGTGGAGTTCGTGCCCACAGCCTATGTGCTCAATCGGGAGCGTCCCCTTCGGCTCGTTCTGGCCGGTGGAGGCATTCTGCACCGCTGGCGGGCGGGGCGACTGGAGGTGCTCCTCCTCAAGCGCAAGGGTATCTGGGATCTGCCCAAGGGCAAAATGGATCCCACCGATCCTACGATCGAGTACTGCACGCTGCGCGAGGTGAAAGAAGAAGTGGGGGATTTTCCCTTCCTGCTGGGCCGTTACCTGACCTCCTCTCAGCACGTCTATTCCCACGGGGAGCACCTGATCCTGAAAACCACGTACTGGTATGCGATGACCTCGCCTGTGGAGGAATTCCCCGTCGGACACAACCCCAAGGTGACGGAGTATCGCTGGGCGCCTCTGGAGGAGGCCATCGAGATGGTGGGGTTCGACACGCTCCGGGAAGTGCTCCGACGTGCGGCAGCGGCCTTATCCTTGCAGGATGGCCTGGAGCAGACCAATGGCCGGATACTATGGGTACAGGCCAGCGAGCCCGAGGCCCTGGATCGCACCCTGGCCAGCTGGGCTATGAGCAGTCAGGGGGTTTCCTCATGAGGACCGCTTTACTGGCCATCTGGGGCCTCTGCTGTGCCTCCGCGGCGTGGGCGCAGGTCTGGGGAGGGCAGTGGCAGGATCTCGATACGGCCCCCGGTAGCACGCTGTGGCTCGGCCTGCAGCGAGCCGATTTCCGCCATCGGCCCGGATCCGGCTCCTTGGACTGGTCCGACTGGGCCGGAAGCGTGATGTTTTCCCAGCCCAATCTGGATCTCTTCCTCTGCTGGCAGCCCCGGGCTGGGGATCGGGGTCTGGAATACTGGGAGGCCGGAGGGCATTTCTGGAACGCCTTGCCCCTTCGGTTTCGGGCCGCTCTAGAGCTCCCCTTCGGGCTCTTTGCGGGGTATCGTTCCGTGGGGCCTTCTGGGGCGATGCACGATGGGGTGAGCGTGAGCGTGCTCGCCCTGGGCGCCGGGCTTGCCTGGAGGCTTCCGGTGGGATCTCGATTGCCGTCAATACTGCGCCTGGTGCCTTTCGGGGGGCTGGCCTTTGAGTCCTTTGGCCTGCAAAACGGATGGGCGGGGGGGCTGGTGGCCGAAGCGCGCCTGCATACACCCCGGCTTATGCGGTCCCGATACGCGCTGGGGTTGGGTATCGGATACCGGTACTGGCGGTGGTATTTTGATGTGGATCGGCTCAACTACACCTGGTCCGATGTGCGCTTCTCGGTGGGCCTGAGTTTTTAGGGGGGCGGGAAGGAGAAAAAGATGAAGCGTGCGCACAAGGATCTGCTGGCGCACCTGGAAGGCCAGGTGCGCGCTCGTGGCTGGGAGATTCGGCGCGAAGTGGGCTCTTTCATCGGAGGCCTCTGTCGGGTGCGGGATCGCTGGGTGGTGGTGCTCAACCGCCGCACCCCTCCGGAGGTGCAGCTGGCTATCCTGGAGCAAACCCTCAAACGCTTGCCCGCATGAGCACAGCCCCTGTTGCGGAAGGTCTGCATGTTACCCTGTTGGGCACGGGCACGTCCATGGGGGTGCCCGTGATCGGCTGTCGTTGTCGGGTCTGCAGCTCCCCGGATCCCCGGGACAGTCGGTTGCGCTGTTCGGTCTGGATCCGAACGGCTCGCACAAGCCTCGTCATTGATACGGGGCCGGATTTTCGTCTGCAGGCGTTGCGTTACCGTATTCCGCGCCTCGATGGGGTGCTCTACACGCATCACCATTTTGATCACGTCATGGGTCTGGACGATCTGCGCCCGTTCAACTACCTGCAGGAAGGTCCCATTCCCCTGTACGCTTCCCCCGCCTCGGCCGCGGCGCTGCGCCAGATGTTTCGCTACATCTTTCTCGATCCCCCGGTGCCGGGGATACCGAACGTATATCTGGGGGAGATCACCGGGCCCTTCGAGGTTGGCGATCTCCAGATCCTGCCCGTGCCCGTATGGCATGGGCCCGTACCGGTGCTCGGATTTCGGATCGGGCGTTTTGCCTATGTGACGGACGTGAGTCGCATCCCGGAGGAGAGCTGGCCGCTTCTGGAGGGGCTGGAAGTGCTCATACTGGGGGCTTTGCGCTATCGGCCCCATCCCATGCACTTCAGCATCGCCGAAGCGGTGGAGACAGCCCGCAGGCTCGGGGTCCCGAGAACGTACCTGGTACACCTGACGCACGATGTGTTGCATGCCGAAGCGGAGGCCCGGTTGCCCCCGGAGGTACAACCGGCCTACGATGGGCTGGAACTCCATATGCCCTGGCCAGATCCCATATCCCTGGAGGTGGGTCGGTGAAGATTCTCGTGCTGAACGGCCCGAATTTGAACCTACTGGGCCGGCGTGAACCCCACTGGTATGGCACGCGCTCGCTTGCCGAGCTGGAGGGCTGGCTACGAGCAGCTTTCCCGGAGCATGAGCTGGACTGGTTTCAGAGCAATCACGAGGGCGCGCTCATCGACCGCCTGCACCGGGCGGAGACAGAGGGGGTGGAGGGGGCGGTGCTCAATGCCGGGGCGCTGACGCATACCAGTTATGCCCTGCGGGATGCGATCGCGGCCGTTTCCTTTCCGGTTGTCGAAGTGCATTTGTCGAATGTCTACGCCCGCGAGCCGTTTCGTCACCGATCCGTGCTCGCCCCGGTCTGCGCGGGCCTGATCGCTGGGCTGGGCCCGTGGAGCTATTATCTGGCCGTACTCTATCTGGTTCGCTCCCGCCATGAGCGCTTCCCCGATCCGACAGCTCGCCTCTGATACGGCCATATACGGGCTGAGCACGCTTCTGGCCCGGTTCATCAATTACCTGCTTGTGCCCTTCTACACGAACGTGTTTGATCCCGCCGAGTACGGGGTTATCAGCCTCATCTACGCGGCCTTTGTGTTCCTGAACATCCTCTACACCTATGGCATGGAGTCGAGCTATTTGCGCTATGCGGCTGGGGAAGAGGGAGAAGGGGAGAGGCGGGTTTTCAGCACGGCCTTCTGGAGCCTGCTTCTGACGGCTTTCGCGTTTTCTCTGGGGCTGCTCGTCGCGGCCGATCCCGTGGCCCAATACCTGGGGCTGGGCGGCGAATACGGGGGGTTGGTCTACTGGATGGCCCTCATCCTGCTACTTGACACAACCGCTGTGGTCCCCATGGCCGCGCTGCGCCTAAAGAGGCGGTCGTGGACGTACGCGGGGCTGCGTACCGGAAACGTGCTTTTGCATGTTGCCCTCAACCTTGTGCTCATCCTCGGCCTGGGCTACGGCATCGAGGCCGTGCTGGTGAGCAACGCGATCGCCAGTCTGGCGTTGACCCTGGCCGCGGTGGGGGTAACGCGCCGGTGGCTGCGTCTGAGTTTCGACCCCTTGCTCTGGAAACACATGCTCCGCTTCGGCCTGCCCTTTGTGCCCACCGGGCTGGGGTATGCCATCTCGGAAAGCATCGATCGGCTGTTTCTGGCTCACATGCCCCCGGAGGCCGCCGCGCGCCTCTATGGACCCCATGTAACCCCGACCGATGTGGTGGGCATCTACACGGCTTGTTACAAGCTGGGGGTCTTCATGCTCCTGTATGTGCAGATGTTTCGTTTCGCCTGGCAGCCGTTTTTTCTCGAACACGGCCGCCGGCCCGAGGCACCGGACCTGTTCGCGCGCACCTTTACCCTGTTTACCGCCGTCGGGGCTCTGCTTTTTCTGGCCGTCTCCTTCTTCGCCCACGATCTGGTCCGGATCGGCATTTCCATAGGGGGGCGGAAGCGGTACCTGATCGACCCGGCCTACTGGGACGGGCTCTTCATCGTGCCCCTGATCCTGCTGGCCTACCTGGCCCAGGGCTGGTATGTGCATGCTTCTGCGGGGGTGTTTCTGCACAACCGCACAGGGGATCTTCCGTGGATCACTCTGCTCGGGGCCGGCATCACGCTGCTGGGCAATGCCTGGGGAGTACCTCGATACGGGATGGCGGCCTCTGCCTGGACCACGTTGATCAGCTATGTGGCTATGGCCATGGCCTTGATCTGGCGGGCCCAGCGCTACTACCCGATTCCCTACGCCTGGCGCGATCTGCTCGGCATCGCGCTGGTGAGCGCAGGCCTCTATGGGCTGGTCCTCTGGCTGCAGCCCTCCGGGCCCGTACGCCTGGTGTTGCTTCTGTTCGGAGGGGTCGTTTTTATTGCACGCAGGTGGTTGCCAGGAAAAAGGAAGCTATCCATGCGGTTACCGGGCGTGCTTGTATGCTTCGCCCTCATCCTTTCCGGCTGTATGGGGTCCCGGCAGGTGTGGGTGGGCGCGCTGGAGGTGACAGGACATGAACCCTTTACGGAACTGACCCTCGTCACCGATGATGGAGCCCGATATCTGCTTCGGCTCTCTGAGGCGGATCGTCGGCTTCTGCAGGCCCGTATTCCCATTCGGGTGCAGATTCGCGGCCGCCTCCAAGAGGGCGACTGGTACGGGCAGAAGCGGGACTGGATACAGGTGCGCTCTTGGAAAATCATAACCTCCCAGGAGGAGGGCTAGGGACTTATGCGTTTACGTATTGGCTTGACAGGGCTCTGGATGGTGATCCTGCTGGGCCTGGCCCGGGGACAGTTCCAGCCTCGGGCGCTGGAATCGGTCGGGCATTCCCCGGTGCTGTGCGCCACGATGTGGCTTTACACCCAGCCCGAGGTGCGCGCCGCGCTGGAGGAATTCCGCCTGCTTGCCTCCCAGAGGGAGGGCCTTGAACGGGCGCTGGAGGCGCAGGTTGCGTATCTGCGTTCGCTCGATGCCGGCCGCGCTGCAGAGCTGGAGGAGGTGCTCCGCAGAGGCCTTCCCCTGCCCGGGGCGCAGGGCCTGCCTGTCCAGGTAGGCGAAAGCCGCCTGTTTCGGGTCTACAACTTCCAGAACCGCAGCTACGATCAGCTCTCCTTCACCCTGCGCCTGAGCGGTACGCTCGTGGAGATCTGGGTGGCCGATGATCAGTGGGGGGAGGGCAAGATTACCCAGAACGTCGTAGAGGCCCTCCTGAGCGCCCTCGAGCAACAGACCTCCTCGGGCTCCTACAACCCGAACCGGGGCATTGTCGCCATCGAACAGGAGGTTTTCGGACAACCCCCGAACGTGGACGGATCGGGCAAGCTCAAGGTATTGCTCCTGGACATCCAGGATGGCTGGACGGAGGGGTCCAACTCGGGCTACGTGGCCGGTTTCTTCAACGGAGTGGACCTGAGCCTGAGCAACCCGAACAGCAATCGGGCCGATATCCTGTATGTGGACACCTACCCGGGCATATACCGGCAGAACCGTCCGGCCGATCCCAACCGCCCGCTCGGCACGGTGGCCCACGAATATCAGCACCTTATCCATGCCCGCTACGGCAGGCTGAACACCTTCCAGAACGAGGGCCAGTCTGAATGGGCCGAAATCCTGTGCGGCTTTACCGGACGTGGCATCACCTATCTGGCCAAGCCGAACGAGGTGAACCTGTACTTGTATACATGGCGTTCCGGGGATCTGGTCAACGTGCTCAACGACTACGAGCGCGCCTCCCTATTTCATACCTACCTCGCCGACCGAATCGGTCCCCTGCTTACCGGACAGATCACCCGCGGGCCAACGGGACGGGACGGATACCAGGCCGCGCTCATGGGGGCCGGGCTGGATTTCGAGGCCGTGTTGGCCGATTTTCATGTGGCCAACTGGGTAAACGACGTCTCGCTGAGCCCTCGCTGGGGATATCAGACCGCGCAGCGCCGTGGGGTGCGCGCCTCCAATCCGAGCCTCGAATATAGCCAGGGGACTTCGGCCTCGGAGGAGCGCCGACTTGCCTATGGCGGGGCGGAATATGTGCGCTTCTTCGGGGTCGTCGATCTCTCGCTCGAGCTGAACATTGACGCGGGCACGCGTGCTTTTGCCGTGCTCCGCGCCCCCGGGGGGACGCCTCAGGTGCAGGAGCTTAGCGCGGGTACGCGCCTCTTTTCGGGCTCCTATGAGTCCATTGTGCTCGTGGTGGTCAACGTCCGGCCTCTGGGGACGAACGAGGCCTCGCCGGGGGAGCGCACCTATCGGTTTGCCGCAACCTGGCGGCCTCTTGCCGTGCGCAGCGAGGAGCTCTCCTATGCGGGCTCAGCGCAGTACTATGCCGAGCTTCCGGGTGATCCCCGGGACCCGAGCCGGGCCGGGATCCAGGCCTATGCCTATCGCTTCACTCCGAGCCTGACAGGATACGTGCAGGAGGTGCGTTTCCCGCTCAACGGCCGGGATTCAAGCCTTATGGGTTCCGGTAAACTGCGCCTGGTGCTAACCACCTCCCGTCTGTCGGCGGGATCGGGCCCCACCGAGGTCTGGGTGCCGGATCAGGGGATCGACTCCGTGGAAGTGCCCTTCTCCAGCCTGCAGCGGGGCTCGAATACGATCTCCCTTTCCGCAAGGCCCTGGAACGTACAGGCCGGCCGCCACTACCACGTGGTGCTTCGGGTGGTAGAGGGCTCGGCGAACGCGCGTCTGGAGTTTCTGCTCGATGCGGGCTCCAGCAACCAGAGCGATCCAAACTACTGGCCGGCGCGCACGCGGCTCTACGTTCTTCCTCCTTCGGTCTCCAGTCCGGGATGGTACCGGTACACCAACAACAACAACCTGCTCATGACCGTGCGCGTGGTCGAACGCTTGCCTACCGCTGCCGCCGAGGAGGTTCCGCAGCTGGATAAGCTAGCCATCACGCTCGTCTACCCCCATCCCGTGGGGGGGCGGCAGGCCGTGGTGCGCTATCGGGTGCCGGATTCCGGACCGGTGCGCATGGAGCTCTATGACCTGCTGGGCCGGCGGGTGGGGCTGCTCGCAGAGGGCCTGCTTCCAGCCGGAGAGCATGTCTTACTCTGGGAGCCTGCAGGCCTGAGCCCGGGTCTGTACTGGCTGGTGCTGAGGCAGGGCCAAGGGCGTGCTGCGCGTCCTGTCGTGGTGCGGCCGCAGTGAGGGTGCCGTGAAGAACCGTCCCACGTTTCAGAAATCGGCTATCCCGGTCTCCTTTATGATTGAGCAGCTCCGGGAGCGGATCCGGGTGCCCATCGAGCCCCTGAACACGGTAGACGCCTCCCGGCGCCTGGTCACAGAGGCCGATCTGCACCGGCCCGGACTGGCTCTGGCCGGTTTTACCCAGCTTTTTACGTGGCAACGCGTGCAGATCCTGGGCAACACGGAAATCGAGTACCTGCATTATCTCGATCCGGAAGCGCGCCGGAAGGCCTTCTGGAACGTTATCCAGTTCGATGTGCCCTGTCTGATCCTCACACACGGCAACGAGCTGGAGCCCGAGCTGTTGGCCATGGCCACCGAGCGGGGTATTCCGGTCTACCGGACGCTCGTGCCTTCGACCCGGTTCATGTACTTGCTGCGCGATTTTCTCGATGACCAGTTCGCCCCCCAGCAGACGGTGCACGGCACCCTGGTGGATGTCTACGGCGTGGGGCTGCTGCTCATCGGACAAAGCGGGATTGGTAAAAGCGAGGTGGCGCTGGATCTTGTCGAGCGCGGGCACCGGCTCGTGGCCGATGATGTGGTCGTGGTCACCCGCAAATCCGAGACCGTGCTCATCGGCTCCGGCACAGAACTGGTGCAGCATTTCATGGAGATCCGGGGGCTGGGCATTCTGGACATCCGGTCCATGTTCGGGATCCGGGCCATTCGGTTCCAGAAGCGCATCGAGGTCGTCGTCGAGCTGGAGCTCTTCGATCCCAACGCGGACTATACGCGTACAGGACTGGACGGAAACACGATCTCCATTCTCGACGTGCCCATTCCGCACGTCAAGCTACCCATCGTGCCGGGCAAGAACGTGACCGTGATCTGCGAGGTGATCGCGCTCAACTACCTGCTTGAACACTATGGCTACAAGCCGGCCGAGGAGTTTCGCCGGCGTCTGGAGAAGCGTATCGCTGAGCGCGCCCGGGAGGGGCGAGAGGGGATCGAACGCTCGGTGGAGTACTTCGAGCACGATTTTGAGTAATTACCCCCGGCTGAGGCGAAATCCCCGGCGGTGCCAGGGGCTGGGACCGTAGCAGGCCAGAGCGGTGTAGTGTTCTGCGGTGGGATATCCCTTGTTGCGCGCCCAGCCGTAGTGGGGAAAGAGTCGATCCAGCTCCTCCATCAGCCGATCTCGCGTGACCTTGGCCACGATGGAGGCGGCCATAATGGAGGGACAGAGGCTATCTCCCCTGATCACGGTCTGATGCGGGATCCAGCAGGGGCGGAAGTGGGGGCCGTCTACAAGCAGGAGTTCCGGGCGTACTTGGAGGGCCTCGATAGCCCGGTGCATGGCCAGAAAAGTGGCCTGCAGGATATTGAGGCGGTCGATTTCTTCCGGGTCGGCTCGCCCGATGCCGATGGCCACCGCTTGCTGTTCGATATGGGCCAGAAGGCGTTCGCGCTCCGCCGGCGAACAGGTTTTGGAATCCCTCAGCCCCGGAACCCCTTCCGGATCGGCCAGGATCACAGCCGCGGCCACCACGGGACCGGCCAACGCCCCCCGTCCCGCCTCATCGACGCCGGCTATGGAGATCAGGCCGCGGGAACGCCAGTACAGCTCCGGGTTGGAGAGCTGGGTTCGCATAGGGAACAAAAAAATACGCATCGCCCCTTTGGCGGGACCATCCCGGGCTGTGTGCTGAGGGTGCTCAAAGGGGGCTTTTCCCGTTGACTTGGCCGGCTGCAGGCAGATATTTTGGGCCGCCATGGTGATCGGATACTTGTTGCGGGAGAGCGTGTCGGGGTTTCGCCGGGCTCCGCTTGCGGTCTGGGCCACGCTCACCACCATGAGCCTGGCCCTGCTGTTGGTCGGGCTTGTTGTACTGATCGCCTACGATGCCCGGCAGGTTGTCGAGGGATTGAAGGAGAAGGTAGAGCTGGAGGTGTTTCTTCTTGATCCTCCAGCCCGGCCCATAGAGGCTTGGTTGGCCGAGCTTCGAAGCGATCCCGCCATCGAATCCGTGGCCTACATCTCCAAAGACAGCGCCGCGGCCATTTTTCGGCGTGAATTCGGCACCGAAGCAGAGCTTTTCGTCGCCTATGATTTTCTGCCCGCCTCGTTCCGAATCCACCTTCGGCCCGCCTGGAGGAACCCGGATTCGGCTGCCGCGGTGGCCCGTCGCCTGCAGGCCATGGAGGGGGTCGATGAGGTGGTCTACAATCAGGCTCTGTTGCTGCGCCTGGAGGAGAATGTGCGTCTGGTGAGCTGGATGGGAGCGGGGGTGGGGTTTGTGGTGCTCCTGGCGGCGATCGTGCTCGTGGTCAACACGATCCGCCTTACCGTGTACGCCAAACGGCTTTTGATCCGAACTATGAAACTTGTGGGGGCCACCGAATGGTTCATCCGCCTTCCCTTCGTGCTGGAAGGTTTTCTGCTCGGCATGCTGGGGGGCGCCCTTGCAGGAGGGATGCTGTTTGTGCTGCGGGAGCTGGTGCTGGCCTCCTATCTGCCCGCATTTCAGGTGCTCCGCTGGCCCGGGGAGCATCCCCTCATGCTCTGGGGCGCGCTTGGGCTTTTCGGCGCTCTGGTGGGTATGCTGAGCGCTTCCTTTTCGGCCAAAAGGTTCATCCGTCGCACCCCTCTTTCCTGACATGCACCGGGCTATCGTCTTCGCGTTGCTCCTGAGCGGAGGAGTATGGGCACAGCCGGTTCCCAAACACGAGCGCCGCGCGGTCTGGATTGCGACCGTGGGCGCGCTGGACTGGCCCTGGACGACGGACCCCGCGCGACAGCAGGAGCAATTGCGCGCCATGCTCGATCGGTTCAGGGCCATAGGGATCAACACGATCTTCTTCCAGGTGCGCGCCGAATGCGACGCCTTCTACGCCTCCCCCTACGAACCCTGGTCGTACTGGCTGACCGGCCGGCAGGGCGCCGCCCCCTCTCCGTACTATGATCCCCTGGCTTTCCTCATCGCAGAGGCCCATCGGCGGGGTATACAACTGCATGCCTGGGTGAACCCGTTTCGGGCCGAGCGCCGGGTGGGCGCCTACGTACTCGATAGCGCCCATGTGGTAAAACGCCGACCCGAGTGGGTGCTCACGATCGGCTCGACCCGTATGCTCGATCCCGGCATTCCACAGGTGCGCACCTATGTGGTGCGTGTAATCGCTGATATCGTCCGCAGATACGACGTCGACGGTGTGCATCTGGATGATTACTTCTATCCGTATCCGCCCAACAGCATCCGCAACGAAGACGAGGCCAGTTTTGCCCGGTACAACCGGGGACATGCGGATCGGGCCACCTGGAGACGGGAGAATATCTCGCTCTTTTTTGCCGAGCTACGCGATAGCCTGCGTGCAATCAAGCCCTGGCTTCCGATCGGGGTAAGCCCGTTTGGCATCTGGAAGAACGGGATCCCGCAGGGGGTTTCCGGACTGGATAGCTATCAGACGCTGTACGCCGATCCCCTGGACTGGCTCAGTCGGGGGCTGGTGGATTACCTTGTCCCGCAACTGTACTGGCCGGTAGGCGGAAACCCCGACTTTGCCCTCCTGGCGCGCTGGTGGGCGGAGATGGTCGGCCGCTTCGGCCGGCATCTGTACCTGGGGCATGGGCTTTACCGGCTCGATTCCGGCGCGAACGGCAACGGATTCCCCTGGGGGCCCTCGGAGTTCGTCGGGCAACTCGCCCTGGGCCGCTCGCTTGCCGGAGTGCAGGGCAGCGCCTGGTTTCGAGCCGGCAACCTGATCTATGGCCGTGGCCGGGATGTGGCCGATTGGCTGGGCTCGGATCCATACAGCCGACCGGCCCTCGTACCCGCCATGCCCTGGCTAGATGGTACCCCGCCCCGGGCGCCGCGGAACCTCAGGGTGGATTTCCCGAGCGGAAGAGCGCTTTTGCTCCGCTGGGAGGAGCCCGAGCCGGCTTCCGATGGAGAGCGCGCCCGCTTCTATGCCGTATACCGTTTTCGCGGGCGTCCTCCGGGGAAGTCGGATGGGCTTCCGGCCGATGGACTGCTCGGTCTGACGGGCGAGCGATGCTGGTCCAATACCCTGCCCCCGGATGGGGAGCCGTATTACTATGTGGTGACCGCCCTGGATCGGGTGGGCAATGAGGGGCCTATGAGCGCGCCGGTTTCGGTCCGGACACGAACCTCCCTGCTCGCGCTCGATGATGCCTCTGTTCCGCAGGGTGCAGAGGGGAACGATCAATTGGCCCGCTTCATCCGGATCGCCTTCCTGCTCCCGGAGCCCGAACGGGTACAGCTGCGGGTCTATGATCGCTGGGGGCGTCCTCTGCGAACCCTGGTCGAGGGCTTCTATGAAGCCGGATTGCACGAGGTGCGCTGGGACGGGCGCGATGAGAGCGGCCATCCGGTGCCGGCCGGCCTGTATTTCTATCGGCTCCAGGCCGGTTCCCTGCAGCAGAACCGTCCCGTGCTGTTTCTCCGATAGATCCTGCTATGGTCCGGGTTCGGGAAGATGGAGCACACCTGGTTGGGGGCGCTGAGCGCCTTTCTGTCCTCCGTGACATGGGCTGTAGGCACGACGGCCTACGGGCATCTTGTCCGGCGCTATTCCGGATACGCCATCAACACGAGCCGTGCGCTGGTGGCCCTGCCGCTTTTCCTGCTGACGGTCTGGCTTTTGGGCGATTGGGGCGATTTCCATCGGCTCGATGGGCTGCGCCTGGCCTGGTTGCTGGGCAGTGTGATCGCCTCCTATGGGCTGGGGGATGTGTGCTTTTTCTGGAGCACCCGCTCGCTGGGTGTGCCCGGGGCGTTGGCCATCGCCTCCAGCTATCCGCTCTGGACCGCTCTGGGGGGATACTGGCTTGGCGAGGAGCCCCTGACGCTGGTGCAATGGCTGGGGGTCGGGACGGTAGTCGCAGGGATCGCGCTCGTGCTCGTGAGCGGATCCTCCGGGGTGGGAAAAAGCGCTGATTCGGGCTGGGGTCTGCTGGAGAAGCCGCTGGTCGGGTTCGCCCTGGCTATCGCCGCCTCTCTGCTATGGGCGGCCAACAACGTGGCCATCGATCAGGGGGGGACGGGCCTGTCGACCGCGGTGGTCAACGTGGTGCGTATGGGGATGGCCCTTCTGCTCTGCCCCCTGTTGGCCCGTTGGATACTGCCCGGCACCTCCGTGGCGTTGCCGGGCTCCGTGCTGCGCCGCTACTTCTGGGTGATGGCGCTTGAGGCCTACGGAGGAGCCACCTTCTTCGTATACGGGCTGGTGCACGCGCCGCTGGCCATCGCAGCCACGCTGTCCTCGCTCAGCCCGGTGCTGGCCGTGCCGATCGCCTGGGCAACGGGCGCAGAAGCCCCTTCGCCGGGACGAACCACGGGCGTTATAGCCGTGGTGGCGGGGCTAATCCTGTTGCTGGCTTTCTAAGCGGGCGTTCCAGAGCTTGCGCAGGAGGATGAGCTGGCCTGCATGATGCTGGGCGTGCTCCACCAGATGATGCAGTACGAAGACGGCCTGAACCGGCAACCGGCGACGGCCCACGTAGACCGTGCGCAGAAGATCCTCCTCGCTCAGACGCTCATAGGCCGAGCGCACTTCCTGCCAGGCCTGCTCGAACTCCGCGCGCACCTCCTGAGCACTTTGACCCATGGGCTGGAATTCCTCGGCCCCCAGTGGGGCCGTCTCCAGGTCGGCCGGCAAGGGGCAGTCCAACGCATAGGCGAGCAACCGGCGCGAGGAGCGTGCTATGTGCCGCACTACCCCACCTATTGGGTTCAACCCCGGGCTGGCTGTCCACCAGAACGCCTCCGAGTCCAGATCTGCCGTCCAGCGGCGCACACACTCTTCGACCTCCTCCAGCCCCCGAAGCCATGCGGAGACGATCGGCGGGAGGTCACCCACGGGGCCTCGCAGAAAGGGGGGAAGCATCTCCCTGCTCCTTTGGTACGGACTCAAGGAAGGTCAGGCTTTTTTTGATCCCGATCAAGCCAGATTCAGTTGCCTGCGCAGGATATCGGGATCCGTGGTGGGGGCCTCACAGACCATGCGGCGGCACAAGTATGCGGTGGCTTTCCCCTCTCGGGCGGTTCTATTTCGCAGCAGGGGTATATCGCAAGAGTCGCCTCCTGCTTCGTAGACCCGCACCACGTCGGGCAGATAGTGCTCCTCCAGGAGGCCTCGGAACGGCTCGAGTTCTTCCCAGAGGCCCACGAGCACCAGCTCCCGAAGTCCGTAGCAAAGCTCGTCGGCTACCCCGAGCAGATGACCGAAGGCCCCGGGGTAGCGGGCCATGAGCCCGGCTATGGAGCTGACCGTTTGCTCGGCGCGCCGCAGCCAGTCCGATCGGTCCCAGATGGCCGCTGCGCGAAGCAGCAGCTCGGCCGCCACGGAGGATCCGGCCGGGATGGCGTTGTCCATGCGTTCGCGGGGCCGAAGTTGAAGCACGGGATCATGCTGGAGAGGGGTGTCAAAGAAAGCCCCGCTGGACTCATCCCAGAACTCGCCGCAGAGCGCCTCGACCAGCTCGTGGACCCGCTCCAGCCAGGGGCGATCTCCCGTGGCCTCATAGAGCGCCAGCGCCGCCAGGCCCGACCAGGCATAATCCTCCAGGAACCCGACCTCCAGCCGCTCCCCGTGGGTCCAGCACCGGAACACGCGCCTGTTTGCGATCAGGTGCCTGTAGAGGAATTCGCCCGCCCGGAGCGCGGCCTCCAGCCAGTCCCTTCGCCTCAGAGTTTGGGCCGCCCGGCAGAGGGCCACGATAAGCATGCCGTTCTGAGAGGCGAGGATCTTCTCGTCCCGTTCCGGGGCTGGACGCCGCAGACGGGCCTCAAAAAGGGCCTCGCGCAGGCGAAGGCGCTCCTGCTCCCAGGCTTCCGGGCGCATCCCCTGCAGAACGGAGAATTCGTGATCCGTGAAGGGGCGGAACAAGACATTGCGGCCCTCGAAGTTGCCCTCCCTGGAGAGACCGTAATACGCCGCCGCAATCCCGGCCCTTGAGCTCAGCACAGCCCAGAACTCCTCCCACGACCAGGTGTAATACCGTCCTTCCTCTCCCTCCGAATCTGCATCCTGGGAGGTATAAAATCCCCCTTCCGGGTGGCGAAGCTCCCGGATCAGGTACTGGATCGTCTCCTCCACCACGGTGCGGAATTCGGCATTTCGGCTTAACTGCCAGGCCTCCAGATAGGCCAGCACAAGCAGGGCATTGTCATAGAGCATTTTCTCAAAATGTGGCACCCGCCATCGCCTGTCTACGGCGTAGCGATGGAAGCCCCCGCCGAGTTGATCGTAAATGCCGCCGCGCGCCATCTGCTCCAGCGTGTGGCAGGCCATGCCGATGGCCTCCTTGCGGCCGGTTCGCCATCCGTAGCGGAGCAGAAAACGGAGCGTCATAGGCTGAGGGAACTTGGGCGCTCCCCCGAAACCCCCGTACCGGGTATCGAACTGGAGGGCCAGCATGGAAAAGGCCTGATCGAATAGCTCTGCTCTGACAGGAGCCGGTGCTTCGGTGCGGGTGGCCGCTTCCAGCTGACTCCAGATCTGTCGGGCGACCGTTTCGATGTCCTCTCGACGCCTCTGCCAGGCCTCTACCACGGCCTTGAGCACTTGCCGGAAGGAAGGAAGTCCGGATCGGGGTTCCGGGGGAAAGTAGGTGCCCCCATAAAAGGGGATACCCTCCGGGGTCAGGAAGACGGTAAGGGGCCAGCCTCCGTGGCCGGTCATGGCCTGTACGGCCTGCATGTAGATGGCATCTACGTCGGGGCGTTCCTCCCGATCGACCTTGACGCAGACGAAGTGCGCGTTCATATAGGCGGCCGTTTCCTCGTCCTGGAAGGATTCCCGCTCCATGACATGACACCAGTGACAGGCCGCATAGCCGATGGAGAGCAGAATCGGACGGTCTTCGGCCTTTGCCCGCTCAAAGGCCTCCTGGCCCCATGGATACCACGCTACGGGGTTGTAGGCATGCTGCCGAAGGTAGGGGCTGGAACAATGGATGAGCCGATTCGGGGTATGTGCCACAGCGGCAAGCCTCCTTTGGCGTATGCGGACCGACGTAGGGCAAACGAACAGCGGGCCCGGAAAGATCCGAAGATTAAAGTTTGTGAAAATCGCATAAAAAGATCTTGAATACTTGATACAACGCCTCCTTCCTCCTATCTTCGGCCTCGAAGCCTGAAGAGAGGAGGCCTGGCTATGAGTTCGGAAGTTCGTTTCCATCCGCGGGGGGCGATGGCGTTTCTGGGCGTGCTGTTGCTGTTCTTCGCCCTGTTATGGTTTACGCTGTACTTCGAGATGCTGGCCAGAGGATGAGGAGGGGGATATGGATCGCGCCGAACGAAGCACTTTTGTCTTCAGCGTGGGCCTACTCGGGGTCTTTTTCATCGCCGTAGTCTATGCCTCGATGGGCAGAGGCATAGAGGTGCCCACCTGTATTGTGGACCGGGAGCCCTTTGCGCGCGATACGCTCTTTGAGCGCCAGCCCGGTTTGTATGAACTGCACATGATCGCCCGCATGTGGGAGTTCCGGCCCGGGGAGATCCGCATCCCGGCCGGTTCGGAGGTGGACATCTACCTCACCTCGCTGGATGTAATCCACGGGTTTATGATCGAAAACGAGACAGAAAGCAAGGCCCACATGGCCCGGCCCCTCGGGGTGGCCTTGGCTGTGCCCCGATACACGGGGCATAACGTCAACCTCATGGCCGTTCCGGGGGCGATTACGTACGCGCGGGCGCGCTTCGAGCAACCCGGCACGTACAAGATCGTCTGCCATGAGTACTGTGGGGACAACCATCATTTCATGAACGCCACCATTATTGTGGAATAAGCGCAAGGAGGGGGACGGCGATGCGCATGGTTCTGGAACGCGGCGAACGTCGTCTGTTGCTCATAGAGCTCGTCTATCCGCTTCTGCTGCTGGCCATGGGCGTCTACGGGGGCCTGATGCAGACGCTCATGCGAGCCGGGATTGTACAGCGGGATCCGTTTCTGGGGCCGAATTATTATCAAGGCCTCACCCTGCACGGGGTGTTCAATGCGATCGTGTTTACGACCTTCTTTGCTGTGGCCTTTGGCAACGCGCTCGTTCCCTATGCGTTGGGCAAGCGCTTACCTATGCGGTGGGCCTGGGTCTCGGCTCTGCTCATGGTGGTGGGCTCGCTGATGGCGGCGATTACGATCTTCGCCGGCGGGGCATCGGTGCTTTACACGTTCTATCCTCCCCTTAAAGCCCATCCCGCCTTTTATCTGGGGCTCGTGTTGCTTGTGGTCGGCTCCTGGGTGGCGTTTTTCAACTGGATCCCTTTGTATCGGCATTGGAGGCGGGAAAACCCGGCTAGCAAGACCCCGCTGGCCGTCGTGGGTATTTTTGCCACCTTTATCGTCTGGCTCATCGCCACGGCGGCCGTGGCCGTCGAGATCCTGTTCCTGCTCCTGCCCTGGTCGCTGGGCTGGACGCAGGAGGTGAACGTGATGCTGGCGCGGACGCTATTCTGGTTTTTCGGCCACCCGCTGGTGTACTTCTGGTTGCTTCCGGCCTACGTGATGTACTACACCATGCTGCCCCGTCTGGCCGGGGGTAAGCTCTATTCCGATGCGGCGGGCAGGCTCGTGTTCATGCTCTTCATCATCTTCTCCATCCCCGTGGGCACGCACCATCAGTACATGGATCCGGCCATCGGCTCGAACTGGAAGCTTCTGCACGCCTTTTTCACCTTTGCCGTGGCCCTGCCCAGCCTGATTACCGCCTTCACCGTGGCGGCTTCCCTTGAGTATGCAGGCCGACTGCGTGGTGCGCGTGGGCTTTTCGACTGGTTGTGGAAGCAGCCTTACTTCAGCCGGGAGCAGTGGCTCTTCAGCTACCTGATGGCCGGGTTGATCATCTTCATCTTCGGGGGCATTTCCGGGATCATCAACGCCTCCTACAGTATGAACGTGGCCGTGCACAATACGTCCTGGATCCCGGGGCACTTTCATATGACCGTGGCCGGCCCCGTGCTGCTGGCCTTTTTGGGCATGAGCCTTTATCTGATCGCTCAGGTCGCGGGAAAAGAGGTGCGCTTCCGAGGGCTTGCTGTGGCCGCCCCGTGGACGTGGCTTGTGGGGTTGCTCCTCTTCTCCTTTGCCATGAGCCGGGGAGGGTTGCTGGGTATGCCGCGGCGCACGAACCTGGGGGTAACGTATCTGAACCCTTCGAGCCCCTTCTTTCGCGAGGAATGGGTGCTCTGGGCGGATTTGGCCGTAGTGGGCGGGGTGATCATGACGCTGGCCATCGTGCTCTATTTGCTCACCTTCCTGGGTACGCTCCTGAGCCGCCAGGCCACCGAGCCCGCGCTCGCCTTTCCCCTGGCCGAGGCCTATCACGATGAGCCCGTGCGGGCGCTGGCCAATTTCCGGCCCTGGATCGTGGCCGCGCTGATCCTGATCGCTATCGCTTACACGCCGGTGATCTGGGATGTACTGCGGAGCACCTATGAGAACGCCCCTCCATATCTTCCCAGTAGCCCGTTGCCGGTTCAACCGGCCGGACAATGAGCATACAGGGGCTGGCTCCGTATCCCGGGACCAGCCCCTTTTTGCCGCGCGCAACAAGCAGGGCATCTTGCTTCGGGTGGGCCTACCGGTGATCGGTTTTCTTCTGGCCGCCTGCGGACGAGGTCCGGCGGTAGAGGCCGATCTTACGCGCCGGCCCGTAGAGTTGCTCGATCAGGACAGCACCGTCGTGGTGGTTCCGGATGCCTTCCGAGGGCAGATCGTGCTCGTGGGCTACATCTACACGCACTGCCCGGATATATGCCCTATGATCACGGCGCGCATGCTGGAGATCGCCCGCCACATACCGGATTCGCTTCTCGTACGCTATGTACTGGTGAGCTTCGATCCCGAGCGGGATCGTCCGCATGTGCTTCGGCACTATGCCCGCGTATACGAACTTCCGGAGTCCTGGCGCCTGCTTACAGGGCCCGAATCCGAACTGCAGGCCTTGCTCGATCTGATGGGCGTGCGTACCCGGCGGAGCTGGACAAGTTTTGCCGAGAACGGGGAACCGGTCTACTTCATCGACCACACCGATCGGATCAGCCTGCTGGATGGGCGCGGCCGGGTGCGCCGCCATTATGAGGGTACAACGGCGGATCCGGAACGCGTGCGTCGCGATGTGCTCACGCTCTGGAGAGAGGCTACAGGGGTAGAGCTATGAAACCCGTTTTGTCTGAATTGCTCGTCGCGGCCTCGGTTTTCTTTGGGGCCCTGCCGCAAGAGCGCAGTATTCATCTCCTGGACCCCTGGATCCGGCCGGGCGCCGCGGGGGGCAATAGCGCTCTATACGTGCGTCTGCACAATGCGGGATCCGTTCCGGATACCCTACTTGAGGCGACTGCGGAGGTGGCCGCACGTGTGGAATTGCACCAGACGGTGAGCGGCCCGGGGAATATGCGCCGCATGGAGCCCGTCTCGTATGTGGTTCTGCCCGCCCGAGGAGAGTTCCGGCTCGAGCCCGGGGGATGGCATGTGATGCTGTTGGGCCTGAAGCGCGATCTGCGCGCGGGAGATACGGTAAAGGTCGAGCTCCGTTTTGCCCGCGCCGGCCGCGTTCAGCTACAGGCTCCGGTTCGTCCGCTGAGCAGGGGCGGCCGACGCTGAGGCCTTCACTCCGGAGCCCCGCGCTACAGGTGCTCAGGGGCGCGCCGGTGGCTCGGAGAGGGGGGCAGGAGCACGCCTGGAGCCAGACGCCCGGGTGGGTCCAGCGCGCCCTTTACGGCCCACATCTGGGCCAGCGCCTCAGGCCCCCAGAATCGGCGCAGCAGTTCCTGTTTGACGGGGTTCCGGCCCACACCGTGCTCCGAAAGGGGGCAACCGCCGCGCGTTCGCACCCAGTCGCCCAGCTCCAGGAGGGCCTCCTGCCCGGCACGGGTTTCCCGGCTCGTTCGGGGTAGGCCATTGGGGTGCAGATTGCCATCGGATACGTGCCCCCAGATGGCCACATCCACCCCTCTGCGGAGGAATGCCTCCCGAGAGGCTGCATAGCAGGCCTCCAGCTCTTCGACCGGCACGATAATATCTCCACCCGTTTTGCGGACGCCGGGATCGCGGGCGCGGAAGCGGCTCAAGAGCTCGTTTACCATCCGGGGAGCGGCTTCGCGAAAGGCCATTAGTTCCGTCTGACGGCGGGGGTCATCCGGTAGCGCCCAGTCGGCCGCTTCCAGGGGAAGGCCAAAGGAGGCGATCGCGCCCCACAGCGCACCCAGAGGATCCCCATCGGGGAGCTGGCCTTCTGTCCACAGCGCGTAGCGTTCGGCCAGATCCTCCAGACGGAGCGCTTCGGGCAGCTCGGCTTCCAGCAGCAGAACGGCCCGGGCCCATGGAGGCACCTCGATGCGCAGCTCCCGGGCGCGGGGGAGGATGAGCTGCAGGGCGGCTTCGTCCAGGAACTCGATGGCACGCACGTCTGCGCCCGGAGCGCCGGAGCGGCTTCTATGGGCCAGATCCCGCAGAGCTCCGGCCAGCCGGAGCGCCTCGGAAACGGAGCGCGTAAAGATCAGGCCCGTCAGCACGGCGGGGGGTAGGGGGATGAGCCGCAGCACAAGGCGCGTGATCACCCCCAGCGTCCCTTCGGATCCGATGAACAGGTCCACCAGATCCAGCGGTTCGGCGGCATAGTAACCGGCCGAGATCTTTTTAAGCGGCGGGGTACGGTAGCTCGGAATGGGCAGGCGAAGAGAGGAGCCATCCGAGAGGGCGATCTCCACCTCGGTGTGTCTGTCCACTACGGCCTGGCCGCGCCAGAGTTCCAGTACGTCTCCGTTGTACAGCACCACACGCAGGGCTTCGATCCAGTCGCGTGTGGAGCCGTATTTAAACGTGGCCGCCCCTCCGGCATTCGTGGCGGCCGTACCCCCGATGCAGGCCTCTGCGTAGGTGGGCACGGGGGGATAATACCAGCCCCGCTCGGCCAGGTGGGCCAGGAGCGGACGCAGGCGTACACCCGGGTCCACCGAAAGGCGCGCCTCTCGGGGGCCGATCTGCTCCAACCGGCCGATGGCATTCATGCGCTCCAGCGAAAGCACCACTTCGCCCTGTGGGACGGCTCCGCCGGTAAGGGAGGTGCGTCCGGCCTGGGGTAATACGGGCACGGGGATGACCTCGGAGCCGGGCACCGGAAAGCGAAGGGTATGCGCAAGAAAGGCGGAAATTTCCTCTTCTTCCTGAGGCCGCAGGAGCCCCGGCGTCCAGGCCGGCCCGAACCCAGAGGCGTCTTCCAGATAAGGGGCCAGCTGGTCTCTGTCCTGCAGGATCGGGGGCGGGGTGGTGCGGGGTGGAGCCTGGGTGCGCAGGCGGATTCTCATTCCTCGAGCACCTGTACTTGCAACGCCGGATCGCCGGGCAGGAGGCGATCGAGCACCTCCCATCCCTCCAGAAGCCGGCCAAAGGCCGTGTATCGGCCATCCAGGTGGGGTTGCGCACTATGGCAGATGAAATACTGGCTACCCTCGGTGTCTTTACCCGCGCTGGCCATGCCGAGCGTGCCGCGTTCGAAGCGCAGGTGGGTGAATTCGCTGCGAATCGCGTATTCCGGCCCACCCCAGCCATCCCCGCGGGCGAAATCTCCGCCCTGCACGACGAAGTTAGCCACCACCCGATGGAAGGGTACCCCGTCGAGACGTCCGGATCTGGCCAGGGTGAGAAAGTTCCATACCGTGAAGGGCGCCTCTTCCGGATACAATTCCAGGAGCATCGATCCGTAGGGAGTATAGATGCGCACCTTTGGCCGCTGTCCCCGAAGCGCGATCACGTCCTCGGCTCGGTATACCGGGGCCGGGGGCGGAGGGGTGGGGTCGGGCAGAGGCCGACCGGTGAGCGTTCGGATCCCCTGCGCTGCCGCCCGGGCCACGACGGCGGTGGAGTCCACAAGCAGGCTCTCCAGTAGGGGCACTGCTTCCGGGAGGCGCAGCCGGACGATGGTTGCTATAAGGGCTTCTCTTGCCTCCACCTCTGCGGGGCTGCGCAGGGTCTGCAGGGTCTGTATCAGCTCCGGTGCAAGAAGGCGGCCCGGAAGGGTATCGGTGCTTGCCGCTTGCGCGGCCAGGGTCATCAGGGCCAGATCGCGCGAGGCGAGGGCTTGTCTGTACAGGTGCAGGGCCTCTTGGTCAGCGAGCTGTCCGTTTGCCCGCTTTCGGCGCAGGGCCTCGAAGATCGCATTCCGCACCACGGCGGGGCTGTCCGGGCTCAGGTATCGGGACCAGAGCTCAAGGAGCCGGTTGCGGGCCTCCGGTCCGGGCAGGCGTCCAAGGGCTTCGACGAGACGGATTCGGGCGAAGGGAGGGGCTAGATCCAGCGTATCTAGGAGCTGTGCGGCCGTTTCTGGCTCGTGTGCGGCCAGCGCTACAAGCAGGAGGCCGCGCTCTCGGGGGTCCAGGTTGGCGATCCGGATACGTTGGCGCAGTCGGGCGCGAAGTGCTTCCGGTGCTCGCTCCGGCGCTGTGCCCACGACTTCGGCACAGGTCCACCGCACCTGTACATGGGGATCTTCCAGATGCGGCGTCAGCTCGTCCCAGGGCATGGGGCGCAGGCGGGCCAGCGCGCGCACGGCCTCCACGCGCACGCGCCAGTCCGGATGGTTTCCCGCGGTGCGGATTGGCTCTCGATCCTCAGCCCGTCCCAGACGTCCCAGGGCGCGCAGGACGTGTGCGAGGGCTTCCGGGGATCCGAAATCCGGCTGGGTTGCCGCGCGGGCCAGTAGTTCCACCTGATCGGCCCAGCTCGATAGCGGGGCCCGGCTACAGTAATAGGCGACCACATAGCGGGCCTCTGGGCGGGGGTCTGCCAATGCGCGCAGGATGATGCGGTCCGTGGCCGGATGGGTTACTCCACGGAGCGCGGCTCGGGCGATCGCCCAGAGTCGGCCGATCTCCTCCGAGGGGGATAGCTCCTGCCAGCCGGCCAGGCGCCTCAGGGCGGTTGAGTCGGCGCATTTACCCAGCGCCTCCCACAGGCGAGCACGCACCTCGGGGTCCGCCTCTTCCCTCAGACGCTCCTCCAGAACGGGCGCAAGCCGGGGGGAGAAGAGCTGGCCCAAGGCGAAGGCGGCCTCCCGTCGTACGGGCGCGCTGTCTGTTTTCAGGGCCCGTTCCAGAGCAGGCCGGGCCAGGCTGTCCTGCACGCTGGCCAGGGCAAAGGCCGCCCGGGCGCGCACACGCTCATCCGTATGCGCCAGCGCCTCTACCAGGGGAGCCACAAGCCGTTTGTCCTGCGCTTCCAAGATGAGGCGTAACGCTTCCCCGGGCTGGCCCCGGGCGATTTCCGTCAGGGTAAACAGGACAGCAAGCAGAACGATGGCGATCATAGGCGCGTGTTAAGCAAGTTGCACCAGCGCGCACGGAGAGGGCAAGTTCGGGGGAAACTTTCCCCTGTGGCTCGGGTTGAAGAAGTCGCCGGAATAGTGCCGGCCTGGAGGAGCAAAAGCGCATGATTCTGCTTAACGTCTACGAGTCCAGAAGCCGACATCTGGCCGTCGTTGTCTCTCGTCCCCCTCATCCCGTAGGGGCCGGAGATCGGCTACTGCTTCCCTCAGGGCGCGCCGTAGAGATTATGGAGGTGCGCACCTATCCAGGTCGGCTGGTGACGCTTCTGCTCCGAGATGCTCCCCGCGAGGAGTTGCGCGTGGGCATGCGGGTGCACCTGGCTGTGCGTCGGCCCGCGGGTTAGGGGAGCTCGGTCTCGGATCTTCCGGGTGGAAGCCCTCTTCTGTGCTCTTCCGCATCCGGAGCCCGCTCCAGAATCATGGGCTCCAGCAGCGTCTCCGGGATATCCTGCAGGAATCGGCTTGGATTGGCCAGTACGAGCGTATCGCCCCGGCGATGGTGTACGATGGGGTAGGAGATGTAGAGCTCCTCTCGAGCCCGGGTGAGGGCCACGTAGAAGAGCCGCCTTTCTTCGTCCAGCTCTTCTGGGTCGTCGACCGCATGCGCGCTGGGCAGAACGCCGTCCAGGCACTGGATGAGGAACACCGTATGCCACTCCAGGCCTTTGGCGGAGTGGATGGTCGAGAGCACCAGCGGGGGTTCTTCGGAGTCAGCCGGAAGCGTTCCGATCTCGGAGGCAGAAAGGGGTTCCAAGGTGAGCTCCTCCAGGAAGGCCTCCAGCGAGGGGGCGCTTTCAGCCAGCCGCAGAAAGTGATCCAGATCGCGCTCTCGGTGGGGGAAGTCCTCATAGTAGCGGCGCCTCATCAGGGGGCGATAATAGGAGAGCACGGCTTCGACGTATTCGGCTGTTCGGTGGTCGGGTTCGCGCAGGAACGCCAGCAATCTGAGCAGATCCCGGAGCCGTTCCCGGTAGCGTGGCGTGGTGAAGAAGCGTTCGAGCGCATACGGGTTTTCGGCCGTCTCCAGCCAGGCCAGCACGTCCCGGATCGTCCGCGGGCCGATACCGTCTATGAGGCTCAGGACGCGGTTCCAGGAGATCACATCCCGTCCGTTCTGGGCCAGGCGCAGGTGGGCCAGCACGTCTTTGATGTGGGCCGCTTCGAGCAGCTTTCGGCCCCCGAATTTGCGGTATGGAATGCGCCGGCGGGCCAGTTCCAGCTCCAGCTCGTAGCTGTCGCGGCCGGAGCGAAAGAGCACGGCCATCTCATCGAGGCGCAGGCCCCGCTCCCGTTGTTGGAGCACCATTTGCGCTACGAATTCCGCTTCCCAGCGGCTATCTGGCGCGGCCACAAGCGCAGGTGGCAGCCCTTCCCGACGACGGCTGTAGAGCCGTTTGTCAAACCGTCGACCGATGCCCTGTAGCACGTAGTTGGCCAGGTTTAAAATAGGCTGTGTGGAGCGGTAGTTTTCCTCCAGCCGCAGGATACGTGTTCCCGGAAAGCGCTCCGGAAAGCGAAGCATGTTTTCCACGGTGGCCCCGCGGAATCCGTAGATGGCCTGGGCATCATCCCCGACGGCCATCACGTTCCCGTGCGGGCTTCCGAGCAGTTCGACCAGCTCGGCCTGCAGGGGGTTGGTGTCCTGATACTCATCGACCATGATGTAGCGGCAGGAGGCGGAGATCTGACGGCCGATGGCCGCATGTTCCCGCAGCAGGTCGCGGAAGCGCATCAGCAGATCGTCGTAATCGAGCAGGTGGTGGATGCGCTTGTGGGTCTCGTAGTCCTTGAAGAGGGCGCTCAGTTCCGATTCCAGGTCGGCGAACTGGGGATAGAGCTCGGCCAGCAGATCCGACAGGGGCCGGTTCCGGTTGCGAACCGCGCTCCAGAGGACCCGCAGGGTTTCCTTGCCGGGCATGCGCCGCTGAGCCTCGGTCCAGAGGCGTTGCCGGCGAAGGAGGTCGAAGAGCGCTTCGGCGTCCGCCTCATCCAGCACAGAAAAGCCCGCTCCATAACCCAGCGCGGCTGCATAGCGGCGCAGCCAGGAGTAGGCGAAGCTGTGAAAGGTGCCTCCCTGTACGGATCGACACCGGCTGTCGAGCAGGGAGGCGGCCCGGTCGAGCATCTGACGTGCGGCCCGACGGGTGAAGGTGAGCAGGACGATGGTTTCCGGGGGCACCCCCCGCTCGACCAGGTAGGCGACCCGATAGGCGAGCGTGCGTGTTTTGCCCGTTCCCGCGCCGGCGACGACGAGCACCGGACCCTCTAGGATACGCACCACCTCCCACTGGGCTTCGTTGAGGTCTTGCGCGTACGCGGGCGCTCCGGTGGGTGGTCCTGAATCGCTGAGTACGAAGCGGCGGGTCATTGCGCGAGCCCTGTTTCCCCTTCCGGGCGCGGCATGCCGGCCAGCAGGTAGAGCACGGCCATGCGCACGGCCACCCCGTTGGTGACCTGGTCCAGAATCACAGACTGTGGGGAATCGGCCACCTCGTCGGCCAGTTCTACGCCCCGGTTGATCGGTCCGGGATGCAGGATCACCAGATCGGGATAGCGCTCCAGGTGCTCGGGCCGGATGCCGTAGGTGAAGTGGTATTCCCGCAGGCTGGGCAGAAGGCCGGCCTGCTGGCGCTCCAGCTGCAAGCGGAGCGCGATGACGGCCTGCGCTCCCTCGAGGGCCTCCTCCAGGCGGGTGGTCACCTCCACGCCGAGCGTTTCGATCCCGGCCGGGAGCAGTGTGGCCGGGCCGCAGACGATAACGGAGGCGCCGAGCTTACGCAGGCCGTGGATATTGGATCGCGCCACCCGGCTGTGGGCGATGTCTCCTACAATGGCTACGCGCAGGCCCTGGATGCGGCCGAAGCGCTCCCGGAGCGTATACATGTCCAGCAGCGCCTGCGTGGGGTGTTCATGGGCCCCGTCTCCGGCGTTGATGATCTGGGCCGCTGTCCATCGGGCCAGCTGGTGGGGGGCACCGGAGGCGGAGTGCCGGATGACGACCATGTCGATCTTCATCGCCTCCAGATTCCGTGCCGTATCCCGGAGCGTCTCGCCCTTGCTCAGGCTGGAGCCCGCGGCCTGAAAGGAGACCACGTCGGCCGACAGCCGCCGTTCGGCCAGCTCGAAGGAGATGCGGGTGCGCGTAGAGGGCTCGAAGAACAGGTTGACGATCGTGCGATCCCGCAGCGCGGGCACTTTCTTGACCGGGCGTTCCAGAACCTGGCGGAAGTGTCGGGCCGTATCGAGGATGAGCTCGATCTCGGCGGCGGAGTATTCCTCCAGCCCCAGCAGGTGGCGGTGATGCAGATGGGTGAGCACGGTGCGCTGGGTGGGCATGGGCTTAAGTGGCGATTTCGAGCAAGTAGACGGCGTCTTCGGCGTCGATTTCCTGAAGCGCTACCCGTACGCGTTCCCGGGCCGTGGTGGGCACCTGCCTGCCCACGTAGTCCGGACATATGGGCAACTCCCGCCCCCCACGATCGATGAGCACGGCCAGCCGGATCTGGGCGGGTCGGCCGTAATCAAGCAGCGCGTCCATGGCCGCGCGCGCCGTGCGGCCCGTATAGAGCACGTCGTCTACGAGCACAACCGAGCGCCCTTCCACGGAAAAGGGCAATTCCGTGGGCCGGATCGGAGAGCTGGGGCGCAGGCGGAGATCGTCCCGGTACAGGGTCGCATCCAGAGCGCCCACCGGGATCGCGAGCCCTTCATCTTTTGCGATCCAGTCGGCCAGGCGGCGGGCCAGGAACACCCCGCGCCTTTGCAGACCGATCAGGGCCAGCGCTTCCGGTTCCCGTACGGGCTCGATGATCTCCTGCGCCATGCGGCGGAGCGCACGTTCCAGCTCCCGGGCATCGAGGAGGCGGGCTTTGATCGTTTCCCCCATGGTCGGAGTTAAACTTACACAGCAGACGGACTTGTCCGCTATACGGCAGTCCGCTGGCAGAAGCTCACCCCCAGGCCGTACTTTTCTGTGGCACAGAGGACGAAGCCGCGTGCCGAAGACGATCAGCCGCTTTACCTGCCAATCCTGCGGATATGAAAGCCCGCGCTGGCTGGGGCAATGTCCGGCCTGTGGGGCCTGGAATACGCTCGTAGAGGAGACGGTAGCCGTTTCGGTGGCGCGGCCGCGGCGTGCCAGCAACGTCCCCGCTCCGGAAGCTGTTCCCTTGAAGGCCGTGCTTCCCATGCCGGAGGCGCGCTGGCGGACGGGGATCGGGGAGCTGGATCGTGTCCTCGGGGGAGGGATTATGCGCGCCTCCGTGGTGCTCCTGGGGGGCGATCCGGGCATCGGCAAGTCCACCCTGCTTCTGCAGCTGGCCGAGCGTCTGGGGGAGAGGCAGTTGCTGTACGTGACCGGCGAGGAGTCCCTGGAACAGGTCCGGCACCGGGCCGAACGGCTGGGCATCCACGCCCCGGGGTTGCGGTTGCTGGCGGAGACGGACCTGGAGCGGATTATGGCGGCGGCTGATGCCCTAGAGCCGGAGCTCCTCATCGTCGATTCCATCCAGACCGTCTATACACCCGAGCTGCAGAGTGCGCCGGGGACGGTGGCGCAGGTGCGTGAGTGCGCCGCCCGCCTGGTGCGCATGGCCAAAACCAAGGGATGTGCGGTGTTCCTGGTGGGGCACGTGACCAAGGAGGGATGGGTGGCCGGACCCCGGACGCTGGAACACGTGGTCGACGCCGTTTTGCAGTTTGAGGGAGATCGGCATTACGCCTACCGGGTGCTGCGGGCGATCAAAAACCGGTTCGGCCCGACCAACGAGCTGGGGCTTTTTGAGATGACGGACCATGGCCTGCGTGAGGTATCCAATCCCTCGGAGCTTTTCCTGGCCCAGCGGCGTCCGGATGTGAGCGGATCGGCCGTGGTGGCCGCGATGGAAGGAACCCGACCCCTGCTGGTGGAGGTACAGGCGCTCGTTGCGCCGACCGCTTTCAGTACACCGGCGCGCACGAGTACGGGCTTCGATGGACGCCGATTGGCCGTGCTCCTGGCTGTGCTGGACCGGCGTGTGGGGTTGTCGCTGGCCTATCAGGACGTATACGTGAACGTGGTCGGGGGCATTCGCCTTGACGAGCCGGCTGCCGATCTGGCCGTGGCGGCGGCCGTGGCCTCCAGCTTCCGGGATCGGCCGATTCCCTCAGACCTGGTTCTCATCGGCGAGGTGGGACTGGCCGGTGAGCTGCGCCTCACTGGCGCCATGGAAAGGCGGCTCGAAGAGGCAGCCCGCCTGGGCTTCGGGCGAGCCCTCGTGCCCAAAGGGGTGGGCTCGTTGCGTGTTGCGGGAATCAACCTGCTGCGCGCCGAGACGCTTGTGCATGCCCTGGAACTTATAGGATGTCTGTAAAAGCCAACCGAAAGGAGGAAGCCACTCATGATGCACCGCGCGCTCTGTCTGTTGCTCTTTCTTGCCCTCCACGGCCTGGCCGGAGCCCAGCCGGCCCGGTACCGTCCGGATCTGAAACTGCTCGGCCGATACCAGCAGACCATCACCCCTCAGGACCTGCGGGCTCATCTGGAGTTTCTGGCCTCTGATGAGCTCGAGGGCCGCGAGACCGCAACAAGGGGTCAGTATGTGGCCGCACGTTATATTGCTTCCTGGTTTCAACGTCTGGGCCTGAAGCCCATCGGGGATAAGGGAACCTATTATCAGCACTTCGAGCTTCTGGAGCGGCGTCTACAGGAGGTACGCCTCCAGTGGGAGGGTCCTTCCGGCGCGGGAGAGATCCTGTATCGAAGCCCGGAGGTGGCAGGGCTCATTCCGCGTTCTGTGGGGCCTGACAGCACAGGAGGGCTCGTGCTGGCCGGATATGGGATCGTAGATCCCCAGAACGGCCGGGATGATTACGCGGGGCTCGATCCACGGGGCAAGTGGGCCGTTGTGCTCGACGGGGAGCCCCTCGTCGACGGCCGCAGCGCGCTTACCCCGGATGGCCAGCCTTCCATATGGACCCGACAGTGGTGGCAGAAGGCCGTGGCCGCCGCGCAGAAGGGAGCTATCGGTCTGCTCGTGGTGACCACGGAGGAGCGGTTCCAGGAGCTGGCCGCCGAATTCCAGCAGCAGGCCCAGCGCATCGGGCCCCTCACCCTGGCCTATCAGAATCAGCGTCCCCGCGCCAGTCGGTTTCCCACACTCCTATACCTGCATCCTCGGATGGCTCAGGAACTGCTGGGCGCCTTCGGTCTGGACTGGTCGAGCTACCGGTCTGCCCCCCGTCCGATCTCCCTGCCCGAGGCGGCTCGCCTGAGCCTGCGTTCTCGCTTCGAGGTCGTCCGGCATGTGAGCCAGAATGTGGTGGGCCTGCTTGAAGGCAGCGATCCCGTGCTTCGAAATGAGTACATCATCATCACCGCCCACTATGATCATGTCGGGATCGGAGCTCCGGATTCGACCGGGGATCGAATCTACAACGGGGCCGATGACGATGGATCGGGAACCGTGACCGTGCTCGAGCTCGCCGAGGCCTTCGCACAAGCCCGAGAGGAGGGACATGGGCCAAAGCGCAGCATCTTGTTTATGACCGTATCGGGAGAAGAGCGTGGTCTGCTCGGATCCCGCTACTACGTCGATCACCCGCTGGTGCCGCTCCAGCAAACGGTGGCCAACCTGAATATCGATATGGTCGGACGCGTCGACCCTCGCTACGAAAAGCTCGGCAATCCGTACTACGTCTACATCATCGGCTCCAATATCCTGAGCTCCGATCTGCACGCGATCAACGAGCAGATGAACGAGCTCACCACCCGACTGGTGCTCGACTACACGTACAACCGGCAGGACGATCCGAACCGCTTCTGGGCCCGAAGCGATCACGCCAACTTCGGGGAAAAGGGCATCCCCTTCATCTTTTATTTCAACGGCACGCACGCCGATTATCACCGGCCGGGGGATGAGCCCCACAAGATCCACTACGACAAGATGGCCCGCATCGGCCAGCTCATCTTCGCCACGGCATGGAATCTGGCCAACCGGCCGGATCGGCCCCGGGTCGACGGCAAATGGTTCAGCACGCAACCCTGAGCTTTGAAACAGGGGCACCCTCTTCGGGGTGCCCCTTCTGCCTGCGATAGGGGATCGCGTATTTGCCCGCACCGGGCTTGCGCGTGCAGAGGGGTACCTGGATGCTCCTCTGCCTGATTTGAAGCGGCCAGAAAACCTCGGGGTATCCGGGACGGATCAAGAACTGATCGGCGTGGTGCGGCCCACCGCGTTTCGAAGCGCTTCTACCGCATCGAGGGCTTCCCACGGAAATTCCGGACGCCCGAAGTGTCCGTAGGCCGCCGTCTGTCGGTATATGGGCCGGAGTAACTGGAAGCGCTCGATGATGCCCCGCGGGGTGAGGTCCCATAGTTGGCCGATCAGGGCGATGAGTTGATCCTCTGAGATCCTGCCCGTGCCGTAGGTATCCACATAAATGGAGACGGGCTCTGAGACCCCGATGGCGTAGGCGATCTGCACCAGGCACTCGTCGGCCAGCTCGGCGGCCACGATGTTCTTGGCGATATGGCGAGCGGCGTAGGCGCCGGAGCGATCGACTTTGGTGGGATCTTTGCCGCTGAATGCTCCTCCGCCATGGGCTCCGCGACCGCCATAGGTGTCGACGATGATCTTTCGCCCCGTAAGGCCGGTATCCCCATGCGGACCGCCGATTTCGAAGCGGCCCGTGGGGTTGACGTAGAGCTTCACCCGATCGTCGAGCAGGTGCCCGGGGAAGACCCGGGGCAGGAGGATGGTGCGGATGTCCTCCTCGATTCGTGCACGATCCACCTCGGGATCGTGCTGGGTGGAGATCACGATCGTATGCACGCGCACCGGACGGCCCTGCTCGTCGTATTCGATGGTGACCTGGCTTTTGGCGTCCGGTCGCAGGTAGGGCATCTCCCCGGTGTGTTTGCGGATCCGGGCCAGCTCGCGGAGCAGGTTGTGGGCGTAGTAGATCGGCGCGGGCATATAGACCGGGGTTTCCCGGCAGGCGTAGCCGAACATCATGCCCTGATCTCCCGCGCCCCCGCGATCGACCCCGAGGGCGATATCCGGAGATTGCTGCTTGAGCGCGGTGAGCACCGCACAGGATCGGGCATCGAATCCGTATTCGCTTCGCGTATAGCCGATATCTTCGATCACCTCCCGGACGAGCCGATCGATGTCGATGCGGGCGCGGGTGGTGACCTCTCCGGCTATGAAGACCAGGCCAGTAGTGACCAGCGTCTCCACCGCCACACGTGAACTCGGGTCTTCCCGTAGCATGGCATCCAGGATCGCATCCGAGATCTGATCGGCGATCTTGTCCGGATGGCCCTCGGAGACAGATTCGGAGGTAAACAGATACGGCATAGACATCCCCCGTGCAGAGCCCCACAGCAAACTGTGCAATGATACAATCTCTCTCCCTCGGGTGCAAGCGCCCTGGCTGGCGAGGCATCTTGCTCCGTAGGAGCGCGTGGACTCGCCAAAGGGATCGGCGCCAGCAGTGAAGGGAGAGGCGTTGCGGGGCCTCAAATGGAGAGGATTGAGAATCCCTACCAAGCGGTGCCAACTCGAGTTTACACCGCTGAGCAAGGGGGTTTTTCTCCGATCACATAATGTAGATCCGGACCGCGGGTTCTTGAGCCCGCTACGGGGTTGGTCTACCTTGGGCACGAGCGTTGACGATCGCTCTTTGACAGTGTGGCCAAAACCCGCCGGGCGCCCACCTCCGCAGGCGTCAACCGGGCCGCGCATGGGCCCATATAGAAAGGAGGGTGCCGAGATGAAAAAGCTCGCCATGTTCTGCCTCATGCTGTTTCTGGCCGCTGGTACGGGCACGGTGCTGAGCGGCTGCTCGATGGATCTCTTCAGCGTCCGCGGTGGGGAGATGTCTTCTGACCAGGGTGGGGAGATGTCCTCCGATCAAGGTGGGGAGATGTCTTCCGATCAAGGCGGAGAGATGTCTTCCGACCAGGGTGGGGAGATGTCTTCCGATCAGCGTTGATCAACGCGGGGGTGCGTCGGGGAGTCTGGATTTTCCCCGTTTCCGTATTGTATACTTGACAGGCACACACATTAGTAGCGAGAAAGGAGGTGGGCGCCTCTCATGGGTGCGGGTTCCCCAACGGCCACACTGGACAGCCTGTATCTGGATCAGCTCGCCACACGCGCCGAATCCCTTCCGGAGACCCTTCGTCAGCGTCTGCAGGAGGCCAATCGCTGTTATCAGGAAAGCCTTTACGGCAGAGCCGTCGAGCTCTATGAGTCCCTGTTGCAGGAGGACTTGCCCCCCGAGCTGCGGGCGGATGTGGGGCTACAGCTGGTGGCGGCGCTGAACTGGATCAAAGATGAGCGTGTCTTTGAGCAGCTCGATCGGATAGAGCCTGTCACCGAGTTTCAGAAGGCCCTGCTCAGCCTGCGCACGGGCGTGGCGCTTATGGACATCGCCCGGGACTACAAAAGCGCCCTGAGCTGGATCGATCAGGCGGCCGACCAGTTCGCCGCCCTGGGAGAGAAGGACTGGGAACTGCGGGCGATGAATAACCGGGCCAAGTGCTACCACCAGATGGGCATGTTCGAGGAGGCGCGCAGGGAACTGCGTACGGTTTATTACATCGCCCGTCGACACGGGCTTCGGGAGCGCATGCTCATCGTCACGCTTAATCTGGGCGTGCTGGCCGAGGACGAGGGCAACTGGGAGGAGGCTGAGCGCTACTACCGGAAGGCCTACGAATCGGCCCTCGATATGGGCAATCGGCGCCTGCAGGCCCTGTGCCTCTATAACCTGGCCACCCTGCATCACGATCAGGGCTTCTACGGGCTGGCTCTGGAATATTATGAGCTGGCTTTGGCGCTGTATCGGGAAATGGGGGCTGAGCGGGATATAGAGGAAAAGACGGCGCGCATGCAGGAGGCCATGCGGGGCCGGGAGCAGGTGCTGGAAAATCTGGCCCGCATGGTCGGTATGATGACCATTCGGGAGCTGCGGCAGCGGTATATCGCCGGTCTGGTCAAGAGCTTCCTGCGGGTGCCCGGGATCCCGACCCGAGAGAAGCTGGCCGAGCGTATCGGGGTCACCCGGCAGACCATCTACAAGAACATTCGGGATGCGATTGAGGAAGGGCTCCTGCCTCGCGAGGAGGCCGGGGACGCCTAAGAGCGCTGGGTGATCGTGAGCAGGGAGGCGCGTGCTTGGAAATCATCCAGGACATCCGAGAGATGCAGCGCCGTGCCTCGGAACTGCGGCTGCAGGGCCGGCGTATCGCCGTGGTGCCCACGATGGGCGCCTTCCACGAGGGCCATCTGGCCCTTATGCGCATGGCCCGACAGCGGGCCGACGTGGTCATCGCCACCCTCTTTGTCAATCCGCTCCAGTTCGGACCCAACGAGGATTATGAGCGATACCCTCGAGACTGGGAGGGGGATCTGCACAAGGCCGATTCGGTAGGCGTCAATATCCTCTTTGCCCCCGCTGTAGAGGCCATGTATCCGAACGGATACCAGACCTATGTGGTCGTGACCGAGCTGAGCCGTCCTCTGGAGGGGGCCATACGACCGGGGCACTTCCGCGGGGTGACCACTGTGGTGACGAAGCTCTTTCATCTGACCTGTCCCCATGTGGCCGTCTTCGGGCAGAAAGACGCCCAACAGGCGCTCATTATCCGGCGCATGGTGCGCGATCTGAACTTCGATATCGAGGTGCTCATCCATCCGATCGTGCGGGAGCCCGATGGGCTGGCCATGAGCTCCCGGAACGTCTACCTGTCGGCCGAGGAGCGCGCGCAGGCCCCGGCCCTGTATCGGTCCCTTCGGTGGGCCGAGGAGGCCATCCGTGCCGGGGAACGAAATCCGGAGAAGGTCATTGAAGGGATGCGCCGTATCCTGAGGCGCGAGGCCCCGCTGGGGCATATCGACTATGTCGCCGTCTGCGATACGGAGACGCTCGATGAGCTCGTGGAGCTCCGACCCGGCCGGGAGGTGCTGGTGGCCCTGGCCGTGCGTTTTGGCTCGACCCGGCTGCTGGATAATGTGCTTCTGACCGTGCCGGAGTGAGGGTCGGTTTATGTGGGTGTGCATGTTCCGTTCCAAGTTGCACCGGCTCGTGGTGACGGAGGCCAACCTCTACTACGAGGGCAGCATCACCATTGATGAGGAGCTGCTGGAGTTGGCCGAAATCCTGCCCTATGAGCAGGTGCAGGTGGTCAACCTCAACACGGGTGCCCGCCTGGAGACCTACACCATCCCCGGCCCCCGGGGCAGTCGCGTGGTGTGCCTCAACGGCCCGGCTGCCCGCACCGGAGCTCCCGGCGATGAGGTGATCGTCATCGCCTACGCGCAGATGTCGCTGGAGGAGGCCCGACGCCACCGGCCGCGCGCGGTGTTCGTCGATGGGCACAACAACCCGCGCGAAGTGCGTCTGCTCGGCCCGGAAACGATCCCCGTCTGAGCGCCGTTCAACGGTCTGAGCATGTGCTTCCGGGCCGGATCGGTGCTTGGCCGGCTCGGGAAAGGTGGCGTATCTTGGTCTGTTCCGAGGCAGGAGTACGGATACACCATGCTGAATTTCCTTACCAGGCTGTTCGGCTCCAAGCATGAGCGCGACATCAAAAAGCTCATGCCCATTGTCGAACAGATCAACCGGTATTACGAGCAGTTTCAGGCCCTCTCGGATGCGGAGTTGCGCGCCAAGACCGAGGAGTTCAAAGCCCGCATCCGCGAGGCGGTTCGGCAAATCGAGGAGGAGAGGGCGCAGATCGAAGCCCGGCTGGCTCAGGATGGCACCCCGGGGCCCGATGGGGAGCTTATTGAGCTCTCCCCCTCGGAGCGGGAAGCCCTCTATAGCCGTCTGGAGGAGCTGGAGAAGGAATGGCTCCAGACCGTCGAGGAGGTGCTCGATGCAATTTTGCCCGAGGCCTATGCGGTCGTCAAAGAAGCCTGCCGGCGCATGCTCGGTAAGCAGTGGACCGTCACGGGGCATACGATCACCTGGGACATGGTGCCTTTCGATGTGCAGCTCATGGGCGCCATTGTCCTGCACCAGGGCAAGATCGCGGAGATGAAGACCGGTGAGGGCAAGACGCTGGTGGCCATCATGCCGGCCTACCTGAACGCCCTAGCCGGCCGCGGCGTACATATCGTGACCGTGAACGATTATCTGGCCCGCCGGGATGCGGAATGGATGGGGCCGATTTACGAGTTTCTGGGGCTTACGGTCGACTGCATCGACCGCTATCCGCCCAACACGCCCCAGCGTCGAAAGGCCTATGAGGCGGACATCACCTACGGCACGAACAACGAGTTCGGTTTCGATTACCTGCGCGACAACATGGCCGTGCGCCCCGATCAGATCGTCCAGCGCGGCCATCATTACGCCATCATCGACGAGGTGGACTCCATCCTGATCGACGAGGCCCGCACGCCGCTCATCATTTCTGGCCCTGTGCCCGTGAGCGACGAGAACAAGTTCATCGAGCTCAAGCCTCGAGTCGAAAAACTGGTCTATGCCCAGCAGCGCCTGGTGGCCCAGTGCGTGGCCGAGGCCCGGCGCGCCCTGGAGGCGGGGGATACGGAAAAGGCAGGCCTTCTGCTGTTGCGTGCCCACAGGGGCTTCCCCCGCAACAAACAGCTCATGCGGATGCGCACCGAAGATGGATCCATCGAGCGCCTCATCCAGAAAACGGAACTCTTCTACCTCCAAGAGCAGGCCAAGAACATGCACATCGTCGATGATGAACTCTATTTCGTCATCGACGAGAAGAACAACACCATCGAGCTCACCGAGAAGGGCCGTCAGCTCATCACCCAGGAGGGAGAGGATCCCGACTTCTTCGTCATCCCCGATCTGGGTACGGAGACGGCGCGCATCGAGCAGGAATTTCAGGAAAAGAAGCGCGAGCTCGAGGAGCGCCTCGCCCAGGACCCGAACCTCTCGGAGGAAAAACGCCACAATAAGCTGGCCAACGAGCTCAGCCTGCTGCGCAAGGAGAAAGAGGAAAAGCTCCAGCGCCTCTATCAGCTCTACGCCGAGCGGGCCGAGCGTATCCATGCCGTCGAACAGCTCTTGCGCGCTTATACGCTGTTCGAAAAGGACGTCGAGTATATCGTCCAGGACGGCAAGGTGCTCATCGTCGACGAGCATACGGGACGGGTGCTGCCCGGTCGGCGCTATTCCGATGGCCTGCACCAGGCCATCGAGGCCAAGGAAAACGTCAAGGTTGAGGCGGCCACGCAGACCTATGCCACGATCACGCTACAGAACTACTTCCGCATGTACCACAAGCTGGCCGGCATGACGGGTACGGCGGAGACTGAGGCGGCGGAGTTCTACGAGATCTACAAGCTCGACGTGGTCGTCATTCCCACGCATAAGCCCGTCATCCGAGTTGACAAGGAAGATGTGATCTTTCGCACCAAACGCGAGAAGTACAACGCCATCATCGAGAAGATCCGCGAATACCACCAGCGGGGTCAGCCCGTGCTCGTGGGCACCACGAGTGTGGAGGTCTCCGAGACCCTGAGCCGCATGCTTCAGCGCGTCGGCATCCCCCACAACGTGCTCAACGCCAAGCACCATCAGCGCGAGGCGGAGATCGTCGCCCAGGCCGGTCAGAAGGGCGCCGTCACGATCGCCACGAACATGGCCGGTCGGGGTACGGACATCAAGCTCGGGCCGGGCGTGCGAGAGCTGGGCGGTCTGGCCATTATCGGCTCGGAGCGCCACGAGTCCCGCCGCATCGACAACCAGCTCCGGGGGCGTGCGGGCCGCCAGGGAGACCCGGGAGAGACGCAGTTCTTTGTCTCCCTGGAAGACGACCTCATGCGCCTCTTCGGATCCGATCAGGTCGCGCGCATCCTGGAGCGGATGGGCATGAAGGAAGGGGAGGTCATCCAGCACCCCCTGGTCACCCGGGCCATCGAGCGGGCTCAGAAGCGCGTCGAGCAGAACCACTTCGCCATCCGCAAACGACAGCTGGAATTCGACGACGTACTCAATAAGCAACGCCAGACCATCTACGAGCTGCGTCGCAACGCGCTTCTGGGCCGGCGGGTGCGTTCGGATCTGGAGCACATGCTCGAGGATTTTGTGCACGCCCTGGTGGCTCGCCATTACCCGGATGGCGATCTGGAGGGGTTGCGCATGGCCTTTCTGCGCCATCTGGCCGTGGACGTGGAGCTGGATCGGGAAGCCTTCCTCCGGCTGGGCGAGCAGGGGGTGGCCGAACACCTCCTCGAGGCGGCCCGGGCCGCCTATCGGCGCAAAGAGGACATACTGGCCGAGGATTTCTATCGCTTCGTGCGGCAGGTGCAGGAAAGCCCGATGGAGCAGAAACCGGAATACATCTCCGTCCTCTTCAGCGACGGAAGCCGGTTTCTCCTCGTCAACGTATCCCTGCAGGAGGCCCTCCGCAGCCAGGGGCATGAGCTCATGCGCGCTCTGGAGCGCGCCACCCTCCTGATGGTCATCGATGAGCGCTGGACCGAACACCTGCGCGATCTCGATGAGCTCCGGGAGGGTATCTACCTGCGGGCCTACGGGCAGAAGGATCCCCTGCTGGAATACAAGATGGATGCCTTCGAGCTCTTCCGCCGCATGATGGAGCGTCTGGGCGAGGAGGCGGTCTCCTTTATCTGGAAGGCGCTTCCGGCCGCCGATGGGCAACCCCGGCGGGGGCATCCGAGCAGGCCGCGTATGGATCTGGAGCGCGCCCGGGCCACACACGAATCCCTGACAGGGCTTGCCGCGCTGGTCGAATCTGCCCCCCCTCGGGGAGGAGCGGCGGGGCCGACCCAGAAGCGCCCGATGGCGCCCGGAGAGCGGCCGCAGCCGATCGTGGTGGGGGAAAAGATCGGCCGCAACGACCCTTGTCCCTGCGGCAGCGGCAAAAAGTACAAGCACTGCCACGGCCGTATGGAGTAGACATCCTCCCGTGCCGGGATGCTGCGCACGCTCTACATCCGCAACTACGCTCTTATCGAAGAGCTGGAGGTCTCCTTCGGCCCGGGCCTCAACGTGCTGACCGGAGAGACCGGGGCGGGTAAGTCCATCCTGGTTGGGGCCCTCAAGCTCTTGCTCGGGGATCGGGCCAGTCCGGACTGGATCCGAAAAGGCGCCTCCAAGGCGGTCCTGGAGGCCACGCTGGACCTGTTCCCGGACGATCGCCGCGTGCGTGCCTATCTGGAGGCACAGGGTATCGAAGCTGAATCGACCATCTGCCTGCGTCGGGAGTTGAGCAGCACGCAGAGTCGGGCTTTTGTCAACGACACTCCGGTCACCCTGACGGTGCTGCGTGAAGTGGGCAGCTATCTCATGGATCTGCACGGGCAGCATGAACACCAGTCCCTGCTCCGCGTCGAGCAACATGGCTATCTGCTCGACAGCGTGGCCGGTCTGAACCAACAGGTCGAGGCTTATGAGGCCCGATATCGGCGCTATCAGGCCCTGTTGCGGAGACGCCGGGAGCTGGAGCAGGAGGCCGAACGCCAGCGGCAGTGGCGCGAGCTGTACGTCTTTCAGGCCCAGGAGATCGACGCCGTCGGCCCCTCTCCGGATGAGGAGGCGGAATTGGAGGCCGAACGCCGTCGGCTGGAAAACGTCGAGCGCCTTTTTGAGAGCACGGCTCGTCTGCACGCCCTGCTGGCTGAAGGAGAAAAGGCGCTCATCGGATATCTGGCCACGGTGGTCGAGGAGCTGGAGGATCTGGCCCGGATCGACGAGGCCTTCCGGGACTGGACCGAAGAGGCCCGTTCGGCGCAGGTGGCCATGGAAGAGCTGGCCCGCTTTCTGCTCGACTATCAGGGTCGTCTTGTCTTCGATCCGGATCGGTTGCAGGTCATCCGGGATCGACTGGGCGCCTTCGAACGCCTCAAGCGCAAATACGGAGGTTCCACAGAGGCTGTGCTCGCCTACCGGGAACAGATCGGCCGCCACCTGCATGCCGCCGATCGATCCGAGGCCGAGTTACAGGAGCTGCGGTCCGCGCTCCGGGAAGCCGAATCCCTGCTTTCCGAGGCGGCCTGGGCCCTTTCGCAGGCCCGTCGGCGCGCTGCGGAGACGATCGCGCCGGCCGTGGTGGAAGAGCTGGCCCAGCTCGGCATCGAGGGGGCGCGTCTCCTTGTGCGCCTGAGTCAGGAGCCCGATCCGGAGGGCTGGGTTGTGGGGCCCGAGGGGCGACGGTATGCGGCGGGGCCGCGCGGTATCGACCGGGTGGAATTTCTCATCAGCACCAATCCGGGAGAGGACCTCAAGGAGCTAGCGCGCACGGCCTCAGGGGGGGAGATCTCCCGCATTATGCTGGCGCTCAAGCGCATCCTGGCCCGCATGGAGCGCTTGCCCATCATGGTCTTCGATGAGATCGATACGGGTATCTCGGGGGCGGTGGCGGCCAAGGTGGGGCGCAGCCTCAAGGAGCTGGCCCGTTTTCATCAGGTCATCGTCATCACCCACCTGCCCCAGATCGCCTGTCAGGCCGATCAGCACTATCGGGTCGAAAAGGTGCTCCGAAGCGGAAGGGCGGTGACCCAACTGCGCGCGCTGGACGAGGAGGAACGCTCCTATGAGATCGCCCGCCTGCTCAGCGGGGATGCCGTCACGGAAAAAGCCCTCGAGAGCGCCCGCGAATTGCTGGCCGCCGCTCGCTGTTGACCTTTCCCTGTCATCGGATGCCAATTCGATAGGATACAGCCATGCGCACGCTGCATTTCTACAATACCCTCACGCGCCAGAAAGAGCCCTTTGCGCCGATGGATCCGGCCCTGGTGCGCATGTACGTCTGTGGCCCGACTGTGTACGATCACGCCCATCTGGGGCATGCGAAAAGCTACGTCAGCTTTGATGTGATCCGCCGTTATCTGCGCTACCTGGGCTATCGGGTTCGATATGTGCAGAACATCACCGATGTGGGGCACCTTATGGGCGACACCGACGAGGGGGAAGACAAACTCATCCTGGCCGCCCGGCGTGAGCGGCTGGAGCCCATGGAGGTGGCCGAAAAGTACTTCCGGAGCTTCACCGAGGACATGGATCGGCTCGGCGTGCTGCCCCCGGATATCCAGCCCCGCGCCTCCGGACATATCCCGGAGCAGATCGAGCTCATCGAGTTGCTCCTCGAAAGAGGCTATGCCTACGTGGTCAACGGCTCGGTGTACTTCGATGTGAGCAGGGATCCGGATTACGGTAAGCTGTCGGGCCGCCGGATCGAAGAGTTGCTGGCCGGATCCCGGGAGGGGCTTGAGGGGCTGGAGGAGAAGCGCCACCCCGCGGATTTCGCCCTCTGGAAGCGGGCCGAGCCCGGACACCTGCTGCGCTGGCGCAGTCCATGGGGGATCGGTTACCCCGGCTGGCATATAGAATGCTCCGCGATGAGCATGCGCTACCTGGGTCCCCAGTTCGACATCCACGGGGGTGGGTTGGAAAATCAGTTCCCCCACCATGAATGCGAGATCGCCCAGAGCGAATCGGCCACGGGACAGGAGCCTTTTGTGCGCTACTGGCTACACAACAACATGGTCACGGTGGGCGGGCAGAAAATGGGCAAGTCGCTGGGCAACGCGATCTCGCTCAAGCAGCTCTTCAGCGGGGACCACCCGCTCCTGGAGCGTGGATATGCCCCCCAGGTGGTGCGCTTCTTCATTTTGCAGAGCCATTACCGCAGTCCGCTGGATTTTTCCAACGAAGCGCTCAAGGCCGCCGAGCGGGGATGGGACACCCTCTCCGATGCGGTGCGTCTGCTCCAGGAGGCCCCTGCTGGGGAGGGGGCTTCCGTGGATACGGAGGCCTACCGGCAACGCCTGGAAGCGGCCATGAACGACGACTGCAATACGGCACAGGCCCTGGCCGTGCTCTTTGAATTGCTCCGCGATGTGCGCTCCCGTATCCTCGCCGGCGAGGCGCCCGGAAATCTGGATCAGGTCCGATTCCTGGTGCGCACCTGGCTTGGAGAGGTGCTCGGGCTGTGGCCGGAGCCGGTCTCCGGCCGGGAGGCCCACTCCCGACTGCGCGCCCTGGTGGAGCTCGTGCTCGAGCTGCGCCAGCACGCCCGCCGGGAACGGCAGTGGGCGCTGGCCGATGCTATTCGGGATCGACTGACGGCCATTGGCATTGAGGTGCAGGATACGCCCCAGGGCCCGGTGTGGCGTTTTCGTCCCTGAATGCCGGCATGAAGCTTGTCTAGCCGCAGAGCGGCTGTGCCCGAAGTTGCGCAAGACGGGGTGGACGAATACTTTTAGTGGCCATCGCCTGCTGCAGAAGGGGTCACAGGGGTGCTGGGATCTGACCATGAGCCTGCCCGACGCCTCTCCAGCCGCCATCTCATTGTGCCGCTTGTACTGAGTCTCACAATGATGATCGTGCTGGCGGTCTGGTTCTATGAGCCGGGCACGTGGCGTCTGGTATGGGGAGCTTTTGATATCCGATGGCTGGGGTTGGCCCTGCTGTTGCTTGGGGTCTCCGTGCTGTTGCGCGTGATGCGGCTGCGCTGGCTGCTGGGAGGGCGTCTTACGTCTCGGGCCGCCTGGCGTGTGCAGCTGTGGTGGGAGTTCGCCAGCACGGTCACGCCCTCTAGTATCGGAGGGGCGCCGGTGGCAATTTATTTTCTCGCCCGGGAGCGGGTAAGCGTGGGGGTGGCCTCTTCGGCGGCGCTTTCCGTGATGCTCTTTGAGCAGCTCTGGCTGAGCACGCTCCTGTTTGTCCTGTTTCTGGGCGCCTGGCATCTTTCGGTTGTGCCCTTCGGGGGGGCCGCAGGAGGAGCTTTCTCCCTGGCGCTGATGGTGCTCTGGGGATGGACGCTGTTGTTGGGGTATCTGCTCTTTGTGCGGCCGGACTGGCTTTCCTCCATCGGGCAGCGTATCTGTCGGATTGCGTTTCTGCGGCGCCATCAAGCCCTTGTGCGCCGGGAGCTGGAGGAACTGGTCAGACGCGCCCGCCAGCTGCGTCAGCGACCTGTGGGGTTTCTGCTCAAGGGCTATGGCATTACGCTGGCCGCCTGGGTCGCCCGTCTGGGCGTGCTTCTGGCCGTAGTGGCCAGTTTGGTGCCCTCGGCGGACTGGAAACTGCTCTGTTTCCGGCAGGCCTTGCTGGTACTGGGCGGGCTCTTTGTGCCCACTCCCGGCGGCAGTGGGGGGGTGGAGGGATTGTTTATGCTCTTGGTGGCCCCGCTTCTGCCCCGCGTTTTCCGGGTGCCCGTGCTCGTGCTGTGGCGTTTTTTGACCTACTACGTCTTCCTCCTGAGCGGGATCACACTGCTTACCCGTCACGTGCAACGACGAAGGCTGGCCCGCCCCCGGGGTAGGCTCTGGATTGCTTCCCGCGCCGGCCATCCCGTCTCGTAACGACTCCTTTCTCGGAGCCGTCCTCTGCGTGGTCCTCCGGAGGGAAGGTGACGATGTCGCTCGGGCGCGCCCTGCGTCACTGGCTGTTTCCGGATCTATGTCTGGCCTGCGGAGAGCGGCTCTCCCCCTCTGAGGGGCGCATTTGTCTGTGCTGTCTGGCTACCTGTCCACGGGTGGATCCGGAGTGTCGGGGACTTGTGGGATCCTGGACGTCTCGGGAGCTCAATCGGGTAACGGCGCTCTGGTCCTATGACGAGGAGCGGGTTCGGCGCATCGTGCACGGGCTCAAATACCAGGGCTTCTCCCGCCTGGCCCGCGAGCTGGGGCCTGTTCTGGCCAGACAGGTTCAGGGCTGGTTGCAGGAGACCGATGTGCTTGTGCCCGTTCCCCTGCATCCCCGAAGAGAGCGCGCCCGGGGGTTCAATCAGAGCGAGTTGCTGGCCCGGGCCGTGGGCGATGCGCTGGGGCTTGCGGTCTGGTCTGGCCTGGTGCGCGTTCGGTATACTCGCTCTCAGACCGGGTTGGGGCCCCGGGAGCGGACGGAAAACGTTCGGGGCGCTTTTCAGCTAAGGGACCGGGTTCCGGAGGGCCGCCTCTGGCTTGTGGACGATGTCCTTACCACCGGGGCCACGATGCTGGCCTGCGCGCAGGTCCTGCGGCGGGCCGGGGCCGAATGGGTGGGGGCTATCGCGTTGGCTGCGGTTCAGGGGAACATGGGGGAGTCGGTGCGCGTTTTCGCTGCGCCTCTTCCTTGAAAGAAGGGAATTTCCATGGGGGCACCGCAGGCCGGAAGGCGCGAACTCTTTTCCCGCCTGTTGCGGCAGGCCGAACGAGCCCATCGGCAGAGCCGTTTTGAGGAGGCCGCTCGGCTATACCAACAGGCTGCTCGATACGCCGGGGCCGATCCGGTCCGGCGCCTGCAGGCCTACCTGGGGGCCGGGCACGCGTTGCGGCTGGTGGGTCGATTCCGGATGGCGCTCCGATACTATGAGCGGGTTCGCGAGCTCGTGCTCGGATCCGACCAGGAAGGGTTCCTGGTGGATGCTTCCGTAGGAAGCGCTATGGCCCTGCGGGCGCTGGGGGAGCTTGAGGAGGCGCGAAGGCGTTTTGAATCCGCGCTTCGTCACTACCAGGCCCAGGGGGACCTGGAAGGGCAGGCCTACGTGCTCTGGAGTCTGGGGGGCACGCTACGGCTGATCGGGGATTTTGAGGCCGCCTTGCGGATCCTCCAGAAGGCGCTTCGGCTCTATGAACATTTGCGGGAGCCGGAAGCGGAGGCCTACGTGCGGTGTGCGCTGGGCGGGCTGAGCCGCATGCGGGGGCAGTACGAGGCTTCGCTTGCCTATTACGAAGAGGCCGAGCGCCTTATGCGTCGGAGCAGGGACGTATTCGGACAGGCCTATGCGGCCTGCGGCATCGCCAATGCGCACCGTATGCTCGGCAATTGGTCCGAGGCCTCCCGCTTCTTTGACCGCGCCCAGAGCCTCTATCGGCGTATCGGGGACCGGGTCAGTTACGCCTATACGCTCTGGGGCGAGGGGACGTTGCAGAAGGTGCGGGGTGAGCATGCGCAGGCCCGGGATCGATTCCGTCAGGCGGCCGTTCTGTTCAGGGCTACCGAGGACGATCGCGGCCTGGCCTATGTCTATCTGGGTCTGGCGGAATTGATCCTGCTCGAGGGGGGAAGCGTAAATCGGGCCCGTCGTTATGTGCAGGCCGCCATGAGGCGCACCGAACGGCACGGGTATCGATTCGAGCGCCTGCATGCCGATGTGCTTGCGTTGTGGCTGGAGGGGGGGCCTCATCCGGAGGCCTGGCAGGCGCTGTGTGCGGCCTATCGGGCCTGCGGATCCCGCTGGATGGAGCAAATCAGGCCGGAGTTGCCGTTGAATATCCCTTGATCCTGCGCCGGGCGCTGGCGATGTTTGCGGCTTGACAAGCTCTTCGGGGTGGGGTTAACTTTGCTGACGCGTTCGTTGGGATTTGGCCTTCTGTTGCGAAGGGGTTATCTTTGCGCTCCTGAGGCTGGCGTAGCTCAACGGGTAGAGCGGCTGACTTGTAATCAGCAGGTTAAGGGTTCGAGTCCCTTCGCCAGCTCCGTCGGTGCGCGCATGCAGTGGGGCAGGTACCGAAGCGGCCAAACGGGGCAGACTGTAAATCTGCTGGCGTCATGCCTTCGGAGGTTCGAATCCTCCCCTGCCCACGGGCAGACAGGCGGGTGTAGCTCAGCTGGTAGAGCGCGAGCCTTCCAAGCTCGTGGTCGCGGGTTCGAGTCCCGTCGCCCGCTCCTGATGATGGGCCAACGTAGCTCAGTCGGTAGAGCACTTCCATGGTAAGGAAGGGGTCGCCGGTTCGAATCCGGCCGTTGGCTCCCGCTGTACGGGTGTAGCTCAACTGGTAGAGCAGCGGTCTCCAAAACCGCAGGTTGGGGGTTCGAGTCCCTCCACCCGTGCCCGTTGAGGCGACGTGGCCGAGTGGTCAGGCAGAGGTCTGCAAAACCTCCTACGGCGGTTCGAATCCGCCCGTCGCCTCCAGCGCCATCTCAACACAAAAGGAGCCCGCTCCGATGCAAAAAATCCGACAGTTCTTCGAGGATGTCCTGCGGGAAATGGGCAAGGTGAACTGGCCCACCCAGAAAGAGCTGCGGGACAGCACGGCGGTGGTGCTCATCTTTTCCCTCCTGTTGAGCGTCTTCATCTTCGCTGTAGATGAGGTCTTCACGTTGGCGCTGGAGGCCATTCTGCGATAAAGTATTCGAGATGTCTATGGCTCAGACGACCGAAGGGTTGCGCAAGTGGTATGTGGTCAGGACCCGCACGGGTCAGGAGAAGAAGTTCATCGCCTATATGGAGCATGAGCTCAGGCGCTCTCCAAGCCTGCAGGAGAAGGTAGGGCAGATTCTGTTGCCCTCCGAAACGGTCGTGGAGGTGCGGGGAGGGAAGAAGCGTACTCGGGAACGGGCCTTCTTTCCCAGCTACGTGCTCATCGAGGCGGTGCTGGATAATGAGGTCAAGCACGTGGTGCTCAACTCCAGCGCCGTGCTCGGTTTTCTCTCTACGGGCAACGAGCCCACCCCGCTGCGGCCCGAGGAGGTCAATCGGATTCTGGGTCGGGTAGATGAGGTCCGTCAGATGGGGGTGGTGGAGGTGCCCTTCCGGCTTGGGGAGTGGGTGCGCATCACGGGGGGGCCGTTTCAGGACTTCGAAGGCACGGTGGAGGAAATCAATCCCGAGAAGATGAAGGTCAAGGTGATGGTCTCCATCTTCGGCCGCAAAACCCCCGTTGAGGTGGACTTCTCCCAGGTGCGCGCGCAGGAGGAATGAACGCGATCGTGCACGTCCCTGTGTCTTCCGGGTGCCACGCCCGCCGGTCCTCTCGGGGTGGTCGGAAGAGGGCTTCTCGCAGGGAAACGGCGCGTGGGAATAGATCCGTGGACACCAGATAAGCAGCGGACATTATGGCCAAGAAAGTCGTCGGATACGTCAAGCTGCAGATCCCGGCGGGGGAGGCCACACCGGCCCCGCCTGTGGGTCCGGCCCTGGGTCAGCGCGGCATTAACATCATGGAGTTCTGTAAGCAGTTCAATGCCAGGACCCAGGATAAAAAGGGGCTTATCGTCCCCGTCGTAATCACGGTCTATGCGGATAAGTCCTTCAGCTTCATTGTCAAGACCCCTCCGGCTCCGGTGTTGCTCAAGAAGGCCGCGGGCATCGAGAAGGGATCCTCGGAGCCCAACCGGGCCAAGGTGGGCACGGTCACCTGGAAGCAGATCCGGGAGATCGCCGAGATCAAGATGCCCGACCTGAACACGGACTCCATCGAGGCGGCCATGCGCATGATCGCCGGCACGGCCCGGAGCATGGGGATTACCGTGGTGGATTGATGGCGGAAGACGGCTATGCCGTCGCTAAAGACCGCGGAGGAGCTATGCCAAAACGTGGGAAGAAGTACCTGGAGGCGCTCAAGAAGATCGATCCAGAGCGGGAGTACAGCCTTGAAGAGGCGGCCCGACTGGTCAAGGAGATCTCCTATGCCCGTTTTGATGCGTCCGTGGACATGGACGTGCGCTTGGGGGTAGACCCCCGTCACGCCGATCAGGTGGTGCGCGGTTCTGTGGTCCTGCCTCATGGCACCGGGCGCACCGTGCGGGTGCTCGTGCTCGCAAACCCGGCCAAGCAGGATGAGGCCCGCGCCGCGGGGGCTGATTATGTGGGGCTGGAGGAGTACATCCAGAAGATCCAGGAGGGCTGGACGGACGTGGATGTGATCATTGCCACGCCGGATGTGATGCCCCAGCTGGGTCGACTGGGTAAAATCCTGGGCCCCCGGGGGCTGATGCCCAACCCGAAAAGTGGCACCGTGACGATGGATGTGGCCCAGGCGGTGCAGGCCGTCAAGGCGGGGCGTATCGAGTTCCGCGTCGACCGCTACGGCATCATTCACACCAGCATCGGTCGCGTCTCGTTTCCTGCCGAGCACCTGGTGGAGAACGCCAGGGCGCTGCTGAAGGAGATCTTGCGGCTTCGGCCCCCGGCGGCCAAGGGGGCTTACGTGCGCTCCCTGTACATGGCCCCCACCATGGGTCCGAGCATCAAGATCAATCGAGCGGTGCTGCAGAACCTCTAAGGTGGCGAGGAAAAGGCGATGAATCGCGCGGAGAAAACCCAGCTCATCGAGCAGCTGGTCGACAGGATCCAGAGGGCAGAGGGCATCTACGTGGCCGATTTTACGGGCATGACGGTGCTCGAGGAGTGGGAGCTCCGGCGCGCCTTCCGGAAGGCGAAGGTGGAATACCGGGTGGTCAAGAACACCCTGCTGCGTATCGCCCTGGAGCGTGTCGGGGGACATGAGGGGCTGTTGCCCTATCTGAATGGACAGACGGCCGTGGCCTTTGGCTACGAGGATCCTGTCGCGCCGGCGCGGGTGATCAAAGAATACGTACAGCAGAACCCCAAGCTGCGCCTGAAGGCGGCCAGCCTCGGTGGCGATGTCTTTGACGGCTCGCAGCTGGAGGTCCTGGCCAGCATGAAATCCCGGCAGGAGCTCATTGGGGATATCGTCGGGCTTCTGCTTTCGCCCATGCACCAGGTGCTGGGCGCGCTCACCGCACCTGGATCGACCCTCGTGGGCGCTTTGCGTGCCCTTTCTGAACGAGAGGCAGCCTAACCTGAAACAAAGAGGAGTTGATACCCATGGCAGACCTGCAAGCCCTTGCCGAACAGCTCGTCAATCTGACCATCAAAGAGGCCAACGAGCTGGCCAAGATCCTCGAAGAGCAATACGGCATCAAGCCGGCTGCGGCTGCGGTGGCCGTTGCGGCGGCCCCCGCGGCGGGCGGCGCCGCAGAGGCGGCCGTGGAGGAAAAGACGGAATTCGACGTCATCCTCAAAAACCCCGGCCCGAACAAAATCAACGTGATCAAGGAAGTGCGCGCCATCACGGGCCTGGGCCTCACAGAGGCCAAGGCGCTCGTCGATGGAGCCCCCAAACCGGTCAAGGAGGGCATCTCCAAGCAGGAGGCCGAGGAGATCGCCAAGAAACTCCGGGATGCCGGTGCGGAAGTGGAAATCAAGTAAGCGTGCTTCGAACGACATCTCCGGGCGCGGCTCTCGGCTCCGGGTGCACCCGGAGCCGAGGCCGCCCTTTTGTGTCTGCGGTGCGGAACCACCGCCGGCCCGAGCCGGTTTGTAAGGGAGCATTTCGGTTTGCGCGTGAACCCGAACCATCGTCGTGAGCCAACATGAGCCACTCTGAGCTGCACACCAACGGTCGCTACAGTGTGACCCCCTCGGGGCGGATTTCTTTCGCCCGCGTTCAGCCGGTGATCGATTATCCCGATTTCCTGGCCGTCCAACTGGAGTCGTTTAAGGAGTTTCTCCAGGAGGAGGTGCCCCCGGAAGAACGGCGTCGCGTGGGGCTGCAGGAGGTTTTTCTGGAAAACTTCCCCATCCAGGACGCGCGTGAGGAGTACACGCTCGACTTCCTCTACTACACCATCGAACCCCCCCGCTACACGATCGAAGAGTGCCAGGAACGGGGGCTGACCTATGCCGTCACGCTCAAGGCCCGACTGCGGCTTTCCTTCGTGCCCAAGGATGAGCCCGAGCTGGCGGAGCCGCCCATCGAGCAAGATGTGTACCTGGGGACGATCCCTTACATGACCGAGCGGGGCACCTTTATCATCAACGGGGCCGAACGGGTAATCGTCAGCCAGCTACACCGCTCCCCGGGTGTGATATTTGGGGAATCCCTGCACCCAAACGGCACGAAGCTCTACACGGCGCGCGTGATCCCGATGAAGGGCTCATGGCTGGAGTTCGCCACGGACGTCAACAACGTCATGTGGGTCTATATCGACCGGAAGAAAAAATTCCCAGTCACCATGCTCCTGCGCGCGCTGGGATGGAGCACGAATGAGGATATTCTGCGCCTGTTTTCGCTCTCCGAAGAGATCCGGCTGACTACGCGCGCGGACTTCCGCGAAAAGGCCGTGGGCCGCATACTGGCTACAGACGTCTTTGTGGAGCTGGAGCAGGAAGAGGTCGATGAGGATACGGGCGAGGTGCGCCTGCGCGAGGAGCGGCGCGTCCTGCTCAGAAAGGATCACGTCCTTCAGGAGGGCGACTACGATCTGCTTCGCGACGCGGGCGTGCGGGCCGTGCACGTAAAGCGGCGCGACGAAGAGACGAGCGACGAAAGCGAGGTGCTGCTCAACACCCTGGGGCGCGATCCGACACATTCTCAACAGGAAGCCCTCGAATACATCTACCGGCAACTGCGTCAGGGCGAGCCGCCGGATCTGGAGACGGCCCGGCAGACGATCGAGCGGCTTTTCTTCAACGAAAAGAAGTACGATCTGGGCGAGGTGGGCCGTTACCGGATCAACAAACGGTTGCGCCTCAACGTACCCATTCACACCCGCACGCTCACGCACGAAGACCTGATCGCCATCATTCGGGAACTGATCGATCTGCTCAACGGCAAGGCCAAGGTGGACGATCAGGATCATCTCTCCAATCGCCGCGTGCGCACGGTGGGCGAGCAGCTGGCCGCTCAGTTCGGAGTGGGGCTGGCCCGCATGGCCCGCACGATCCGGGAGCGGCTCAACATCACAGAAGGGGAGCAGGTCACCCCCGCCAGCTTGGTCACCGCGCGCACGATCACGAGCGTGATCAATAGCTTCTTCGGCACCAACCAGCTCAGCCAGTTCATGGATCAGACCAATCCGCTGGCTGAGCTGACGCACAAGCGTCGCATGTCCGCCCTGGGTCCGGGCGGTCTGACGCGCGAGCGGGCCGGCTTTGAGGTGCGCGACGTGCATTATACGCACTACGGTCGGCTCTGTCCCATTGAGACCCCAGAAGGACCCAACATCGGACTGATCTCCTCGCTGTGCGTGTACGCCAAGGTCAACCGCTTCGGGTTCTTGGAAACCCCGTACCGAATTGTGCGCGACGGAAAGGTGACAAACGAAATCCGATGGCTTTCGGCCGAAGAGGAGGATGAGACCATCATCGCCCAGGCCACCACGCCGCTGGATGAACAGGGTCGCATCGCCATCGATCACGTCCGGGCCCGCAGCGAGGCGGACTATCCCGTCGTTGGGCCGGATAAGGTCGAGTACGTCGATGTGGCGCCGAACCAGATCGTGAGCGCGGCGGCCGCGTTGATCCCGTTTCTGGAGCACAACGACGCCAACCGCGCGCTCATGGGATCGAACATGCAGCGCCAGGCCGTGCCCCTGCTGCGAACCGAGGCGCCCATTGTGGGCACGGGACTCGAAGAGCGCGTGGCCCGGGATTCGCGCGCCCTCATCGTGGCCGAGGGCGACGGGGTGGTCGAGGCCGTCGACGCCACGCGCATCGTGGTGCGCTATGACCGTTCCCCGGAGGAGGAGCTCGTCTCCTTCGATCCGCCCCGGCGGACGTATCGGCTCATCAAGTTTCGGCGCACCAACCAGGATACCTGTATCAACCAGAAGCCGGTCGTCCGTCCAGGGCAACGGGTCAAGAAGGGCGATGTGCTGGCCGATGGGTATGCCATCGAGCACGGGGAGCTGGCTCTGGGCAAGAACGTGCTGGTGGCCTTCATGCCCTGGCGGGGGTACAACTTCGAAGACGCCATTGTGGTCAGCGAACGGCTGGTGGCTGAGGACGTCTTCACCTCCGTGCATATCGATGAGTTCGAACATCAGGTCCGGGAGACCAAGCGCGGGGAAGAGGAGTTTACGCGCGAGATTCCCAACGTCTCCGAAGAGGCCACCAAGCACCTGGACGAAAACGGCATCATCCGTGTCGGGGCCGAGGTGCGGCCTAACGATATCCTGATCGGCAAAATCACCCCCAAAGGAGAGACGGACCCCACACCGGAGGAGAAGCTGTTGCGGGCCATCTTCGGGGAAAAGGCCGGCGAGGTCAAGGACGCCTCTCTCAAGGCCCCGCCGGGCCTTTACGGGGTGGTCATCGACACCAAACTCTTCAGCCGCAAGAGGAAAGACGGCGCCCTGAAGCGCGACGAAAAGCAGCTGCTGCAGGAGCTGGAGCGCCGGCACAAGCAGGAGATCGCCGAGCTCAACCAGCTCTTCTATGATAAGCTGTTCCAGCTTGTGGAGCGGAAGCGCTCGCTGGGCATCCGGAGCAGAGAGGGCGAGATCTTGGTCCCGGAGGGTGCGCTCATTACGCGCAAGACTTTCTCCAGCGTTCTGCCTACCCAGCTGGATGTGAACGCCGACTGGGTCGAAGATCGGGACACGAACCGGCTTATCCGGCGCCTGCACCGCAACTACATGAAGAAGTACCAGGAGCTGGAGGCCGCCTACAAGCGCGAGCAGTTCCTGATCGCCGCCGGCGATGAGCTGCCCGACTCGGGCATTCTGCAGCTGGCCAAGGTCTATGTGGCCAAAAAGCGCAAGCTCCAAGTGGGCGACAAGATGGCCGGTCGGCATGGAAACAAAGGCGTGGTCGCCAAGATCGTGCCCGTCGAAGATATGCCGTTTCTGGAGGACGGCACCCCGGTCGATATCGTGCTCAACCCGCTGGGCGTGCCGAGCCGTATGAACCTGGGGCAGATCTACGAGACCCTGCTGGGGTGGGCCGGAAAGAAGCTTGGGGTCAAGTTCGCCACCCCCGTCTTCGATGGGGCCACCTACGAGGACGTAAAAGAATGGCTGCGCAAGGCCGGCCTGCCCGAGGACGGGCGCGTCTGGCTTTATGACGGCCGCACCGGGGAGCGGCTGGACCGCAAGGTTACGGTGGGTTACATCTACATGATGAAACTCAACCACATGGTCGAGGACAAGATCCATGCCCGCTCCATCGGTCCGTACTCGCTCATCACCCAGCAGCCGCTTGGTGGCAAGGCCCAGTTTGGTGGTCAGCGCTTCGGGGAAATGGAGGTGTGGGCTCTGGAGGCCTACGGAGCGGCCAACGTGCTGGAGGAGATGCTCACCTATAAATCCGACGATGTGCAGGGCCGTTCCAAGGTCTACGAGGCCATCGTGAAGGGAGAAAACCTCCCCGAACCGGGTGTGCCGGAGTCCTTCAATGTGCTCGTGCGCGAGCTCATGGGCCTGGGTCTGGAAGTGCGCATCGAATAAAAAAGGAGGGTACAGCCTTGTCGCTGGCCAAGACGCTCAAGATCAAGCGGGATTTTACCCGGATCACGCTCTCGCTTGCCTCTCCGGAGGCGATTCTGGAGCGCTCCTATGGGGAGGTGCTCAAACCGGAGACCATCAACTACCGGTCCTTTAAGCCCGAAAAAGACGGACTCTTCTGCGAGAAGATCTTCGGGCCTGTCAAGGACTGGGAGTGCGCCTGCGGTAAGTACAAACGCATCCGCTACAAAGGGATTGTCTGCGACCGCTGCGGCGTGGAGGTGACGCAGAAGGCCGTGCGCCGGGAGCGCTTCGGACACATCACGCTGGCCGTGCCCGTGGTGCATATCTGGTATTTCCGCTCCATCCCCAACAAAATCGGCCTGCTGCTCGGGCTCACCTCCAAGGAGGTCGAGCAGATCGTCTACTACGAAAAGTACGTGGTCGTACAGGCCGGCGCCGCACGGCAGTTTGGCATCGAGGACAAGCAGCTGCTCACCGAGGATGAGTACCTGGAGCTGGTGCAGCAGTTGCCGCGCGAAAACCAGCAGCTCGATGACCAGAACCCGGACAAGTTCATCGCCAAGATGGGCGGTGAGGCCATCGAGATGATGCTCAAGCGCATCGATCTGGATGCTCTCTATCAGGAACTGCGCCAACAGGCGATGAACGAGACCAGCCAGCAGCGCAAGCGCGAGGCGCTCAAGCGGCTGCAGGTCGTCAACATGTTCCGGGAGGCCAACGAGCGCGTGCCCAATCGGCCGGAGTGGATGGTCCTGCGCGTGATCCCGGTCATTCCCCCGGAGCTTCGGCCTCTGGTCCCGCTGGAGGGCGGGCGTTTTGCCACCTCGGATCTCAATGATCTGTACCGGCGCGTGATCATTCGCAACAACCGGCTAAAGCGCCTCATGGACATCCGCGCTCCGGAGGTGATTTTGCGCAACGAGAAGCGGATGCTTCAGGAGGCCGTCGATGCGCTCTTTGACAACAGCCGCAAGGGCACGGCGGTCAAGGGCGACTCAAACCGGCCGCTGAAGTCCCTCTCCGATATGCTCAAAGGCAAACAGGGCCGATTTCGGCAAAACCTGCTGGGCAAGCGGGTCGATTACTCGGGCCGTTCCGTGATCGTCGTGGGTCCGGAGCTTAAGCTGCACGAGTGCGGCCTGCCCAAGGAGATGGCCATAGAGCTCTTTAAGCCCTTTGTCATCCGCAAGCTCATCGAGCGGGGTATTGTCAAGACCGTCAAAAGCGCCCGTCGCGTCATCGATCGCCGCGATCCGGTTATCTGGGACATTCTGGAAAAGGTCATCGACGGGCATCCCGTGCTGCTCAACCGCGCCCCCACGCTGCACCGCATCAGCATTCAGGCCTTCCAGCCTGTCCTCATCGAGGGCAAGGCCATCCAGCTGCATCCGCTCGTGTGTGCGGCTTTCAATGCGGACTTCGACGGGGACCAGATGGCCGTCCACGTGCCGCTGAGCCACGATGCCTGCCTGGAGGCCATGCTCCTGATGCTCTCCAGCCACAACATCATCAGCCCGGCCAACGGGCAACCCATCGCCGTGCCGAGCCAAGATATGGTGCTGGGCATGTATTACCTGACCAAGGCCCGGCCGGGGGCGCGGGGCGAGGGGCGGGTCTTCTCCTCTCCGGAAGAGGCCCTCATCGCCTATGACCAGGGCGTGGTGGATATGCACGCCCGGGTGAAGGTGCGTCTGGGCCGTGAGCTTGTGGAAACCACCATCGGACGTGTGCTCTTCAACCAGCTCTTGCCTCCGGAGGTGGGCTTCGTCAACGAGTTGCTCACCAAGAAAAACCTCAAGGACATCATCTATCGGGTCTACAAAGCGTGCGGCATTGCCCGGACGGCGCAATTCCTCGATGACCTCAAGCAGATGGGGTTTGAAGTGGCCACGCGAGCCGGCATCTCCTTCACGCTCGAGGAGATCATCGTGCCCGAGGAAAAAGAGCAGATCGTGCAGGAAACGCTGCACGAGGTGGCCGAGATCCGGATGCGTTACGAGATGGGCTTCATCACGGATAACGAGCGCTACAATCAGGTCATCGACGCCTGGACGCGCGCCATCAACCGGGTCTCGGAAATCCTCTATCGCCGTCTGGCCGAGGACCAGCAGGGCTTCAACGGCATCTTCATGATGCTCGACTCCGGAGCCCGCGGATCCAAGGACCAGATCAAGCAGCTCGGCGGTATGCGCGGGCTGATGGCCAAGCCGCAGAAGAGCCTGACCGGCGGGGCCGGGGAGATCATCGAGCACCCCATCATCGCCAACTTCAAGGAAGGCCTCTCCGTGCTGGAGTACTTCATCTCCACGCATGGGGCCCGCAAGGGGCTGGCCGATACGGCGCTCAAGACGGCCGATGCGGGCTACCTGACACGCCGACTGGTCGATGTGGCCCAGGATGTGGTCGTCACCATGGAGGACTGCGGCACTTTGCGCGGTATTCATATGACGGCCCTCAAGGACAACGAGGAGATCGTCGAGCCGCTGGCCGACCGCATCATCGGGCGTGTATCGGTGCACGACGTCTACGATCCCCTCACCGACGAACTCATCGTCTCGGCTGGAGAGGAGATCACCGAGGAAATCGCCGACCGGATCGCCAACACCTCCATCGAGATGCTGGAGGTGCGTTCTCCGCTGACCTGCGAGGCGCCGCGCGGGGTCTGCGCCAAATGCTACGGCCGCAACCTGGCCACAGGCCGCATGGTGCAGATCGGTGAGGCCGTGGGGATCATCGCCGCGCAGTCCATCGGCGAGCCCGGCACGCAGCTGACGCTGCGCACCTTCCACGTTGGGGGCACGGCGGCTCGTCTGGAGGCGGAGTCTAACATCAAGGCCAAGTTCTCCGGCCGGGTGCGCTTCGATAAGATCCGCTACGTGCTCTACGACGACGGGGAGGAAGAACACCAGGTCGTCATCAACCGCGGCGGCCAGATCGAGATCCTCGATGAAAACAACCGCGTAATCTTTACGGCCAACGTGCCCTACGGCTCGGAGTTGCTCGTTGCCGACGGGGCAACCGTAGAGCGAGGTCAGATCCTCTGCCGCTGGGATCCGTGGAACTCCGTCATCGTCTCCGAGGTCTCCGGAACGGCGGAGTGGCACATGCTCGAGGAGGACGTCACCTACCGCTCCGAGGTCGACGAGCATACCGGGCACCGGGATATTACCGTCATCGAGCCCCGGGATAAGACCTTCACGCCCATGATCGTTGTCCGGGGCGAACATGGGGTCAAGGAATATCCCCTGCCTGTTAAGGCGCGCGTGGTCGTGCAGAACGGCCAGCGTATTCAGGCCGGACAGGTGATCGCCAAGATCCCGCGCGAGACGGTGCGCACCAAGGACATCACCGGCGGTTTGCCTCGGGTAATCGACCTCTTCGAAGCCCGTCAGCCGGCTAACCCCGCCATCGTCTCGCACATCGACGGCTTTGTTCGCATGGGCGAGCGCAAGCGCGGCCAGCAGGAAATCATTATCACGGCCCGGGATGGGCAGGAGGAGCGCCGGTACATGATCCCGCTCTCCCGGCACATCCTGGTTCAGGATGGGGACTTCGTCAACGCGGGTGATCCGCTCACCGATGGCCCCATCTCCCCGCAGGACATCCTGGATATCAAGGGGCCGGGTGCCGTGCAGGAATACCTGGTCAACCAGATCCAGGAAGTCTACCGCATGCAGGGCGTCAAAATCGCCGACAAGCACATCGAGATCATCGTCCGGCAGATGATGCAGAAGGTGCAGGTCGAGGATCCGGGCGATACGAAGTTCCTGGAAGGCGAGCTGGTCGACCGAACGGCGTTCAACGAGGAGAACGAGTTCATCTACGACAAGCTTGTCGTCGCCGATCCGGGGGACTCCAACCTGCGTCCGGGGGACATCATCAGCAAGCGCCGGCTTCGGGAGATCAACTCCGAGCTCAAGCGCCAGGATCGCCGCCCTGTGGAAGTGCGAGAGGCGCGCCCGGCTACTTCAAGGCCCATCCTGCTCGGTATTACGGAGGCCGCGCTCCGCACGCAGAGCTGGGTCTCGGCCGCCTCCTTCCAGGAGACCACGCGCGTGCTGGCCGACGCGGCGGTGGCCGCCAAGACGGATCTCCTGCTGGGTCTGAAGGAGAACGTCATCGTGGGCCATCCGATCCCGGCCGGTACGGGATGGCGGCCGTTCCGGAACGTGCTGGTCGGATCCAAACGCGAGCTGGAAGCCCTCCGGGAAGGCAGGGCCAGGGTGGTGCCCGGTATGGAAGGTCCTGGCCCGCTTCCAGCGGGCTGAGCAGAGCGACTGCCTGCAGAGGCCCCTTCCCTGCGCGGGGAAGGGGCTTTTGCTTCTCCGCAGGGGCGTCTAACGGATGTCGACCTCGATTTGCTGACGTAGCTCCCGAAGGGCTTCCCGCAGGGGGCGAGGTCGATAGCCCAGCTCCGTCTCCGCCTTCAGAATAATAAAGCCCGTGCGGGACGGTCTGCGGGCCAGCTGGCCGAGTTCCTCGGAGGTACACGGCTGGATCTGATCCGGATCCAGCTCGAAGACCTCCGCGATCTGCCGGGCAAATTCGTAAATGCTCACCAGCTCCCGACCCGAAAGGTGGTAGATACCGGAGGCGTTGCGGCGCACCAGCTGCTCGATGCCGCGGGCCAGGTCGACGTTGTACGTCGGGGTGCGATACTGATCCACGACCACCCGGACCCGTTCGCCCCGACGGAGCCGGTCGAGGAGCCAGAGGGCGAAGTTCGGTCGGTTGACGTTGCGCGCCGTGCCATACAGGAGTGCGGTGCGCACAATGGCCCAGTTGAGGAGGCTGGCGCGAACCTCGTTTTCGGCCGTGAGCTTGCTGGCCCCGTAGTAGTTGACGGGGTTGGGCAGATCATCCTCCCGATAGGGCCCGTTCTGGCCGTCGAATACGAAGTCCGTCGACAGGAAAACGAGCTTGCTATCGTAGCGCTCACAGGCGCGGATGATGTACTGCGTGGCCTGCACGTTCGTGCGCCAGCACAGAGCGCGCTCCCGTTCGCAGGCGTCCACGTTGGTCATGGCCGCCGCGTGGATGACCACATGGGGCGTGAAATCCGCAAAAAGCCCTTCGATGTCAGCGCGCCGGAGGATGTCAAGCCGCACATAGCCCGCGCTCAGGTTCCCAAAGCGGGGGCGCTCATCTCGCCCGGTGGCCAGAACGTCGTATCGTCCGTAGCGGGAGAACTCCTCCACCAGGCGCTGTCCCAGCAACCCGTTGGCTCCGGTGATCAGCACCCGAAGGGGGAGGATATCGCCAAAGGGCGGACTCATGGCCTCTCCGTACCTGCAGGCAGGCGCATGGGGATACCGTGTTCGGCTAGGTAGCGCTTGACCTCCGCGATGCGATAGTGCCGGAAGTGAAACATGGAGGCGGCCAGCACGGCATCGGCCCCGCCCTCCCGGAAGGCGGTCAGCAGATGTTCCGGTCGACCAGCCCCGCCGCTGGCGATGATGGGCACCGAAACACGTGCGGCAAGACTGCGCAGGAGTTCGAGGTCATATCCTGAGCGCGTACCGTCCTGATCCATCGAGGTCACAAGCAGCTCTCCGGCCCCGAGTTGGACGGCCTCTTCGGCCCATGCCAGCGCATCGCGGCCCGTGGGACGGCGCCCGCCGTGGGAGTATACCTCCCATCCCCCTTCGGGACGACGACGAGCATCGATGGCCACGACAATGCACTGAGCACCGAAGGCCTCGGCGCCCTCGGCGATCAGCCTCGGGCGCAGTAGCGCGGCCGTGTTCAGGCTGACCTTATCGGCACCGGCGTGCAGCAGGTTCCGGATATCGGAGAGGGATCGGATCCCACCCCCCACGGTCAGAGGGATAAAAACCCCCTCCGCGGTGCGCCGCACCACATCCAGAATCGTGCCCCGATCCTCGGCAGAGGCCGTGATGTCGAGAAACACCAGTTCATCTGCGCCTTCGGCATCATACCAACGGGCGTGCGCGACCGGGTCGCCCACCTCGAGCAGGTTTTCAAAACGCACACCTTTGACCACCCGGCCTCCGGCCACATCCAGACAGGGGATAATGCGTTTTGTGAGCATCAGTCCGCCTGGCGCAATCGTGCCGTGGAAAAACAGCTCAGGTCCACTTCCTCTTTGTAATGCACACACCAGAGCTCCTGACAGGGGAAGCGCCCCTCATAGAGGGCCCGTCCAATGATGACCGAGTCCACCCCGAGGGGCTCCAGCCGCTGCAGGGCCAGTAGATCCCGATACCGGGATACCCCTCCGGAGGCCGTCACCCGGAGGCCTGTTTCCTCAGCCAGCCTGCGCAGCGCCGGAATATTGGGTCCACGCAGGGTGCCGTCCCGGGTGATGTCCGTAAAGATCACCCGGCGTATGCCCAGTGCTTTTACCTGCCGGGCCAGCTCTAGCACCCGACGCCCGGATCCGGACCGCCATCCCCGCGTACGAACGCGCCCTCCGCGCGCATCCAGGCTTACGACCACGTGCGAGGGGCCGAAGTCCTCCACCAGCCGGCCTACCAGTTCAGGATCTTCGACTACCACTGTGCCCAGCACGATGCGATAGACCCCGATATCCAGCAGGCGCCGGGCATCGGCGTATGTGCGGATCCCGCCGCCGACTTGAACCGGAATGTCCACGGCCCTGGTGATGGCCTCGATCGCCGAAAGGTTCACGGGCCGGCCCTCGAGGGCGCCGTCCAGATCGACCAGGTGCAGTACCCGGGCATTCTGCACGCGCCACAGCCGGGCGGTTTTGACCGGATCCTCGAAGTAGACGGTCTCCGTCTCAAAGCGGCCCTGCACCAGACGCACACAGCGGCCCTCTTTGATGTCGATAGCGGGGATGATGAGGATCATAGGGCTTCATCCTGTTCAGTCCGGGTCGGGATAGGCCGTCCCGGGGGCATCCCATACAAAGAGAGTCGGGGAGAAGAAGTTCCCCGCGTCGATTCATGGCCTCCAGCGGGCGAAGTTTTCCAGCAGCCGCAGGCCAGCCGACTGGCTTTTTTCGGGGTGAAACTGCACGGCCAGCACGTTCTCCCATCCCACCACAGCCGGGAAACGCACCCCGTATTCGCTCCGGGCGACCACGTACGGGTCCGGGCAGTGGGCGTAGTAGCTGTGCACAAAATAGAAATGGGTGCCGGGGGGTATACCGGTGAACAGAGGGTTGGGGCGATCGGGATAGACCGCATTCCAGCCGATATGGGGGATTTTGAGCCCATCAGGAAAGCGCACCACGCAACCGGGCAGCAGGCCGAGGCCCTTATGCTGGCCGTGCTCTTCGGATCGCTCGAAGAGCAGCTGAAGGCCCACGCAGATGCCCAGCAGGGGGCGTCCGGCCCGTATGGCCTCCTGCAGGGGATCGAGCAGATCCCGATCGCTCAGCGCCGCCATGCATCGAGCGAAGGCCCCCACACCGGGCAACAGGAGCCGCTCGGCGCGGGCGATCCGGTCCGGATCTCCGGTGCGGCACACCCGCACGCCAAGGGCGGAGAAAGCCTTCTCCACACTGTACAGGTTTCCGATCCCGTAGTCGATGATCGTCACCATCTACAGGGAACCCTTCGTGCTCGGTATGCCCCCCTGACGGGAGTCTATGGAGATGGCCATGCGCAGGGCCCGGGCCACGGCCTTAAAGAGGGCCTCGATCTGATGATGCGTGTTCTCCCCGTAAAGCAGGCTCAGATGCAGGTTCATGCGGGCCGCGTCGGCGAAGGAATAGAAGAAATGGGGAACCAGTTCCACGGGCAGATCCCCCACGCGCAGGTCTGAGAAGCGGGCCTCACAGCGGAAATAGAAACGCCCGCTCAGATCGACCACGGCCCGGGCCAGGACGTCGTCCATGGGCACGTAGGCGTATCCGTAGCGTACGATGCCCCGTTTATCGCCCAGCGCCTGGCGGAAGGCCTCCCCCAGCCCGATGCCCACGTCCTCTACGGTGTGGTGCGCATCTACGTGCAGATCGCCGCGACAGCGCAGCTCCATGTCGAAGAGGCCGTGGTGGCACCAGAGCGCGAGCATATGATCAAAAAAGCCCACCCCCGTGGCCCCATCCCAACGGCCGGAGCCATCGAGCAGGAGCCTGATCTCGACATCCGTTTCTGCGGTCGTGCGATGTACCCTGGCCTCGCGCATGGCCAGGCAAATATACGGGGCCGGACAGAAAACCTGCGCCGCACAAACAACAAGGCCCGGAGCTGGATGGCCCCGGGCCGAAAAAGCCATCGGATGGGGCTCAGTACGGCCAGTTTTCCAGCATCTGGCGCACCTCGTCGTGGTGCACCTGTTCCTCGGCGATGATGTTTTCAAGCTGTACCACGAGGGCGATGTCGCCCAGCTCCTGGGCCTGCAGGCGCCGCTCTTTGTAGCGTTCGATCGTTTCCCGCTCCGCCTGGAGCACGTTCTCCAGCATCCGTTTGGGATCGCGCGTCAGCTCGAAGGGGGGCACCGTGGTGGTGGGGGTGCCGCCGAGCGCGGCGATCTTGTCGGCCAGGACCTGAGCATGCCCCAGTTCCTCGGTGATCTCTCCGGAGAAGAACTCGCGCAACTCCGAGCGCATGGGCCCGGTGACTAGGCTGGCGTAGAGCCGGTACATCATAATGGCCTGGAACTCGTGTGCGAGATCCCTGTTGAGCCCTTCGAGCAGGGTTTGCAGCGTGATGGGTTTTTGGCTCATCGCTTCTCTCCTGTATGGGTTGAGTTATGCAAACGGCTTTCCAGGGGGTAAGTTCCAGCTAACGCACCTGTAGCCGGAACGGCCACCACGCCCATAGCCAGGATTCCTTCTGCAGATCCTGATAAGCGCGCCAGCCGCTCTGCAGGGAGTGGAAAGGGAGCCGGAAGCGGGCCGATAGCCGTTCCAGTACATGCTCTAGCAGGGATCGGGGGGTGGGGTAGGGCTTCAGGCGTACCCGCTCAGGGTCGAGCCCCGCCCGCCGACACAGCATCTGGAGGGCCACATCGAACCCTCCAAGGGTATCGACAAGCCCCAGCCGGTAGGCGTCGCGTCCGCTCCAGACGCGACCTCCGGCCAGGGGCGCAATCTCCTCTACGGAACGCCCTCGGCCTGCGGAGACGCGCCGCAGAAAAGTGCCGTAGATGCGTTCGATCTCCGCCTCGATCCACCGGCGTTCTTCAGCCCGCAGGGGGCGCAACCCGGAGTTCCAGTCCGCATACGGGGCCGTTTTGACCGTATCCGTGGTGATGCCCAGCTTCTGCTCCAGAAACGGGGCGGCGTTAACACGCAGGCCGAATACCCCGATGGAGCCCGTAATGGAAGTGGGGTCGGCCACGATCGTATCGGCGCCCACGGCCAGGTAATAGCCTCCGGAGGCGGCTACTCCGGAGAGGGAGGCCACAATGGGCTTTTTGCGACCCAGTTCCCGGATGGCGTGCCACATGACATCGCATGCCGGGGCGCTGCCCCCCGGGCTGTCGATGCGCAGAAGAACGGCCTTCACCGTGCGATCCTCTCCGATCCGGTGCAGGGTGCGCAGGAAGCTCTCCGACCCCAGCGTAGCTTCCCCGGAGAGGGGATCGACCCCGCTTTCTCCGGACACAAGGGTTCCTGTGGCGTATACCACGGCCACGGCCTCCGGCCCTTTGCGTTCCGGATTGGGGAGTCGTGCGTATTGAGAGGCCTCGACAAGGGGCAGGCGACGCCCTTCAGAGAGCCCCAGACGCCGCCGCAGGAGGGCCTCGAGCTCCTCTTTGTAGGCCAGCCCATCGAGCAGCCCCAGCGCGTGGGCCTGGGCCGTGGAACGTATTCTGGCCGTGTTCCGCCACAGGAGCAGGGAATCGCGCGCGACCCGCCGGTTTCTGGATACCTCCTCGAGCAGAACCTCATCGAAGACGTTCAGCAGGGCGCTGAGCTGTTGCCGGTTTTCTGTGCTCAGGTTGCGTCGAGTGAACGGCTCCACGGCCCCTTTGTAGGCCCCCGCTCGAATGGTCTCTACCTGGATGCCGAGCCGATCGAGTGTGCCCTTGAAGAAAAAGGTCTGGGCATAGAGGCCATCCCATTCGAAGAAACCCTCCGGAGGGCCGAAGAGGCTATCGGCGGCCGTGGCCACGTAGTAGGCGGCTTCGGAGAAGCCATCGGGCCCTGAGTAGGCTATGACGTACTTGCCCGCCCGGCGCAGGCGTTCCAGCAACCGACGTGCTTCCGTTAGACGTGCCCAATCGGCCTGCAGGTCTCCGAGTTGTACCCAGACCGCCTGAATCCGCCTGTCCGAAGCGGCCACCTCGACGATGTGCCGCAGGCTCCATAGCGTCAGGGCTCCCTCGAGGCCCGAAGCCAGGCCGAGCAGCGGGTCCTCGGGTCGGTGCTCCCACAGGGGACCGGAGAGGGGAAGGTAGAGGACCGCTTGTTCGGGCACATGGGGCAGGGAGGGCCTTCCGAGCCAGCTCAGGATACCGATCAGGAGCCCGAACAGAAGACCAATGGCCAGCAGTACCCCCACAATAACAGCCAGAAGGATCTTGACAAAGCGCATTGTGGCCTCCCGATCTCACCAGAAGCTATAGGAGATTCCCAGCCCGAGTACCTCTTTGAGCTGCACCTGGGGGCTTACGTCCCGATCGTAGTATACGACGGCATTAAGCGTGGCGTTGAGCAGCCGGTTGATCCGCATCAGCACTTCGTTTTCCCATCGTATCGTGGGTCTGGGGAATCGCTCATAGGGGGAGAAGACCCCGAGACGGGAACGGTAATAAACGTTTTCCAGCAATTTCTGCCGGTCTACCGAACCTACCAGCTCCATACCCGGCTGCCATCGTATCCGCTCTTCGGGCCTGAGCCCGTAGCGTGTGCCCAGCAGTGGATCCCGGACAATGGTCTGTCGGAGGGCCAGGCTCAGGCGTACATTGTACTGCTCGGCGGGCCGATAGCTCAACCCCAGCGCCTGGGTGAAGAAGGCGGGCGCAAGAAAGCGGGAGGTGAGCTGGGGCGGGGTTTTCTTATACTCATAGCCCGGGGCGAACTGGGTGCGCAGTTCCAAGGAGAAGGTGGGACGAAGCGGTCCATCGGCCGCATACTGCCACTGAAAGAGCCAGCGGATCTGATCCTCGCTTTTCCGGTAGGCCAGTGTATCCTGCTTAACCTGCCCGTAGGCCAGTAGCAGGCTGTGCTCCAGGCGATGCGGGCCCCGCTGCAGATGGGCCGTATGCTCCAATTTGCCTGTGAAGGCTATCGTATTGGCTCCACCTTCTTGCCAGTTTTCGTAATAGGCTTGGTTTACGCTGAGGGCGCCCACAAGCGAGTGGGTCCAGGACCAGGGGAGGGAATCGGAGGCGACAAGCAGGATAAGACCAAGCATCTATGGGCTCCCGGTAGATGGTTTGCTCTCCCAGTCCCCGGGAAGGGCCGGGGATATCAGAGACGCCAGCGCACGCGCAGGCCGGGGGCGTTGCCGAGGCCGGCCAGCTCCGGGCCGACATCGAAGGTTCGGAAATGGGCTTCCACATAGGCATCGAGCACGTTTAGCGCGTAGGCGGCCACAAGCAGGAGCCAGAACAGATCGCGCGCGTTGCGGTATGCGTCTCGATATTGGCGCAGGGTCTCAGGGCTGAGGTTGGCCCATTCCGGGGGTACGGAGCAGTCGGCCTCCGGTTGCTGGATCCGACAGCGGTGGGCCTGCCGATAGCGCTGGTAGCGCTCATTGAGGAACAGGGCTTCAGCCGTCAACCCCCCCATCGCTCCCCAGATGAGGAGGGCTTTGAGCGGTTTGCCGTTTTTGACCTGCCCCCAGCCGGGCAGGATGGCCGAGTAGAGCGCCATCTTGTAGGGCGGGGGAAGCGGGGTGGAGGCGGAATCCGCCGTTGCGCTCAGCATGAACAGGAGCAGAAGGCACCTCATTCCGCAAGGGTCTCGAATAGTTCCAGGAGGCGGTTGAGCTCTTCCAAGGAGTAAAACGCGATGCGGATTTCCCCTCGGCCATTGGCTTGCTGAAGGATGTGCACCCGGGTTCCCAGCTTCTGCCGCAGGCGTTTTTCCGCTTCCAGGCGGAACGGCTCCGCAGAAGCGGCCACGGGGTTGCGCCTCGATCCCAATGGGGGGCTGTGCTTGAGCCGACGAACCAGCTCCTCGACCTGCCGTACGGAGAGACCTTTTTGCAGCGTTTGCTCCAGCACGTAGAGCTGATCTTCCCGGCGGGGCAGGCCCAGTATGGCCCGCGCATGCCCCATGGTAATACTGCCATCCCGGAGCGCGGTCTGAACGGTCTCCGGAAGGCTGAGCAGGCGCAGGAAGTTGGCCACCGTGGAGCGGTTTTTGCCCACTTTTTCGGCGATCTGCTCCTGGGTCAGCCCGCATTCTTCCATGAGCCTTCGGTATCCGAGCGCGATCTCCAGCGGATTGAGCGCCTCGCGCTGGATGTTTTCCACGAGGGCCATCTCGAGCATGGCCTCGTCGTTGGCCTCGCGCACGAAGGCCGGAATGCGGGGCATACCGATGCGCTGACAGGCGCGCCAGCGCCGTTCCCCGGTGATGAGCTCATAGTAGCCCTCCCCAACGGCCCGAACCGTGATGGGTTGAATGAGGCCGTGCTGGCGAATGGACTGGGCCAGTTCCTCGAGGGCTTCCTCCCCGAACTGCTCCCGCGGCTGGAACGGATTGGGGCGAATGCGATCGATATCGATCTCGATAGCCTGCAGTTTGGCCGGCAACACCTCCGTTTCAGGGGCGGCCCAGGAGCTTTCCGTGTTGGGAGGCAGGAGCGCATCCAACCCCCGACCCAGCGCCTTCGGCTTTTTGTAGATGCGGTTGGCCATACACTATGGCTCCTTCCACCCGTTAGCCGAGGGAGCATGTACTTCGCTTGCCGTCAATCCATTGCGCTCCATGAGCTCCTGAGCCAGCGCCAGATAGTTGTTCGCCCCGGCGCTGGTGGGATCATACAGGATAACGGGCTGCCCAAAGCTGGGGGCCTCGCTGAGGCGTACATTGCGCCGAATCAGGGTTCGCATGGTCTTTTCCTTAAAGTACCGCTTGACCTCGGCATACACCTGATTGGCCAGCCGAATGCGCGGGTCATACATGGTAAGCAGCACCCCTTCGATATCCAGGCTCGGATTGCGCCTTTCCTTCACCACGCGGATGGTATTCAAAAGCCGCCCCAGCCCTTCCATGGCGAAATACTCGCACTGCACGGGGATGAGCACCGAATTGGCGGCCGTCAGGGCGTTTATGGTCAGCAGGCCCAGCGAGGGGGGACAGTCGATCAGGATGAAATCAAAGCGGTCCTTGATGTCCTCCAGCGTTCGCTGCAGGATGAATTCTCGGCCAGACCAGTGGATGAGCTCTATTTCGGCCCCCACCAGGTCGGGACGGGACGGGGCCAGGTGAAGCTGGGGAAGCTGGGCGATGGGACGTTCGATGACGTCCAGGATCCGGACACTGCCCAGAAGCACCTCGTACATCGTAGAGGGTAGCCTGTTGGGCTCCCGACCCAGTCCGCTTGTCGCATTGGCCTGGGGATCGAGATCGATCAGCAGGGTGGGACGCTCCAGAGCCGCCAGGCTAGCGGCCAGGTTGATGGCTGTGGTCGTTTTGCCTACCCCGCCTTTTTGATTGGCTATCGCGATGATCTTACCCATAAGTGGCGGACCTGGCCTTAGAGGGGCGCGAGAAAATATACTATCCGGTCCGGGGTATTGCAAACCTTGCTCCCGCCGAAGGAGCCATAGTATGTTTGATCGAGGTATTGATTTCCGGGGGATTGCATGGAGCTCGTCATCCTGCTTATCGGGGTGCTGGTGTTTTTTGGCCACCTGCTTTCGGCTGTTTTTTCCTGGACCCGGATTCCCGATGTGCTCGTGCTCATGCTTGTCGGGATACTCATCGGACCTGTGCTGGGGCTCGTCAGTCCAGCCGATTTTGGCAAAGTAGGATCTGCCTTTACCACGATCGCCCTGCTGGTCATATTGTTTGAGTCCGGAACCGGGCTCAACGTGCAGGTGCTGCGTCGTGCTCTGCGCGAGGCCGTTGTGCTTACGCTGGCCTCTTTTGTCCTGGCTGTCTTTGCCGTCTCCCTTGTGGGCTACTTTCTGCTGGGGCTTTCTGTGTTTATGGCCGTCGCCCTCGGGGCGATCCTGGGGGGCACTTCGGCCATTATCGTGATCCCCATCGTGCAGATGCTCAGAACGGAGGAAAAAACCAAGACCGTCTTGCTGCTGGAGTCGGCCCTGACCGATGTGCTCTGTATTGTGGTTACGCTGGCTGTTCTGGAGGCATACGCCATCGGGGGCAACCCGAACATAGGGCAGATTCTGGGTCGGATTCTGGCCTCTTTCCTGCTGGCCGGCGCGATGGGGTTTCTGGCCGGCGTAGTCTGGTCCTATCTGCTGCTGCACCTGAGGCGCTTCCCGAACACGATCTTCACCACGATCGCCTACATCTTCGTGCTCTACGGGGTGACGGAGTTCCTCGGTTATAGTGGGGCCATTGCCACGCTCGCCTTCGGTGTCACGCTCGGTAACGCGCAGTATTTGCCTCTGCATCTGCTCAAGGACTACGTGCGGTTGCGGCCCGTGGAGTTTGACTTCATCGAGAAGACCTTTTTCGGGGAGATCGTCTTTCTTGTCAAGGTCTTCTTCTTCGTCTATCTGGGGCTGTCCATGCGGATGGGGCAGTTTTACTACATCCAGATTGCGCTCCTCATCACCGCTTTGCTCTATGGGGCCCGTCTGGTGGTGGTGCGCCTGTTCGTTTCCCGGGATATTCCCCTGCGGGATGCCACCTTTATGGCCGTGATGATCCCCAAAGGGCTGGCGCCGGCCGTGCTGGCCTCCATTCCCCTACAGCGCGGGCTGCCTCAAGGGGAGGTGATCCAGGAGGTGACCTATGCGGTGATCCTCTTCACCGTGGTCTTTACCTCGCTGCTCATCTGGCTTATCGAGCGCACCGCCCTGGGCAGGATCTACGAGTCGTTGTTCCGTCGGCTCAAGGTCTCGTAGATGGGATACGCCTGGCTCTCCCATACCGCCGACATCGCCCTGCGGGCCTGGGGTCCGGATCCCGTCTCGGTTTTCGTCGAGGCTGCGCGCGGGCTCCTGGAGGAGATGACCGAGGGGGCGCTCCGGGAGGTTTCCCCTACGGCATGGATACCTGTGCGGATCTGCGCCTCCTCCTACGGGGAGCTTCTGGTGGACTGGCTCAACGAGCTCATCTTCTGGTATGAAACCCGATCGGTCTATGCGGTCGCCTTCCAGGTGCACATCCGCCGGATTGCGGACGGCTTCTGTCTGGAAGGCAGAGTGGGAACCTTTCCCGTGGGAGCGCAGGTAGCTAAACTGCAGATCAAAGCGGCTACCTATCACGGACTGCGTTTTGCGCAGACCCCGGATGGGAAATGGGAAGCCGAGGTGGTACTGGACATTTAGGTGGGGCGTCTATGGCTGAGTTCCGTGTTCCCGAGAAGCGTCAGCTCCTGCGTCTGGACGAGGTGACCTGGGAAGTGCCCACCACCTTCTGGGCGAAGATGCGCGTTCCGGCCCGTTTGTACGCCTCCGAACGCATCCTGGATCAGATCCTGGAGGACAAATCCCTGGCCCAGCTGGTCAACATGACCACCCTGCCCGGAGTGCTCAAGCATGCCATCGCCATGCCCGACGTGCATCAGGGCTATGGATTCCCGGTCGGGGGCGTGCTGGCCACCGACGTGGAGGAGGGCGTGGTTTCCCCGGGTGGGGTGGGGTATGATATCAACTGCGGGGTACGCCTGCTCATCTCCGATATACCCCGTCAGGAGGTCAGTGAAGAGCGCCTCCGCCGGCTTGTGGAGTCGCTTATGCGCACCATTCCGGTCGGGACCGGGGAGGGCAGCCCGATCACGCTTTCGAAAAAAGAGCTCGATCGGGTGGCCGTGGAGGGGGCGCATTGGGCGGTTCGCAATGGATACGGTCTGGCCGAAGATCTTGAGCGTATCGAAGACGGGGGCCGTATGGAGGGGGCCGACCCGGCCGCGGTAAGCGAACGCGCCCGGGAGCGGGGGTATGTGCAGTTGGGCTCCATCGGTTCGGGAAATCATTTTCTGGAAATTCAGTACGTCGAGGAGGTTTTCGATGCGGAAGCGGCTCAAGCCTTCGGGCTGGAGCCCGCTCAGATGGTCGTGCTCATCCACTGTGGATCGCGCGGATACGGACATCAGATCTGCACGGATTATGTGAAGACCGCCCTGCAGGCGGCCTCTAAATACAAGATCTCCCTGGTTGATCCCGAGCTGGCCTGTGTGCCCTTTCAGAGCCCAGAAGGGCAGGCCTATCATCGGGCCATGCGCTGCGCTATGAATTTTGCCTGGGCCAACCGGCAGGTGATCACCCACTTTACGCGTAAGGTCTGGAGGGAGATCTTCGGGGACAGGTCCGAACTGCGGTTGCTCTACGACGTGGTGCACAATACGGCCAAAATAGAAACCTTCGAACTTGACGGCCGCCGGCACCGGGCCGTCGTGCATCGCAAAGGCGCCACACGCGCCCTCGGTCCCGCTCATCCGCTCACTCCGCGCATATACGCCCATGTGGGCCAGCCCGTAATCATTCCCGGCTCCATGGGCACAGCCTCCTGGGTGCTGGTGGGTGAGCAGCTCGACGATACGAATTTCTTCAACTCTACCTGCCACGGGGCCGGCCGACAGATGTCCCGGCATCAGGCCAAAAAGCGCGTCTTCGGATCCGGTATGGATCTGGTGGCCGTGCTGGCTCAGCAGGGGATTGTGGCGCGCAGCCAGAGCCGAGCCGGACTGGCCGAGGAAGCGCCTTTCGCCTACAAGGATGTCGACGAGGTGGTGCGCGTGGTCGAGCGCGCCGGTATGGCGCGTCGGGTGGCCCGACTTCGCCCCGTGGGCGTGATCAAGGGGTGATCAGGGCAACCGGGGGGGATAGTAGATGTACTCCTCCATCTGCCGGAGGGTGAATTGCTTCTCCTCCAGATCATGCCACATGAGGTTGCGAATCGAGATCACGCCGATGAGCCGATCTTTCTCCACTACCGGGATATGCCGGCAGTTGAGCTGGTGCATCTTCTGCACCACGCAATCGACCTCCTCATCGGCCTGAGCGACGACGACCTCTCGGGTCATGACCTCCCCGATCGGGGTATTGCGGGGATCTCGGCCGAGTGCGATGACGCGCTTGAGCAAATCCCGTTCTGTGAAAATGCCCACGAGTCGGTTGTCTCCATCCAGTACAAGTACCGCGCCCACATTGTGCCGGGCCATGGTCTCGACGGCTTCCTGCACCGTGCTTTCGGGGTGAACGTATAGGAGAGGGCTTGAGGGATCGATTAGCTGTCGCAGCCGTTTCATGACGGGCTCCTCCCACATAAAGCCTGTACCATTAAGAAAATGCTTCATGCCCGATCGCGCAAGCGATCCGGCTCCGGAAGATGCGCAAAAAGAAAGCGGCGCCCGAGGGCAGGGCGCCGCATAAGCCGCATGGGCAAGGAGCGCACTCAGCCGGCCGGTACGGGACGAGCGTGCTCGATACGGGTGCCCATCACCTCCAGAAACCGGGCCAGCCACTGGGGGTGGGCCGGCCAGGCGGGGGCGGTGACCAGGTTGCCATCCACCACCGCCTGATCAACGGGTACCTCCACGTATTCCCCACCGGCCAGGCGGACCTCCGGCCCTACAGCCGGATAGGCGGTCAGCCGTCGGCCGCGCACCACATCGGCGGCGGTGAGCACCTGAATGCCGTGGCATATGGCCGCGATGGGTTTGCCGGCCTCGGCAAAATGACGCACGATCTGCAGCACACGCTCGTTAAGTCGGATGTATTCCGGCGCTCTGCCCCCGGCGATGAGCAGGGCATCATAACGCTCGGGGTCCACCTCCTCGAAGGTGGCATTGAGCGTGAAGTTATGACCCGGCTTTTCGGAATACGTCTGATCTCCCTCGAAGTCGTGTACCGCGGTGCGGATCTTCTGTCCCGCCCGTTTGCCCGGGCAGACGGCCTCTACCGTGTAGCCAACCATCTGCAGGGCCTGGAAGGGGACCATGACCTCGTAGTCCTCGGCAAAATCACCGACGAGCATGAGCACACGGGGAGCCATAGCGGTACCTCCTCTCGATGGTCCATCGAAAACTACCCCTCTCCCGGAGCAAAAGTTCCGCTTCCTTCTGTGTCCGGAGGAGGATCGGGGGGGGCCTGGGGGCCCGAGGGTAGACGCCCCGCGCGCCGGGCTGCCTCGCGCAGTAGATATTCGATCTGCCCGTTTACACTGCGCAGCTCATCAGAAGCCCATCGTTCCAGAACCCGAAACAACTCCGGATCCAGCCTCAGTAGAAAGCGCTTCTTCATGTGTACAGCGTGCCTGTATTCACCACAGGCTGCACAGCCTCCTCCGATACCAGGGCAACAAGCAGGTTGTTGATCATCGTCGCCTTGCGCTCCTCATCCAGGCGTACCACGCCCCGCTCCGATAGCATCTCTAGAGCCTCCTGCACCATACCCACGGCGCCTTCGACCAGGAGCCGGCGCGCGGCGATAACGGCCTGCGCCTGCTGACGACGCAACATGGCCTGGGCGATCTCCGGCGCGTAGGCCAGGTGGCTGATGCGGGCTTCGAGCACCTGGAGTCCGGCTATCTGGAGCCGGTCCTGTACTTCCTGGCGCAATAGCTCCGCTACGGTCTCCGGCTGGCCGCGCAGAGAAAGGCCATTTCCCTCCACGTCGTGGGGATCATACGGATAGTGGCTGGCCAGCGAGCGAATGGCCGCCTCGCTCTGTACGCTGACAAAGTGCCGGTAATCCTCCACCTCGAAGGCCGCCCGCGCCGTATCCACTACGCGCCAGACCACCACGGCGGCGATCTCGATGGGATTGCCGAGCGCGTCATTTACCTTGAGCCGCTCGCTGGTGAAGTTGTGCACCCGCAGGGAAATCGTCTTGCTCGTCACCAGAGGATTGACAAACCAGAAGCCTGCCTCTCGTAGGGTGCCCGCGTAGCGACCGAAAAACAAAAGCACACGGGCCTGGTTGGGCTGCACGATCTTAAACCCCCCAAGGCCGATGAGGCTGAGCAATACGCCGAGCAGACCATATCCCAGGGGGCTCAGCAAAGCCGTCTGTCCGCTCCGAAGGGCCACGTACAAGGCCCATCCGCTGCCTGTAAACAGAATAAGCCACAGGAGCAGAAATCCAAAGCCGCTTCCCCGCCAGGCGGGCCGTTCGAGGATCGCATGCATGGCAGATGCCTCCTTAAGCTGGCATGATGATATCATTGTGGCATCTACCTATACGGAATAGGACACGAGGAGTTTCACGCTTCCTGGGCGGCCAGGCGGCGTTTGATCTCGGCCAACAGTCGCCGGTAGATCGCCTCCAGGCCGCGGATGCGCTGCATCCCCAGGGCCTGTGTGAGGCCCAGGCGGTTGAGCAGGTCCGGGGGAGCAGACCAAATCTCTGCGCCCTCCCGGCCCTCGAAGGCCTCCCGGAGCAGGGCCACAAAGCCCCGCACCGTGGGCGCCTCCCGGGGTACATCGGCCTGTAGATGGATACGTCCTTGCGCGTCAAGCTCTATCCATAGGTATACCGGAGACTGGCATTCCGGCACGCGGGCCTGCTCGCGGAGGCTGGCCTGCTCAAGTTCCGGAGGCAGTGGAGGTAGGCGCTCGGAAAGCTCGAGCAACATCTCCAGCCGCGTTCGCTCATCGGCCGAGCCAAAGAGGCGGATGAAATCCTGTAAGCTGGGCATTTTAAACTCCGGGCCACAGAGAAGCTTACCACCCGCTGGCGGATCCGGTCAAATTCGGACCCGTCCGGCAAAAAACAGCTGCCCGGCCTGAAGGGCCCTTTTACGGCGGGACGATTACGGATTGGGCCCCTTTTCGATCGGCACCCCCACGAGGTTACCCCACTCGGTCCAGGAGCCATCGTAGTTGCGCACACGCTCCAGGCCGAGCAGGTACTTGAGCACAAACCAGGTATGACTGGAGCGCTCCCCGATACGGCAGTAGGTGATGACCTCCTCCTGGCCCGAAAGCCCCTGCTCTTCTACGTAGATGCGCTCCAATTCCTCCCGACTGCGGAAGGTGCCGTCCTCGCGCACCGCCCGGCTCCAGGGCACATTTACGGCCCCGGGGATATGTCCGGCCCGAAGGGCGCCCTCCTGGGGATAATCCGGCATGTGGGTGAGCTCCCCTCGGTATTCCTGGGGGGTGCGCACGTCCACCAGGGGCCGGCCTGCCCGCATGTGCTCGAGCACTTGATCCCGGAAAGCCCGGATGGAAAGATCCGGATCCCGGGCCACGTAGGGACGAGGAGGGAACTGGGGCACCTCGCGCGTCAGGGGGCGGCCCTCGGCGATCCATTTCTGCCGACCCCCATCCATGATGCGGCAGTCTTCATGTCCGAAGAGCTTGAAAACCCAGAAGGCGTAGCAGGCCCACCAGTTGTGCTTGTCCCCATAGAAAACCACGGTCGTGTCGTTTCCGATGCCAAGCCGGCTACAGAGGGCGGCAAAGCGGTCTTTGTCTATGAAGTCGCGCACGACGGGGTCCTGGAGATCTCGCGTCAAGTCGATGTGCACGGCGTTGGGGATATGCCCCGTATCGTAGAGCAGGACGTCCTCGTTGGATTCTACCAGGCGGACTCGTTCCGTATCGTGCAGGTGTTCTGCTACCCATTCGGTGCTGACCAGTACCTCCGGATGCGCGTAGGGACGCATCATGTTGGCCTCCTGATCTAGATTCGGACCAAATTCATACAATTACACGCCTTCCGACCCCCTTTCGGTTCCGTTGCCTCCCTGGCCCGGAGGCGGCTAAATTCGAAACCGGCTTTTTACTCAGGCGAAAGCGGATAGATCTTCTCGGAAATCCCTATGGCCGAACGCATCACGCCTCGATCGCAGGATTACGCCCAGTGGTATGTGGACGTGATCCGGCAGGCCAAGCTGGCCGATTATTCCCCGGTGCGGGGGTGCATGGTTATTCGTCCCAACGGATATGCGATCTGGGAGAAGATGCGCGAGGTGCTCGATCGCATGTTCAAGGAAACCGGGCACCAGAACGCGTATTTCCCGCTTTTCATCCCCAAGTCCTTCTTCAGCAAGGAAGCCGAGCACGTAGAGGGCTTCGCCAAGGAGTGCGCCATTGTAACGCATTCCCGGCTCCGGCTCTCCGCCGATGGCAAGGGGGTGGAGCCGGATCCCGATTCCCGGCTGGAGGAAGAGCTCATCGTGCGGCCCACCTCGGAGACGATCATCTGGGATACGTACCGAAACTGGATTCAGAGCTTTCGGGACCTGCCGGTGCTCATCAACCAGTGGGCCAATGTGGTTCGCTGGGAGATGCGGACCCGACTCTTCCTGCGCACTATGGAGTTCCTCTGGCAGGAGGGGCACACGGCGCACGCCACGGCCGAGGAGGCGATGGAGGAGACGCTTCGCATTCTGGATATCTACCGGCGTTTTGCCGAAGAATACATGGCTATGCCCGTCTGGGTGGGGAAAAAGTCGGAGTCCGAGAAATTCGCCGGGGCGGTGGAGACGTATACCATCGAGGCGCTCATGCAGGACGGCCGGGCCCTGCAGGCGGGCACGTCGCATTTTCTGGGCCAGAACTTCGCTCGCGCCTTTGAGGTGACCTTTCAGGATCGTGACGGGCAGCGCAAGTACGTCTGGGCTACAAGCTGGGGCGTATCCACGCGGCTGATCGGTGCGCTGGTGATGACCCACTCCGATGACAACGGGCTTGTGCTACCTCCTCGTCTGGCTCCGACGCACATCGTGATCGTGCCCATCTGGCGAAAAGAGGAGGAACGGGTGCGCGTACTGGAGTACGGTGAGGCGCTGCGGCGGGAGCTTGCCGCGGCGGGCTGGAATGTGATCTTCGACACGGACGATCAGCACACCCCGGGCTGGAAGTTCCACGAATACGAGGTACAGGGCGTGCCCGTACGGCTGAGCGTGGGGCCACGGGATGTGCAGGGCGAGCAGGTGGAGGTGGCGCGCCGGGATACGCTGCAGAAAACCGTGGTGCCCCGGGCCGGGATCGTCGACCATATTGGCCAGCTACTTGAAGACATCCAGCGCACGCTTTTCGAACGGGCGCTGGCCTTCCGGCAGGCGCACACGCATCGGGTGGAGACCTACGAGGAATTTCGGCAGAAAATCGAGGAGGGCGGCTTTATTCTGGCCCGATGGGATGGCGATCCGCACATCGAGGCCCGCATCAAGGAGGAAACCAAAGCCACGATTCGGTGTATTCCTTTAGAGCCCATTGAGGATCCCGGACCGGCCTTGATATCTGGCAGGCCGGTGAGGCACCGGGTCGTCTTCGCGCGGGCGTATTGATTACACACAGGGTGGTAGCAACTACCAAGGCCTATGCTGGAAGGGTTGAGTCGGGAGCTGGAGCGTTTCTCCGAAGAGCTGGGGCGGGAGTATTACCTCTCCGGTTCCGGGCAGAAAGAGCAGGCCGAACTGGTGCGCATTTTTGAGCGGCACCCTTCCCTGTTCCGGCTCGATGTACTTGAAGCCCTTCGGGCCGAGTATCTGAGCGGTTCCGCCTCTTCGGAAGAGGCCCGGCAGGCCCGGTATCTGGCCCTGGAGCTGCTTTCCGGGCTGGTTTCCCATCGGTTGCGCGCCGACATAGAGGCGCTGGAGAACGCCGAACTCCAGGCCGAGGTCCGCCTGCCCGGTGGGGAGACAATGCCCTATCGGCAGGCGGCCGTGGCTATGGTCAATGAGCCCGATCGGACGCGGCGACGACAGCTCTACCGCGCTCGCCTGGCGGTGACCGGAGAGCTCAATCCGCTCCGCATTACCCTGCACCGGCGCACCCATGAGCTCGTCGAGGCCTTCTGGGGTGCCCCCCTGATCGAGGCCCTCGAGGAGCTCCGGGGGCATTCGCTGGAGGCGCTTCGCCTCACCATGGAGCACTTCGCCCGGGAGACGGAAGACCTGTACCGCGATCTCCTGGCCTGGTACGGGCGCAAGCGGCTCGGTCTGGGGCTGGAGGAGCTGGAGCGGCATGATCTGGCCTATCTGCTTCGGGCGCACGAATACGACGCCTATTTCCCCGCTGAACGGCTTCTGGAGAGCATGCGCCGGTTCCTGCACGCCATGGGGTTGGATGAAACCGCCCACGGCCGGGTGCGCTTCGACACGGAAGCACGACCCCGAAAAAGCCCCCGTGCCTTCTGCGTGCCCGTTCGGGTGCCGGATGAGATCTACCTGGTCGTTCAGCCCCATGGGGGGGTGGAGGACTACAGCGCCTTTCTGCATGAGCTCGGGCATGCCTTGCATTTCGGCTACACACGCCCCGATCTGCCCTACGCCTTCCGCATGCTCGGAGACAATTCCGTCACGGAAGGCTTCGCCATGACGTTCGATCACCTGCTGCAGGAGCCCGTCTGGCTCTCCCGGGTCGTCGGAGTGGATCGGTCCCGGGAGGTGTCTCGTTTTCTGCTCTTCCGAGAGCTGGCCCTCCTGCGCCGCTATGCGGGCAAAATCGCCTATGAGCTGGAGCTCCACAGCCGGCGCGGCGAGCTCATCGGCATGCCGGAGCGCTATGCCGAGTTGCTCGGGCGGTATACGCGGGTGCCCTACGCGCCGGAGGATTTCTTGGCCGATGTGGACGGGTTTTTCTACATCGCCAACTACCTGCGGGCTTGGATGTTCACGGCCCAGTTGCGCCGGCACCTTATCGAGTCCTTTGATGAGGACTGGTATCTCAACCCCCGAACAGGGCCTTTTCTGCGGGATCTGTGGGCCCTGGGGCAGACCTATACGGCCGATGAGCTGCTGGATCGCATCGGGGCGGGAGGGATGCGTATCGATCCGCTTATCGAGCGCCTGCATGAGGCCTTCAGCGGATGAAAACGGCCTTTGTCTATCATCCCCGCTATCTGGAGCACGACACAGGGCCTGCGCATCCGGAACGCCCGGATCGTCTGCAGGCCATTGTCGAGGAGCTCAAGCGCCGCTCCCTATGGTCGCGTCTGCTGCACATCGAGCCCGAACCGGCCGAGCGCAAATGGGTGGAGACGGTGCATCCGGCCGCGTACCTGGACCGGCTGGAGGCCTTCTGCCGTAGCAGGGGGGGATATCTGGACCCGGACACGGTCGCCTCGCCGCAGAGTTTTTCCGTCGCGTTGCTGGCCGCCGGTGGGGTGCTTGCCGCCTGCGATGCGGTGCTCTCGGGCCGCGCGCGCAACGGCTTCTGCGCCCTCCGTCCACCGGGACATCATGCCGAGCAGGCGCGCGCCATGGGGTTTTGCCTGCTCAACAACGTGGCCATCGGCGCCCGCTATCTGCAGCGGCGCTGGGGGCTGGAACGTGTGGCCATCGTGGACTGGGATGTGCATCACGGAAACGGCACGCAGGCCATTTTCTACGAAGATCCCACCGTGCTCTTCATCAGCCTGCATCAGCATCCCCTTTATCCCGGAACCGGCCTGCGCCAGGAGCGCGGTCAGGGGGCGGGGGAAGGGTATACGTACAATATCCCCTTGCCCCCTGGATCGGGAGATGCCGACTATGAGCGGGCCGTTCGCGAAGAGGTGATCCCGGCCCTGGAACGCTTTCGTCCGGAGGCGGTGCTCCTGTCGGCCGGCTTTGATGCCCATCGGCTCGACCCGCTGGCCAACCAGGAGGTGACCGAGTCCGGATTTGCCCGCATGGCCGAACTCGTGCGGCAGGCCGCAGATGCGCTGGCCGGGGGTCGGCTGATCGCTGTTCTGGAGGGAGGCTATCATCTGCAGGCCCTGGCCCGGAGCGTGGCCGCCTGTTTGGAGTGCTGGATGGCGTGATGCTGAGGCTTTCGGCTCTGTACGTCTATCCGGTCAAGTCGTGCCGGGGGTTCTCCCCGCAGGCCTGGATGCTGGAGGCCCGGGGGTTGCGCTGGGATCGGCGTTGGATGTGGGCCAGTCCGGAGGGGTACATGCTCACACAGCGCCGCCTGCCCCAGATGGCCCGTATTGGCGTTGATCTTCTTTCCGATGGCCTCCAGGTGGCCTATCCGGGGCAGGATTGCCTTTTCGTGCCTCTGGAGCCCGGACCCGAGGCCAGCTGGCGGGAGGCCACGCTCTGGGGAGAGCGCATCCGGTTGCTGGATCTGGGCTCGGAGCCGGCCCGGTGGTTTGCCTCCGCGCTCGGGGTTTCGGCGCGTCTGTTATTTCAGCCCGAGGAGGTGCATCGGGCCGTAGACGAACGCTACGGTCGGCCGGGCGAGGTGGTCAGCCTGGCCGACGCATATCCCGTGCTTCTGCTCACGGAGGCCTCGCTGCAGATGCTGAGCCAGCAGGTGGGCAGGCCCCTATCCGTACTGCGTTTCCGTCCCAATTTGGTCCTCTCCGGGGCCGAGCCGTTTGCCGAGGACGGCTGGGAACGCCTCCGCATCGGCGATGCGGTGTTGCGCCTCGTCAAACCCTGTCGCCGCTGTCTGATTCCCGCCATCGATCCGGATACGGGGCGTATCGAGCGGGAACCGCTCCGGACGTTGGCCGCCTTCCGGCGCTGGAACGGGGGAATCTGGTTTGGGCAAAACGCCGTGCCCGAGGTAGCGGGCATGCTGTATGTGGGACAGGGGGCGGAGGCCGATCTCCGCCCGGGGGCTTGAAGGAATCTTGTTCGCCGGAGCATTTTCCAGCGAGTTTCTGATCGGAGCAAGGTCCATGGCGTGGTTGCGTGCTGGGGTGGGGGGGCTGATCCTGATCGGGCTGAGCGCCTGTTCGGGGCCGCAGCAGGTGCGCTGGACCCCGGAGGCGCGGTTTTTTGTTCTGGATAGCTCCGTTCCGGCCGATTCAGCCCTTCAGGTTCTTCTTGCCCCCTACAAGCGGATATACGATTCCGCCCTCGGGCAGGTCATCGGCTATGCGCCTCGGACACTGGAGCGCGGCCGGCCGGAGGGGGCGCTGGGCAATTTCGTAGCCGATCTCATGCTTCAGTGGGCTCACCACCAATGGCCCGGACGGGTGCACGTGGCGCTGAGCAATTACGGGGGATTGCGCGCCCCTCTCTATGCGGGAGCCATTACCATCGGGGCGATCTATGAGGTGATGCCCTTCGAGAACACGATGACGCGCCTGGAGTTTACCGGCGCCCAGCTCCTGCGTCTGGCCGATCGGATAGCCGAACAGGGCGGGCATCCCATCGCGGGAATGCGGTTCCGCATCCGGAATCGTCGGGCTGAAGAGGTGCGCATCGGCGAAGAGCCGGTGGATCCGGATCGGCGCTACGGGCTGGTGACGACCAATTTCGTGGCTGACGGCGGGGATGGGATCCTGACCCCTCTGGGTCCGCCGCTGGAGCGGGAGGATACGATAGTGCTGTTGCGGGAGGTGATCATCGCCCACATTCGCTCCCTTTTTGCGCGCAACCTGCCTGTAGAAGCCCATCCCGACGGACGCATTTCGGCAGAGGAGGACTGATCATGCGAAACCGACTCATCTGGGTTCTACTCGGCCTTGTGGCCCTTGGGGTGGGGTTTTGGCTCGGGGGAGGGCTGCGGGCGCTGCGCTTCCCCTCCGGATCGGAGGGGGAGGAAGCCATCGGCCGGCCCGCGCCGGAGCTCAGCTTCCAGTCCCTCGGGGAGGCCGATTCCAGGCGCCTTTCCGATTATCGGGGAGCGGTGGTGCTGCTCAACTTCTGGGCTACGTGGTGTCCGCCCTGTCGGGCCGAGCTGCCCGCGCTGGATCGGCTGGCCGGAGAGTTGGGGCCGCGCGGCCTACGGGTGCTGGCCGTATCGGATGAGGATCCCGAGGTGATTCGTCGTTTTCTGAGCGATCGTACCGAGCGGGAGATTGAGTATGGTTTTGTGCGCAGCATACCGGCCGAGAGTCCGTTTGCGCTCGCGCTGCGTTATCGACCCGTGAGCGTGCTCATCGACGCGCAGGGCCGGGTGCGCGCCGTAATCATAGGGGCGCAGTCTTTTGAGGCCTTCCGGCAGATGGTGGAACCCTACTTACCGGGAGCTCGCTCATGAATCGGCGGTTTTTTCTCCGCAATGCGCTGCGGATCGGTCTGGGGGGATGGCTGGCCATGCAGCCCTGGGCCCGGTGGGCCGAAGGGGCCCGATCTCGGCGGATCGTGCTCCTGCACACCAACGATGTGCATTCCCGCATCGAGCCGTTTCCCGATACGGCCGGCGCGCTGGCCGGTCTGGGGGGGGCGGCGCGGCGCGCTACGCTGGTTCGGCGTCTTCGGGCCGAGGAACCGCACGTGCTCCTGCTCGATGCCGGAGACATCTTTCAAGGGACGGCGTATTTTAATCTCTTCCGGGGCGAGCTGGATTTCCGGGTCATGAGCGCCATAGGCTATGACTTGGCCACGCTCGGCAATCATGATTTCGATCTGGGCACGGAGGGGTTGCTCCGGGCCCTTCCCCATGCGCGGTTCGCCTTTCTTTCGGCCAACTATCGTTTCCAGAGCGAGGCGCTGCGTCAGGCCGTGCGCCCCTATGCAGTGCGCCAGCTCGGAGATATTCGCCTGGGGTTCATCGGCGTGGGCATTGATCTAGAGGGGCTGTTGCCCGCACCCCTGCGCGCGGATGTGCGTTACGAGGATCCCGTGCCCGTCGTACGGGAGCTCGTCGAGCACCTGCGTCGGCAGGAGCGTTGCCATCTGGTAATCGTGCTCTCCCATCTGGGCTATGAGTACACCTCCCAGCAGATAGACGACGTCAAGCTGGCCCGCTCCGTTCCAGGTATCGATCTCATCATCGGGGGGCATACGCATACGTTTCTCGATCAGCCCCGGATCATCGAGCACGAGCAGGAGCCCCCCACCTGGATTGTGCAGACCGGCTGGGGTGGGGTACGGCTGGGCCGGGTGGATTTTCTTTTCGATGCCGAGGGACGTCTGGTGCGCCGCTGGGCGGCCCAGTACGTCTTAGACGGGCGCTGGAGCGCATAGGCCGTGTCGGGCTCTCGCCGCTGGATTGAAGAGCTTACCCGCGCGCTCAAAGCCCGGGCCGCGGAACTCGGCTTTGAGGCCTGCCGAATCGCGCGCGTAGAGCCCCTCGATGAGGAGGCCCGCCGCCTAGAGGCCTGGCTGCGATCCGGTATGCACGCCTCCATGGCCTGGATGGAGCGGCACTTCGAAGTGCGCGTCGATCCGAGCCGACTTCTGGAGGGGGCGCGTTCGGTTATCTGCCTGCTGCATTCCTACTACGTTCCCGTGGAACCGGACAGGAGGCCCGAAGTGGGCCGCATCGCCCGATACGCCTGGGGCGAGGACTACCATGAGGTGCTCAAAGAGAAGCTCTGGGCCCTGTTCGCCTTCCTGGAGGAACGTGTTCCCGGTGTGCGTGGAAGGGCCTTCGTAGACAGCGGGCCTGTGCTGGAGAAGGCCTGGGCGGTGCGCTCCGGTCTGGGCTGGCAGGGGAAAAACAGCAACGTGCTCCATCCCCGGCTGGGTTCGTACTTCTTCCTAGGGGAGTTGATCGTAGACATCGAGCTTGCCTATGATGGTCCTATCCCCGACCATTGTGGTCGGTGTGCTCGGTGTATTGAGGCCTGTCCCACGGAAGCCATCGTGGCCCCGTATGTGGTCGATTCCCGCCGCTGCATCTCGTACTGGACGATCGAGCATCGTGGGGAGGAGATCGATCCGGAGGTGGCCCGGCGGATGGGAAACTGGATTTTCGGCTGCGATATCTGTCAGGAAGTCTGCCCTTGGAACAAGTTCGCCCGGGCCACAGGGGAGGCACGTTTCCTTCCGCGTCCCGGGATGACGGATACGCCCCTGGAGGTATGGGAGGAGCTGGACCTGGAGGCGTTTCGAAGGCGTTTTTCCCGAAGCGCGGTAAAACGCGCCAAATTCGAGGGGTTTTTGCGCAACGTGCGCGCCGCGTTGCGGAATCTGGGCCGCCGTCAGGAGGGGAAGGCATGAGGGCTACGTGGCTGTTGGCGGTGATGGCCGCGCTTTACGTGCCGGCAAACGCGTCGCCGTGGACCCATACGGGCCCGGGGCGCCTGTGGCGCGCCCCGGATGGGAAGGAATATGAGGCCGGCCTGGTGGTGGTGCGTTTCCAGGGGGAGCTAGCCCGTTATAAGGCCTCCTCTACGAGCGCCGGTTCCTGGGAAGTAGACGAGCTCATGCGTCCTTTGGGCTTCCTCGGAGCCGAACCTGCTTTTCCCTTTCGGGCCAGCCCGGACCCCGAGGCACAGGCGCTCAACAGGGTGGTGCTTGTGCGCTACGCCGCCCCGGTTGATCCCCGCCGAGTGGCCGAACGGTTGGGCCGGCTTCCCGGCGTCCTTTATGCCGAACCTTACCCGGTGTATCGGGTGGCTTTTGTGCCCAACGATCCCCGGTACGGGGAGCCCGGACAGGCCTATCTGCGTGCTATCGGGGCAGAAGAGGCCTGGGAGCGTTCCCAGGGGGATCGACGCATCCTGATCGCGATCGTGGATACCGGCGTGGAGCTTACGCATCCGGATCTGCGTCCGAACCTGTGGACGAATCCGGGGGAGATCCCGGACAACAACCTGGATGACGACAACAACGGGTATGTGGATGACGTCTATGGCTGGGATTTCGCCGGAGACGATCCCAACAACCCGGGTCGGGCCGATAACAACCCGACGGCCAATCAGAACGCGCACGGCACCCACGTGGCCGGGCTGGCCTCGGCGGCCACGCATAACGGGATCGGGGTGGCCAGTATAGGGTTTTCCTGCCGCATTATGGCCGTTAAGGTCGGGGTGGGCGCGGGATCGGAGTCCGGGGTGATCCGCTACGGCTATCAGGGTATCCTGTATGCGGTCGACAACGGGGCTCAGGTCATCAACTGCAGCTGGGGTGGGGAGGGCTTCAGCCGGCTGGGCCTGGAGGTGATCGCTTACTCCCGTTCCCGGGGATCGGTCGTCGTAGCGGCGGCGGGCAACAGCGCCCGGGATGAGCCTTTCTATCCGGCCGCCTATCCGGGTGTGCTGGCCGTGGCCGCCACGGTGGCCAATCCCGCCCAAAGCACCTTCGATCAGCGGGCCTCCTTCTCCAACTACGGATTCTGGGTGGACGTATCGGCGCCGGGAACCAACCTGCTCAGCACCTGGACCGGGGGAGGGTATGCGCTCTCCTCCGGCACCTCCATGGCCTCCCCCATTGCGGCCGGACTTGTGGGCCTGGTGCTGGCCGCGCGTCCGGAGCTGAGCCCGGAACAGGCTGCCGAACAGGTGCGCGTAAGCGCCCGGGATATCTCCGCCCAGAACGCGGGTTTCCGCTACCTGCTCGGCTACGGTCGTATTGACGCCTATCGAGCGCTGCTACACCAGGGGCCCTCGATCCGCATGCTTGCCTATCGGATTGAGGAGGTCTCGGGCAACGGGGATGGGATCGCCAATCAGGGCGAAGAGCTCCGACTCCGCATCGCGTTGCGCAACTATCTGGAGCCGGCCCAGGGCGTGCGGCTGCGCCTGGAGCCACAGGACGGGCTTACGCAACCCGTGGTGGAAGAGGTGGAGCTGGGGACGGTGTCCGTGTCCGATACGGTCTGGGCCGCAGGGTTGCGGCTGCGCGTGCGCGCCGAGGCTCCGAACGGATCGGAGGCTCGGCTCATACTGCTCATCCGGGACGGTTCCGGTTACGAGGACTGGGCCGAGATCCGCTTCGAGATCACGCCCACGTATCGGACCGTGGGCGTCGCCCTGGTGGAGGTTACCCTCACCGGAGAGGGGAATATCGGTTTTGCCGATTTCCCGGACAACTTGAAGGGCCGGGGGTTCCGCTTCTTGAGTCGGCCGGATGCGCCGAATGCGCTCTTCGAAGGGGGGCTGATATTGGCCGTCGACTCCACGCGTGTGGTGGATGTGGTGCGCTCCGGGCCCAGTTCGGCCAAGCGGGATTTTCGCATGCGCCTGCCCATACAGGTATGGGAAAACGCCTTCGGGGCCGATCTCTACCTGCGCACAGAGTTCGACGACGCTCAGGCCACGCCGGGGCGCCGACTCGGGGTGTATGTGCGCAAAGAGGCCTTCTTCTGGAAACAGGCTCCCCTGGCTCGTGGCCTGCTATTGCGTTATCGGATCACGAACACGGGGTCTGATACCCTGCGCGGGTTGCGCATCGGCTGGTTTTTCGACTGGGACATCAGCCTCAACGGCCAGGCCGATTCCTCCGGATACGACCCGGCTCGGGGGGTGATCTGGAATCGGGGTATGTCGGGTAGCCCCACACGGGACTGGTTCGTGGTGGCCACAGCCGCGTTGCCGGATGCGGTTTACCTCATCGATAATCCGGGCCAGCGGACCGGAATCGGCATCTATGACGGTTTTACCGACGGGGAAAAGTGGCGCACCCTCACCTCCGCGCCCGCTCCCCGGGTGCTGTGGGGCTCGGACCTGTCCCAGGTGATCGGGGTGGGACCCCGAACGCTGCTCCCCGGGGAATCGACCACCGAGGTGCTTATTCTGGCGGCCGGCCAGAGCCTTGAAGAGGCCTATGAGGCCGTAGAGGCGCTTCGCGCCCGCATACCCGTCCTGGCCCCCGTCGGAGGGATCGGGGGGGAAGAAGGGGAAAGGCCTCTGCGGAGCCGGATCCTGGCGCTGTATCCGCACCCGGTCGGGGAGGAGGTGACCATCACGCTGGAGCTACCCGCTTCCGGCTGGTATGCCTGGAGGTTATATGACCTGCTGGGTCGCAGGGTGCGCGCCGAAGGCCCGCGCTGGCAGGAGGCGGGGAGGGCGAGCTGGACAATTTCCCTGCGCGGGTTGCCGGCGGGCTGGTATGGACTGGAGCTCATCGGTCAGCATGGCGTGCTGGATTATCGATCTGTGCTCAAAACAGGGGGGAACTAGCGGTGGGCATGCCGTATCGTAAGCTGGTCTTCGTCTGCGTCAATCAGCGTCCCCCGGAAAGCCCCAGGCGATCCTGCGGCCGCTCCGGTGGACAGGAGTTGCTCATGGCGCTGCAAGTAGCCTGCCGGGAGCTGGGGCTTACGGATGTCAAGGTGGTCATGAGCGGTTGTCTGGGGCCGTGTGAACAGGGCAATACGATCGCCGTTTTCCCCGACAACGTCTGGTATGGCGGTCTTCGTCCCTCCGATGCCGAGCAAATCGCGCGCGCCCATCTGGCCCGGGGGCAGCCCCTTGAGGGATATCGCCTCTACGGTGTGCTGGAAGATCCGGAATGAGGTTTGTTTCCGGCCCGGGCCTTCGTTATACTTTCCGGTGCAACGAGGGAGGAGCGGCAGATGACCACCACAAGTGGGGATGAGATCTATTCGCGTCGGATCCGGGCGGGCAAGCGAACGTACTACCTGGACGTGCGGGCCATGCGCACGACTCCGGACTACTACATTACCATCACGGAATCTAGGCGCACCGAGGATGGCCAGATCGAGAAGCACAAGATTTTCCTCTTCAAGGAGGATTTCGCCAAATTCCGGGCCGCTCTGGAAGACGTGATCGCCTACGTCGAGGAGCGATTGCGGAACCAGTCGATTTCCGGATCCTCCGCTCCTGTTGCTTGACTCCTCTTTTCGGGGGGGCGTATATTCCGGGCGCTTTCCACAGGCGGTGCCGAAAGGTTGCCCATGTCGCCTCAGATCAGCGCCTTTGGCCATGTGTTGCTTTTCCTGCTGAGCGGGGTGTTGTTCGTGGCCCTGGTCTTTGGGATCTCGCGCCTGTTGCGTCCCCGGAGGCCCAATCCGGAGAAGGCCCTGCCGTATGAATGCGGGGAGGATCCGGTGGGTTCGGCCTGGGTGCAGTTCAACATCCGCTTTTACGTGGTGGCGTTGATCTTCATCATCTTTGAAGTTGAGGTGGTTCTGCTCTTCCCGTGGGCGGTCGTGCTCCGGGATGCGGGTCCGATAGCGCTTCTGGCCGGCCTGCTTTTTCTGGGTATCCTGATCCTGGGCATGGCCTATGAATGGCGCAAAGGTGATCTCAACTGGGTCAAGCCCGAGCCTGTAATCCCGCGCCTGGACCTGCCCCCAGTGCCCTACGATCAGGTCAACGCGCGCGATCGCCGGGGCTATCGCCCCAGGCGCCTTCCGCAGGGGACATCTGAGGGACGTCCGGAATCCCGACCCGAGCCGCTTGAGCGGGCTTCTGCTCCGGAGTCCGGGGGGCCGGAAAGCGGGACCCCGAAGGCGGGGGTGCGGAAGTTTCAATTCAAGTCCGTTCGGCGTCCGGAACAGGAATAAGAGCCGGATCCTTCGGCGCGCCTGGAGGTCAAATGTAGCGAGGGTTTCGTATGGGGCTTCTGGATCGGCGTTTCGAACACGGCAACGTGGTCATTACCTCGCTGGAGAACCTGCTCAACTGGGCGCGCCTGTCCAGCATGTGGCCCATGTCTTTCGGGCTGGCCTGTTGCGCCATCGAGATGATGTCCACCTTCGCCTCCCATTACGATCTGGACCGGTTCGGTATCTTCCCCCGGCCCTCTCCCCGGCAGGCGGATGTGATGATCGTGGCCGGCACGGTGACCTTCAAGATGGCCGATCGTATCCGACGGCTCTATGAGCAGATGCCCGAGCCCCGGTATGTGATCTCCATGGGGTCCTGCTCCAACTGTGGGGGGCCGTACTGGGAGCATGGCTACCACGTCGTCAAGGGCGTCGATCGCATCATTCCGGTCGATGTCTACGTGCCGGGCTGTCCTCCGCGGCCGGAGGCGCTGATCGGGGGGTTTTTGAAGCTACAGGAGAAGATCCGCAAGGAGCAATTGCGCGAGGGGGTCGGAGCCTGATATGGCGACCGTCTATGAGATCCGGGACTGGATTGTGGAGCGCTTTGGCCCCGAGGGGGTGCGGGAGCTCCAGCTGGAGCGCGTTATCCCGCCCGCGCTCGTGATCGATCCCGCCCGGCTGCGGGAGATCTGTCGGTTTCTGCGGGATGATCCCCGGCTGTACTTCGATCAGCTTATGTGCCTGAGCGGGGTCGATTATGGTCCGGAACGCGATCAGGTCGCGGTGGTCTATCACCTGCATTCGACCGTGCACGATCACCAGATCGCGCTCAAGGTAATCGTGAGCCGATCGGAGAACCTGGAACCCGTCGTCAATAAGCTCGAGTACACCCGGATCGGTCCCGATGGGGAACCCATTCCGAACGCCGAGCCTCCGGAGGCGCCCGAGGCGGATTTCGGCGAAGAGCGCGTGGAGTATGTGACCGAGTACCTGCCGGCGGTCGATACCGTATCCGACATCTGGCGCACGGCCGAATGGCATGAGCGCGAGGCCTACGACCTGGTGGGCATCGCCTTTCGGGGGCATCCGGACCTGAGGCGCATCCTCACCTGCGACGACTGGCCCGGGCATCCGCTCCGAAAGGATTACGTCTGGCCTGAATACTACCACGGGATACGCGTGGCCTACTGATGAGCACGTCGCCTGCTGCCGGTGCGGCCCGATGGGCCGCTTCAGATCCCAATCGCGTGCGCCTGAAGGATCTGCGGACCGAGGAAATGGTGCTCAATATGGGTCCGCAGCATCCGAGCACACACGGGGTACTGCGTCTGGAGGTGGTCACCGACGGGGAGATCGTCATCGACGTCATCCCCCATCTGGGATACCTGCACCGCTGTTTTGAGAAGCACGCCGAGTCCCTCACCTATCCCCAGGTGATCCCGTACGTGGATCGGATGGATTATCTGGCGGCCATGAACAACGAGCTGGCCTGGGCCGTGGCCGTAGAGCGGTTGCTCGGCATCGAGGAGGATATCCATCCCCGTGTGCAGTACATCCGGGTGCTGATGGCCGAGCTCAACCGCATAGCCAGCCATCTGGTCTCCATCGGCACTTTCGGACAGGATGCCGGAGCCGTTACGCCGTTTCTGTGGTGCTTCCGGGATCGGGAGCACATTCTGAACCTCTTCGAGTGGGCTTCCGGAGCCCGGCTGCTGTACAATTATATCTGGATCGGGGGCCTTATGCATGACCTGCCGGTGGGCTTTGAGGAGCGCTGTCGGGAGTTTGTGCAGTATTTCCGTCCCCGGGTACGGGAGCTCAACGATCTGCTAACGTATAACACGATCTTTGTCGAGCGCACAGCCAACGTGGGCGTACTGCCCCTCGAGGTGGCGATTAATTACGGCTGTTCCGGGCCCATGCTCCGCGGTTCCGGTCTACGCTGGGATCTCAGGCGCGACGATCCATATCTGGTCTATCCGGATCTGGAGTTCGATGTCTGCGTGGGGCGGGGTGAGGTGGGCACACCGGGGGATTGCTGGAATCGCTACAAGGTGCGCGCGGAGGAAATCGAGCAGTCCCTACGCATCATCGAGCAGTGCCTTGATCAGCTTCAGCGGGGGGTGGCCCGCCGTACGGCCGACTTCGATCCCCAGAAGCTTTGTCCGCCCCGTGTGGTTCCCCCTCGGGGGGCGGAGGTCTACGCCCGCTTCGAAAACCCGCGTGGCGAGCTGGGCTTCTATATCCTCAGCGACGGAACGGAGAAGCCGTTTCGCGTCAAAGCCCGATCCCCGAGCTTTTCGAACTTGAGCGTGCTCCCGGAGATCAGCCGCGGGGCCATGCTGGCCGACCTGATCGTGATCCTGGGTTCGGTAGACATCGTGCTGGGAGAAGTGGATCGATAGGAGCGGCCTATGGGCTCGGGAATGGAGTTCTTCATCGCCCTGCTCGGCCCCGTGCTGGGGGTGATGTTCGTGGCCCTGCTTGTGGCCAGCTTCATCGCCCTCTACACCCTGGCCGCCGTGTACGCGGAGCGCAAGGTCTCGGCCTTCATCCAGGATCGGGTCGGGCCCCTGGAGACCGGTCCTCGGGGGCTCCTGCAGACCGTCGCCGATATCCTCAAGCTCCTGCTCAAGGAAGACATCGTCCCCCGCATGGCCGATAAGCCCCTGTGGGTGGTGGCTCCCTTTGTGGTTTTCTCTGCGGTCTTTGTGGGTTATGCGGTCATGCCCTTCGGCCCGGAGCTGGTGGCCGCCAACCTGAACGTGGGCGTGCTGTTTATCACCGCGTTTGCTGCCTTTGAGGTGGCCGGACTCCTGCTGGCCGGGTGGGGATCGAACAACAAGTACGCCCTCTACGGGGCCGTGCGCAGTGTGGCCCAGGTGATCAGCTATGAGATTCCAGCCGGGCTGGCCGTGCTGTCCGTCGTCCTGCTCGCCGGCACGCTGAACCTGCAGGAGATTGTCCTGCAGCAGGGGATAGGTGCCTCCGGGCCCCGCCATCTGTTCGGCCTCCCGTTTCTGCCCGATGTTTCCGCGCTGGGCGGTCTGTTTACCTGGAACGTGCTGGCCTATCCGCACCTGCTGATTGCCTTTGCGATCTACTTCATCGCCTCCCTGGCCGAGGTCAACCGGGCTCCCTTCGACATACCGGAGGCCGAATCGGAGCTCGTGGCGGGATATCATACCGAATACGGAGGCATCAAGTTCGCCTTCTTCTACCTGGCCGAATACGGGGGTATGCTTCTGGTCGGGCTCATCGGGGCCGTGCTCTTTCTGGGGGGATGGCATAGCCCCCTGCCCAACTTGGGGCCGGTGCGGCTGGCCGACTGGACCACGGGTCCGATATGGGGGATTTTCTGGCTGCTGCTCAAAGGGTTTGCGGCCGTTTTCGTACACATGTGGGCGCGCTGGACGCTGCCCCGGCTGCGGGTCGACCAGCTTATGTATCTCTGCTGGAAGGTGCTGACCCCCTTCGCGGTGGCTATGGTCGTCGTATCGGCCTTCTGGGCGAGCTGGAGGTGATGAGATGATGGCGCAAAGGGGCTACTGGGCAAACCTGCGCACGGGACTGCGGACCGTCTGGACGGGGTTGAGGCTTACGTTTCGCCACCTCAAGCAGGCCCGCCGGCGTCGAGCGCCTGTGCCGATATGGGATCCCTCCTATTTCCGCCAACCCGACGGACAGGTTACGATTCGATACCCCCATGAGGCGATCCCCGTGCCCGATACGGGCCGCTACCGGCTGCACAACCACATCGATGACTGCATCGGATGCCTGAAGTGCGCCCGGGTCTGTCCGGTTGATTGCATCACGATCGAGACCATCAAGGCCGTCGAGGATCTGGGCACCACCTCCAACGGGCAGAAAAAACGCCTCTGGATCGCCCGCTTCGATATCGATATGGCCAAGTGTTGCTACTGCGGGCTGTGCACAATGGTCTGTCCCACGGAGTGCTTGACCATGACCAAGGTGCACGATTTTAGCGAGTTTGATCGAGACAACATGGTCTACCACTTCGCCAACCTCACCCCGGAGGAGGCCGAAGAGAAGCGGCGTTTGGCCGAGGCGGCCGCGGCCAGGCCGACCGCGCCGGTCCGGGAGGGGGCTTCGGAGAAGCCGGCGGCGGGTTCGGGAAAACCCGCCTTCGCCCCCCGGGCCGTCCCGCGAGGCCAGAGCGCCCCCCCGGGGCAGGCCGGAGCTCCGGCAACCCGTCCCGCTTTTGCTCCCGGGGCCGTACCCGGGCCGGAGCCGGAGCAGTCCGGGGAAGCCGAACCGAAAGCCGAGACCTCGAGCCCCCAAGCCGAGGAGCGCAAGCCGACCCCCAGGCCGTTTGTCTTCAAAAGAAAGGAGTCATAGCCCGCCGTGGATTATTATCGAATCGCCTTCTACCTCTTTGGCGCCCTGACCGTGCTCGCCGCCGTGGTGGTGGTCTGGAGCCGAAACCTGATCCATGCGGGTATGGGGTTGCTCCTGACCCTCTTTGGCGTGGCCGGGCTGTATGCGCTGGCTGCGGCCGATTTCCTGGCTGTGGTGCAAATTCTGGTCTACGTCGGGGGGATCGTGATCCTGCTCCTGTTCGGGATCATGCTCACCCAGCGCATAGCGGGTCGTGCGCCCCGCACGGGGGTGGTCAACCGGACCGTGGGGGCGCTTATTGCGACCGGCCTTTTTGTGCTGTTCGTGATGGTCATTTTCTCGGCTCGTTTTGCCGAACTACCCTGGATCGCCCAGGGCAGGATGATCGATCGGGAAAGCGCGCCTCCGGTAGGTTCCACCGTGGAGCGGCTCGGCCAGCTGCTCGTTGGGCCGTATTTGTTGCTTTTCGAGGTGGCGGCGCTGGTGTTGACTGTGGCCCTGATCGGGGCCGCCTATCTGGCCCGGCGTTCCCGGCAAGAGGGGGCCCGGCCGCGTCGTATGATCAGCTAAAGGGGAAACCATGGGTTCTGCGGCCTACCTAAACGGGTATCTCGTCATCGGCGCGCTGTTGTTTGCCCTCGGGCTGTTTGCTGTGCTCACCCGCCGCAACGCGATCGGCGTGCTCATGGGGGTGGAGCTTATGCTCAATGCGGCGAACCTGAACCTGGTCGCCTTCTCCCAGTTCGATCCGTATCGGTTGGGTGGGCAGGTGGCCGCCCTGCTGGTGATCGTGCTCGCGGTCTGCGAGGCGGCCGTGGCGCTGGCCATCGTGCTCAACCTCTACGATCGACTGCAGACGGTAAACGTGGACGAAGTCGATAACCTGCGAGCCTGAAGAGATGGACTTTACCCCGTGGGTTAGTGCGATTCTGCTGGCTCCGCTGGTGGGCTTTTCTGTCCTGCTCTTCGGGGGCCAGCGCATGCTGCCCCGGCAGGGGGACTGGCTTGCCACGGGCCTGGTGGCCCTGAGCCTGGCGCTGTCGGTTTACGTGCTCTACGGGTTGCTCACGCACGTGGCGCCTCATAACCCACGCTGGGCCTGGATTGATCTGGGCTCCGTGACGGGTCGGGGCCCGCTTGTGTTGCCGTTCGGCTTTCAGATCGACCCGCCGGCGGCCGTAATGCTCTGCGTGGTAACGGGCGTCAGCCTGCTTGTACACCTGTTCTCCATCGGCTACATGGCCGGCGATCCCCGATACGGGCGCTATTTCGCCTACCTGAATCTGTTTACTTTCTCCATGCTGGGGATCGTGCTTGCTGACAACCTGCTGATGATCTACCTCTTCTGGGAGCTCGTCGGGTTGAGCTCCTATCTGCTCATCGGGTTCTGGTTCGAACGCGATCCCCCGAGGCGCGCGGCCACCAAGGCCTTCATCGTCAACCGGATCGGGGATGTGGGGTTCTGGGCCGGCATTCTCATCCTCTGGAGCCAGTTTGAGACCCTGCACTTTGGGGAGCTTTCTCGCATGCTGGCCGAATCGCGCCTGGTTGACGGCCGCTGGCAGAGCCTGCTTTATCTCTCTTCTAACGGCTCGACTGTGGTGCGGGAGCTCTCATCGGGCTGGCTTGTGGCGGCGGGGATCCTGCTCTTTATGGGTGTGGTGGGAAAATCGGCGCAGTTTCCTCTGCACGTCTGGCTTCCGGACGCCATGGAGGGGCCGACACCGGTTTCCGCGCTCATCCATGCGGCCACGATGGTGGCCGCTGGCGTGTATTTGCTCTGGCGGATCTATCCCCTGCTCAGCCCCGAGGCGCTTCTGGTTATCGCCTTCATCGGCGCCTTTACCGCCTTCATGGCCGCCACGATCGCACTCTCTCAGCGGGACATCAAGCGCGTGCTGGCCTACTCGACCATCTCCCAGCTCGGCTACATGGTCATGGCCGTCGGCGTGGGTTCTCCGGTGGGCGGGCTGTTTCACCTTGTCACGCACGCCTTCTTCAAGGCCGGACTCTTTCTCGGGGCGGGCTCTATCATCCACGCCCTGCATGAGCTGGCCGTTCGGCTCGAGCGGCGGGGGGTTGCTGCGCATATCGACCCGCAGGATATCGGCCTGATGGGGGGCTTGCGTCGCTCGATGCCCCTCACCTTTGTCGCCTTCAGCCTGTGTGCGGCCGCGCTTGCCGGGCTGCCTCTCTTCAGCGGGTTTCTCTCCAAAGATGCTATTCTGATCGCGGCGGCCGCTTTTCCCTATCTGGGCGCGGTGCAGGGACAGCTCTCCCCCCTGTGGCTGATGCCTGTTCCCCTGCTGGGCTTTGCCACGGCCGCGCTCACGGCGCTCTACATGGGCCGGCTCTGGTTTAGCGTCTTCTGGGGTCGCTTCCGGCTCGAGGAGCGGGTGCCGGAGGCCCGGGGTGCGCTCCTTGAGGTGCACGAAGCTCCCGCCGTGATGAGCATTCCCCTGGGCCTGCTGGGGCTATTGAGCCTGTTTTTCTGGTTTTCCCCGCATCCGCTCGAGCCCAACCAGGGCTGGCTATGGCGCCTGCTCGCCTCCGAGGTCCCCTCCCGTATGGGGCCGCAGGGCGCTTTCATCCCCGATTACGTGCCTTCGCTGTTGCTCATCCGGCTTGGGTCTGCGGAATTCCACTGGCAGGTGCTGGGCTGGTCGGTAGGTATGCTCTCTGTGGGCTTGCTTGTGGCCCTCTGGATGTACGGGCTGCGTCGGGCCGATATCGGGCGCGGGGTGCTGGATCCCCGCCTTCGGCCGCTGTATCGGTTTTCCCGGGAGAAGTGGTACATAGACCGGCTCTACGAAGCCGGCCCGGTGCGGGTTTTTCGCGCGCTCATGCGCCTGCAGGCGGCCTGGGATCGATATGTGATCGATGGGGCGGTAAACGGCCTGGCCGCCCTCATCGCCGCGCTGGGTCGGATGGGACAGCGCCTGCAGACGGGCCGGGTGCAGACGTATCTGGCCATGGCCGTGCTGGCGCTTATGGTCTTGATCCTGTGGGTGTGGCGTTAGGGTGCAACCCGCTATGGCGATTCCCTGGCTTTCGCTTCTGCTCGCCCTGCCCTTGGTGGGCTCGCTTCTGGTGCTCTGGCTGCCCGAAGGCCGGCTCCGCTTGATCCGTTGCTTCGCGCTCGGGGTCATGCTCCTGGAGCTTCTGCTGGCCGCGGGCATGATGGGGCAGTATGACCCCGGCCGGGCCGGGGTCAATGAGCCCGAGGCGTTCCAGTTTGTCGAACGAACACGACTGTTCACCCTGCCCCTGGGTGCCTTTGGCCGGTTTGCTGTGGACTACTACGTCGGTATCGACGGGCTCAGCCTCACGCTTCTGCTCCTTACCGTGCTCATCGGGCTCATCGGGGTGCTGTCTTCCTGGACGATCGAGCGGGCCCCGAGGGCGTATTTCTCCCTCTACTTGTTGCTCATCGGCGCCATCGTGGGCGTATTTGTGGCTCTGGACCTGTTTCTCTTCTACGTCTTCTGGGAGCTCATGCTCCTGCCCATGTATTTCCTTATCGGCTTCTGGGGGGGCGAGCGACGGGAGTATGCCGCGGTGAAGTTCTTTCTCTACACGCTGGCCGGCTCCATCTTTCTGCTCCTTGTGCTCATCGGGCTCTACCTGGGCACGGCCCTCGACCCCGGGGCCCCTCCCCCGGATCGGGTGCGCGTGCTCGATTTGCTCTGGCTCATGCGGCCAGAAGCTTATGTGCCGGGTTCGCTCCTGGACCCCTCTTCTCCGGGGCTTATCGGGGGCCACAACGCCCGGCTGATCGCTTTTGCCGTGCTTTTTCTGGGTTTTGCCATCAAGCTGCCCGTGGTGCCTCTGCACACCTGGCTTCCGGATGCGCACGTGGAGGCGCCCACTCCGATATCCGTTATCCTGGCCGGGGTGCTGCTCAAGCTGGGTGGATACGGGATCGTGCGCCTGGGCTACGGGCTCTTCCCGGAGGGCGGGCTTGTTTTCGGCACCTGGATCGCCCTGCTGGGCATGATCGGGGTCGTCTACGGGGCTTTTGTGGCCGCCGCACAGGAAGATCTCAAAAAGCTCATCGCCTACTCCTCCGTCAGCCACATGGGCTATGTCCTGCTCGGGCTGGCCTCTCTGACCCAGGAGGGCGTAGCCGGGGCCCTGTTTCAGATGTTCAATCATGGGCTTATTGCGGCTATGCTTTTCTTGCTCGTCGGGGTGCTCTATGATCGGGTACACGATCGTCTGATCCCGCACTTTCAGGGCCTGTCGGCGATCATGCCCCTCTACGGGGGGGTGGCGCTGTTTGCCTTTCTGGCCTCGCTGGGGCTTCCCGGCCTGGCCGGGTTCGTCTCCGAGGCGCTCATCTTTCTGGGCGCCTTCAGCGCCGAGGCCGTGCACCCCGGCCATGTGCTGGTTCCCCGCTGGATGGTGCTCGTATCCACGGCGGGCCTGGTGCTGGCGGCCGTTTATTACCTGTGGGCCGTGGTCGAGCGCATGTTTCATGGTCCCCTGCGGTTGCAGCGGCAGGAGTGGCAGGCGGCGCTCGTGGACTTGAGCTGGCGGGAGCGGATCATGTTCTTGCCCCTGATGGTGCTCATTCTCGGCCTGGGCCTCTATCCACAGGCGTATCTGGAGCTGGTGCGGAGCTCGACAAACCATTTTCTCGAGTGGGTGCTCACCTCCGGGAAGGCCTGGTGGCCGGGAGGGATCGCTTCGGGGCTGGGTAACTAAGGGGGAACGGGTACCTATGGATGCGCACTGGCAAGAGCTCGCCAACAGCCTTCCGCGGTTCGGAGCGGAGATCCTGCTCGTCGGGGCCTTTGTGCTTCTGATCCTGAGCGACTTGATTCTGAGACGGCCGCAGAGCCCGGTTCTGCCCGCAATCGCCCTGCTGGGTATGCTGATGGCCGGGGTGCTGGCGGCATGGACGGGTCTGGAGGGTGACCGCTCGGGCGGATATCTCTTTCATGGCCTGCTCGTCGTCGATGGCTACGGGGGGCTGTTCAAGGTGCTCATCGCGCTGGCGGGCGCCTTGGCCGTCGTCGCCTCCATGGAGTATGCGCCCCTGCGAGGGCACCGGCGAGGCGTGGGGGAGTATTATGCCATCCTGATCGGCTTGGTCTTCGGCCTCTATCTGCTCGTCGGGGCCACGCACCTGGTGGTCCTGTACGTGGCCCTGGAGCTGGTCTCCCTCTCCTCCTATGTGCTGGTGAGTTACCTCAAAGACGATCCCCGGTCCGCAGAGGCGGGGTTCAAGTATCTGCTCTACGGGGCGGTATCGTCGGCTTTTATGCTCTACGGCTTTTCCCTGCTCTACGGGCTTACGGGCACGCTGGAGCTTTACGCCCTGCCGGATCGGCTGGCGGAGCTGGATCGCGGGCCCGTCGTCGCACTGGCCGTGCTGCTCTCCCTGGTCGGGTTCGGATTCAAGATCGCCGCTGTGCCCTTCCACTTCTGGGCGCCGGATGCCTATGAGGGCGCGCCTACGCCTGTGACGGCGTTTCTGGCCGTGGGCCCGAAGGCGGCCGGATTTGCCGCCCTGGTGCGCTTTCTCCTTATCGGACTGGGCCGGGAGGAGCTCTTCATCCGCCTTGAGGCCACGGGGCTTCTGGCTTTACTGGCCATACTGACCATGATTCTGGGGAATCTGGCCGCGATCGGGCAGGTGAACCTCAAGCGCATGCTGGCCTATTCCAGCATCGCGCACGCCGGATACGCCCTCATGGGCGTCGTTGTGCTCGGGGAGCTGGGCCTGCAGGCGCTCATCTTCTACCTGTTTGTCTACGCCCTGCTTACGCTTGGCGCCTTCTGGGCCCTGATGACGCTTGCCGAGCTGGCCGGATCGGAGGATGTGCGGCAGTGGGCCGGCCTGGGGTGGAGTGCATCCCTCGTGGGGGTAGCCATGACCGTCTTCATGGTGGGGCTGACCGGGCTTCCCCCCACGGCCGGGTTTGCGGGCAAGCTCCTGCTCTTTTCGGCTGTCTGGACAGCCTACGAGGCCTCCGGAGATCCGTGGATGCTGGCGCTTTTGCTCGTGGGGGTGCTTACGAGCGTCGTTTCCCTGTACTACTACTTGAAGGCGCCCTACTACCTGTTTATTAAAAGCCCGGAGGCGCCCACTCCGGCCCCCGTTGCCGTGTCCAGCCTGAGCCGGCTGGCCCTGCTTGTGCTGGCTGTTCCGTCGGCCCTTTTTTCCGCCACGCCGCTTTTCCCCTGGTTGGCCGAACGGGTCTTGCAGGGCCTCGGAGGCGCCGCTTTCTGAACGGAAAGAGGATATGCTGCGCGTTTATCGAGGAACAGAAATCGAGACCTTTTTTACCCGCCGGCGTGCGGCCCGGTTCTGGGAAGAGGAGGCCGTGGAGGGCGCGGTGAGGGCCGTGCTGGAAGCCGTGCGTCAAAGGGGAGACCGGGCCCTGCGGGAGCTGAGCCGTCGTTTTGATGGGATAGAACCGGAGCCCCTGCGCATGCCTCCGGAGTATCTGCGGAGCTGCTGGGAGGCGCTGGATGCCGAACTGCAGGAGGCCTTCGAGGGGGCGATCGCCCGCGTGCGGCGTTTTCATGAGGCCCAGCGCCCCCTGCATACTTACTGGGAGCCCGAAGAGGGGGTCGTGCTGGGATGGCGCTGGAGCCCGATTGCGCGCGTGGGCGTCTACGTGCCCGGGGGCAGGGCGGCCTATCCATCAACGATCTGGATGAGCGTGGTGCCGGCCCAGGTGGCCGGCGTCCCGGAGATCGCGCTCGTTTCCCCCCCGGATTCGAGCGGCCGGGTGCATCCGCTGGTGGCCGCCGTGGCCTGGCGCTTGGGCCTGGAGGAAGTCTATGCCGTCGGCGGGGCTCAGGCTATAGCCGCGCTCGCCTACGGTACGGAGTCGATCCGGGCCGTGGACAAAATCGTGGGGCCGGGAAACGCCTACGTGACGACGGCCAAGCGCCTGCTCTTCGGCTACGTGGGCATCGACAGCCTGGCCGGACCCAGCGAAATCGCCGTAGTGGCCGACGAGACGGCTCGGCCCGACTGGGTGTTGGCCGATCTGCTCAGCCAGGCCGAGCATGATGTGCGCGCCATGGCCGTGCTCCTGACCCCTTCGGAAGGCCTCCTTGAGGCCGTCGGGGAAGAGCTGCGCCGGCGCTGGCCGGAGCTTCCGCGCCGGGATATCCTGGAGGAGGCCCTCCGGGAGGGGGGAGCCTGTTTGCTCGTCAGGGACCTGGAAGAGGCCATATCCCTGGTGAACCGGCTCGCACCGGAACACCTGGAGCTCTACACGGCCGATCCCTGGTCGATTCTGCCGCGCATCCAACACGCCGGCGCCGTGTTTCTGGGCCCCTATACGCCCGAAGCGGTGGGGGATTACTGGGCCGGTCCGAGCCATGTGTTGCCCACCTCGGGCACGGCCCGATTTTCCTCCGGGCTCTCCGTCTGGGATTTTCTCAAACGCACAAGCCTGATAGCCTACGATCGGGCGGCTTTCCTGGAAGCGGCTCCCCGGGTGATCCGGCTGGCCCAGTCCGAAGGATTGCCCGGGCACGCGGAGGCGATGCGGATCCGGTTGCGCTGAGGAATCATCAATCTATGCTCGCACGTGCCCTGGAGCGGATACGGCCTGCCGTGCGCGCGCTGCGTCCCTACGTCGTGGGGGCACCGCGGCAGGCTCCGGTCAAGTTGAACCAGAACGAGAACCCCTTTGACTGGCCCGAGCCGATCAAAGCACGCCTCTGGGAGCGAGTGCGCGCGCTGCCCTGGAATCGGTACCCGGATGAGTACCCGGTCGAGCTTACGCGGGCTCTGGCGCGCCATATGGGGCTGGATGCGGGGCAGGTGCTCGTCGGGCATGGCTCCAATGAGCTCATGTACCTCGTCCTGGGCGCTGTAGTGCGGCCCGGAGTGCGCGTGCTGGTTCCCGAGCCCACGTTCGCCCTGTACAGCAAGCTTGTGCGCTACTATGAGGGGGAGCTGCTCTCCGTGCCCCTGCGGGAAGACGGAAGCTTCGATGTGGAGGCGATCCGTGCGGCCTTGCGGGGCCATGAGCCCGATCTGCTCGTTCTGGTCAGTCCGAACAGCCCGACGGCGCATCGGCTCCTGCAGGCGGAAATCGGCCAGCTTGCGGCCGAGGCGCCGGGGCTGGTGCTCGTCGATGAGGCCTACGCGGAGTTCTCCGATCAGCCCTCGGCCATAGGGCTTCTGGGGGCGCACCCGAACCTGCTTGTGCTGCGCACCCTGTCCAAGGCCGCGGCGCTGGCGGGCGTGCGGATCGGCTATCTTGTCGGCGCCCGCGAGCTCATCGAGGAGCTCTACAAGGCCAAGCTGCCCTTTGCCATCAGCGCCTGGGATGAGGCCATTGCCCTGCTGGCTCTGGAGGAGTCGGCCTGGATAGCCGAGCAGATCGCCCGTATCTGCGCAGAGCGCGATCGGCTTCGGGATGCGCTCAGCCGCATCCCCGGGGTGGAGGTTTGGCCTTCCTGGACGAATTTCGTAATTTTCCGCACCCCGCTTCCGGCTCCGGTGCTGTTTCGGGAGCTGGCCCAACGCGGCGTGCTGGTCCGAGATATCTCCGACTATCCCCGTATGGAGGGATTTCTGCGCGTGAGCGTGGGAACGCCGCAGGAAAACGACCGGTTTCTGGAGGCGCTCCGGGAGGTGGTCGGGGCGGGCGGGCGGCAAGTAGGTGATCACGCAAAAACGAGGGGAGAGAGATGAAAATCGCTGTCTGTATTGCGCACGTGCCGGATACGGCCACTCGGGTGCGCATCGGATCCGACGGGCGCTCGATCGATCCGACGGGGGTGACGTACGTGCTCAACCCGTATGATGAGTTCGCCGTCGAAGAGGCGATCGCGACCCGGGAAAAGTGGGGCGGGGAGGTGGTGGCCTTCTGCATCGGTGGACCCGACACAGAGCCCACGATCCGCAAGGTGCTGGCCATGGGGGCCGATCGGGCCGTGCGTATTGAGGGGGATACGGAGGATACGCTTGTGGCCGCCCGGTGGCTGGCTGAGGCGATCCGGGAGGAAGCGCCGGATATCGTTTTTGTGGGCAAGGAGACGGTGAGCTTCAACGGGGCGGCGATGGCCGCCGCGCTGGGCGAGTTGCTGGGCTGGCCCAACGCCTCGATCGTGGTGCGTCTGGAGCTTGATGGGCAGAAGGCCATCTATGAGCGGGAGGTCGAGGGCGGCAAGGAAGTGGGCCAGATCATGCTGCCGTGCGTGATCTCCTGTCAGCGCGGGTTGAACAATCCGCGCCTTCCGAAGCTACCGGACATCATGAAGGCCAAACAGAAGCCCATCGCTGTGCGCAGGCCTGCGGCCGTGGAGGCCGGGGTGGAGACGGTGCGGCTGGAGCTGCCTCCGCCGAAGAAGGGGTGCCGGTTTGTGAACTCGGCCGAAGAGCTGGTCCGTCTGCTGCACGAGGAAGCGGGGGTGATTTAAGAAGGAGGGGATAGATATATGTCCGTTATCGCATATGCCGAACAGCGCGACGGGCAGCTCCGCAAGCCCGCCTTTGAAGTTGTACGCAAGGGTGCTGAGCTGGCCCGGGAGCTGGGCCTTCCGTTCTACGCCGTGCTGATCGGATCCGGGGTCAAGGGGCTGGCTGAACGTCTGGGGGCTTACGGGGCGGAGCGGGTGATCGTGGTCGATCAGCCCGAGCTTGCCGCTTTTGCTCCGGCCGCCTACGGGCGGGCGCTTGCCCTGGCCGCCGAGTCCCGGAACGCCCGTCTGGTGCTACTGCCCGCTACGGCGCAGGGCAAGGATCTGGCCCCGCGTGTGGCCGTGCGGTTAGATGCCGCTTTTGCTCCGGATGTGACCGCTCTGCGGGTGGAAGATGGCCTTCTGCAGGCTGTGCGGCCTGTGTATTCGGGCAAGGCCTTCGCTACGCTGATCTTTCGCAAGGAGCGGCAGGTCATCTCGCTGCGCCCGAACGTCTTTCCAGCCGGAACGCCGCAGGATGGGATTTCCCCCCAGGTCGAGGTGCTCACGGTCTCTGTTGAGGAGGCCGATTTGCGCGCTCAGGCCCGGGAGATCGTCGCCTCGGCGGGCAAGCTCGATGTGGCCGAGGCCGATATTGTCGTCTCCGGCGGTCGGGGGCTGAAGGGGCCGGAGAACTTCTGGATGATCGAGGAGCTGGCCGCCCTGCTCGGGGGTGCGGTGGGCGCTTCGCGCGCCGTGGTGGATGCTGGCTGGCGGCCTCATGCCGAGCAGGTCGGACAGACCGGCAAGGTGGTCACCCCGAAGCTCTATATCGCCGTGGCCATTTCGGGCGCCATTCAGCATCTGGCCGGTATGAGTGGATCCCGCGTGATTGTGGCCATCAACAAGGATCCTGAGGCGCCCATCTTTCAGGTGGCCGACTACGGCATTGTGGGGGATGCTTTCGAGGTCGTGCCTCAGCTGATCGAGGCCATCAAGAAGTTCAAACAGGCTTGAGCCCCCGATGGGGACTTGACAAGGCCGGATGGGCCTTGCATTTTATGCGCAACGGGTAAGCGAAAAGGGCTGGCTTCCTTGGAGCACAAGGTTCAGGTGGAGATTCTGGGCATCTCCTCCGGTATGACCGGGGGGGGTGCCTATGCGCTGATCCTGCAGGAGGTGGCCGGAACGCGCCGGTTGCCCATCATCATTGGCGCCTTTGAGGCGCAGGCGATCGCCATCGAGTTGGAGAAGGTGCGCCCGCCCCGTCCCATGACGCATGATCTGATGCGCAATATGCTGGAGGCCTTCAACGTGCACGTGCAGGAGGTCTACATCCACGACCTGCGGGATGGCACCTTCTATGCCCAGATCCGCTATGAGTTCAACGGCATCGAGGACGCTCTGGATGCCCGTCCGAGCGATGCCATTGCGCTGGCTGTACGGGTGGATGCGCCCATCTATGTGGCCGAATCTGTCCTCGAGGAGGCGGGCATTCCCGTTGAGGCCGAAGAGGAGGAGGGTTCTGTCGCCCCGCCCAGAAAGGCCCGGGGCGGCTCCCGCGCCGATCGGCTCGCAGAGCTACAGGAAGCCCTGCAGCGCGCTATAGAGAACGAGGACTACGAGCTGGCCGCTCGGCTGCGGGATGAAATCGAGCAGCTGAAGCGCAACAGTTGACAAAGGCCTTGCCCGAGGACACCCCTGTTGGGGTGCGCTGCAGCGCCAATTAGCGGTCGCATTGGCCAGAGGGGAGGGCATTGGCGACGATAGCGGACTTTTTCGCTCCCAGGCGCGGGAGGGGCAATAGGGTGGGCGCGCATCACCTTCGGTTTGATATGGGATGCGCCGAGGGGGGAACATGGCGCGGCGTATCCGCAAGGGCGGCCGTGATGGCCAGGCCCCGCAGCATTTCACCTTTCCCTACCAGGGGCAGGGACACCGCAGGAGCATCGTCAAGGCTGCCTGATGGGCTGATAATGCGCCGACGGCGTGCAGGGAAGATTTTACGGGAGGACCCACGAAGATGGAATATTTGTTATATGCAAAACTTATTTTACACGTTTGAGATACTAATCTGACTATGAGAAGTGTACAAGGTCAGCTTTGGAGGGGTCGGGCTCAGGATTGGGCCACCTATGTGGAGCCGGTGTGCTTGCCGCTCTTCGAGGTGGAGCTGGATGCGGCGCGCGTGACCGAGGGCACGCGTCTGCTTGGTGCTAGCTACGGTGCCGGACTCCTGGCGCTGCTGGCCAGCTTCCGTAACGCGCAGGTGGCCGCTCTGGACGCTACAGCGGGGCTCCTAGCTATCGCGCGGCAACGATTGCCCGGGGTCGATGTCCAGGAAGGGGACCTGAAGAAGTTTTCCTTTGCGGAAGCCGGCTTTGACGCGGTTGTGGCCGTCAAGCGTGTCTTTTACGTAGCGGGCTGCGCGTCGTGGAGGAGGGTGAGGTCACCTGTCCCTTCGTCTTCCCGAGCACCGAAGCATCGTGGCGCGGAAACTCGAAGGCAGAGGTCAACTACGCGGCCATTGCTCACAGCGGCAAGGCCGCGGTTCGCGCCGTGTATGCAGATGCCGACCGCGTCCACATGCGCCCCGATGGGAGTGTTCGGTACAATAATGTCTTTCTCTGGGCTGCTGGCAAACAACCCATAGCGATGGACGCTCACGGGTGCATGCTTACAACTGGTTGCAGCGGACGGCGCTGCCGCTGATCCGTATCGTTAGCCCGCCTGCTACCATCGCAAACAGCGGGGAGTTGACGAAACAGTAGTGGGGATTCTAATGGACTCCACAAAAGCCTTATTGATCCTTCTCTTATTTGTCGCAACCACGTCCGCTGTCATTGCTTGCCTCGCGATCTATAACCGCAAAAGGCGGCAGCAAACGCAACCGAAAGTGGTTGACGAAAAGGAACCAGTTGCACCACCAGGCCAATTTATCGCAGCACCGGAACCTCAACCGGCAGTACTGGGGGACGCAGAAGAGGAAGCCCAACCGAGTGCAATAGAAAGACCTCAGTTATCTGGAGTAGGTGGAACGCAGCCCACGGCTTTAGATGAGGCCGAGCTTACAAGAGTGCAGGGAGCGCAACCGATAGCAGAGGAGGCTACATGCCCAACGGAGCAGGAGACTCAAGTGGCAGTCCCGGCCGGGGCTCAACCCACAGGAAAAAAACCTGCGAGCCCGAAGAAGGGAAGTCAGAAAAGGCAGAGGCGAGAGCCCATCAAGAGGGGAGGCAGACCCCGGGAGTCCACTGAAGGCCTCGATAAAAAGACCAAACCTCGCCGCCTAAAACCCGAAATCGTTTGCTGGAAAAGGGAGAGCCAGTGGGTGCCGGCGGTAGAGGTGCCGGAAGAACTCCTTGAAAAATGCGGTTTGGAAGTCCTTCAAAATGGATCACCGCTCAAACAAGATGAAGAATTAGAAAAGGCCTTTTGGTGTCTTGAACAGGTATGTGGTGAAGTGATAGTTCGCTGGAACGAAGCAGAGGCTGTCCAGGAAGCCAAGGTCGGGATTGACCAGGAGGATTACCTTCTGTTCAAACTAAGCGGCAAGAACCTCGATCAGGGGAGGCTTGTGAAGTCCCCTTCCTGGGGCTCATATCTCGTGATAGCTCCAGATACCTGGGAACGAGACGAGACATTGTCGGGACCCGCACCAGTCATGCCCGAGCAGGTGTCATTAGCTGGCTTCAAGGCTCACTTCTTTGAGCTTGATAAGAATGGAGACCAAGATATTGCTTTTCGGACTCCAAATGGGGAGTCAAAAGTTATAAAGAAAAAGGCAAATAGATTTGAATTAATTGGGATAAGAATAGATGATGTAATTGATAAAATAGGTCCTATATTTTTAGAAGGACATCCTCGCATTCTCGATATGAATGAAAAAAAATGGAAGGGTGTTAAGACAATAGTTGTTGGTGAAGAAGGTAGTGGTAGAAAAAGGTGGAAAATTTCTTTTACTCCTGATCATAATAAAAATGAGCAAGATTTTCCTTCAGATTTTTTAGAGAAAAAAATTGGATGGTATTTTGTTAGATTTTATGATGATAAAAATAATCTTATAGATAGCTTAGATTTTAGATTAATTACCTGTCTCAAAGAAATTAAATTACCTGTATTGGGCATATTTCCATATAGAGATGGATATAAATCAGTACATGTAGAATTAATTCATGCTAAAGATTGTATTATCAAGCCAGAAAATAATAAAAAAAATATACAAATTGAAATAAAAGATGATAGAACGATTCTTACCGTTCCTCCTGATCCTGATTATGATCTTAGTTATTGGTTGGTTTCTCTAGGAGATGATCATTTACAAGTTAAAATAGGGATCCTTGTGGAAAGAATTTGGTGGACACTGGGAGAAGTGAATCATGTACCATCTCAATGGAGCGATAGACTAGTTGTGCTCTCTCGTGATGACTTTGCTGCCACGTCAAACAAAGCGTTGTGGTTACGACTTCCAAGACGCCGCTGGATAGACAAGGTCCTTGTAGGTTTCGAACGATCAAAAGCCAGGCCTTATAATGTAAGAATAACAGAGAATACAATTGTTGTTCCACTTCGTGACTTTGTTGATTCTCAAGAAATAAGCAATAAGGTGAGGGATTATTTTTTCAAGATATGGATCGAGCGTGACAACGAGTTTCATGAAGGGATTATTGCGATTATTCGATCATCGAAATATTTGGAATATTTCAAATTTGGATATGGAAGAAAAAAAACCGCCATCGCAAAAGCAACTATCCAAAATGGATCAGGGACAATCAAAATCAATGGGCATGATTGGCGTTATTATTTCAGGACAGCTCCTCCCAAAGCCAGGCAATTCTTAGAAAAGTTAATTGAAATGAAGGAAGTGCAAGAAAAATTATCAAAACATGAAATCAATATTATCGTTCATGGGAGTCATCCGACGACTATGCGGCAACCGAAAGCAGTGGCCCATGCTATAGCAAGAGCTTTAATGAATTATGATCCTTGTCTGGCACCTTTGTTGAGACAGGCAGGATTTGGAGGAGTCAAAGTGAAAGTTTCCGACAGGAGGATAAGCGATGAATCTAATAGAAATAGCAAGTCAGATTGAGGAAAGGTATCGTCGCTATCTGAAAACCACCTTTCACTTCAGAGACCCGGAACTCCGTAGGTCTTTTGAACAAGCGTTGGACTCGGGCCATCTGAGCAAGGGGCCATACCTTGAAGCCACGCCGGTCTTCAAACGTGGCCAGAGGCCGCGTGAGTTGTTCGCGAATCTGCTTGGATTCCAGCCAGATGAGGGCTTTCTGAAGGCAGTGCAGGGTGATAGACCTCTTTATCAACATCAGGAAGAAGCAATCTCCAGAGTGTTCAAAGGAAGCAACATAGTTGTAGCTACAGGCACAGGAAGCGGAAAAACCGAGGCGTTTCTATACCCTATCCTGTTGCATCTTTATCGGGAATTCCGAGCAGGGAAGTTGTGTTGTGGAGTAAGAGCGCTCATCCTGTATCCGATGAACGCCCTGGCAAACGATCAGCGGGAACGCTTGGGAGAAATTTGTAAGCACCTAAAGGAAGCGAACTCTCCTTTCCGCTTCACCTTCGGGCAGTATATCGGAGAAACACCTGAAGATGAGAACGATTCTCAGCGACATGCGCGAGATCACCTGGCCGAGCGGGACCAGAAAGGTTATTCCCTTATTGAAAGTGGGCACGTTGTGCATGGAGAATTGGTTCTTCGCTCTGAAATGCGCCGCACACCGCCCCATATCCTCCTGACCAACTATTCGATGCTGGAGTATCTATTGCTCCGGCCTGACGATAGCCCGCTCTTTGACAACGGGCGCGCTCGGTGGTGGACATTCCTTGTACTTGATGAGGCCCATCAATACCGGGGATCACGCGGCGTTGAGATGGCCATGTTGCTACGCCGCCTCAAGCAAAGACTGCGTGAAGGCGGCCGTTCAGAGGCGTTCCGCTGTATTGCGACCAGTGCGACACTGGTTGGTGGAGAAAGTGACAAAGCAGCCGTCGCGAGGTTCGCCTCAGATTTATTTGGTGAGGAATTTCGTACAGAGGATGTAATCCTGGGAGAGACAATCCCAGTGCCTGAACCTGGTCCGAGAGAACTGTCCCGCGAAGATTATCGTTCGCTCAAAGACCTTCTCCAAGAAGGGGTCGTGCAAAACGTGGGTCAACTTGCTGCAATCGCAAGCAAGGTGGGTGTATCGCTTCCAAATAGGGAGGAAGCGGCAAGGATAGTCGGAAGGATTCTTCAAAACGACGGCAGGGCAACTACTCTTCGACGCTTGATCACAGGTAATCCGGCTGAAGTTCAGAAAGTCGCCGATGACGTCTTTGTCGATCTGCCACAAGAAGAGCGAGTGCCCGCGTTGTCCGAATTGGTTGAGCTTCTACTGCAAGCGAAGGATCCCTCCTCGGGTGCTCCTCTGTTGTCTGCTCGCTATCATCTCTTCCTTCGCTCTCTGGAGGGTGCTTTTGTTTCTCTCTGGCCTGAGAAAAAAGTGTTCCTGGATCGAAAAACAATCGGAGCAGGGGGCGCTGCCTTCGAAGTGGCGTTATGTCGGGAGTGTGGTCAGCATTATTTTGTGGCCCAAAAGAATTTTAATGGTGGTAAGATTCAAGAGGCAATCCGAGATCCAAACGACGTCAATTTCGGAGCGACGTTTCTTCGACCTATTGAAAGTGAGGAGGATACAAGCACGGATGACGAAGATGTGAATCTCACAGAGAAGGCAACATTTTACCTTTGCGTGCAATGTGGCGAGGCACGACGAACAAAACCAGCCTGCGGACACGATAACTATATCCGTGTTGTCAAGGAAGAAACTCCCGACGATGAAGATCGTGCTGACCAGATTGCGAAATGCGGTGCCTGTGGGTATTCCGCCGCTGGGCGCGATCCCGTTCGGGAGGTTGTGCATGGCACGGATGGTCCTCACGCAGTGATAGTCACGACTCTCTACCAATACCTTCCAGAAAGGCGCAAGAAGGTGCTCGCTTTTGCCGATGGACGACAGGAGGCGGCATTTTTCGCGTGGTATCTTGAGGAGTCATATCAAGATATTCTGAGCCGCAATTTACTTATCAAGGTTATGCAAGAGTTAAGCCCGCATACGCAAGAGGGTTTATCATTACGAGAAGTGGCAACAAGTCTACGGGATCTTCTCCGCAAGCGTCATGTCTCTCGACCATATATGGGAGACCTACAGCTACGGCGTCAAGCCTGGTGCAGACTATATCGCGAATTTCTTACAGACGAGCCAAGGATATCTTTAGAGGGTGTTGGTCTAGTTTGGTGTTGCATCAAGTGGCCGAATTGGTTCAAGATCCCAGAAGCCTTGACGAATCCGCCCTGGTCACTCAGCGAGCAAGAAGCACGTGATTTAGTATTACTTCTGTTAGACACAATGCGAGCTGACAGAGCGGTTGAACTTCGTACAGAGGAAGGCGTCTCTCTGAGCTGGAATGATCTGAATCTCCAGACGTCGCAAATGTGCTTCCGTATCGGCGATCCCAAAGGGAAGAAGAGCGTGCGTAGCTGGGATGGCAAGCAAGGGAAGCGTGCTCGCTTCTTGGCTAAACTGCTTATGAAGATCAAAAGCGATCTCTCTGGGCAAGAAGCCATCAACGAGGCTGTAAAGATCTTGAGAGAGATATGGGAGGCTATAAGGCAGACTGATGAACAGGCCCCTTCTTCCTCTGACCGTCTGCTCTTGTCCGTAGATGACGCCCGTAGGCTAAATCCTGATTGGTGGAGACTACATTTCCTCACCAGTGTTGACACCATCTATCAGTGTGACACCTGCGGCCGCCTTCAGGCCATCTCGGTCCGCGGAGTGTGTCCAAGGCATCGCTGCCCAGGGACGCTCAGACTAGTGCAGGTAAGTAACCTGGAGCCCAACCACTACCGGTCTCTTTACGAAGAGGATCTGCCTGGGATGTTGCGCGTGGAGGAGCACACAGCACAGCTTGATAAAGAAAAGGCTCGGGAGTTTCAAAGAGAGTTTCGAAACGGCAATATTCATGTATTGAGTTGCTCGACGACTTTTGAATTAGGCGTAGACCTGGGTGACCTCGACGTGATCTTTCTTCGCAACGTTCCCCCGGAGTCGTTTAATTACACACAACGAGTGGGAAGAACCGGACGGCGAAGTGGATACCCTGGATTTGCTCTCACCTACTGTCGCCGTAGCCCCCATGACCTTTACCACTTTTCTGAGCCAGAGCGGATGCTGGTCGGAAAAGTGCGCCCTCCAGTATTAACGTTGCGAAACGAGAAGATCCTTACTCGGCATATTGTAGCAGTGACACTATCTCGCTTTTTCCGTGTTTTTCCAGATAGGTTCAAGACCGTGGAGAGCTTATTCAAAGATCTGATTAATCCATCTGGAGTCAAAGATTTTAAGAATTTTATCCAAAAGCATAGAAGTGAAATAGAAAAATCTATACGTGAGATTGTTCCAGATAATATGATAAGTCAACTTGGATTAGACAATGGAACCTGGGTGGATAAGGTCGCTGGCAATGAGAGTCGATTCTATCTAGCTGAGGCTGAGGTCTCAAGTGACTACTACACGGCAATCAAGTTTGAGGAGAATGCTCGGAACGAAAGGAAATATCAAGATGCAGATTGGGCACGGAGACGGGCGGATACGATCGCATCAGAAGATGTTCTCTCCTTTCTCTCCCGCAAGGCTGTGATTCCGAAGTATGGCTTCCCTGTGGATGTGGTGGAATTGGATACACAAAGAACCCAACAGAACCAGGAAGGGTTTGAAGTCATGCTCCAAAGGGACCTCAGCATCGCCATTGCCGAGTTTGCCCCCACCAGTAAACTGGTGGCGAATAAGAAGGTGTGGACATCCTACGGACTCAAGAAGGTGGCTGAGAAGGAGTGGCCGCGGAAATTCTATAAGCGATGCCCTCAGCATGGTATGTTCGTTCAGTGGACACCTGGTGAACCTGAGCCCGTAGGAGTCTGCTGTAGCCGAATGAGGAAAGGGACATATCTTGTTCCACATTTTGGATTTGTCACCGATCGCGAAAAGCCGAAGAAGCCAAAATCTCGCACTCCCAGGGTATTTACAACGCGTCCCTATTTTGCAGGCCGTCCCACCGGTTCTGAGCCTGCTGAAATCACCCTGCCCTTGCGCTCCCCACTAATCACCCTGAAAAAGGCATCCCCAGGCTATATGGTCGTGCTATGCGAGGGCAGACGAGGGGAAGGATTCTATATCTGTCGTGAATGTGGCGCGGGATTCAGAAAAAAAGAGAGAACTCATAAGACACCTTATGGCCAAGATTGTTGTGGAACGCTCGAACAGGTTTTTCTCGGACATGAGTTTGTGACGGATGTGCTACAATTGCAATTTGAACAAGCGTATGAAGGAAATAATTCTGTATGGTTTTCCTACTCGCTCGCATACGCACTGGTCGAAGGAGCTGCGGATATTTTAGATGTTCCCCCTACCGACTTAAGCGCTACAGTGTCTTATGATGAGAGACTCTCTGTGCTCCCGATAATCCTTTATGATAATATACCAGGAGGGGCAGGTCTTGTCGCTCGGCTTGAAAGCGAAGATATGATGAAATCTTGCTTGGAGGCTGCGAAAAATCGTGTTATCGGAAAATGTGGCTGTGAAGAAAATACGAGCTGTTATGGATGCTTAAGAAATTATCATAATCAATTTGTTCATCAATATCTTCAGAGGGGTCCAGTGATGTGCTATTTGAAAGAACTACTCTTGAAATGGCAATGATATCCAAAGCCATAAAAGCAATAAGTTACTGGAATCAACTGTATTTCAGGTGATCGATCAGTGCGATGTCGTTATACGCTTGTTTGTTTGAAAGCTATTTGCATGGTATACTCTAACTACACTAAAAAGTATCTTTGAAAAATTTATTCATGATCTTCAGATCAGCACCGATTCTTAGTTCAATCTTCGTCCTTACTCTTATGATCTTCGAGCTGGTAAACCCGAAATAATTTTACACAAAAGAAGATTTTTTTATTCATGATGCACGTCTTGTTATGGCTTATGCCGGTGGCATTCATTCTTATCCTGGAACCGACAGTCCGGATTGTGCGGGTAGGAAACAGAAGCCGATTGTATCTCCTTTGCCTCCTGCTTAACACCACTTTCTTGATTCTTATCGCATGGTTGTGGGTCGGCATAATCCTTGAAACAAATATCCTATTTTCTAGGGATTCTCAATTGCGATTAAGAAGGTAGGCGGGCAGAATGCTATCAAAGTTGCGGCATACCATTTCCAGATAGCTAGCCTTACCTTCTGTGAATGTGCTCAACGAACGCCTGCACCTGAAGCCACTCCGCGACTTTAGGCGGCGCAGGTTAAGTGCAGGATGTTCGGCGGAAAGTAGCAGCGACATGACACAGATCGGACAAGCTAAATCCTTCAACCGGACAACGCCTCTGGTTCGTCGCACGTCTAGGGGTGCCCGTCGTGGCACCCCAACGGAAGATGCCGACTGGGGCTTTGCCCACGGCGGCCGGAGGGGGAAGTAGGGTGCCCCAGAGATTATCGGTGGGACGTTTGAGGAACTGGCCGGGCAGAGGGAGATGCTTCGCTTGCTGTCGTGCCGTAACAGTGCGAGAGTGTTGTGTTTGCAGATGCCGGAGTTTAATTTTACAAGGTGGCGCGTTTACCAATCACAGGGCAACAGGCAGGGATTAGTTCATGAAGGCTCACGAAATAGAAGGACTGCTTTCGCTGATCCTCACGGTCCGTAAAGCCTTCTCCGGGCCTCGAAGAGGTGCGCTTGTCTTTGTTAGGGCCGATCAAGAGCAAAAGGTTAGGAAGCTTGCGATCGAGCTTGCCCAATCAATTTCACAAAGCGAACCGATACCTGTCTATGTTGTTCAAGGACATCTGCGAGGTCAGCATGGCTGGCCTTTCTCTCGGATCAAGAAAATCCCTCGGTTGAGACTCGAGCCTAATGGCCAGATAGTAACCGAAACAGGCGGACTTATCTTTCCCCAGGATCGCCCTATCATACTCCTTGTAGAGTATTTCGATTGTCTCGAACCCCATGACCAACAAGCCTATGCCCATCTGGTCGATGGCGAGGGCGGGGAATGGGCACTTCATGCAGGAAGTGTGCTGATAGGTGCTTTGCTCGCAAACACCCCAGGCCAACTGGAAGCTAGTCTTGCAAGTCGTGGAGCACATTTTAGTCTCGCCTAACAACCGGTTAGTGCGAAGCCCCCACTGAGGGGCCAGCGCTGAGCTGGGCCCTCGGGCAACAGCCGGCCAACCTATAGTAGCTATGACCATGGTGAACGTGGGACACCAATCAGCCAATTACGAGGCGGAGTTATAAGCGCGGGCAATTCTCGTCTGCCTGTTGACAGTGGTTGGCCAGGGACCCCAAGAAACATGAAGGCGCCTTTCAACTGGAGAGGTCTCCGAGAAAAGGGCGCAACGCGGGTGTATCCGGGGCACGGCCCTGTAAAGCAGACAAGAGGCCATAGATGAGGAGTAGAACGATGAAAAACAGCCCTCTCATCATGCGGAACAGTGTGTTTGCCTGGATTGCGCTCGGGACAGGCTTCGTGTTGCTTGTCCCGTTGCTTGCTATGCAGGTCACAGAAGAAGTGAACTGGGGCATCCTGGATTTCGTAACCATGGGCGCGCTACTATTCAGCGCCGGTAGCATATTCGTCTTGATAGCAAGAAAGGTGCCTCGCAAGTACTGGCTTGCTATCGGCCTGCTCATTGCGCTGATAGTTTTGTATGTGTGGGCGGAGCTCGCAGTGGGTATCCTGACAAACCTGGGAAGTTAAACGTGCCTCCAGTTTCCGGCCGGACCGCCTACTTTATCGGGAGTTAAAATCATTCCGTCTTCCAGCCGGTGCCAGTATTTCGTGGGATGATAGGTTTCCATATGCCGCATCGCGGATGTTACAGGGTGCATTCAGGCGGGATGGTCGCGTAGCGCAGGATCTTGGAGAAAACGGAGGATTTCAAGCGAGGGCATCCCGGGCGGCCGTGCGCCTCGGTCGCACCGGTGCAGGGATACACTCGCAGCCTTTTGAAAGCAGTCATCCTGGCCGTATGGCTATTCCGGGCTGGTGTTTTTAATTTCCTATGCTTTAAGTGCAGTTTCTTCAAAACGTTCGCAGCCTATGCGCGGAACGCGGGCGTGTCTGCTCGTGCTGGGTCTGCTGCTGGGTAGTGCAGGCACCGCTGCCCGTGGGCAGCCGGTCGGCTGGTGGGGGCTGCAGGGAAAGGTGATCGGTGGTGTGGGGCTCGTGGCCGAAGGGCCCATTGCCTCCGGATTGCAGGGGACGGTGGGGGCCGGCTGGCTGCTGCTGCTCGTCGATGGCTTTGCGGGCGTGACCACGCACACCCGCACTCCGCTTGACTTCTACGGTCGGGTGCATCTGACCTGGGCGGCCGAGATCAATCTACCGGGCGGTGGCTCTTCGTCCGAAGATGAAAATCTCCTGCTGGGGCTGGAGCCGGGCGTTCGGTTACAATTCGGTCGCCTGCTGCTCGAAGGCGGCCTGTTGCTGTTTTTCGACACCGAGACGGTGCGAGGAGGCCGGACGGGGGTCCCGCGCAACCGCCTGCGGACGATAGTGGCCCCCAACGTGGGTCTCTTGGTGCGCCTGGGGCGGATTCGGGATTAGAAATACACCCGCCCGCGCAGGAAGAAGACGTCGGGCAACAGGCCATATTCGCTGAGTCGGTCGCCCCGGCCCAGCCAGCCGCCCAGCACGAGATCGACGGCCTGGGTGGCCAGCCAGGTGAGCTGCAGGCCGGTGTAGAAGCTCCGGTCGTTCAGGTTGCGCAGGTGCAGCGTCTGGAGTTGCACGAGGGGATGGAGTTCGTACTGCAGCAGCAGTGCCAGCTCGTCGCGGCCCACCTGCACGGCCTCGCCACGCGCCAGGGCCGGCCAGTCGTAGACTTCGGGACGGGCCGCGCCCCGGCCGTTCCGGTAGTACTCGACAAGCCCGTACCACCGGGGCGAAAACTGATGGTCGAGGCCCAGCACGAGGCTGATCGCATGGTCCTGCTCCCAGAGTAGCTCGGCGCGGGCACCGGCCGTACCCAGGTTGCCGGCCGCCGTCAGCCCCACGGTGGCCCGTCGGCGCAGGAGCGCTCCCACGAGCGCCAGGTCGTAGGTGCCCGCATGGGTGCGCCAGCGGAAGGCCACGTTGTGCCAGCGGCCCCGGTGCTCCGGGTTGTACACCAGCTCCAGGTCGCTCAGCAGCCCCAGGTAGTAGCGCAGCGCGAGCGCGTCGGCCCCCGTTTTTTCGAGTTGGTCGAATTCAAAAGGAGCCAGCGGGTTGAAAAAATCTACCGGCGTCCAGAGGCGTCCGACGCCCCAGGCGATGCGCTGGCGGCCTGCTTCGATGCGGCCCCAGTCGAACGACCTTCGCAGCGAAAGCCGATCGATCCCGTGGGCGATCCGGGTGTAGCGGTCGTGATAGAGCCGGGCGCTCAGATCCACGAGCTGGCGGGGCGGCAGAGGGGCTTCGCCCGCGAGCAGGCCCGGCGTCCAGAGGTAGAGCAGGTTCAGTTCGTAGGCGAGCTGGAGACGCAGGCCGCCGGGCAGGCGGGCCTCGGGCATCAGGCGGGTGCGGACCAGATCCAGCGTCAGCGTGCGCGCTCCTCCGAAAAGCAAGGCCCCGACGGGATCGAAGCGCTCGTAGGCGTGCAGCGCCAGCACGTAGCCGCGCAGGCGGGCCGGCTGGGACTGCACCGAGCCGGCAGCCACGAGCAGCAGGATGAGCAGCAGGCGGTTCACCTTCGTTCTTCGCGTTCGATCTGTCCGTCGTGCAGCCAGAGCAGACAGCGGCCCCGCTCGATCACCTGGGGGTCGTGCGACGAAAAGACGAACGTCACGCCCTGCTCACGGTTGAGCTGTTCCATCAGGTCGAGCAGGCGGGCGCCGGTGGCCGAGTCGAGGTTGGCCGTCGGCTCGTCGGCCAGCACCAGGCGGGGACGGCTGACCACGGCGCGGGCGACGGCCACCCGCTGCTGCTGGCCGCCGCTCATCTCGTGGGGGCGTTTGTGGGCCAGCTCGCCGATGCCGAGCTGCTCGAGCACCTCCAGCGCACGGCGGCGACGCTCCCGCTCCGGCACGCCCTGCAAAAGCAGCACAAACTCGACGTTCTCCAGCGCCGTCAGGACCGGGATCAGGTTGTAAGCCTGAAACACGAACCCGATCTTGTAGAGCCGGAGCCGGGCCCGTTCGCGTCGGGAAAGCGTGGACAGGTCCTGGCCCTCGAAAAACACCCGTCCTTCGGTAGGCACGTCGAGCGCGCCCAGCAGGTTGAGCAGCGTCGTCTTGCCGGAGCCCGAAGGGCCGGCGATCACCGTGAATTCGCCCGGCTCGATCGTGAGCGAGATGCCGCGCAGCGCCTGCACGGGCACGGCGCCCTCGTCGTAAATCTTGGTGACCTGTTCGGCCTGAACTATTGCGTTCGGATTCATACGGCGCGCATCGCTTCGACAGGTTCGACATGAATGGCCCGCCAGGCCGGGTACAGCGCCCCCAGCCAGGCCACCAGCGGAATGATCAGCCAGGCGTTCCAGACCACCCGGAGCGTCAAACGCGGATAGATCACCGAGCCGACGCCGAAGGCGGCCAGTGCCTCGGAAAAGACGGCCAGGTCCAGCCCGTGTCGGGCCAGGTAGGCGTAGACCGGCAGGCTCAGCGCCCAGCCGATGGCCGTTCCCAGCAGGCCGAGCAGCAGCGATTCGAGCGACACCAGTAGAAACAGCCGCCCCTCGCTCATGCCAATGGCCCGCAGCACACCGAACTCCGGCAGCCGCTCCAGCACGGCCATCAGCATGGCGTTGATGATCCCGAAGATGAGCGCCACGCCGATGATCAGGTAGATCAGGTACATCATCTCGGCGTACAGGTCGCGCTGCATGACGAGCAGCGGTACCACGTCGCGATAGGTGAGCACTTCGAGCGTGTCGGGCAGCGCGGCCTGCAGGCGGGCCTTCAGGGCGTCGGCCTGGCGGGCGTCGTCGAGGAGCACGGCCAGTTCGTGGGCGGCGTCGGGGGGCAGTCCCAGCATGGCGCGGGCGCGGTCGATCGGAATGAAGGCCATCGTCCGGTCGAAGTCGGCGCTGACCGTGCGGAACAGGCCCACCACGCGGAACACCTCCGAGCCGATCTGGCCGTCGGGCCGGGCGGCCATGGCCACCACCCGGTCGCCGAGGCGCACTTCGAGCTTGCGGGCCAGGCGCTCACCGATCAGGATCTCCGAACCCTCGCCGGTGAGATAGCGACCCGCGACGATCTGGTCGGCAATGAACGTCACAAGCGACTCGGCTTCGGGTGCGACGCCCACGAGCTGCACGCCGCCATTGTTGTAGGCGCTCGAGAGCAGCCCGTGAACCAGCACGCGCGGCGCCACCGCCCGCACTTCGGGTTCGGCGGCCACCTGCTGGCGGAGCGCCTCGGCCTTTCGGAAAAAGCGCTCGACGGCCGGGTTGGCATGGTAGCCCCGGCGGTGGATCTGGACGTGTCCGATGTGCAGGCGGAGCTGGTTGTCGAGCATCTGCTCCACCATGCCCAGGTTGAGCGTGTCGAAGAGCACGAGCACAAAGACGCCCACCACCACGCTGCTGAGCACGATCAGCGTGCGGCGCCGATTGCGCCACAGGTTGCGCCAGGCCACGCGGGCCAGTCCGGTAACGCCGCGGAAGCTCATCAGGTGTAGCGGATGCCTTTCAGCGGTTCGAGTCGGAGCACGTGCCAGAGCGGGTACACGATGGCAAGTCCGGCGATCACCAGCACGCGCAACGCCGTGCGCAGGAAGATTTCGGGGGCCACCGACGAGGTCAGCACCGGCAGAAAGCCGTAGTACTCGTAGAGCCGGGCCAGCTCGCCGCCCAGCGTGATCGGGTGGCGGATCAGGTACGTGTTGACGCCAAAGCCGGCCAGGCTCCCCAGTACGAGGCCGATCAGCACCACCAGCGCGGCCTCGGCGAGCACCACGCGCAGCAGCCGTTCGTTGGGCATGCCCAGCGCCAGCAGCACACCAAACTCCCGCGAGCGCTCCAGCACACTCATCAGCACCGTGTTCAGCACGCCGAAGGCCACCACGATCAGGAGCATGAAGAGAAAAAGCAGGCCGCTGACGTTGTCCAGTTCGATGGCCTGGCGCAGCTCGGGCATCAGTTCTTCCCAGGTGCGCACGACGAGCGTGCTGTCGAGCCGGGCTTCGAGCCGGTCGCGCACAACGGGCACGTCGGCGTTGCGCCGGACGGCCACCGCCACGGCCGTCACACGGTTGCCGGTTTCGAGCAGGTCCTGCAGCGCCGCCAGCGGCAGCAGCACGAGCGAGCGGTCGTGCACCTCGTAGCCGATGCGCAGCGCCCCCACCACCACGGCGAAGCGACTGGTCAGGAAGCCGCCGTACGTTTCGGCCAGCAGCACCAGCGTGTCGCCCACCGAAGCGCCCAGGTTTTCGAGCAGGCGATAACCGGCCACGATCTCCAGCGGACGGGTTGTCGCCGGCATGCGGCCTTCGACCAGCCGGGTGGGAAAGTCGGTCACGTCTGGCTCGTAAGCCGGATCGATGCCCAGCAGACGCACTCCGTAGGAAGTGGTCCGGTTGCTGATCAGCCCGCCGCTTTCCAGCCGAGGCGTCGCACCGGTAACGCCCAGCGTGGTGCGAATGCGGGCAAAGAGCGAGTCGGTGAGCCGGAAGCTCTGGCGCAGCGAGCGGCGGTCCAGATAGTCGGGGTGCTGCACCTGCAGGTAGCCCGTCGAAAGGCGGGTGCTCTGGCGAATGAAAAAGTCGTAAGTGCCAAGCTGGAGCCCGCGCATGAGCACCATGAGGAAGGTGGCAAAAAAGACGGCCGCCACCGTCAGCAGCGTGCGTCGGCGGTTACGTCCCAGATTGCGCCAGGCCAGCCGTCCGGTCATGATTACTGCTCCAGCGCCCGAAAGCTGAAGATTTTCTCAGGAATGGGGATGTCGAATTCAACGGAAAGCAGGCGAATCTCCGTGTAGCGGCCGGGCTCGCGTTCGTTGTGCATCACCCAGCGGATGGGCAGGCGGCGGCCGCCCATGCGCCGCACGTCGTGGAACGTGAAGGTGCGTACCCGCTCGCCCTGCTCGCTGTAGTATTCGATCCGGGCCGGGAGGCGGTCCGGCCGGCGTACCCAGTAGAGCATTTTGCCCCAGACGACGGCCGCCTCGGGTTTCGGCACCAGTTCCAGTACGTAGCAGGGGACGCCATCGAGCGTGTCGGTGCGAAGCAGGCGGATGTGGTAGTCCCGCACCGGATTCGACTCGCGCACCAGGTCGTCGTAGGTGAAATCAGAGCCCATCCACGACTGAAGCATCATGGAGGGCGGGACCTTGATGGTGGTTTCCGTTTCGCGCAGGTACATCCACAGCTCGTTGCCGCGCTTGAGCGTGCGGTTGCCCGCTTCGCGGGGTGGCTCGAGCGTGACGATGAGCGCCTTTTCGTTGCCCTCCCACCAGGCTTCGAGCCTGCGCGTGCGCCGGTAGTCGGGCGTGACGACGGTCATCTCCAGCACGGCGTGGCTGGTTTTGCCCTTGATGGCTTCCTCGGCCGCGCGCACGAGCGCCACCGGATCGCCCTCCTGGGCCGGGGCCGGACGCACGGCAACCGCCGCCAGCAGCCACAAAAAAAGCCACGGGTAGCATCGCCCGTGGCTTTTCTGTCTGGCCGGATATGGTTGATTGCTCTCCATGGTACAGCGCGTAACGGGTACCCTGTGGAGTTTAGGCAACCCGGCGTCGGGATGCAAGCGCTCAGAAGCGCAGCAGAGCGCCCATGGGTGCGTGTTGCGCTATGAGCGTGCGGGCTGCCTCGCTCCGCACCAGCTCGATCGTGGCGTCCTGGGCCAGCGCCATTTCGAGCGCCCGATTGCGGGTATATTCCCGCACGGCGAGGTTCCCTGCTTGCACGGAAGAAGATACGGATGCTGAGCAGGGTAGAGCCCATCTGGAGCGCCTGGGGCATGCCGATCTATGGAGGCGCAGGATGGGTACATGGGCCCGCCCACCCACACGCCCCTGGGAGAGCCTTCGGGGCAGGGGATCTCCCGGACTGCTGCGGGCGTTGCAGCGGTAGCAGAGGCGCATCGAATCGGCGTATTTTCAGAAGCCTATGCAGCCGGAGCGGATATACCTCACAGGCCTGCCCGGAAGCGGCAAGAGTACCGTCGGACCTCTTCTGGCGCGCCGGCTGGGGTGGGCTTTTGTGGACCTGGATCGGCTCGTGGAGCAGCGGGCCGGATTGCGCATTCCGGAGATTTTCGTCCGCAGGGGAGAACTCGCCTTCCGGGTGCTGGAGCGGGATCTGCTTCTGGAGTCTGCCGGCTGGTTGCGGCACGTCATCGCCACCGGAGGGGGCACGCTCGCTCAGCCCGGTCTGATGGACTGGGCGCTGGAACACGGGTGGGTTGTCTACCTGCGCGCGTGGCCCGATCTGCTGCGGCAGCGCACCGCTCATCAAGAACGTCCATTATTGCGATACCGTTCGCTCGAGGAGCTCTGGCGCGATCGGGACCCCATCTACCAGCGCGCGCATCGGATCTACGACGCTTCTCTGGAGCCACACCAGCTGGCCGAACTAATCGTGCAGGAGCTGCGGGTGGTAACCGAAGGGTCGGCTGGATGATCACCTGTCGGGTGCATACCCCCTCGCGGACTTACCCGGTTGTGATCGCGCCCGGGGGACTTCTGCGGCTTCCGCACTGGCTCGATGCACAGGGCATTCCCCGGGAGCAGGTGCTCCTGCTCAGCGACCGGTGCGTAGAAGCCCTTTATGGAGAGCCGCTTTGCCAGCTGCTTGGCCAAACCGGATCCCGGGTGCGCGTTTTTTCCCTTCCGCCGGGCGAGGAGAGCAAGGCGCTTGCTTATTTGCTCGAGCTCTACGATCGTGCCCTCGAAGAGCCGATTGATCGGCACACGCTTGTGCTCGCGTTGGGGGGCGGCGTGGTGGGGGATGTGGCCGGTATGCTGGCCGCCACGCTCCTGCGGGGGCTTCCTCTGGTGCATGTACCCACCACGCTCCTGGCGCAAGTGGACAGCGCTATCGGGGGCAAGGCAGGGGTGAATCACAGGCGGGGAAAGAACCTGATCGGGGTCATCTATCAGCCCCACGGTGTCTTCATTGATCCGGCTGTGCTGCGCAGCCTGCCGGAGCGGGAATGGATTTCCGGGCTGGCGGAGGTCTACAAGTACGCCCTCATTGCGGATGCCGAGCTGTACGGCCTGCTTCTGCGATCCCGGGATCGCATTCAGGCCCGAGAGCTCGACTCGGTCTGCGAACTGGTCTCCCGGAGCGTGCAGGTCAAGGCGTGCATCGTATCCGAGGACGAAACAGAGAGGGGCCGGAGGGCGGTGCTGAATTTCGGGCATACATTCGGTCATGCGCTGGAGGCGGCTACCGGCTACAGCCGCTACCGGCATGGGGAGGCCATAGTGGTGGGCATGTGGGCGGCCTGCTGGCTTTCGGCGCGCCGTTATCCAGCCTTTCCCTGGAAGGAAGCCGCCGTCCTGCTGGAGCAGCTGCCCGTATCCGACTGGCCCCGGGATGTGTCCTTTGAGGCGCTCTGGCCGCACATGGAGCGCGACAAAAAGCGACGCGATGGTCAGTTGCGTTTTGTGCTGCTGCGTACCCTCGGAGAGCCCGTCCTGGAGGAGGTCTCCCGGCAAGAGGCCGAGGAGGCCTGGCGGTGGGTACGGCAGAGGGGGTGATGCGAGCCGCGGCGACGATCATACGCTTTCTGCTCTGGTTGCTGTTTTGGGGCGCGCTGGCTTCTGTGGTTTTCCTGCTCTCCACAGACGTCGGTAAAGAGCGTATCCGTCGGGAGCTTGAGCGCGCCTACGGAGCCCGTTTCCAGGGGCAGCTGCACCTGGGCGAGGTGGAATTGCTGTCGTGGGATCGGATACGGCTCTGTGATGTCGGAATTCGAGACCCCGAAGGGGTGCCTGTGCTGTGGTTCGATACGCTGGAGGTGGCCTTTGAGCCTCTGGAGCTGGTGCGCAGGCGGATTGTGCTTCGATCCGTGCGCCTTGCCGGGCTGGAGCTGGCCCTGTTCCGGCATGCACCGGAACGCCCTCTGGCGTTGCTGGAGGCAGTTGCGCCCCGCAGGGTTCCGAGGCCGGAGCCCTCCAGAGCGGCCTGGTGGGTGTACGTGGATCGCCTGCGCTGGCAGCGGGCCGATGTCTTCTGGTCGGAGGGTAGGCCCCGTCAGATTCGAAGCTCCTCTGGCTCGGTGCATCTGGAGTGGGCTCCGGAGTTCCAGCTGCTGGAGGTGAGCCGCCTGCAGGCGCTCCTGCCAGAGGAGGGGATTGTGGTGCAGCGCCTGGATGGACAGCTGTATCTGGACTCGGCGCACGTGGAACTGAACCGGTTTCGTCTGGAGACGGAGCGCAGTCAGCTGAGCTGGGATATCCGTCTGCGCGGGGCCGGATGGCGCGACAGCCTCCAACGGCTCGGCCGTGAGGCGCTGTATGTGAGTCTGGGACCTTCTCGCGTGGCGCTCTCGGAGCTGCAGCCCTGGACAGCCCTTCCTGTGCGGGATACGCTCTGGGTTGAGGTGCGGGCAGAGGGTCGTCTGGATCGGATCGAGCTGCGCACGTTCAGGCTCGGATGGCGACAGTCGACCCTTCAGTTGCGGGGAGGTATCCGGGGGCTACCGGACTGGCGCCGCAGTTTTGTGAACCTGGTCATTGATTCCGGTCAGCTTCTGCGGTCGGACTGGGCCCCATATGCAACCCATCTGGGCCTTTCCGTGCCGTTCCCGGAATGGCTTGCTCTGGAGGGGCGTCTGACGGGATTCTGGCGTGACTGGACAGCGGAACTGCGGCTGGATGGTGGAGCAGAGGCCGGATCCCTGGAGCTGGATCTGAATGCCAAGTTCCCCCGATCCGATCTGCCCCGCTATGCCGGCGCTGTGCACCTGAAGGGCTGGGATGCCGTCCATTGGCTGGGGGATCGGGCGCCTCTGATACGGCTCACCGGGCGGCTTCAGCTCACAGGGCAGGGGCTGGATGGGCGGCGGGCGCTCCTGGGGGCGCAGGGGTATCTGGTCTCCTCCCGGCTGGGAGGTATGCACATCGATTCCCTCCAGCTCGGGCTTCGCTGGGGGGAACGGCGACTGGAAGGCGCTGTAGAGCTCTACAGTCCGGAAGGGCTCCTCTTCGCCGCTGGAGAAGCCTATCTGTCCGAAGATCGCCTGTGGCCGGAGTCGCTTTCCCTGCGCGGGCGTTTCCAGGACCTGGATCTGGCCCGCATGGAGGTGGCCAGCCTCCAGGCGCCCCTGTCCGGACGCTGGTCGCTTAGGATGCAGGGGGCCGATGAAGAGGCCTTTTCCGGTCTTCTGGAGCTGGATCTGGACTCCATTGCGGGTCAGCGGGATCCGTTCTGGCTCCGACTGGAGCTTGAAAGCCAGCCCACGGGCCGAAAATGGGTGCATCTGAATTCCAATGCGCTGGAGGCCGATCTGGAGGGTAATGCGCGCTGGAATGCCCTGGCGGCGCTGTTGCGCTACTGGGGCGCCCGATGGGGGGGATATGCGGCGGCCCTCAGGGCCCGCATCGATAGCGCAAGAGCCGAGCTCCAGTTCCCCTTCGACTCCACCGCCTGGTTTCGGCTCCGATGGCGGCCGAAGGAGCTCAGCCGGCTTGCCGCCTGGTGGGCCGACCTGCGGGGCCTGTTCTGGTCCGGTGTGGGGCTTCTGGAGATGCGTGCCGACGTCGATAGCCTCTCGATGCACCTGCGGTTCTGGGCCGATTCCCTGCGCCTCGGATCGGTAGGGGCCCGCTCCGTTGCGCTTGAAGTGGGTGCGCGGAGCGGAAACCCGGGTTCCGAGAACTGGATGTATCGGGCCGATCTGCGGGTCCAGCACCTTGAGGTGGCGCGGCGACGACTCCGGTCCATGCAGCTGCAGGCGGCCTACGCCAACCGTCTCACCCAGGGGTATCTGGCTCTCGAAGGAGAAGATCCAAACCTTCTTCTTCAGACCTCTGGCCTTCTGCTCCAGGAGGAGGCGCAGAGTCGACTTACGCTCATTGATCTGTACATCGGCACCCCCACATACGCCTGGAAGAATGCCGCCGAAGCCCAATTTGTGCTCAGGCCGGACGCATGGCGGGTAGAAGGGCTCCAACTCCTCAATGGCCCTCAGCGGCTGCTGGTCTCCGGTGGCCTGCAGGCCAACGGGGAGGATTCGCTCGAGGTGCGACTCGAAGGATTGCACCTTGAGGAGCTCTCCGAGCTTCTGCGGCTTCCGGTACGACTGGCCGGAGAGCTGGAGGCGGGGCTGCGCATCCGGGGATGGACCCGTAGCTGGCAAACGCTCGTCGGCAGGGTACAGGTGCGCAATCTCGGCATCGACGAGGCTCTGCTGGGAGATCTGGAGGCGCAGAGCTATCTGGATCCCTCCGGAACGCGGCTGCACCTGCGCGCACATCTGCGCAAGGATCTGCCGCCGGGTCGGATCGGGATCCCGAATGAGGCGGAGCTTATCGGAACCTGGGCGCTCCAGAGCCAGACGCGGTGGCCCGTAGAGGGGGAGCTCCGGGTGCAGGTTTTGGACCTGTTCTTTCTGGAGTATTTGCTTCCGGACCTGTTCAGCCGGGTAAGCGGATGGGCTTCCGGTCGGTTGCGCCTGTTCGGCCATCAAGGGGGGATCGCGCTCGAGGGGGAGGCCCGTATTGAGCCCACGCGGGTGCGCATAGCTCGCTTCGAGGCCGAGCTGATCGCCTCCGGTCGGGTTCGTTTTCTGCCGCAGGCCGTTGTTTTTGACGAACTCCTGTTGCAGGATGATCGGGGGGGCACGGGCCGCCTGCAGGGGCGTATCGGCCATGATGGCCAATGGTCGAATTTCCTTTTCGACCTCTCCGGAGAGGCGCGCAACCTCCTTGTGCTCGACAACCCGGAGCAGGTGGGGGAGCTCTTCTACGGTACGGTCAGCGCTTCGGGTCGATTCACCCTGACCGGGACCCAGCTCAGGCCCGTGCTCTGGATCGATGCCACCGCAGATGCGCGCTCGGAGTTGTTCCTCACCGTACAGGGAGAGGAGCCCACCGAGGAAAGCGGGTTTATCGTCTACCTGGAGCCCGTCCCGTTGCTGGACAGCGCAAGGACGGTTCGTGCTGGCGCTCCCCTGCGCCCGATGGCCCAGACGTCCCCGGAGCCCTCCTTCCTGGACAGGCTCCAGATGCTCCTCAATATCTCCGTGCCGGAGGGGGCCACGGTCTGGCTTGTCTTCGATCCCCGGATCGGAGATGAGCTGCGCGCCGTGGGGTCCGGGCGTCTGCAGCTGGTGTTGCGCGACGGGCGCTTTTCCACCTTTGGCACCTTTACCGTCAGCCAGGGAGAGTATCGCTTCACGGCGCGGGATCTGTTTGTGCGCCGCTTCGAGCTCGAGCCCGGTGGGCAGCTGCGCTGGGATGGGGATCCGATCAATGCGCAGCTCGCCCTTTCGGCTCTGTACCGGACACGGGTGGATGTTTCTCCCCCCGGGAGCGGTGTCCGAGAGGTGCCCATTCCTCTGGGGATCCGGCTCCGGCTCTCGGGCCGTATGCAGAGCCCGGAGGTGGCGCTGGAGTTCACTCTGCTCGAGGAGACCACAGATCCCCAGATCCGGGCCCGGGTCACCCAGCTCAACCAGAGCGAGAATCGGCTTCTGGAGGCCATCAGCGTGCTCGTTACAGGCAGGCTCTGGCAGAGCGGCGGATTGGGAGGCAACAGCCCTCTGGGCGGACTGCTCACCTCCGGGGGCACGACCACGGGGCTGGAGTTCCTGGCCAACCAGGTGAACCTGTTTCTGCGCGGGCTGTTGGAGAATCTGGATATCCAGTTGGACCTGCAAGATCTGCAGCGGGGCGGAGCGCTCAACGTGGATATCGCCCTGCGCCTGTTCAACGATCGCCTACTCATTCGCAGGGTGGGCACTATAGGGGGAGGTGCCTGGTCAGCGTCGGAGAGCGCTTCCCAGAACGCCAGTCAGTGGTTCGGGGATCTGACGATTTCCTTTCAGCTCAACCGCCGCATGAGCGTGGAGTTCTTCCATCGCAGCGGCTGGTCCTACTGGCAGGTGAGCCCGGATACGTACGGGCTGGGGTTGCGTTACCGAACGCATTTCCCCGCCTGGCGATATGTGCTCGGCCGATATCCTCAGACGTCGCTGACGAACAAGTCCGCTACCCCAAGCACCATCAAACCCGATGAGGAACCCCGATGAAAAGCAAAAAAACACGCAACAACCCGGAGGAGGTGGCCTCTGTGCCCCTTGCGGAGCGTATTCTGCGCCTGCTGCGTACCTATCCCGGACGATTCTTCCGGGTAAGCGAAATCGCCCGTCGGCTGGGTCAGCGATCTCCGCAGGCCGTTCAGGAAGTGCGTGCCGCGCTGGGGGAGCTGCTCGAGGCCGGGCTTATCAGTCGAGCTCGGAGCAAGCGCTATGGCTATCAGCCCCGGCGCCGGTACGTGGAGGGGGTTCTGCGCATCAACCCGCAGGGGTTCGGCTTTGTCACCCCGGACGAGGGAGGCGAGGATATCTTCATCCCCCCGCGGCATATGGCAACGGCGCTGGACGGTGATCGGGTGCGGGTGGCCCTGTTTGCCCGCCGAACCTCGGGGGATGGGCGCCCGGAGGGCGAGGTCGTCGAGGTGCTGGAGCGTCGGCGCAATCGTCTGGTGGGCACGGTGCGGCGCTTTCGCCGTCTGCATGTACTGGAGCCCGATGATCCCCGATTCCTGCACGATGTCATCCTGACCGAGATGGGCGGGGCTCGGGAGGGCGATAAGGTCGTCGTGGAGCTCGATCTGGAAGGATGGACCGATCCCCGCATCAACCCGGAAGGCCGGGTGGTGGAGGTGCTCGGGCCGGCCGGCCGTTCGGATGTCGAGGTGCTGGCCGTAGCCAAGGCCTTCGATGTGCCCTCTGTGTTCCCCGAAGATGTCCTGCGCGAGGCCGAAATGCTGCCGGCACGCATCGACGAGGGGGAACTGCGGGGCCGAGAAGACTTTCGCTCCTGGATTGTCTTTACCATCGATCCCATCGATGCCAAGGACTTTGACGACGCCATCTCCCTGCGTCGGCTGCCTGATGGCAGTTATGAGCTGGGCGTGCATATCGCGGATGTTTCCCACTACGTCCGTCCCGGAACAGCGCTCGACCGGGAGGCGCTGCGTCGGGCCACAAGCGTGTACCTGGTCGATCGCACCCTGCCCATGTTGCCGGAGCGGCTGTCGAACGACCTCTGCAGCCTGCGGCCCGAGGAGGATCGGCTGGTGTATTCCGTCCTCATGACCCTCAGCCCGCAGGGCATCCGAAAGAGCTATCGGATCGTCAAGGGGGTCATCCACAGCCGAGCGCGTTTCAGCTACGAAGAGGTCGACGCCATCCTCGAAGGTCGCCAGCGGCACCCCTTTTCCGAGATCCTGCGCGAGATGAACGCGCTGGCCAGGACCTTGCGCCAGCGGCGGATGCGCAACGGAAGCCTGGATTTCGATCTGCCCGAGGTGAAGTTCGTGCTCGATGAGCACGGGCTGCCTCTGGAGGTCATTCCCAAGGTGCGCAAAGACAGCCATAAGCTCATCGAGGAGTTCATGCTCCTGGCCAACCGCACGGTGGCCGAGCACATCGGGCGGAGGCGAACCGGTCATGCGGCCAGACCCTTCGTCTACCGGGTGCACGACAAGCCCGACCCAGAAAAGCTCATCCAGCTTGATGAGTTTGTGCGGCATTTCGGTTATCGGATCGAGAAGGAGGGCAACCGCATCACCCCGCGGTCGCTGCAGAAGCTGTTGCACGATGTGGAGGGGAGTCCGGAAGAGGCCGTCATCGAGCAGCTCGTGCTGCGCTCCATGGCCAAAGCCATCTACTCCACGCGCAACATCGGCCATTACGGGCTGGCCTTTCGTTACTACACGCATTTTACCTCTCCCATCCGGCGCTACCCGGACCTGATTGTGCATCGGCTTCTGGAGCACTATAGCCGGGGGGGATCGGACTGGAACATAGAGGAGCTGGAGGCCATCTGCCGGCACTGTTCGCTTCGGGAGCGAGCGGCCGATGAGGCGGAACGGGAGTCGATCAAGCTCAAGCAGGTCGAGTACATGAGCCGACATATTGGAGAGGTTTTCGAGGGCGTGATTTCGGGGGTGGCCCCGTTTGGGATATTTGTCCAATTGCTCGAGACGCTGGCTGAGGGGTTGGTGCGTCTGCGGGATCTGCGCGACGATTACTACGTATTCGATGAGCGTCAGTATGCCCTCATCGGCCAGAGCACCGGCCGATACTACCGGCTGGGGGACCGGGTGCGCGTGGTGCTTGCGCGCGCCGACACGGAACGAAGGCAGCTGGATTTTCAGCTGGCCGAATAGCTGGCGCGGGGCGGCCCGAAGGCCGCCCCGCCGCTATCACCGATATACCAGCCGGAAGCCGACATACGTCAGCGGTGGGGGGCGGTAGCCCGATTTCGGATCGGCGGGCAGGATGGCCGCCCCGCCTCGAATGACCCCCTGATGCGTGGCATCCAGACACCATTCGGCCACGTTGCCCCCGACGTCGAAGAGCGGACCCGATCCGGCTCCCGGACGAGAGCCCACCTCCAGCAACAGGGCGTCCGGACGGGGCAGGCTGTCGAGCTTGGCCTGTAGCTGACGCACCTCATCCGGGTTGGGGCTGTATCCGGCCCAGAAGTCAAGCGTATTCTCCTGGGCGCGCCTGCTTTGCGCGGCCCGCTCCAGCGCCTCGAATTCCGCCACGGTGGGCAGCCGTACGGGCCGGCCCAGCTTCCCGGCCAGCCACCGGGCGTAGGCCTGCGCCTCTTCCAGGGAGATGCCGTTTGCCGGATAGTTGTCTGTTCCGGCCGGATATGTGTACTCGGGCCGAAAGGCGCGGTACTGGGCGCGCGTGATCTCAAAGCGGCTTACCCAGAGGGAGTCAACCTCCACGAACTCCGGCACCAGGGTGCCGTCATCGAGCCGCCTGCCGTAGAGGCCGTCGACGCGACTCACCCGGGCTCGGCGCAGCAGTTCTCCCAGGGGGGAATCTGCCTTGAAGGCGGCATTGGGTTTCTGATAGCGGCCGAAGAGATACTGGTCAAACCAGGCCAGCTCTTCTTCCATCTTCCTGCGCTGGTGTGAGAGGCGCACAAGGCTGTGCTCTGCGCCGGGGAAGAGGATAAACCGCACCGGCGCCCGGCCCATCTGCTGTAGCGCCCGGTAATGCTGCCAGCCCTGTTCCGTGGGCACGGAGCGGTCCTCGGTGCCGAAGAAAATGATCGTGGGCGTTACGACCCGGTCCAGGCGGAAGAAGGGCGATTTTTCGATGTAGTGCTTCAGGTTATTCCAAGGGTTGCCCTTGAAGTAGGATTCATCGAAGCGTACCCCGAAGGCGCAGTTGCCGTAGTCGGAAATCCAGTTCACGTCTCCTGCGCCCGGAGCGGCGGCCTTAAAAAGGGTGGGGTATTCGACCGTGAGCCCGATGGTCAGGATCGCTCCGTTGGACCAGCCCATTACCCCCAGACTATCGGGATGTACCAGGCCCTGCTGGATGAGCGCCTCGATACCCCGCCGGATGTCGGGCAGCTCGTACTCGTAGTAATGCCCCTTGATCGATTCGACAAAGGCAAGCCCGTAGTTAGAGGAGCCATGGTAGTTGGGGCGCAACACGAAAGCACCCCGCTGGGCCAGCAGATTCGGGTATCCCGCCCAGGACTCCCGCCAGGCGTCCAGGTCCACAGAGGCGGGACCTCCATGGATGAGCACGATCAGGGGGTAGCGGCGTCCGGGCTGGTAGTGGTGCGGATAGTACAGGATGCCCTCCACGGGGTGGTTGCGCGCCCCCCGCCAGCGGAAGACCTCCGCGCGCGCGATGGTTCGCTCCCGCAGATGCGCGTTCAGCCGGACCAGTTCACGGGGCTCCAGGATGCGCTCTCCCTCCAGGCGCGCCCAGAAATACCGGGTGGGCTGGCTGGCCCGGGAGTGGGCAAAGACGATTCTTTGTCCGTCCGGTCCCAGCACGAGCCCGCCCAGATGATCCGCCGAGAGGCTTGTATCCGATATCGATACCCATCGACGCTCCCAGCCGGAATCGGTGCGCACGTAGTGGGCCAGGCGGTTGTTGGTGCCATTGGCCAGCTGCACGAGCACGCCCTCCCGGGTGGGCACCACGGTTCCGAAGCTTCCCAGCCCCCAATCCCACTGCAGGGGCACTTTACTGTAGGTGCGTCGGGTCAGATCGAAATAGTACAGCTCCTCAATTCCGGCCCCTTCCCACTGAGGGTCGCTGGAGTACGTATCCGTGGCGTAGAAGCCCTTTCCATCGGGCGCCCAGCGAAAGTTTTCCGGGTCCAGATAGCGCTCCGCGAAGATCTCAACACGCTCCCCCGTCTGCAGGTCGTAGAGGAACTGTCGGGGCTGTTCGCGGGCATCCGCCCCGTAATGGGGGCTCTGGTTGTGCGAAGTGACCACATAGCGGCCATCTGGCGAGACGGCAAATTCCGTGATCTGGTCTGTGTTCTCCGTAAGGCGCCGCACGCGCCGGGTATGCACGTCGATCTCAAAGAGCCTAACCGGGGGCCAGAACTCCCGATCCTCGACCACCTGTGCGTCGTCTTTGCGCTCCTTGAGTTGGCGTTCCCGCAGTGTGGGCTCTTCCCGGGCCAGGAAAAGGATGCGCACCGAATCCCGCCAGGCAAAGGCGCGCACCCCGCCTTCGTGGTTTGTCAGAGGCCAGGGCTCCCCGCCATCGGGGCGGATGAGCCAGATCTGTCGGCCTTCTTTGAGGTCCTCGGCCCGGCGGCCGGAAAGAAAGGCGATCCAGCGGCCGTCGGGGCTGAAGCGAGCCGACCCATCGTCGTTTCCACCCCGGGTAAGCGGAATCGTCCTGCCTTCGGGCAAACGGGTCAGGTACAGGTCGGTTACATGCCGGTCTTTCTTCCAGTCGGCGTAGCGTTTGGCCCAGACCACCGCTCGGCCGTCAGGGGCGATATCCATGCCCGAGATGGCTTCCTGCTCGATGACGTCCTCGATCGTCCAGGGTTTGGGGGATCGCTGGGCCCACCCCAAGACGGCCAGAGAGCAGAGAAGCAGGCAGAGCACAGCGGCGCGCATACCGAGCATCTCCTTGCCTGTGGTATAGAAGCGGCCTAAAGTAGTACGTTCTTTGTGCACAGGGGCAAGCGAATATGGCTATTCGGGAGCTTACCCCGGAGCTGGTGCTGGCCGGATATCGGGCGGGGATCTTCCCCATGGCTCCGAACCGCAGCAGCTCAGAGGTGTACTGGTTCAGCCCCGATCCCCGTGGGATCCTGCCTCTAGAGGGATTTCACGTCCCCCGGACGCTCCAGCGCCTGTATCGGCAGGGGCGATTCGAGATCCGGATCAACACGGCCTTTGAGGCCGTGATCCGGGCCTGTGCAGATCGACCGGAGACGTGGATCTCCGAGCGCCTTATTGAGGTGTACACGCAGCTGCACCGACAGGGATGGGCGCATTCCGTGGAGACGTGGCAGCATGGAGAGCTCGTAGGAGGACTTTACGGGGTAGCTATGGGGGGCGTATTCTTCGGAGAATCCATGTTTCATCGCGTTCCGGATGCTTCCAAAGTGGCCCTGCTGGCGCTGGTGGAGCGTCTGCGCGAGCGCAGATTTGCCCTCCTGGATATCCAGTGGGTGACTCCCCATCTGGCCCGCTTTGGGGCCATTGAGATTCCGCGCTCCGAGTACCTGCGGCGGCTTGAGGAGGCGCTTCGCATCGAGACCACCTTCCTATAAGCCGGGGCGCCTGGTTGCCGGCAAGGCGTCCATGTTCGTCCCCGGCTCCGGCTCTATGGCTTTCCAGGGGTGGGGCGATTATCTTAGCCCCGTCACAGGCGAGGACCTGCTATGCGTGAGGTGGTAATCGTAAGCGCCGTGCGTACGGGGATTGGCTCCTTCCAGGGGACGCTGGCTCCGCTCTCCGGCCCCGAGCTGGGTGCCATCGCCGTGCGGGAGGCCGTGCAGCGGGCCGGGATCCGGCCCGAGGAGGTCGATGAGGTGTTTCTGGGCAACGTCTACCAGGCTGGTGAGCGCCAGGCTCCCGCCCGTCAGGCCGCGCTCAAGGCCGGGTTGCCCGTTACGGTTCCCTGCACGACGGTAAACAAAGTCTGCGCTTCCGGGCTGAAGGCCGTGCAGCTGGCTGTGCACGCCATTCAGGTGGGGGATGCCGATGTGGTCGTGGCCGGGGGGTTTGAGTCCATGTCCAACGTGCCCTACTACCTGCTGGGTGCTCGCCGGGGCTATCGACTCGGTCATGGGCAGCTTGTCGACGGGCTCCTCTACGACGGGCTGGAGGACGCCTACGAGGGATGTCATATGGGCAACGCTGCCGAGCTATGTGCGCGCACGTTGCAGATCAGCCGCCAGGAACAGGATGCCTATGCTATCGAATCCTATCGGCGCGCTCTACGTGCTCACGAACAGGGATGGTTCGATGCTGAGCTCCTCACCGTCGAGGTGCCGCAGAGCCGGGGCGAGCCGGTGCGTTTCCGGGAGGATGAGGAGCTGAAGCGGGTGAATTTTGAGAAGATTCCCCAGCTCAAGCCCGCCTTCGAAAAAGACGGGACCGTAACGGCCGCCAACGCGTCCAAGATCAACGACGGGGCCGCCGCGCTTGTGCTCATGGCGGCCGAGAGGGCCCGCAGTCTGGGCCTTGAACCCCTGGCACGCGTGGTGGCGCAGGCCGACGCGGCGCGCGAGCCGTTGTGGTTCACCCTGGCGCCGGTGGATGCGATCCGTCGGGTCCTGCAGCGGGCGGGTTGGGCGCTGGAGGAAGTAGACCTCTTTGAGATCAACGAGGCCTTCGCCGTGGTCGCCATCGCCAACGCCCGGGAGCTGGGTATACCGCAAGAGAAGCTCAACGTGCACGGCGGGGCCGTGGCCCTGGGGCATCCGGTGGGCTGTTCCGGAGCCCGCATTCTGGTCACCCTGCTTCATGCGCTGCGCGTGCACGGGGGACGGCGCGGGGTGGTGGGTATTTGCAACGGAGGTGGAGGGGCAAGCGCGCTGGCCGTCGAGCGCCCAGGGTAAGTCGAACGCTTCCGCAAGCAGGGAGACTTTCCGCTATGAAGATTCTGGTCACCGGGGGGGCGGGTTTTATCGGCTCCCATGTGGCCGAGGCCTTTCAGCAGGCCGGACACGAGGTGCACGTACTCGATGATCTCTCCTCGGGCCGAAGGGAGAACGTGCCTCCGGGGGTTGTCCTGCACGTCATGGACATCCGCTCCGGCGAGGTGGAGGAACTCTGGGCCGAGCACGGATTCGAAGTGCTCTGTCATCACGCCGCGCAGATGGACGTGCGCCGCTCGGTCTCCGACCCCCTCTTCGATGCGGAAGTGAACGTGCTCGGTACGCTTCGGCTCCTGGAGGCCGGCCGCAAGCACGGCCTTCGGAAGGTGATTTTCGCCTCCACGGGAGGAGCTATCTACGGAGAGCCCGAATACGTACCCCAGGATGAGGATCATCCCGTGCGGCCCGTATCTCCCTACGGGGTGACCAAGCTCGCCGGCGAGAAGTACCTCCATTACTACTACGTCCAGTACGGCATCCCGTATGTGGCCCTGCGCTATGCCAATGTGTACGGACCGCGCCAGAACCCGCATGGCGAAGCCGGCGTGGTGGCCATCTTCCTGGAGCGCATCCTGCGCGGCCAGCAACCCATCATCTACGGCGATGGCCGACAGACGCGGGATTTCACCTATGTGGAGGACGTGGTGCGGGCCAATATGCTGGCCCTTGCCTACCCGGAGCCGGACGTCTTCAATGTGGGCACGGGCCAGGAGACGGATGTGCTCAGCCTGTTTCGCCTGATTTGCCAGGCCACGGGAAGCGATATCCCTGAGGTGCACGGACCACCCCGACCCGGCGAACAGCGTCGCAGTGTACTCGGATATAAGAAGATCCGTGACCGGATGGGATGGGAGCCCTCGGTGTCCCTGCAGGAGGGGATTGCGCGCACAGCGGCTTACTTTCGTCAGCAGCTGGCTCAGTCCGTGTAGCGTTCCAGCCGGAAACGCTCTCCCAGGTAGAGCCGGCGTGCCTCTGGATCGTTGGCCAGAAAGTGGGAAGTGCCTTCTTTGAGGATGCGCCCCTCGAAGAGCAGGTAGGCCCGGTCTGTGATGGCCAGTGTTTCGTGCACGTTGTGGTCTGTAATCAATACCCCGATGCCCCGCCGCTTCAAATCGGCCACGATACGCTGCAGGTCTTCGACGGCGATGGGGTCGATGCCGGCGAAGGGCTCATCGAGCAAAATGAATCGGGGGTCGGTAGCCAGGGCGCGGGCGATCTCCGTACGGCGCCTTTCCCCCCCGGAGAGGGCATATCCCCGCGTGTGGCGCACGTGCCCAAGTCCAAACTCTTCGAGCAACTGTTCGACTTTCTGTCGGCGCTCGGCCCGGCTCAACGGTGTGAACTCCAGTACGGCCTCCAGGTTCTCCTGCACGGTAAGCTGGCGGAATACGGAGGCCTCCTGGGGCAAGTAGCCGATCCCCATCCGCGCCCGTCGGTACATGGGCATACGGGTCAGGTCCTGGTCGTCTAAAAAAATGCGCCCCGCGTTGGGCCGAATGAGGCCAACGATCATGTAGAAGGTGGTCGTCTTGCCCGCGCCGTTGGGGCCGAGCAAGCCGACGATTTCCCCCTGTCGGACGTGCAGGGAGACGTCCCGCACCACCCATCGTTTCCGGTAGCGTCTGGCCAGGTTTTCGGCGCGCAGGGTCATGGCACAAGAGCCCATCGGAGCACATCGGCGTAGTGATATACCTCTACGGCCAGGCCTGCACGGCGGATTCCGTAGCGCAGTTGCAGGATACAGCCCGGATTGCCCGTAATGACCCATTGGGCGCCGCTTCGGCGTATATGTGCGAGCTTGCGCTCCAGAAACCGTTCCGCATCCTCGGGCCGCAGCGCGCTGTATATACCCGCGCTTCCGCAGCACCAGATGGCCTCTTCTAGGGGGAGCAGCTGCAGATCCGGGATGCGGCCGAGCAGGGCGCGGGGCTGGTGTGCGATGCCCTGGGCGTGCACGTGATGGCAGGCGTCATGATAGGTGGCCCGAACCGGAAGGGGCCGAAAGGGGCCCGAGAAGTCGCACTCCAGCAGCCACTGGCTCAGGTCACGGACTCGGCTTTGAAATTCCCGTGCCCGCTCGGCCCATCGGGGATCATCGCTCAGCAGCTCTGCGTAGTGTTTCATAAACGCGCCGCATCCGGCCGCATTCGTAATCACGGCCTGGATCGGCTCAGCGCTGAAGGCCTCGATGGTGCGCCGGGCCAGCCGCTGAGCCGTTTGCCGATCTCCGTTGTGTCCGTGCAGGGCACCGCAGCATGTCTGCCTCTCCGGGGTCCACACGGAAAACCCCGCCCGTCGCAGGAGATCCACGCTGGCCCGGTTGGTTTCAGCGAAGGCCACATCCATCACGCATCCGAGGAGGAATCCCACCCGACCCCGGGAAGGACCCGAGGGGGTTTCCCGGATTTCAATGAGGCGGCGGGAGAAGCGCCTCGACAGGCTGGGCATCTGGGGCTCCAGGCGCGCCAGTCCGGGGGCCAGGCTCCGGAGCAGGCCCGTGCGCACGGCCCACCGCCGCAGTCCAGAGCGATCGATCCAGTACAGCAGCCGTGCCAGGGCGCGCAGGCGTCCGGGATAGGGGAACAGCCCCCGCAGGAGGAGGCGCTTGAGGCGATTCGGGTAGCGTTTCTCGATTCGGTCTCGCGCCTCCTCCAGGATGTGTCGGTAGGGGACACCCGCTGGGCAGGCCGTCTGGCAGGCGTAACAGCCCAGGCAGTAGGCGAACGATTCGGCGATCAGGGGGGAGACTTCCAGCTCCCCCCGCTCCAGGGCGCCAAAGAGCTGGATGCGCCCGCGGGGGGAATGCACCTCCGCTTGCGTGTCGACGTATGTGGGGCAGCTGGGCAGGCACATGCCGCAGCGGATACAGCGGCGGAAGGCCTCCTCCGCCGCAGAGGAAATGGGCGGGTACATAGGCTAATATCCCATAGCCGCCAGCTTGCGTACCCAGTCGGTGTAGAACCGATAGGGATCGAAATCCCGGTTGGCTCCCAGACGCAGGCCCAGTTGCTGGGCATGATCGGCGGGCAGGACCTCCTGAAAATCCCCCCATCGGCTGGAGGCGACCGATACCATACCGTCGTTGAGGCCTTCGCGTTCGTAGATGACGCTGTTGTACCACATGAGCAGGGGGCTGATGGGAACCTCGGTGCCTTTGCCCGCTGCTCCGGCGAAGGAGAAATAGCGCACCTCGGGGTGGTTGGGCACATCCGGGTTGAAGACATGCTGTATAAAATCGCGCGTCAACTCCTGGATGGCCGCCAGGGCTTCTCCACGGTTGTAGCGATATAGCCTGGAGCCCAGCCAGTTGTACAGGACCACCAGCGCCTTCAGAAACGGTTTGGGTTGTTCCAACGCGTATTCGGCCAGGCTGGTGCCCCGATGGGGGGTGGCCACGGTCGTCAGGGTCGCCACGCGGGGACCCAGATTCAACTTCGTGATCGCGTATCGGCTGTCCAGCCCGCCCATACTGTGGGCGATGAGGTTGACCCGTTCGGCCCCTGTGATCTCCAGTATCCGCTCGATGCGCGCTTTCCATTCCCGGGCGCGTTGTTCGATCGTGCCATACGGGGTCACGTTGGGGCAGAAGGCCCAGACCAGGTGCTGGCGCAGGTGCATGGCGATCTCGTAGAACATCCCCCGTCGCGCCATGAGCGCGGCCGTTCCAAATCCGTGTACGAAGACCACCGGATAGCGAGTGCGCACCAGAGGGGGTTCGGGAAAGGGCACCAACTCGCTCAGTAGCGCCATACTCTCTCTCCGGGTTACGGAGCGAAATACGTGGGCTTGAGGGCCAAATTCAAGCCGGGGCTTAAGTATCGTTTTGAGACAGCCGATAAAATAGCTCGGGAAGTAGAGACGGAACAGGAGAAAGGAGTACTGCCATGCCGTTCGGAGATCTGACGCGCATCAATTCCGATGCTCAGTCCCTGGGCGCGCTCAATTCGCTCTTTCGCATCAA